>Ga0099794_10000015_pt1 | contig 80127 bp, 76 predicted proteins | sample Rivendell_Oct201_10_FD_77320 | JGI IMG/M metagenome (GOLD analysis project Ga0099794, IMG submission 77320) | Vadose zone soil microbial communities from the Eel River Critical Zone Observatory, Northern California, USA -... | ecosystem: Host-associated > Plants > Roots > Rhizosphere > Soil ... | reverse complement strand
TGCTGGTGCCATTGTGCGTCACGGTAACGAGCGCGGGCGGAGATGCGTTGTCAAAATCCCAGAGGTCGTGGTGCACGGTCTGGAAATGCCACACGACTCTTCCCGTGGATGCGCGCAGCGCCACAATCGAGCTGGCGTAGCGGTCCTCACCGAGGCGCATCCCGCCGAAATAGTCCGGTGCTGGACTCGACGTCGGGAGGAACACGAGGTCGCGCGCGGGATCGGCGACGATCACGGACCAGACGTTGGCGGCGCCGACGATGCGGGCGGCGCCGTTCTGCCACGTCTTGAAAGCCGCATCGGCTGAGTCCTGGGGTATGGGATCGAACGTCCACTTGAGCACGCCGGTGCGCGCATCGAATGCGCGCACCTCGCCGCTCGCCGGCGCCAGGTTGGTATTGTCCGCGACCGCCGATCCCGTGATGACGAGGTCGCCCACAATCGCGGGGGGCGATGTCACCTCGTAGAACTGAAACTCGTCCGGCGCGACTCGTAGCCCCTTTCGCAAATCGACAACGCCGTCAGCGCCGAAACCGATGCAGGGCTTTCCGGTTGCCGCATCCAGGGCGACAAGACGCGCGTCGATCGTCGCGGCGATGATGCGCCGGGCGCACGACGCGCTTGCTGCGGCGCGACTGTCCCGCCAGAAACTCACGCCGCGACTCGCAAAGTCGCCGTACCCCCGATGCGGATTCACCCCCGCGTCGTAGCGCCAGCGTTCGATACCGGTCGCCGGGTCGAGCGCGGCGACGATACCCGTGGGCGTGATCACGTACATCGTCCCCTCCACAACGATGGGCGTGACTTCGAGCGACGGCGGCCGGTGCGACATACTCGACATGTCGGGGATACCGGCGTGATACGTCCACGCCACCGTCAGGTGCTTCACGTTGTCCCGGGTGATTTGTGTCAGCGGCGAGTAGCGCGTCCCGCCGGGATCGCGTCCGTAGACGGGCCAGTCACCGGGCGTGGGAGACTGTGTGCTAAGGGCGAGCAGTAGAATCAGCATCGAGCTCTCTGGTGATGGTTGCGCGCAACCTGCTGAACTCCAGGTCTCCACCGAATCCGAAAATCCGCTCGATGATTCTACCGTTGCGATCGAGCAGGACCGAATATGGCAGCCCGCGATAGTGATATATCGCCTTCATGCGCCCTTCGCCCACGAGCACGGGAAAAGGCGGGGGGGGCCGGAATTCCCGGACGAACGCGCGCATCTTCTTATCGCTCACGTCATCCGAGATCGCCGCGATCGCGAAGGGTCGATTCCTGAACTCTCGATACAGCTCGGCCATATGGGGAAACTCCTCGCGGCAGGGCGCGCACCACGACGCCCAGAAATTCACGAGGGTCACTTTGCCGCGGAAGTCGGCGAGCCGCACGATCTTCCCGGAAAGATCGGGCAACGCAAACGCCGGCGAGAAGAGATCGCGTCCCATCGTCGGCGTCTGCGCCAGCAGGCGGTCCGGGTCGAGCACGCGGATATGGCCGTGGTGATCGACAGCGATGGCAGTCGTGGCGGTACCCAAGCGCCGGCTGGCCACGATTTCTCCATTGTCGGCGCGCAGCACGTCGAGCCGCAGCTCCGTCGCCGCAGAGTCCTGTGCGCCGAGCACGTAGATACGGCCGTCGGGTCCTAACGACATCGCAATGTTGACGAGCGCATGGACCACACGCCGCTCGTTGCTGGCCGCGAAGTGCGGGTCCCGCTCGGTCGGGACCAGTCCGCGCGAGCTGCGCCATACCGTCGAGCCGGCGGCATCGAGCCGCAGAATCTCGTCGCGCACGAGCGGGGCGAAGTAGACGACATCACCGGAGAGCGTGACCGCGCCGGCGTTGACCAGCTGCGCGAAGTAGGGGACGTCGGGCACGTGAATCGTACCGAGGCCATGCTGCGGTCGGCCGAGGGTATCGAGCACCCAGACCAGCGGCGCGCCGCCGTCTTCCGCGATGAACTGCACGAAGTACGGCGAGCGCGCGGCCACAATGCGATCACCGTCTGTCGCATACAGGCTCGCGGGGAACGGACTCTCCCATTCGCGCATCGGGTTGCCGGCCGTGTCCCAGACGACGCCTTCGCCCGTGCGCTCGGTGACGAGCAACCGGTCATTCGGAAAGGTGGCGACGGCGGCGGGACTCGACAGTCGCGGATTCGAGATGGTGTGAACGACATGAAGATCGCCGTCGAACGCGATGAGCCGACTGTGTGGCGCGTCGGGAGCCCAGGACAGGCGGCCAACGCGCGCCGCCGGCGAGCGACCGAGGAAAAGCAGCGAGTATCCTTCATCGGTTGTGTGAGAACAGGCGCTCAGGTATGCAACGAGCAGGACTGCTGACGAGCTATATATTGCGCGCATGAACAGTGACTATCGTGCGTTGATCGATCGATTTGGTCAGGGATGGGAGCGCGGCGACATCGAGACGATAGCCTCCGTCTTCAGCGACGACGCGGTGTTTCTCGAGACACCCTTCAGCCAGCCCGATCGCGGGCTCGCCGCGATCCGCGCGTACTGGAAGGACATTCCGCTCTACCAGGCGGAGACTCGATTTTCCTCTGGCGAGATCTACGCCGCCGGCCCGTGGTTCGCGACGGAGTTTCGCTGCACGTTCCGGCGCCGGAGAACGGGCGAGCAGGTCGATGCGCGGGGCGCGATCTTTTGTGAGACGAAGGATGGCAAGATCTCCGAGATGCGCATGTATTGGCATCGTTATGCAGGAGGGAGAGAGGAACCGAAACCCTAGGACTGTTTCCTTACATAGTCCGTCGCTAGTTCCATCAGTTCGGCACTGCGCAATCCCATCCCCATCGCTTTTTGGATCGCTTCGTTTTGAGTTAACCCCTTATTCAGCACGAAATACGGTATCAGGGCGGCCGCCGTCCTATTGCCACTGGAGCAATGCAGTAGCGCATTGCGACCCTCGAGCTGCTGTGCCATGTGGTGCATCTGCTGCATGATGTCCAATGTGACCGCTCCGGGGACGATCGGGAGAAGCTCGTACTCGAGTCCCGCGGCACGCACGACGGCGGGTTCGTCGAATCCCCTGGGCTCCATCGGGTCGCGGTTGTCCAACACGACCTCGCCACCCACTGCTTTAAAGTCTCGCAACTGCTTTTCGGTCGGCTGACCCCCCGTGACCCACCCGGTGACGGGCTCGGCAGCGTTCGTGAGCCCTGAGAAGGCGGAGAGCAGCGCGGACGTCACGGCAACCAGCCGCCGGTGAATCCCGCGCGTTTGAGACCCTGGATGATGTGCTGGTTGCCGCGCATCACCCGCCAAACCAGTCCGGTTCGATAGTTCTCGACCATTGCGAGAATCGGTCCCTGATCGATGCCGAGATAATCGACGTCGAACCAGCCGAGTGTCGGGTCGACGGTGCCGGTCTGCTGCTTGCCAGCCGCGGTGAACGTTGGGTTGAAGGCGTCGAGGAAGCCGTACGTCGTGAACAGCTTGGTCCCGTAGATCCGCCGCATCGCGAGCAGGGCGGGGATCGTGTACTCAGGCGCGAACGGGACGGCGCCGCCCACTGCCGTGGGACAGATGGTGCCGTCGTCGCGCTCGTCGCCGAGCGCCGCGCCGCGCGCCCAATAGGTCTGAAATTGCCGGCTGCGGCCTCCGATCGTCAGCGTGGTGTTGGCCGGTCCGTCGCACGCAGTCAATCCCCAGACGTCTTTTGAGTAGCCGCTCCACCCGCCGGGATTCGCAGTCGCGTATCCGCGCTGCGATAGCGCGGCTCGACGCGAGTTCTCGAAGTAATCGATGCCGCGGCCGCGCATGTACGCGTCCTGGATGTTGCGGAAATCGATCCAGACGTGCGAGTACTCGTGGCCGAACAGGGGCGCGAACTGCACGAAGCTCTGGGCATAGTAGGTCGCGAACTGATAGCCGCTCGTCCAGGAGGTCCACGCGGTCGAATCGACGGGATGCGTGGGTGAGCCGAGGGCGAGGATGTTGACGACCATCCCCTCGTTGTAGCCGATCCAATCGGCGTTGATGAAGCCGTTCTCGGGATGCCAGCCCATGCTCACGGCAGGCGGCCGCGCTGACGCCCACTTCCAGTCCACGCGGAAATAGATGGAGTCGGCGAGCGCGCGGATCTGCTGCTCGGTGGTGTCGGCGTGGTCGTAATAGCCTTGCGCGAACAGAATGCCGGCGAGCAACAGCGACGTATCGATGGTGGACAGCTCGACCTGCTGGTAGCGATAGCCGGTCGTCATGTCGAGGAAGTGATAGAAGAAGCCGTGATAACCGGTGACATTGCTCGTCGCGGAATCCTGCGGTGCGGTCCAGAAGAAGCGCAGCGTGGTGAGCGTGCGGTCGGCGGCCTGCGCGCGCGTGATCCAGCCGTGCTCGACGCCGATCGGGTACGCTGTGAGCGCGAAGCCGACGGCGGCGATGCTCGAGAACGACGGCGTGGGCCAGCGATCGGGTGTGAGGCCGTTCCCGGGGGGCGTCAGGTCCCAGAAAAAGCCAAAGGTGCGGTGTTGCAGCGTGTCCAGAAACGCCGCGGTGTCGGGAGAAACGGCCGGGCCCCCGGAGTTGCTGCTACATGCTCCGAGGGCCAGGGCAAACGCGACGGCTGTGAACCGGCTATGCCGTGCGATCAAAAACTGTACTCGGCGCCGAGCTGCGCGCGCCGTGGATCACTCACCACGCAAGTCGACTTGCCGTAATTCGGCGAATTGAAGCCAGTATCATAACAGCCGAAATTCTGTGCATTTGTGACGTTGAAGAGATCCAGCGTCACGCCGAGCTGCATGCCGCTGATTTGTGGGAAGTCCTTCCGGAGCCTGAGGTCGAGCCGCCGGTAAGCCCACCCACCCAGGAAGAGGAAGTTGTATTGCTGCGGCATGAAACCGCCGTTGATGTATGTCGCCGGGCCGCAGAACCGCGACGGACAGCCGACGTCCAGCCGCGCGCCGCTTCCCAATGTCATCAGGCCGCTGAACTGAATGCCGGCCAGATAGGGCACGTCCGTAATCCAGTTCAGTACGACGTGGTGGCGTTCGTCACTGCCACCGTTGTCGGCGTGCTTGGGAATTCCCTTGGTGTTCGGGAACGCGCCGGGGAACGACGACGTGATGTCGTTCAGGTTGTCGACGCCAGCGAGCGAGCGCTCGGCGTAGGTATAGACGACCCCGCCACCCCAACCGATGCCATTGGGGGGACGCCGATACGGTCTGTCGAGCTGGAACACGACAGCATCGTACCAGGTCTTTCCTTCGTTCGTCGAGTAAATGATGTTGCGGAAGCCGTGCGCGCCGATGTTGAAGCTGGTGCAGCACCGCCCCGCCGTGTCGAGGCCGAAGTTCGCCCAGTTGTATGTGAAGAGGTCCGTGCCCCGCTGTCCTTGATAGCTGAGCTGCGCCACCATCGAACCGATGACACGACGCACGCCGAGACTGAACTGGGTCGACTTCGGGGGCTTCATCTTGTTATCCAGCAAGAAGGCTTCCGGCTGGCCGGTCGATCTCGCCAGGCTGCTGATCACGCTGGTGTCGGCCGTCAAATAGCTGTTGTTCCATGCAGCCTGACCGGCCTTAGGAGCGGAGTCGGGATCGGCAAAGCGCACCTGGTAGGTCGGCCGCGCGATCTTCTGGATCTCATCGACGGAGAAATCGAAGATCGACCGGTCGTAGTAGATGCCGAAGCCGCCGAACACGGTCGTGATGTTGCGCTCATCGATCGCGTACGAGAAGCCCAACCGCGGCTGGAATGCGCCGTAGAACGGTGACCGGTTGTTCCCGGTGCTGATATAACGGCTCAAGTCGAGCTTGGCTTTGAGTGAGTCGCGGTACCGCGTCAGCGTGTCCACGACGATCTTCGGCGTGACGTAACTCGAGTTCAACATGTTCGACTCGAAATCCCACCGCAGGCCCAGATTCAGCGTCAGCCTGGGGGTTGGCGTCCAGTCGTCCTGCAGATACGCGCCCACCTGCCTGTTGGGGACCGAGACGAGCCCCGCACCAGTCGCATAGGTGAGCTGATAAGGTGTCCGATACCGGTACGCGAGACCGGCCGTATCGCGGCACCAGCACGCTGGGTTGATGAAATCGGCGTACTCGAACAGCGGCGTCACGTTGTTCAGCTTGTGGACGTCGTAAGTGACAAAATCGATACTGGCGCCGCCCTTGAGCGTGTGTTTCTCGTAGGCGCTATACGTGATATCGTCGCGCAAGCCGATCCGCTTTTGAATGAAGTTCTGTTCGCTGAGATTGCTGCCGATCATCGGATCCTGGCCCGGATAGTGGAACTGCCGCGCGGCAGTGCCGCGAATGTTCGGGGAAGGATCCCGCTGGAAGCGCGAGTAGTCGAGCTTGGCTTCGTTGAGCAGGCTACCCGAAGTACGGGTGTAGCGCAGCTGCCCAATCGTCACGTTCTGACGGAAGTTTACCGCCGTCATCAAGGCGTTGGTCCCGCCGAAGTCTCTGACATCCGTCTCGTGGCGATCGTTGATGCTCAACTCGGCCGACGAATGCTCGTCGATCGCATAGGTGAGCTTGCCGAACGCCAGGTGCTCGCGGAATGGAGATGTGAAGTTGCCGTTGTACTGCGCGAGGTTCACGGTATCGAGCGAGGGGAATCCCGAGGGAGGAGTGATCGCCACACGATTCGCGCGGTCCTGGTAGTTCCCTTCATACGATCCAAAGAAGAACAACTTGTCGCGCATCACCGGACCACCGGCGCTTAGGGCGGTCAGCACGCGGGAATAGTCCGGCACTTTGAATGTGGACGGCGTCGCATTCTTTCTCGCGATGCTGTCGGCGATGTGCTTGTCGTGCAGCGAGAAGGTGTCGAGCGCGAGCAGGCCCTTATTCTGATAGCCGACCTGCACGTTGCCGGCCCAACGGGCGCCGCCGGACCGCGTCGTTGCCGTGATGACCGCCGTCGAGGACTTTTGATACTCGGCTTTGAAGTTCTGCGAGATGACACGGTATTCCTGGATCGCATTGCGCGGGAATGGATTCCCGCGGCTGGCATCCTGCCCCGCCACACCACCGGCCGTGAGATCGTTCTTGAGGCTCGAGCCATCGACGAAGACGTTTACCTGGTTCGCGCTACCGCCTCCGCCGGCGAACGTGCGTGACGTACCATTGATGCGGTCTTCGGTCACGCTGATTCCGGGAGCAAGCCCCGCGAGATCGAGGAAGTTGCGGCTCGGCGACGGCAGCTGCTGGATTTGCTGCGGCGTGACGTTCGTCGCGACTTCTGAAGTTCGCAGCTCGATCGCGGGCGCCGCTTCGATCGTCACAGCCTGTAGCTCAACAGCACCTGCCTGGAGCGTAAAGTCGGCGAGCAACGTGGCGCCGCTTTGCACGATGACCTGGCGGCGCTGCGGCGCGAATCCGATGTGCCGGACCGAGAGGTCGTAACTGCCGGGCGGGAGCCCAGGCAGAATGTACGAGCCGTCGGCGCGTGACGTCGCCGAGCGTGTTGCTCCGTTCTGAACGTTCCGCGCCGACACCTCCACACCCGGGACCGCGGTGCCATTCTGATCTTTGACGTATCCGCGAACGGTGCCGGTGGTGGTTTGTGCGTTGAGCGAGGGAGTGCAAGCGAGAAGGGCACTGCCGACGATCCAGAGAAAACGATGACGCAGCATAGCACGGTCTCCAGGAGATGAGTCAGAGCCGGAAACTTGTCGAAGTGATCGGGGGGACCGCTAGGCCTTCGCGGCCTCTCGTTTTAGGTCGTAACTTCCCCTGAAACGCCCTGATCCGGAGAGAGCATTCCTATGTCGCTTCTGCGCCACAGTCTCGTGCTGAGCATCCTGCTCGCGTCTCCCGCAGCTGCACAGAATCTCGATTCCCTCCTTGCCCGCATGACGCTCGAAGAAAAACTCGGCCAGTTGAACCTCCTCTCGGCCGGTGGGCGCGCGTCTCCGGCCCAGATGCAGCTCGTGCGGGAGGGCAAGCTGGGCGGCCTGTTCAACGTGATCGGCGCCGAGAACACCACGCCGGTGCAGCGCATCGCGGTGACGGAATCGCGCCTGAAGATCCCGCTGCTGTTCGGGCTCGACGTCATCCACGGCTACCGCACGATCTTTCCGATTCCGCTCGCCGAAGCGGGCAGCTTCGATCCCGACGCCGCCCAGGCGACGGCGCGCGCGGCGGGCCTCGAGGCGGCGGCAGCGGGAATCAGCTGGACGTATGCCCCGATGGTGGACATCGCGCGCGACCCGCGCTGGGGCCGGATTGCCGAAGGCTCAGGCGAAGATCCCTATCTGGGTTCGTTGCTGGCCGCAGCGAGGGTGAAAGGTTTTCAGGAAACGATCTTCGCCACCGCCAAGCACTTCGCCGGCTACGGCGCGGCGGAAGCGGGCCGCGAATACAACACGACCGAGATCACCGAGCGCACAATGCGCGAGATCTATCTGCCGCCATTCAAGGCCGCAGTGGATGCCGGGGTCGCGAGCCTGATGTCGGCCTTCAACGACATCGCGGGCGTGCCGAGCTCGGGGAACGCCTGGCTCACCGACACGGTGCTGCGGCGTGAATGGGGCTTCAACGGGTTCGTCGTCAGCGATTGGACGTCCGTCGCCGAGCTGATTCAGCACGGCGTTGCGGCGGGGCCGTCCGAAGCGGGACGGCGAGCACTCACGTCTGGCGTGGACATGGACATGCAGAGCAGCATCTACGTGGACTCGTTGCCGGCGCTGGTGCGCGCCAATCGGATTCCAATGGCCGTCGTCGATTCCGCCGTGATGCGTGTGCTGCGCGCCAAGGCTCGGCTCGGGCTCTTCCACGATCCCTATCGTACTCGCACGGCACCAGCAGCTGCCGAGCTCCGAGCATTGGCGAGACGGGTAGCGAGAGAATCGATCGTGCTCTTGAAGAATGACCGCAATGTCCTGCCGCTCGGCCGCAACACGCCGACGATCGCGGTGATTGGACCGCTCGCCGACAGTAAGGTCGACCCGCTCGGTCCCTGGCATACGCTGGGACAACCGGAAGATGTCGTGACGGTCCTCCAGGGGATCCGGTCACACGCGTCGGCCACGCAGGTGCTGTACGCGCGCGGTGCGGGCATCGACGACAGCTCCACGGCCGGGTTCGCCGAGGCGGTCGCCGCCGCGAAGCGAGCGAGCGTCGCCGTTCTGGTGCTCGGCGAGCGCGAGGACATGAGCGGCGAAGCGGCGAGTCGCTCAATGTTGGGCCTCCCGGGCGTGCAGGAGCAGCTGCTCGAGGCGGTCGCGGCCACGGGAACGCCGGTCGTGCTCGTGCTGATGAACGGGCATCCACTGATTCTGGAATGGGCCGCCGACCACGTGCCGGCGATCGTGGAGTCGTGGTTCCTGGGTGTCGAAGCGGGAAACGCGATAACGGATGTGCTGTTCGGCGACGCGAATCCCAGCGGCAAGCTGCCCGTCACGATTCCGCGCTCGCTCGGCCAGATACCGCTGTACTACAATCATCGCAACACCGGCCGACCATTCGAAGCGAACAATAAGTTCACGTCGAAATACCTGGACGTTCCGGTGACGCCGCGCTACCCGTTTGGATTTGGGCTGTCGTACACCACCTTCGCGTATAGCAGCCTGAAGCTCAGTAGCGCGCGCGCCCGCACGAGCGACACGGTTACCGCCACGGTCACTGTGGCGAACACGGGAAGCCGAGAGGGTACGGAAGTCGTGCAGTTGTACGTCCGTGATGAGGTGGCGAGCGTCGCACGACCGGTGCGCGAGCTCAAGGGATTCCAGCGCGTGACGCTGAAACCTGGAGAGTCGCGCGCCGTGGACATTCGCGTTGCTGTCCGCGACCTCGCGTTCTACGGGCTCGACATGAAGCGGGTCGTCGAGCCGGGAACGTTCCGCGTGTACGCCGGCCCCAGCTCCGCCGAAGGGCAGGAAGCTCGTTTTGAAGTGATCCGGTAACGTGTTGCTCTTACTCGCCTTACTCGTTCAGGCCCCGCAGCGTCCGAACGTCTGCTACGAGGTGTTCGTTCGTTCGTTTTACGACAGCAACGGCGACGGCATCGGCGACCTGCGCGGTCTCACCCAGAAGCTCGACTACATCGCAGGGCTCGGCGCCGACTGTGTTTGGCTGATGCCCGTCGCCGAGTCGCCGAGCTATCACGGATACGACGTCACGGATTACTACAAGATCGAGCCGGATTACGGCACGAACGACGACTTCAAGGCGTTTGTCGCCGCGGCGCACCAGCATCACATCCGGGTGCTCGTGGACTTGGTGCTGAACCACACCTCGAGCCAGCACCCCTGGTTCCAAGAAGCGCTGAAGGATACGGCCGCGCCGCACCGAACCTGGTACCGGTGGTCGACCACGCCGGCGAACAACTGGCACCACTCGCCCGTGCGTGATGAGTACTACTTCGGCTTGTTTTGGAGCGGCATGCCGGATCTGAACTACGAGACGCCGGCCGTATTAGAGGAAATGAAACGCGTCGCGCAGTTCTGGCTGAAGGATATGGGGGTGGATGGCTTCCGGCTCGACGCGGTGCGGCACCTCGTAGAACAAGGCGATCAGGTCTCGAACACGCCGGGGACGCATGCCGTGTTGCGCGACTACGGCGCCTACGTGCGCAGCATCGCGCCGCAGTCCTACACGATCGGCGAAGTGTGGGACAGCACGGGGACGATCCTGTCGTACTATCCCGATCAGCTCGATGCCTACTTCGCGTTCCCCGTATCGGAAGCACTGATGGATGCGGTAAAGAATGGAAAGGCGGGACGACTGTTGGCCGAGGTCCTGCGCTTCCAGGCCGCGGTGCCGGCGTATCGTTGGGCCCCATTTCAGAGAAACCACGATCAAACCCGCACGATGACGGTGCTCGGCAACGACGTCGCCGGCGCCAAGCTCGCCGCCACGATTCTGCTCACGCTGCCCGGCGTGCCGTTCGTGTATTACGGCGAAGAGATCGGTATGACGGGGGACAAACCGGACGAGCGCCTGCGGACTCCGATGCAATGGGAACGGGCGCCGGCCGCTGGATTCACGCGTGGCAAGCCGTGGGAGGCGCTGCAACCGGATTCGTTCACGGCCAACGTGGCCGCCGAGAGCCGTGACACGGCGTCGCTGCTGAGTCTCTACCGCCGGTTGATGCACATGCGGGCGGCGAATGCGGCGCTAAGAGACGGCGAGTTGGTAGCCGTAGAGACCGGCAAGGAATCAGTATTGGCATACGTCCGGCGGGACAGTACGCGCGCAGTGTTGGTGGCAGCGAACCTCGGCACTACACCCGCCGGTGGAATCGCGGTGCCGCACGGCTATCGCCTGCGCGCGCGAACGGGAGGGGCGGGGGGGGCGCTCCCCGCGCTCGCTCCCCGACGTGCTTACATCTTCGAGCTTGGGAGGTCCCCATGAAATGGTCCATCGCTCTCATCGCCACACTCGTCGTTGGATGCGCACACTCTGGCGCGAGCCGCACTGAGCCGGCGCCGAATCCCCCGCCGCCACCGGCGCCCCCACTGCCCACGCCTTCAGCCTCGATCGTGCGATCCGACGATCCGGCGCGTGAGAACTCTAAGACACTCGAACAGATGCTGGCGGGCCGGATCGCGGGAGTGATCGTGTCGCGCGCGCCGAACGGCGGCATCACAGTGCGCATGCAAGGCGCAACCTCGTTTTTCTCGGGGCAGGCGCCGCTCATTGTGGTGGACGGCGTCCCCGTTGAGGGAGTGAGCGGCACGTTGAGCTGGCTCAATCCGCAGGACATCGAGTCCATCGAGGCGCTCAAGGATCCCTCGCAAACGGCGATCTGGGGCGTGCGCGGCGCAAATGGAGTGATCGTCATCAAGACCAAGGGCTCGCACTGAGTCGTGCAGCACATCCAGCTCGGCACGATCGACTACACGATTCTCATCATCTATTTCGTGTTCGTGCTGGGCATCGGATGGGCGCTGCGGCGGGTCATCAGAAGCAGCGACGACTTCTTCCTGTCGGGACGGTCGATTCCGGCGTGGATCGCGGGGCTGGCGTTCATCTCCGCCAATCTGGGCGCCCAGGAAGTCATCGGGATGGCCGCGTCGGGTGCCAAGTACGGCATCATGACGAGCCACTTCTACTGGGTCGGCGCGATGCCGGCCATGGTGTTCGTCGGGCTGTTCATGATGCCGTTCTACTACGGCTCGCGGGCGCGCTCAGTCCCGGAGTATCTCAAGCTGCGCTTCGACGAGAAGACGCGCGGACTGAACGCGATCACGTTTGCGATCATGACGATCTTCTCGTCCGGTATTTCGATGTACGCGCTCGCCAAACTGCTGGAGCTGGTGATCGGCTGGAGCTTCCACGCGAGCATCATCCTCTCGGCGGTGATCGTCCTCGTCTACATCTTCCTCGGCGGCCTCACGTCGGCGATCTACAACGAGGTCCTGCAGTTCTTTCTCATCGTGCTCGGCTTTCTGCCGCTCGTGTTGCTGGGCCTCAAGGACGTCGGTGGGTGGAGTGGCTTGACGGCCCGACTCGCGACGGTCGCGACGAACGCGGGCTTCGAACCGGGAGCGTGGTCACACTCCTGGCGCTACATGGATGCGCCGAGCCACAATCCGATGGGGATCGAGTGGTTTGGGTTGGTGATGGGCCTGGGGTTTGCGCTGTCGTTCGGCTACTGGTGCACGGACTACCTCGTCGTGCAGCGCGCGATGGCGGCCGGCTCGATGAACGCCGCACGCCGGACGCCGCTGATCGCGGCGATTCCGAAGATGTTCATGCCGTTGCTCGTGATTCTGCCGGGCATGCTGGCGATCGGCCTGCACGCCTCGCGCGGGGGATTCCTGCCGATCGGCAGCGATGGCCAGCCGAACTACAACCTCGCCATCCCGATGATGCTGGCGCACTACATGCCGTCCGGGGTGTTGGGGTTGGGACTCACCGCGTTGATGGCGTCCTTCATGTCCGGCATGGCCGGCAACGTCACGGCGTTCAATACGGTCTGGACGTACGACATCTATCAGTCCTACATCCGCCCCGGTCGATCCGACGGGCACTATCTACGCGTCGGTCATGCGGCGACGGTGTTCGGCATCCTCGCCAGCGTGCTGGCAGCCTACGGCGCCACGCGCTTCAACAACATCCTCGACATGCTGCAGCTCGTGTTCTCGTTCGTGAACGGACCGCTGTTCGCGACGTTCCTGCTGGGGATGTTCTGGAAGCGGACGACCGGACACGGCGCGTTCTATGGCCTGCTGACGGGGACCGTGACCGCTGCGCTGCATTACGGACTCACCATATCCCGCGGCGCAGTGCCCGGGATCAAGGGCGGCTTCCTCGGCGCGGTGCTGCACACTTATCCGAGCGAGATGGCGCTGAATTTCTGGACCGCGCTGTTCGCCTGGACCGGCTGTTTCGTGGCGACGCTGGTGATTTCGTTGCTGACGACCCGCAACAAGACGGACAAGGAGTTGGTTGGCCTGGTGTACTCCCTGACGCCGCGCCTGAAGGAAGACTACTTGCCGTGGTACAAGCGGCCCCTCGTTCTGGCCGTCTTCGTGTTGGTTGTTTCCACGATCCTCAACGTGATTTTCTGGTGATGCGATGAGACTGGATGTGCGGTTCCCGATCGGCGGGATGTTCACGATCCTCGGCGTGCTGCTCACACTGTACGGGCTCGCGTCAGATCAGGCGATCTATGCGCGCTCGCTCGGAGTCAACGTGAACCTGTGGTGGGGGCTCGTGCTCCTGGTGTTCGGAGCGGTGATGCTCGGCTTGGCCGTGAGGGCGGTGAGGCGCCGACCGTCGGCCAACACTGACTCCGCCGCCCCGTAGAACGAAGGGCTCGTAATCATCGGGCGCTCATGACGGCGCTGGCCTGAAGCGCGTTTCCCGTCGAGTCGAAGAGCGCCAGAGACCCGCCGGCCCAGACGTACAACCCCGCTACTGGGATCGCCTCGGGATACCACCATACCACGCCCGCGCCGTGTCCATTAGGCGTCCCCACGACCGCGGCCCGAACGTCGCGCAGGAACATCGCCTGACCCGCGCGCGACTTTGGCCAAGTCATCGCAGCGGTGTTCGTCGCAAAGCCTTCCCACCCGCCTGTCCGCCATGGGTACGCGGTTTCGACGACCATGAGGTCCACGCCATATCTCGAGGCCGTGGCGGCGAGGTTCGCGCGTAGGTCCCCCAGAGTGCCATGCCACCACGGATAGTAGCTCAGGCCAATCAGGTCGTAGGGCACGCCGTGGCGATTCATGTGATCGAAGAACCATCGCGTCCCGGCGGCATTGCCGCCGCCGGAGTAGTGGAGCATGATGCGGACGGAGTCGCCCGGCGCAAGCGCGGCCCGCACGCCGCGGATGCCGGCCTTGAGCAATCCCGTGAAGTGCTCCCATTCAAGCAGTGTATCTGCGCCCGCAACGCCAATCGCTCCAGCGGGCCAAAGCATGCCGTGGTCGATCTCGTTCCCCACCTGGACGATATCGGGCAGCGCTCCCTCCTGTCTCAGCTGCGCGATAACGTCCGCCGTGTAGGTCTCGACCGCTCGTGCGAGCGAGTCGAACCCCAGGGTCGCCCAGGCCGCAGGCGTGGTCTGGCGGCCCGGATCGGCCCACGTGTCCGAGTAGTGGAAGTCGAGCAGCAGCTTTGTGCCCGCAGTCTTGATGCGCTTCGCCATGTGCAAGGTGTAGGCGAGGTCGTTCACCTGCACCTCGGAGCCGTTGGGATGCACGAATATCCGCAGGCGAAATCCGTTGGCGCCGTGCCCGCGGAGGATCGCGATGGCATCACCGGGCCGGCTGCTGTCTCGGAACACGCCGCCCGCCTGCTCGATCCGCTCCAGCGCTGAGATGTCGCCGCCCACGAACAGTCGCGCACTGCCAGTACTTTTTGGCGCGGTCGGGCCACCCAGGCATGCGGCGAGCAAGGCGACCGATGCTCTACTGACGTGTCGCGGCATCAATGGCAATCGCCGACCTGGCGGTAAGGGTGACGTGGATGGCGCCGCTCGGATCGATGAGCGTGAGATTGCCGCTCAAGAGGTCACGGTAGGTTCCAGCCGCCATTCCTGTCGGCACCGTAGTGTCGAGCGTGTTCGAACCGCCGTTGATGGCGACGAAGCCCTTGTCGCCGCGGGAAAACGCGATCGCGTTCGCGCCGTCGTCCCACCAGTGATTGATGTCGGTCCCTGCGACTACATGACGAAAGCTCACCATGTTGCGGATCGACGGATCGCGGTGCTCGCAGACCCACTGGCCGATCGTCGCCGTCTCGAGACTCGACGCGCAGGTGACGTTCACCGTCCATCCGTTCATATCGGACGGTGGGCCCATCGAATTTCCTGCCGGACAGTCGAACGCGTAGCTCGATAGGATCGAGGGGTAGCCGTAGGGCTGGGCGAGCATCCAGACGTTGGCGATGCGAAAGACGCTGCCATCCCGATAGCTGATGCCGCAGTTATGCTGTGTGTCGTGATTCTGGAGAAAAACGACCGCTTTATCGGACGGCATGAGCCCCCACGCGGCCGCGGAAAACCGATTGCCGGGCGTGCCGTTAGGATTGAGCTGGGAGATGTGCTCGCCGTTCAGCTGCCGGAATTTGTTGCCGACGCCCACGAACGTGAACTCGGTGATGTCGGCCGCGCCGCCCGAGCTGTAGCCCTCGCCGAAATAATCGGGCGGCGATAGCGCCTCGCCGGCACCGCCCGCGACTTCCAGGAAAAAGTACGGCCGCAGTTTGCCCTCGCCGACAAGCGTGTTATTGACCAGGCTCAGGACGTCGTCGAGCTCGACCTGTTGAATGTGCTTCGCGGCATCGATGCGAAAGCCGGCGACGCCGAGGCGCGCGAGCATCAGGAGATAGTCGGCGATCTTCTGGCGCACGGAGGCGAGCCCGGTATTCAAATCGGGCAGCGAGAACAGCTCGCAGTCCTGCACATTCGCCGCGTCCTGATAATTGTTCACCGTACACGGCGGATGGAAATCGCTCGGCGCGTAGAGGCCCGGATAGTCGTACTTCGTGTACGCGGTGCCGTTACTGCCGACACCGGGACTCGGGTAGTTGGTCATGTGATTGATCACGGCATCGACGATGATGTCGACGCCCGCCGTCTTGCAGCGATTGACCATATCGGTGAATTCCGTCCCCGTTCCCGAGCGGCTGTGCGCGACGCTGTAGCTGACCGGCTGGTAGCGTTCGCTCCAGTCGTGGGTCGGGACGACGCTGTGCTCTTCGGGAGGCGAGATCTGGACCGCCTTGAATCCGGCGGGGCCGAGCACGGTTTCGCACTCGGTCGCGATGTCGGTCCACTTCCACTCGAAGAGGTGCACGACGACGTCGCCCGCCGCCATGTGCCCGCTCGGCCGGTACGTCGGCGCAAGCGACGGACGCGGCGGTGGGGGATTGCCGCCGGGAGGCGACGGGAGCGAATTGCCGCACGCCGCAACCGCGAGAACGACGAACGCGGTTGCGGCGTGGCGATGCCCTGCAAACATCTTGCGCTCCGAGCTTAGTAGCCCGAATTCTGCTTCAGGTTCGGGTTGGCGATGAGCTCGTTGCTCGGGATCGGATACAGATCCAAATACGCATTCGTTGCCGTCCCCGCCTGAACGCCGCCCTTCCACGCCCAGAGGTACGCGCCGCCGGTGAACTTCCCGAAGCGAATGAGATCGGTGCGACGGTGGCCCTCCCACAACAGCTCGCGCCCGCGTTCATCCAGGATGAAATCCAACGTCAGCTGCGGCGCCGTGATCCGTCCGGTCGTGTCGCCATACGCACGAACCCGAAGCGCGTTCACATAATTGAGGGCCGTCAGTTGCGAGCCGCCGCCGCCGCGCAGGAACGCTTCGGCGTAGATCAAGTACGCGTCACCCAGGCGAAGCATCGGGAAGTCGGTATCGACGTGCGTCGGGTTCGAGCCCGGCGCGCCACTTGAAGTCTTATTCTGGAATTTGGGTGCGGCGATACCGTCGGTGAACGTGCCAACGCTGGCGATCGTATCCCTCTGCCCGCTGGTGTAAAAAGTTCCTGAACGAGTATCCCCGGCCGCGTAGCGATTAAAGGCCTCAGGTTTGAGACGCAGACCCCACCAGCAGCCGCTAATCCCGTATGTCGTGTCGCGCATACTGCCGCCGCAGGACGCATGCACGAGGAACGTCACCCCGCCCCACGTCTGCGTGTGTACGCCATCCTGGATAACGGGAAAGATGATCTCAGGCGACGTGTTGTTATCGGCCAGGAATAAATGTTTGTAGCTCGGGTCGAGGGTGTAAGGCCCGGCAATCACCGCCTGCGCCGCGGTCAGGGCCTCGGCGTCATGCGCGGTGCCGGTATAGACCTTGGCGTTCAGATACACATGTGCCAGGAGCATTTGCGCGGCCGGCGCGCTGGCTCGACCATAGGTGCCCGGCCCTGCGGGCGGCAGGTCCGGAAGAATCGCGTTCAGCTCGCTAACGATGAAGTCGTAGACGTTGGTGCGCGTGCTGGGCGGCGGCACCACGCCGACCAGGTCGGTTTCGGTGATCAGCGGTATGCTCCCGAACATGTCGATGCCGTGCCAATAGCTCAGCGCCCGCAGGAACCGGGCTTCCGCGCGGTACTGTTTGATGTCTGCCCTCAGCGCCGCGCCGACGTTGCCGCGCGAGTTGAGCTTGGCGTCGGTCGTCTGGCGCAGGAACTCATTCGCCATCCCGATCTGGAAGTAGATGCGATAGTACATCGCGCCGACGAAGCCATTGCTCACGGCCCACTGCTGGGTGTTCATCTCCGGCAGGCCGATGTCGCCCCAGCCGATGATCGCCTCGTCGGTCGGCAGCTCCTCGTGCTCCCAAAACAGCCGCAGGTACTGCGAGAATCCTTCGTCGATGCCCTGAATGTCGGCGTTCCCGGCCGGGCCTTGCTGCCCGCTGACCGCGAGTCCCGCGTACACGCGTGCGATGAACGCCTTATACGTGCTGGGATCGCTGAAGACATTGGCGTCGGTCGCGGTGCTCTTCGGCTCGACCGTCAGGTTCGTGCACGCGGCGACGGCGAGCACCAGCAGAGCGGCGGCGACGGACAACGCCTGGTGAATTCGGTGGTTCATGGTTCAGTCCCTTCTCCAGTAGTCAGTGTGCGTAGCCGCTAGAACTTGACGCTCAGCCCGCCCGTGAACGTGCGGGAGCGCGGATAGATGTTGTTGTCCAGCCCGTTCAGGCCCGCGGTCGGATCGACGCCGCTGTAGCCGGTGATGGTGAAGACATTCTGCACCGTCCCGGTAATGCGCATCGGCTGGCCGCGATAATTGAATGAGTAGCCGGCCGTGATGTTGTCGAGACGGAGGAACGACGCGTCTTCAACATAGTAGTCCGACAGGTACTGAGGCGTCGTGAAGCCCGTCTTCAATACCGACGCGTGCAGGTTATAGGGCGATGCGCGCGTCACTTCGGAGTACGTGCCGAGGTTCGAGGCCACATTGTTGTAGACCCAGTTCCCCAGATACGCGCGCAGCGTGAAGCTGACGTCGAAGCTCCGGTACGTCAGGTACGAGGAGTGACCCAGGATCCACTTCGGCGCGGGGTCGTGGAACGGCCGCCGGTCGTCCTGATTGATGACCCCATCGGGCCGATAGAGGCGACTAGGCCCGCCGCAGGTGGGAGCTGCGGGGCAGGCGACCGTGTCCTTCACAGTCGGCTGGTCGACGTAGGCTCCCTGGATCGGTTTCCCGGCCGAGTCGTACTTTTGCTGGAACACGTAGAATGAGTTGATCGGCTGGCCGGGCTGGAGCACCTGAATGAACGTGCCCACGCCGCCCGCGACCAGACCGGTGAGCACCCGCGTGACGCCAGGCGACGCGTAGATCTGCAGCATTTGATTCTTGTTGTGGGCGGCGGTGAGGTTCGTGGTCCAGCTCAACCCGCCCGTCTTGCGCTGATCGAGCAGGGCAGCATTCAGACTGAGCTCGATGCCACGATTCCGCATCTTGCCGATGTTCTGTTGGTTGAAGTTCGTCAGGCCGCAGCCGGCGCACACAGGCACGGTGAAAATCAGCCCATTCGTTTGCTTGTTATACCAATCGATGGCGCCGGTCACCCGCTCGCCGCCGATGGCGTAATCGAGGCCGACGTCGAACGCGTTCGTCGCCTCCCACTTGATGAATGGGTTGTAGGCCCCGGGACGGATGGTCGTGACGAAGGTATTGCCGAACTGCATCTGGGTTTGTGCGTCACCCAGCACGTATTTCGCAAACTGCTCGTAATTCCCGAAGGACTGGTTGCCGGTCTTTCCGTATCCCACGCGCAGCTTCAGATCGGACAGGCCGTGGAGACCCTGCATGAACGACTCCTGCGAAAGGCGCCAGCCCAACGAAAACGCGGGGAACATGCCCCACTGATTGGCCGGTCCAAAGCGTGAGGAGCCGTCTCGGCGCACGCTCACCGACGCGAGGTAGCGATCGTTGAGGTTGTAATTGGCGCGCCCGAAGAAGGAGATCAGCCGGTTCTCTTCGACATCCTGGAAGTTCTGAACGATCCGCGCGGTGGTGATACCATTGGGACCGAGGATGTCGGTGGTCAGACCGGATGCGAAAAACGCGGGATATTCGGCGTGCGATTGCGAGTAGGAGTATCCGCCGGTGAGATCGATCGTGCCCGGCAGCGCGTGGATCGGCGCCAGATAGCTCAGGTAGGTCTCGAGTGTGGTGTTCGATTGGGTGAAGTCCGAGCGGTAGTCGGTGCCGTCGGTGCCGGTTTTCTGCTGGCTGTGCAGCACGCTCGGATTGAACGTCTGTCGCGTGGCCTGCGCGATGTCGTATCCAAGGTTCAAATTCGCCTTCAAGCCTTGGACAAACGGCAGGCGATAGCTCGCCTGTACGTTCCCAATGCTGCGATACGTTCGGCCCTGGTCCTTGGCCATCGCGAGAATCGCCACGGGATTGTCTGCCGACGTCAGCGTGTTGCCCGGCCAATCGTAGTAGCCCGTGGCGGCGGTCGAGTCGAAGACTGGCTGCGTGGGACCCATCTGTGCCGCGTTGGAGAGCACACCGCCGGGGGTAAACTGATCGTCGGCCCGCGAACCGCGGAGGCTCGAGCGAATGTCGAGCCGGTCGTCGAACAGCCGCTGGTTGAAGTTCAATCCCAATGAGACCCGCTGCGTGTTCGTTCCGCGGATCACACCGTTCTGGCTCAGGTAGCCGGCCGAGATGCGCCAGTCCTGGCTCTCACCTCTGCCCGAGACCGCGACGTTGTGCTCCTGCCCGTACGCAGTCTGGTCGACGAGGTTGAACCAGTTGGTGCTGGCGGTGCCGAGCTGGCTGATCTGTGTCGGTGTGGCGTAGGTCTGCACGGCGGTCCGGAATTGCGCCGCGTTCAACATCTCCGGGAGACGAGTCACCTGCGACGCCGATGTGCTGCCGCTGTACTCGAACTGCGGCCCTTCATGGCCGTGTTTGGTCTGGATCATTACGACGCCATTCGCGGCGTTCGCGCCATAGATCGCCGCAGCGGATGCGTCCTTCAGGACCGTGATGTTGTCGATGTCATCCGGATTCAGGAAATTCAGCGCGTTGCGGCCGGCGGAAAGTCCGCCGCCGGCGCCGCTGGCAATTGCCACCGGCACGCCATCGATCACGTAGAGTGGTTCGCTGCTGGCATCGACCGAGGTCGCGCCCCGGATGCGGATCGAGATGCCACCGCCCGGCTCGTTGTTGTCCACCACTTGCACACCAGCAACCTTGTTCTGAATGAGATTCTCGGGACTGACGACCCGGCCAGGGTTGAACTGGTCCGATGATACGTGGCCGGCCGCGCCGGTGAGATTGCCGAGGTTCTGTTCTCCGTAGCCGATCACGACAACTTCCGAGAGGCCGATCGCCTGCGCGCCGAGCGCGAAATCGACCGCGACGGTCGCGCTATCGTCGACCGTGACGTCGCGCGACACCGGCGCGTATCCGATCATCTGGGCTCGCACCGTATGCGGCCCGGAAGGGACGTTGCTGATTACGAAGCGACCGTCCGCTCGCGTCAGCGCTCTGCGACCTTCGACCGCGATCGAGACGCCGGCAATGGGTTGTTTGGAGGTGGAATCGGTGATGCGTCCGCGAATGGTGCTGGTGGGTGTTTGTTGCGCGTGCAACGGTGCGATCAATAGCGGCAACATCGCCAGGAGCGCACTGGCAAAATGAGTTGAACGCCTCATGTGCATCCTCTCGGGCTTAAGCCGACGGTAAGACGGGGTGAACGCCGTCCAAAAGGCGCGCCAGGACGGGGGGTGTCAAGATCTCAACGAGCAATAGATTATCGGCATGCGTTACGACGATTTTCGCAACCGACTCACGGCCGCCGTCCTCGACACGCCCGGTGAAACGCCGGCGTCGCTGCGTCGTGCCGCTCTGCAACGCGGTACACTTCCCGCGCCCCTGGCGTCATACATCGACAAGGTTGCGCGCCACGCGTACAAAGTGACCGACACCGACGTCGCCGGATTGCAACGCGCCGGTCATTCCGACGACGCGCTGTTCGAACTCACCGTCGCCGCCGCACTCGGCGCCGCCCTGTATCGACTGGATAAAGGAATGGCTGCGTTGCGCGGCGAGGAGGCGGACTGATGCGCCTGCACGCGGTCGAGCACCGCCACCGCTTCCCCGAGAAGCTGAAGCTTCTGCTCATCCGCCTGGTGAGCGGCCGGCGAGTTCCAGACGTCGTGAAGACGATCATGTACCGGCCGGAATTGTGGGGCCGGCCGATGTGCGATTGGACGCAGGCCGTCATGCGTGGGCCGTCGCAATGGAGCGTCGGCGAGCGGGAGCTGTTCGCGGCGTTCACTTCGCGACTCAATCAATGCGTCTTCTGAACGGGCGCGCACGGCGCGGTCGCGTCGCTGGCCCTGAGGGACGACAAGGTGGTCGAAGCGGTGCTGCAGGATTGGCGCACCGCGCCCGTCGACCCCAAGTTGCGGGCCGCCCTCGGCTTCCTCGAGAAGCTGACGTTGCAGCCCGATGCCTTGCGCCCAGCAGACGTCGCCCCGCTGCGGGCGGCCGGTATATCAGATGAAGGGATAGAGGACGCGATTCAGGTCTGCGCGCTGTTCAACGTGTACGACCGCCTCGCCGATGCGATGGGATGGCACTTGCCTGACCAGGCCGGCTATGCCGCCTCCGGCCACAACCTGATGAAGCGTGGCTATCTCATCTAGTGTCTAGAATCACAGGCTGAAGCGCACCCTTCAGGGTGTGAATGAATGCCGCGCCCGGATCACCTGTAATCGGTCGTTGTTGCGCGCCACGAGAATCAGCGTCTCACCAGTCGCTCGCTTGAGCACGCCTATGTGCCGCGCCTGCCCGTCGATCTCGAGACCGCTGCGTTCCATATCGACCGCGGCGAAGTTGCCATTGCCATCGCCATGCAATAGCAGGCCATAGCTCGCGTCGTAGCGGCCTTCGACGGGTGCGACACCGTACAGGTTGCCCGCCACGATCAGATCCGGATGCCCATCGCCGTCGAAATCGGCGACAGCCGACGCGTAGATCGGCGCGAACTGCGCTTCCGTTGGGAGAGACCGCAACTCGAAGTGTCCCCCCCCGCGGTTCAGCGCCACGGCGCTGGCGAACGTGTGCGACTCGAGCCGCAAGGCCTTCCGCAGCTCCGCGGGGCTGAAAATGTCTTCGACTCGGGCTCCACCGAACGACGCGTAGGTGGGATAGCGGCTGCGCAGCTGTGGCAGCAATTCCAGCAGCTCATCGCGTCCGGCGAGCGGATAGCTGACACCGTGTTTGTACGAGGTCAGAATCTGCTCGAGGGCGCCGTTCTGGAAAAAGTCCCCGACGTAGAGATGCGCGGGTTCGTCCGCCGACGCGCGAAGGCCCGAGTTGAGGCCGAGGTTGCCGAGGACGAGGTCGGGCCGGCCGTCACCGTTCAGGTCGGCGACTTGAATGGTGTTCCACCAGCCCTCGGTCCCCGCAAGCCCTACGTCGGAAGTCCGGTCCACGAAGTGGCCGTTTTCCTGATGAAAGACGCGGATCGGCATCCACTCGCCTACGACGATCAAGTCGAGCTTGCCGTCGTGATCGTAGTCCACCCAGGCGGCAGACGTGACCATGCCCACGTTCACGAGTCCGGGAGCGAGCTCGCGGGTGACGTCGTGGAAATGCCCGGTGCCGTCGTTCTCGAGCAGATAGCTGCGAGGAGGGAGGCCGTAGCCGCGGGCCAACGCGCGCCTGCCGACGAACAGATCGACGTGGCCATCGCCGTTGAAGTCGCCCGGCACGACGCAGGAGCCGCTTTCCGCGAACCGCGGCAGGGCGCCAGGATCGCGGTGGAAATTGCCTTTTCCGTCGTTCCGATAGAGCCGGTCCTGTAACGCGTCGTCTTCGCCCCAAAACTCGTTGCCGCCACTCACAACATAGAGATCGGGATGGCCGTCGCCGTCCGCGTCGAAAAACACCGCATCGACGTCTTCGGCGAGACTATCCGCCGCGATCGCCGGCTGCTTGCTCGCCCGGAACGTGCCGTCTCGATTCTGAATGAGGAGACGTCCCGGCTGCCATTTGGCACCGCCGGCGTAGATGTCATCGAGGCCGTCGCCGTTCACGTCACCCACGGCCAGCGCTGGCCCCTCGGTCGAGAGGAGATGGGGGATCAGCGGTTGCCGGTGGTAGTCGTAGAACGCGTCCTCGTGGTGCCTGAAATCGAGCGCGACGCGATCGGTCATGTCCGCGAAGAGCGGCGGCGTCAGCGGCTCGCGCGGATAGTGATATCGACCCTTCGCATCATTCTGCGACAACGTCAGCGTCCGGTCGGCGGTCACATTCGTGAGGACCTGATAGCGCCGGTCGGGCCAGATCACGGTGAGCGAGTCAATCGCCATTGAGCGGCCGAGCCCGAAGTGCAGACGTGTATCAACTGAGGATTCGAATCCGCGTGTGGGGAATTGCTCCAGCATCTGCACTTTGCCGCCGCTGCCGCCTTTGCCGCCTTCTTTGATTATGACCTTGGCACCGATGCCCGCCGTATTCTTTCCCGCGCCGCGCAGCACCACCTGCAGATAGTGATTGCCGTTGAGCGAGCGGGCCCGGTTCCGATAGATCGCGGCGGGCGCGTCGATCGTGTTCACGACGAGATCCAGGGCGCCGCTGTTATTCAAGTCGACATACGCTGCGCCGTTCGAAAATCCTTGCTGTCCCAGGCCCCACGCGTCCGCCATGTTCGTGAAGGTCAGGTTGCCGTTGTTGTGGAAGGCGAAGTTGGCGATAGGGACGTGCGGCATCTTCCCGATCAATGCCCGGATCACCGCACCCATGTCCTTGGCGAGGGCCGCTTGCATTGCCGGCGTGCCAACATAGGCGAGGTAGTCGAGGTCATTGGGGCGACGATAGATCCCGGTGGTGACGAAGAGGTCTTTGTAGCCGTCGTTGTCGAGATCGGCGAAGAGCGGCGCCCAGCTCCAGTCGGTTGCATACACGCCCGCCAGGTAGCCGATCTCGCTGAAGCGGTTTCGGCCGCGATTCAACTGGAGCGTGTTGCGAGCGTACTGAGGATGGTAGCCGGCCTCCAGCTTCAGGTTATAGATGTCCCAGCTTTCGGAGTTCTCGGACGTCTTGAGGATTCTCTCCTGGTCGGGAAGCATGTCAGCGACGATCACGTCGGGCCGGCCGTCGTTGTTGAAATCGGCGGCGTCGACGCCCATCGAGGCGTGGCTCGTGTGCCCGATGGATGTGGCAATCGACTCGGTGAACGTGCCGTCGCAGTTGTTATGGTAGAGAAAGTCGTCTTCCTGGAAGTCATTCGCGACGTAGAGATCGGGACAACCGTCGCCGTCCAAGTCACTCGCCACCACGCCCAGACCGTATCCCTCGACGCCGCCGTAGATGTGGGCCTTCTCAGTCACGTCGACGAAGTGCCCGCCGTCGTTCCGATACAACCGATCGCCCGCGCGTGGGTGACGCGGCACGCGCTGCGGATGCATGCTGCGCGCCCGCTCGGCGTGCACGGAGTGATTCAGCATGTACATGTCCAGGTCCCCGTCCCCGTCGTAGTCGAAGAACAGCGCCTGGGTGCCATAGCCGACGTGGTCGAGGCCGTACTCCTTCGTCCGGTCCGTGAAGGTGCCGTCGCCATTATTAATGAAGAGCACATTGCGACCGTGCATCGTGAGGTAATCGACGCCGGAGACGTAGATGTCCACATAGCCGTCGCCGTTCACGTCGGCCATCGTTACGCCGGTCTTCCAACCCTCGGAATCGGCCACGCCGGCGCGGGCGGTGACATCCTCGAAGTGGTAATTGCCTCTGTTCAGGTAGAGCCGGTTGGACCCCAGGTTCGACGTGAAGTAGAGATCGGGCAGGCCGTCGTTATTGACGTCGCCGACGGCGACGCCGCCGCCGTCGTAGTAGTACAAGTAGTTGAGGATGTTGAAGGCGGTGTCATCTGGAAGGCGATTCACGAACGTCACGCCGGTGGATTCGGGCGGCAGGGACTCGAAGAGCGTAGGGCTCGCCGGTGGAGCGGGCGCTCTCTGGCAGCCGGCGAGCAGAACCACGAACGCGCTATGTTGCCATTTCACCGTTTCGTGACGGGGCGGATGCGGATCGCTTGGCCTCCGCCCGGCGCCAGCGCGAGCCGCAGGTGCGAGGCGCGCGTGACCGTGCGATGCGCAATCGTCACCGGCAGCGGGTTCGTCTCCCAGTTCGCGCCTGGTCCGTCCGCGTAGATATCGGCCACATAACTCGTACCGGGATCGAGGAACGTGAGCGGGACGTCGAACGTGCGGGCCTCTTCGTCCGTGATCGCCCCGAGGAACCACTGCCGGCTGTTTCGCTGCCGCCGCGCGACGACGACGTAATCGCCGATCTTCCCGTCGATCACGCGTGTCGTGTCCCAATCCACCGCGACATCGCGAATGAACTGAAACGCCGGCTGATTTTCGTAGTTCTCCGGCAAGTCCGCCGCCATCTGGAGCGGCGAGTAGATCACGACGTAGAGCGCGAGCTGCTTGGCGAGCGTCGTGCGCGGATGCGGCTCGTCTACACGCCGCGGCTGACCGGTGGGACGCTTGATCATGATGTCGAAGATGCCCGGCGTGAAATCCATCGGACCGTCGAGCAGCCGGGTGAAGAACAAGATCGTCTCATGCTCGGGCGGATTGCCGCCCTCGCCGCCCCAGGCGTTGTACTCCTGCCCGCGCGCGCCCTCGCGCGACATCATGTTCGGATACGTGCGCCGTTCGCCCGTATCCTGAATCGGCTCGTGGACGTCCAGCATGATGTGGTATTGCGCCGCCGTTTCGACGACGTGGCGGTAATGGTTCACCATGAACTGGCTCCAGTGCGAATGGCCTTCGCTCGTCTTATCGGTCACGTAACCCGATTTGATCGCGTCGAGCCCGAGCGAGTGGTACAGCGAGAACGCACTGTCGATCTGCCGCTCGTAATTCTGAATCCCGCCCGACGTCTCGTTGTGGACGATCAACTTCACGCCCTTGGAGTGGGCATAGCGGGCCAGCTCGGGCAGGTCGTAATCGGGATAGCTCTGCGTGAACGAGAATGCGTTGCGATTCTGGATCCAGTCGCCGTCCCAGCCCACGTTCCATCCCTCGACCAGCACGCCCCCGATCCCGTTCGCCGCGGCAAAATCGATGTAACGCTTCGTATTCGCAGTGGTCGCCCCATGTTTTGGTCCCGAGCTCCACGTCATGGTGCCGATGTGCATCCCCCACCAGATGCCGATGAACTTCATCGGCTTGATCCAGTCGGTGTTCGGGATGACGCTGGGCGGATTGAGGTTCAGGCCGATGACGGACGGCGAGAGCTCGGTGAGTTTGTCGGCAATCTGAATCGTGCGCCACGGCGTCACGAAGGGCGTATGGCCGCGGACCTTCACACCGTCGGCGTAGGGCGCGAGGTCGGCGTGCAACGTGCGGCCGTCCATGCGCGGTCCGCGCAGATTCATCTTCGCATAGTCGACGAGGTTCGCCTCGTGAATGACCACGAACGTCTTGCCGTCTCGGACTTCCATGGTCAGCGGCGTTTGCACGCTGTCGAGCGTGCTCATGGGCGCCGCGGAGAATAGCTGCTCGGAGCGATCCAGCCGCGACCGGTTGGACGGGATCGACCACGCGCGTGCGTTGTCCGCCATGGTGAACTCGGTCAGCTCGTCCATCATCTCGAATTCGCCGAGTGCCGGTTGGGCCGGGAACTCATAGCGGAACGCCACGCCGTCGTTGAAGGCCCGGACCGCGAGGGTGAATTTGCGACTCGCCGCCCCGGTTTCCTCGACGTTCAGCCTCAGCTCGTTATGGTGATCGCGGATGCGCGAGACTTCGCCCCACGGCTGCGTCCACGTCGTGTCGTAGCTGCTGCGTGAGGAGTCGACGATCCGCAGGCTGTCCCGCACCGGCGGCGACCCGCGAAACTCGAAGCCGAGCATCGACGGCAACAGGAGCGGATGGGCGTCGCGTTGCACGGAGTAGTAGAGTCTGCCGTCGTGGATTTCCACGGTGACGGCGTTGCGGCCATCGGGCGATGTGACGCGGACCTGGGCGACCGTCGTTGTCGTCGCGTACAAGGCGAGCAGTACCAACAGCCGCAAAATCTTCATGATTGACTCCGATTGACGATTATGTGACGTGCGCCTGGGATTATCGCCTGTATATTCAGCGTGGAACGGCTCATTTCCGGAGGCCGCTATGAGGCTGAACGCATACATCGCCTTCGCTGCACTCGGCGCGCTCATCGGCTGCGCCCACCACAACCGTACGGCGACCACAGCCCCGGCTCCATCGTCGGCCTCCACCATCACCGCCGACGATATCGATCATGCTCCCGGTCTATCGCTTGAGGAGTTGCTGGTGACGCGAGTCCCGGGTCTGTCGCTCACGCGCGCCCCCGACGGACACCTCGTGATTCATATCCGCGGCACGTCCACCCTGTCTGGCGAGGCAGAGCCGCTGTTCGTCGTGAACGGTCTCCCCCTCAGCACGCCCATGGGCGGGAATCTGTCGTCCATCAATCCGCGTGATATCGAATCCATTACGGTGTTGCGCGATGCCGCCAGCACCGCGGTGTACGGCGTCCGCGGCGCCAACGGCGTGATCGTGATCAAAACGAAACAATCGTAGGTCTCCAAGAAACAGTAGGGGCGCAGCAGGCTGCGCCCCTACACACCCTACTCATTCCCTTCCGCCCCGCTAGTAGCCGGGGTTCTGCGCGAGCTTCGGGTTCGCGTCCCGCTGTGTCTGCGGGATCGGCATCAGCGAAAGGTGGTCCGTCCCGGCGGCCTTGAATTGCCAGGCCGCAGTGTACTGGCCAAAGCGGATGAGATCCTGACGCCGCTTCGCCTCGAACGCGAGCTCGAACAGACGTTCGCGAATGATCACGTTCCGATTCACGACGGTCAGTGTGTCGGTGCCGAACGAACGCGCGCGCACCGCCCTCACGAGCGCGAGCGGACTCACGCCGCCAGGCGGCGTGGGTGTCGCGCCTTCGACCTCCGCCTCGGCTTTGATCAGGTACATCTCCGCGAGGCGGAAGTAAGCGAAATCGTTGCCGTTGTTCTGGGAAACGTGTTTCGGATCGTAGGGCCACTTGTAGATGCGGACACCCTCGGCCTCCGTCGCTGCCGTCACATCGGCGATCGAGGGCGTGAACACGAGCCGCGGAGCACCCTTAGCGCAGCCCGGTCGAATACAGACGGTATCGCCAGTCTCGATATTGAACTGCGGGCCGACGAGGAAAATCTTGGTTCGCCGGTCATTCGCCGTATCGAAAGCGGTGTAGGTCTGTGCGAGGGTTGCGAACCCATTCCAGGGCGTCGCCGAGAACTGGTTATAGTGGAGCGTCGTCTGCAGGAACGGAAATCCTAGGCCATCCTGGGCGATGAACTTGACGACGAAGATGTTCTCGGGCGAAAGATTGTTGTCCGCGCGGAAGTTTTTCACGAATGTATCGGCGAGCTGATAGACCGCGGAACCTATGATGCTGTCTACGCGAGCAACCGCTGCATTGCAGGCGGTCAACCCCCCCGCAACGGTTATCCCCGCGCACGAGTTGTACGTCGTGCCGCTAAAGCCGCCGCCGTCCTTCGTGAATACGCCGGCGTTGATGTACATGCTCGCCAGGATGGCATCGGCGGCGCCCTTGGTGAAGCGCCCGTTGTTGGATGCGTCCCGCGTCTTGGGCAGGTTTGTCCGGGCCGCGAGGAGCTCCGACTCGATGAACTTGAAAACCGAGTCTCGCGAGTCACGCGCCCGCGGCTGGACGGCGGTCGTGGTGACGACCGGAACGCCGCCAAACAAATCCAGCAACTGGTAATAGTAGAACGCCCGCAGCGCCCGCAGCTCCGCGATAATTCCTGCTTGCTTCGCGGAGTCCATCACCGTCCGGCTCTGCAATGCCGAGAGCACCACGTTGGCGTTGGCGATGCCGGTGAAGTCGTTCACCCAGGCCGAATTGATGTCCTGGAGACCCGAAGGGCTGGTCGCGGTCCAGGTCTGCCGGTGCATCTCGAGCCAGCGGCCGTTGTCATACCAGTCCTGGCCGCGGGTCGGCACGACCATCTCGTCGGTGCTGATTTCGCTCAGGACGTAGTACGCGCAGCAGTACCCGGGGAATGCACCGCGGAGCTGCGAGTAGACTCCGGAGAGGCCGGCCAGCGCTTCCGCCTCGTTGTTGAAGAATGTCCCCGGGGTGATGCTGCTCTGGGGCACCTCATCGAGCTTCGTGCATGCTTGCACGAACCCCAATAGCAGCACGCCAACCCACGCTCCCCTGATCGATATCGTCGACACGATTCGCTTCATAGGACTCGAGCTCCTAGAACATGAGACGGAGGCCACCGGTCACCGTACGGGGCCGCGGATAGCTGAGATAATCGATCCCACGCGAGGCCAAGCCGGAGCTTGCATAGACTTCCGGATCGAGGCCCGAATAGCCGGTCAGCAGCAACAGGTTGTCCGCCGACACGTACAGCCGGGCGCTTTGCACCGAGCGGATCATCGGCAGGTCGAGCGCGTATTCCAGCGTGATGTTTTGCAGCCGCACGAACGAACCGCTCTCGACCCAACGGGACGAATAGATGGCCGGCTCGTGGAGACCCGTGCCGTCGGTCAAGGCTGGCCTGAGGAAGTTTTTGCCCTGCAGCGCATTGCCCTTGGTGGAATAGACCAGTGCGGTGTTGTTGAAGACGTCCTGTCCCACGACCGCGCGAACCAAGAAGCTCAGGTCGAACTTCCGCCAGGTGATCTGATTATGGAAACCGACCGTGAAGTCCGGGTTGGCGTTGCCGATCACGCGGTAATCGGCTGCGTCCGGGCCCAATCCGTTGGTTGTCCTGCCGCCTGTGCATCCCGCGGTCGCCGCGGTGCACGCGAAGATCTGTTTCCCCTGAGCATTCACGCCGAGAAAGAGCGGGCCGTAGAACGTGCCGAGCGGAAGGTCCTTCTTAATGAGTTGCGAGACCTGGCCGGACTGACCCTGACCGCTCACACCACCGGAGGTCAGGCCCGACGTGTAGGGCCCGAGATCGATGACCTTGTTGCGATCAGTCGCGAACGTGAGCCCGGCCCGCCATGTCATACCTGGCCGGGTGATCGCTAGCGCGTCGAGTGACAACTCGATGCCGCGATTCCGCAGTCTGCCGACGTTCTGGAGCTCTGTTTCCGCGACTGCGGGCTGCGGTACCGTAACGGACAACAAGAGGTCGGAGGTGTTCTTGACGTAGAACTCGGCGCTTCCGGTGAGCCGGTTGCTCATGAGACCGAAGTCCACGCCCACGTCGTACTGCGCCGTCCGCTCCCACTTGAGGTTGGGATTGGGATTCTGCGTCGCGGCGACCCCGTTCTGCGGTTGATCACCCCAGGGATACGAATTCCCCGAGCCGGCTCCGAGGAGCAGCAGCGACGAGTACGCTGCGATCCCTGGATTACCCTGGACGCCCCACCCGGCGCGAACGCGCAGGTCCGAGAAGGGCGAGCTCTTCATGAAGTCTTCTTCGCTGAGGTGCCAGGACGCGGAGAGGCCAGGGAACGAGGACCACTTGTGCCCGACGGCGAATTTGGACGAACCGTCGTACCGCAGCGCGCCCGTGACGAAATACCGGTTCTTGTAGCCATAGTTGGCCCGTGACAGGAACGAGACCAGGAGGCTCTGCTCGGCGTTGGAAAAAACCGAGCGCGACGTTGCGGCAGAGAGGTTGTCGAAGCGGAACGCATCGGTGAAGAAACCGGAGGCCTGTGCCGTGAACGAGCTGCTCTTGAACTTGTTGTACTCGTACCCACCCACGATGTCGAAGCTGTTGTCCCCACTCTCGCGCCGGTAGGTGAGAAGGGTCTGGAGCGTGCGGGTGGCGTTGTCGAGGTCAACCTGGCGCGCCACACCCCCTCCCAGTGCGTTACCGATGGGGTTTGCTTTTGGATAGTAGGTCTGGCGTCCTCCACTCGAGTGATCCAGTCCGACGGTGACCTGACCGGTGAGGCCCGCCGCCAGATCCAGCTCGGCCGTCGCGTTGCCGAGTGTGCGGGTCGTTTGGCCGAGGTCGATCAGTTGGTTGGCTAGTGCCACGGGATTCCGAACTGAGCTGCCCCCGCCCTCGTAGTAGTGCGTCCCACTCGCGTCCTTGACCGTGATCGGCTGGGTGGGATCGAAGATGGCGACGTTCTGGAACACACCACCCTCAAACCCGCCGGTATTGTCATAGGTCAGATACTGGTTATTGACGCGCGACGTCGTGACGTTCAGGCCCAGCCGCAGCCGGTTGTTCAACGCGTGATGGTTGGCGGCGAGCCGCCCTTGAATCCGCTCGAGTCCGCTCGAAATCGCGACGCCCTGCTGCTTCATGTAGTTCAATGAAGCCCGATAGCGGGTATCTTCATTGCCGCCGGCGAACGAAATGTTGTGGTTATGCGTGACGGAGGTGCGGGTGACCGCGTCCTCCCAGTTCGTATTCGCGGGCCCGAGTGCAAACGGCTTGATGCCACCGAACGCACCGGACGAATCGCTGAAGCCGGTTGCGCATGCCGGTCGGGCAACACATGCGGTCGAATCCGCGCGCCACGAAGTAAACTGGCCTGTCACGTAGTTTCTGTAGTCAGCGCCGTTGAGCACGTCGAGCTTCTTTGCGGGCGACGCCGCGGCGACGTAGCTGTCGTACTCGATGGTCGGCCCGCCGACGCTGTTGCCCTTCTTCGTCTCGACCAGAATCACACCGTTCGCGGCGCGACTCCCGTAAATCGCGGTTGCCGAGGCGTCTTTCAGGATCGTGATTGAGGCGATGTCGGAGGGATTCAGCAGATTCAGGGGATTGCGGGGCAACGCTGGAGTCCCGACGATGCCGGTCATGCCGTCCGGCTCCGTCGACACGTTATTGATCGGCACGCCGTCGATCACGTAGAGCGGATCATTGGTATTGCTGATGGAGCTGCCGCCGCGGATAAGGATTTGAGCGCTGGCGCCGGGCTCGCCGTTGTTCTGTGTGATGTCGACGCCCGCCGCCCGCCCCGAGAGCATCTGCGTCACGTTGGTAGTCACGCCGACGTTGGCCTGCGACGCGTTGACGGATGAGACCGAGCCGGTGATGGCCTCGCGCCGCTGACTGCCGTAGCCCGTCACCACGATCGGCTCGAGCAATGACGCTTGCGGTGCGAGTCCGAATTGCGCTTCGGCCGTGCCCCCTGCCGTCACCGTGACCGTCTGCTGTTGGGGCGCGTACCCGATAAGTGTGACACGAACGACGGCGCTCCCCGCCGGAACATCGGCGAGCGAGTAGTTGCCGTCTGGCCCACTCTGCGTTACGCGCTGCTTGCCCACGATACTGATCGTGGCAGCGGGCAACCCTTGCTTGGTGACGCTATCGGTCACCTGACCGTGGACGGTGCCGGCTCCTCCGCCTTGCGCGGAGAGCGGCCGTGACACGAGGCAGAGCGACGCGAGGGCGGGAATGACGTAGCGGACTAGGCGCATCGAAAACCTCCGCAGGCAAGTACTCGGCCAACAAAACGGATTGTCCGATCCGAAATGCTGCCCGGGCTGGGCCTTGTCAAGGGTGTCCAGGGGGCGGAGTATCTAGGCCCATGCTTTTGCTTGTCCTCCTCGCGCTTCAAAGTGAATCCGCCCAAACCCCCAGGGAAGCCGCGCCTATTCTGCAGTTTCCTGAATCCGGCTTGGACGATTCCGCCGCGTACGAAGGCTATCAGGCCCGACTATACCGCGATTCCCGCGGCAATACCGTCGAGATCTATATCGATCGCAAGACCGGACGGATTGTGAACCTCTGGGCCGATGCGTTGAACGAGAGCATCGGGTTTACCGTGCGAGGGGCGGTCGCATTCAGTGCGGAGAAAGCCACGGTTGGGGCAAGGGGCCGTCGGCGCTGGCTGCTCTATTCCCTCACGGTGCCGGGCGGCCGGTCCACACCCGTCGGGCAATTCTTGCTCGGCTCGATGCGGATCGAGCGCGACTTCGGTTACGCGGGCCGCGTCCACGATTCGCTCGATGCTCGGCCGTTCGTACCGCCGGAATTCACGGCGCTCGCGGATCGGCTCGACAACGGTTATCGCGCACGCCTGACCCCAAGAATCTCGCTGACCCCGGCGTCATGGCGCGTGAGCGTGAGCGAGCCAAGTCTCGACGGCAGGAACCATCTGTGGCTCACGCTCAGCAGCGATGCGCGCCGCTCGCGCGCCACGGTCGCGCGCGGCGTCGTCACGATTCGACCGCGCGCCGCGGGAGGAGGGCCCATTGAGGTCAGCGTCGAGATCATGACCGATGGGGCGCCGCTCACGCCGCTCAGGCGCGATCAGATTTTCAACCAGTCATTCCTTGACTTCGCCGCGCGAACCCAGAGTCGGCGGCTCGAGCGCGAAGTGCGAGGCTTCGAGCTGCTCAGCTCGCACCAGAAGTTGATGGCCGGTTTGCCGACCTACGCGACCTACTTCGGACGTGACATGCTGATGACGGCGCTGCTCATGGAGCCGGTGTGGTCCGACACCATGGCGGAGTTCGTGATCGGCGCCGCGCTTGCGAAGCTCGGACCGGCCGGCGACGTGAGTCACGAAGAAGCGCTCGGCGGGCAGGCCATTCGCGAGAACGCCGCCGAGTTTCTCAAGACCGGCGACCCGACGCTCCTGCGCAATCTCCAGGCGACGCGCGAGAACTATTGGATGGTCGATGACGATTTTCAGCTCCCCGTCGTCGCCGGACATTATTTCGCGGACCGCTCGGTGCCGGACGCGCGCAAGCGCAGCTTCGTCACGCGCTGGGGAGACGCGTTGCGCAAGAACCTCGGCTTCGTCTGGCGGCAAGCCGCCCCATACGCCAACGACCCGGCCGCGACGAATCTCGTAAGCTTCAAACGCGACGCGGACGGGTGGTGGCATCCGGGCAGCTGGCGCGACAGCCGCGTGGGCTACGCGGGCGGCCGGTTTGCGTTCGACGTCAACGTCGTGTGGGTGCCGGCGGCGCTGCGGGCGATCGGCACGATCGACAGCGCGTTGCGCGCGCTGGGCGGGCCCGGTGTCGACGATGCGGCGCGCATCGCGCAGGCCGCCGAGACATGGCGCGGGACGGCGCGGCATTTCAGTGTCGCGCTCGCGCCCGCGGAAGTGGCGTTGCGCGTGCGCGCCAGGCTCGCGTCGCTGCCGGAGGTGGAGCGGACGCACTGGGAGGCCGTGCTCACTCGGACCGGGTTTCCGGCCGATACGCTGTGGTTCCCGGCGGTTTCCCTCGACAGCGCGGGCTATCCGATTCCGGTCATGACGACGGATCCTGGGATGTGGCTGCTGCTCGAGCATCAGGACTCGACGCGTGAAAGCCAGCTGCTCCGCCCTTTCCTGCTTCCTTATCCCATCGGCCTGTTTATCGATTCTGTCGGCCTCGCCGTCGCAAACGATGCCTACGCGTCGCCGGCCGTATGGGAGATGTTCGCGCGCGATCTGTACCACTCGCCGCGCGTCGTCTGGGGTCGCGAAGTGAATGTGCTGCTCGCGGCGCTGGCACGCCGCCATCGTCCCGCCGCGGTGGATTCCGTGAGGCACGCGGTCGCAAGCTCTGGTCTGCAGTACGCTGAATTGTGGAGCTACAAGATGGACGGAGGCTCGGTACACGCTGTTCGCTACGGTGCCAGCTCTGACGTACAGTTGTGGACGCTCACGGACCTCGCCGTTCAATATCTCCTCAACTCCCCAAGGCCGACCCAATGAGCAATCTCCACGCGTTCGACCTGCTGTTCATCGCGGTCTACTTCATCATTTTGTTCGGCATCGCGTGGTGGGCGGCGCTGCGCGAGAAGAACGTGAGCTCCGACTATTTCCTGGCGAGCCGGGACGTCGCGTGGTTCGCCGTGGGCGCGAGCCTGTTCGCCTCGAACATCGGCAGCGAGCACCTGGTCGGGTTGGCCGGCACCGGTGCGGGAAGCGGCCTGGCGGTCGGTCACTTCGAGTGGCTCGCCTGTCTCATTCTGATGCTGCTCGGCTGGCTCTTCGTCCCCTACTACCTCAAGAGCGGCGTCTATACGATGCCGGAGTTTTTGGAGAAGCGGTACAACTCGGCCGCGCGGACGTACTTCACCTGGGTGTCGGTCATCGGCTACGTCCTGACGAAGATCAGCGTGACGCTGTATGCCGGCGGCGTGGTGATTCGCGCGGTCACGGGCTGGAATTTCTACACCGCGGCCATCGTCCTCATCGTCGTCACGGGGCTGTATACCATCTTCGGCGGACTGCGCGCCGTGGTCTATACCGAGGTGCTGCAGGCCATCGTCCTGATCCTCGGGTCCATCACGCTCATGGCGATCGGGCTTTCACGCGTCGGGGGGTTCGCGGGGCTCGAAGCCAAAGTTCCGGCGGGATTCTTCTCGATGTGGAAGCCGTCCAGTCACCCCGACTTCCCTTGGACCGGAATCGTCTTCGGCGCACCGATACTGGGCATCTGGTACTGGTGTACGGATCAGCACATCGTGCAGCGCGTGCTCGCCGCGAAAAACATCAAAGAGGCGCGCACGGGAACGATCTTCGCCGGATATCTGAAGATTCTTCCCGTCTTCATTTTTGTGTTGCCCGGCATCGTGGCCCTGGCACTCTTCCCCGAAATCCACAACAACCCCGATTCCGCGTATCCCACGCTGGTTACGCGGTTGTTGCCGGATGGGATCAAAGGCCTGGTGCTGGCCGGAATGCTCGCGGCGCTCATGAGCTCTTTGGCCTCCGCCTTCAACGCGTGCTCCACGTTGCTGACGTGGGACGTCTATCGCAAAGTGCGCCCCGCGGCCAGCGAGCGGCAGCTCGTGCGAGTGGGCCGGATGTCCGCTGGTGTCATGGTAGTGCTGGGCTTGCTCTGGATTCCGTTTATGAAGTACGTCTCGTCCCAGATTTACATCTACTTGCAGAGTGTCCAGGCCTATATCGCACCGCCGATCGCGGCCTGCTTCCTGCTTGGCCTGTTTTACCGCCGACTGAATGGCTCTGGCGCGATCGCATCGCTGGTTACCGGACTCGTACTCGGTCTATTGCGCCTCATTCTCGAGCTCACGAACAAAGCGTCGGGCGGTGGTCTCGCTCCAGGCACGCTGTGGCATTGGATCGCCACAATCAATTTTCTCCACTACGCGGTGTTGCTGTTCGTGATCTGCACTTTCGTGCTCTTCATCGTGAGCATGATGACTCCGCCGCCCCCCCGTGAGAAAACCGAGGGGCTCACCTATGGAGGCGCGCCAACCACAGCGGGGGAGACAAAGGACGAGAGGAAGTTCGAAGTCGGGCTCTCGGTGTTGCTCGTGGTGCTGCTCGGCGTGCTCTGGATCGTGTTCGCGTGAGAAACCGGTACGCCGTGAGCGGTGCGTGGTGCGCGGTTCTACTGCTGCTGCTCACCGCATGCCGGCCGTCCGGCCGTCCGGCCGCCCGGCCGTCATACTACGATCCGCCACACGATCTCGGTCCGCTGTTCTCGGACGTCGAGCTCTCCGGAGTCTTCCCGGACTCGAAGGAATTCGTCGACGCGAGACCGAGGTCCGCTCCTGCGACGATCGTCGCGCGTTATGACTCGGCGCGGGCAAGGCCAGGGTTTGTGCTCCGCAACTTTGTGGAGCAGAACTTCGATTTGCCCGCGGCCGCGGGGAGCGGTTACCACACCGTTTCCTCGCAGACCATGGTGGAGCACGTCAAGAGTCTGTGGACCGTCCTCACGCGGCCGCCGGATTCGAATGACGCCCGCTCGACGCTGATTCCGCTGCCAAAACCGTACGTCGTTCCTGGCGGCCGCTTTCGCGAGATCTATTACTGGGATTCGTACTTCACGATGCTCGGTCTGGTGCAGAGCGGCCGGACCGATCTCGTGAAGAACATGCTCGACAACTTCGCGTATCTGATCACGAAGATCGGCCACATCCCCAACGGCAATCGCACCTACTATCTCACGCGCAGCCAGCCGCCGTACTTCGGCGCGATGGTCGGGCTGTACGCGAGCGCGACCGACACGTCGCAGGCGTTGCCATACCGCGACGCGCTGGAGAAAGAGTACGCGTTCTGGATGGATGGCGCAGAGCGCCTGCAGCCGGGTCAATTCTATCGACGGGTGGTACGCATGCCGGACGGCGTCGTCCTGAATCGCTATTGGGACGACACGCCGGAGCCGCGGCCAGAGTCATATCGGCCCGACGTCGAGATCGGACAAACGCTGCCCGACTCGCAGCGCGCGAACTTCTATCGCACGGCGCGCGCGACGGCTGAGAGCGGTTGGGACTTTTCCAGTCGCTGGATGCGCGATCCCAAAGATCTCCGCACGCTCGAGACGACGGAGCTGATTCCCGTCGACCTTAACAGTCTGATGTATAACGCCGAGCGCACCATCGCGGCGTTGCGCGCGTTCCGCCACGCGGCCGGTGACGCGGAAGTCGCCCGCCGCTTCAATCAGCTGGCGGAGCAGCGGCGCCAGGCGATCCTCGCGATGTACGAGAAGGATTTCTTCTGGGACGTGCGCTGGCGAACCGGCGAAAAAGTCCGCGACCGTCCGACGCTGGCGGCCGCGGCACCGCTCTACTTCGGAATCGCGACGGCCGATCAGGGCCGGCACGTCGCCGCCCGGCTGGAGCGCGAGTTTCTCAAGCCCGGTGGTTTCGTCACGACGACCATCGCGTCCGGTCAGCAGTGGGACGCGCCGAACGGCTGGCCTCCACTCGAGTGGCTCACGATCGAGGGAGTGCGCCGGTACGGGCGGTCGGATCTGGCTGACACGGCCGCGCGGCGGTGGCTCGATCTCATCGGTCGCACGTATCGGGCGACGGGACGGATGATGGAGAAGTACGACGTCGTGAATACCAACCGGAAAGCCGGCGGCGGCGAATACCCGACGCAGGACGGATTTGGTTGGACGAACGGTGTGGCGCTCGCGTTGTGCGCGGAACCCGCCCTCCTGGGAGCCTGTAAGAACTAACGTGCTGACGCGGCGACCGCTCGGGCACGCATCTGCTCGAGCAAAAGCTCTGGCGGATCGCCGGCATCACCCCGCCCGCGTCCGGCTCGTGGTACATCGAATCGGGGCAGGGGATGGCGGCGGACTTCTTTGTGTCGTCGGAAGCGCAAGCCTTAATCGGGAGCTTCGGGACAAACCGATTCAAGCAGCCCCTCTTTATTCCCGACGCCGGGAAGGTCGATCGCTGGTAGAGCCGTGAGCAACCAACTGCGACGCTCGCTGCGCATTTTCGACGGACTCGCCATGGTCATCGGCATCATGGTGGGGGCGGGCATTTTCCGTACGCCCGGGCTGGTCGCGCGAGAGCTGGGCCGGCCGGCGTTGACGTTCGTCGCATGGCTGCTCGGCGGCGTGCTCGCCTTTTGCGGCGCGCTGTGCTTCGCCGAGCTCGCCACGCGCCATCCGCAAGCGGGCGGCAAATACGTATACGCGCGCGAAGCGTTCGGCCCGCGGATCGGTTTCATGGTCGGCTGGGTGGAAGGACTGGTGATGTATCCCGCCGCCATCGCGGCCTTGGGCGTGGTCATCGGGGAATTCTTCGGCCGGCTCGTCGGCTTGCCGCCGAACGTCAGCAGGTGGGTCGGCGTCGCCGCGGTCGCGGTGTTCACGGGCGTCAACATCATCGGTGTGACGTCGGGCCGATGGGTGCAGAACATCTCCACTACCGCCAAGGTCCTCGCGTTGGGCAGTATCGTCGTGATCGCCTTTGCCGCCGGCCACGGCGCCGGCTGGCACGGCGCGCTGCCCGGTGCACCGACCAGATGGGAATTGTTCGGTGCGCTCGCCGTCGCGTTTCAATCGGTCATCTGGTCGTACTACGGATATTCCGACGCCGCGAAGATCGCCGAGGAAATGGTGGATCCGGCTCGCTCCCTGCCGCGTGTGTTTCTCGTCGGCATCGCGATCGCGACCGGACTGTACATCCTGCTCAACGCGGCGTTCCTGCACGTCCTGCCGTTTGATCGCATCGCGGCGTCGGTGCTGGTCGCGGGCGACGTCGCGGCGACGATCTTCGGGCCGCGCGCGGATCTCGTCATCACAGTCCTCGCGTTGCTCGTCGTGCTCGCGTCTATCAACGGCAACATCTTCGTGACCCCGCGCATCATGTTCGGGCTGGCGCGTGAGGGACTCGGCCCGCGGGTGCTCATGAGCGTCAACGCGGGAGGAACGCCATGGGCGGCAATGGTCGTGGTCGGTGTGGTGGCCATGGGACTTGCCGCCACCGGCACGTTCGGATGGCTGCTGGCCATCGCGATCGCGTTGGTGCTGGTCGTTGACAGTGTCGCCATCGGATCGTTGTTGGTGCTGCGGGCGCGCCAGCCCGAAGCACCGTTCCGCGTGCCGCTCTATCCGTTCGTACCGGTGGCGTTCATCGCCGTGTACGCGGCGCTGTTGCTCGGAGCGCTACTGGCCCAGCCCGTCGTGGTCGCGATCGGGGTCGGCGTCCTGGGGGCGGCGTACGGGTTGAGCTGGCTGACACCGGGAACCTCCGCTACGTCCCCGGTCGGTACAGAATCACGTTTGCCTTTTCCAGAGTAATCAAGCCTCCGCCGATCATCTCACTGAGGTCCGGTAGAATCGTCTGAATCACTGCGTCCGTTTCGACGACTTCGATGATCAGCGGCAGATCGACGGACAGCCGCAGCACCTTGTCGGTGTGCATCTTGCTCGACGCGCCGAACCCAGCCACGCCACGCAACACGGTCGCGCCGGCCAATCCCTTGCTCCGAAAGCGCTCGAGCAGCGCTTCATAGAGCGGTTGGCCGTGATACTTGTCGCTTTCGCCGATGAACACGCGCATCAGGGTGCGCTCGCCTCGGAATCGTTCGGTCATCGGGGGGGGAGCCTCAGAGAAGTTTGTTGCCGATCGCCGCACCCGTCATGACGGCGGCGACACAGCCGAGGATGGTGGCGGTCATGTACAGCCCCGCCCGCAGGTAGTCACCGTCGTTCAGCAGCGTGACGCTCTCGTAACTGAACGTACTCATGGTGGTGAATGCGCCGCAGAAACCAATTGTGAGTCCCACGCGCATGTCCGGCGAAATGACCGCGCTTCCTGTAGCGATCCGGAGGATGAAGCCGAGCAGGAAGGAGCCGCTGATGTTGACGACCAGCGTCCCCACCGGAAAGCCGCTGCGCGCGCGCGCCTGGATCCAGCCTTCCAGGCCGTAGCGCGACAGCGTTCCCGCGATCCCGCCGAGCGCGATATAGATGATCGTCAAGAAAAGACTCCTGCCGTTGGGTAGTCCAGGTAGGAGTCATCAGCCGGAAAGGGCGGTTAAAGGCGAACTCCATCGCCTGCTGTAAACTAACGACTATCTTTCGCACATGGCGACCGTTCGCATCGCGCTCTCGCAATTCCGCCCGACCAAGGGCGAATACGTGCAGAACGTTGCTAGGATCGGCGGCGTAATCTCCCAGGCCGCCCAGCTCGATCCCAAACACGACCTCGTGGTTTTTCCTGAGACGGCAACGTCCGGCTATTTCGTCGAAGGCGGCGTGAAGGAGCTCGCGGTGACGGCGGGAACACTCGCCCGCGATCTCGCTGCGGCATATCAAGGGCCGGACATCGATGTCACCGTCGGCTTCTACGAACGCTTCCAAAACCACATCTACAACTCGGCGCTGTATGCGACCCTCGGGAAGAAGAAACCGGAGGTGCGCCACGTGCATCGCAAAGTCTTCCTGCCTACCTACGGCGTGTTTGACGAAGAGCGATTCGTCGACCGCGGGCAGGATGGCGTTCGTTCGTTCGAGACGAACTGGGGCGGCAAGGCCGCGATCTTGATTTGCGAGGATGCGTGGCACTCGCTCGCCGCGACGGTCGCCGCGCTCGAAGGCGCTCAGCTGGTCATTGTGCCGAGTGCGTCGCCGGCGCGGGGGATGGGTGAGGAGGAGGATTGCGAAGGGGAGGCGTTGCCGGCATCCGTGGTCCGCTGGGAGCGCATCGTGCGCGGCATCGCGGAGGAGCACGGCGTCTTCGTCGCCCTCGCAAATCTGGTCGGCTTCGAGGGCGGCAAGGGATTCCCGGGCGCGTCGGCGATCATCGATCCCACTGGAAGAGTGCTCGCGCGCGGCCCGCTGTTCGAGGAAGCGCTGGTCACTGCCGCCATCGATCTCGACGCCCTGACGACAGCCCGATCCGATTCGCCACTCCTCGCGGACCTTCAGAGTGCGCTCCCCGTTCTCACGAAGAGTCTGAGCGGGCAAAAGCAGAGCGAAAAGGTAAAGTTTGACCCGGCGAGTAACGGTGCAGCCACACCTCCCAACACGATTACACGCAGTGCAACACCTTTGCACGGCGTTGAATTCCCCGAACGCGATCCCCTCGCCATCGATCCCGAGCTGACCAGGCGCTGGCTCGTGAGCTTCCTGAAGGACGAAGTCGACCGCCGTCGTGGCTTTAAGAAAGGACTGGTCGGTCTGTCGGGCGGCGTGGATTCCGCGTTGACGGCCTTTCTCGCCGCCGAAGCGCTCGGACCGGAACATGTGATCGGCGTGCGCATGCCCTACCGGACCTCGAGTCCGGAGAGCCTCGAGCACGCGCAGCTCGTCATCGACAAGCTCGGCATCCCTTCGCTCACGATCGACATCTCGGACGCGGTGGACGGCTATCTGAAGCAAGTCGGGGAAGCGGATCCCCATCGGCTCGGCAACGTCATGGCGCGGGAGCGCATGATCGTGCTGTTCGATCTCTCCGCCAAGCACAAGGCCCTCCCGCTCGGCACCAGCAACAAGTCAGAGCGGTTGCTCGGCTATTTCACCTGGCACGGCGACGACGCGCCGCCCGTCAATCCGCTCGGGGACCTGTTCAAGACGCAGGTGTGGGCGCTCGCCCGGCATGTGGGGGTACCTGAGGAAATCGTGTCCAAGCCTGCGACGGCCGATTTGATCAAAGGGCAGACGGACGAGGGCGACCTCGGCGTTTCCTATGCGAACGCCGATCGCATCCTCTACCACCTGATCCGGGGAGAGGAGCCGACAGGCTTTACTAAGGAAGAGGTAGAGCTCGTCCGCAAGCGACTCGATTCGACGCATTGGAAGCGTCGCCTGCCCACGGTGGCGGTGCTGTCCCAAACTGCAATCGGCGAGTTCTATTTACGGCCGGTGGACTACTAGTGGCGCAGTCCAAGCAGGGCCGTCACCCTCGCGACTCCGAAGCGATTCTCACCGAGCTCATGATGCCGAACTACGCGAACATCATGGGCAACGTGTTCGGCGGGCACATCCTCGCGCTCGTCGACCGCGTGGCCGCGGTCGCCGCCATCCGGCACTCGCATAAGCCATGCGTCACCGTCTCGGTCGACAAGGTCGATTTCCGCGAGCCGATTCACGTCGGCGAGCTCGTGACCGCCCTGGCGCGCGTGAATTTCGCGGGGCGGACGTCGATGGAGGTGGGCGTCAAGGTGATCGCCGAGAACGTGCTGACGGGAGAGAAGCGGCACACGAATTCCTGCTACGTCACCTACGTCGCGCTCGACGAGAACGGCAAACCAACTGACGTCCCCCCCATTGTGCCGGAGACTCCCGACGAGAAACGGCGCTACGATCGCGCCGCCAAGCGGCGCGCGAATCGCGTGATGGAACGCCGCTACGATCAGGGGCGAGGTGAGTAGGGTCGTTCTCGTCTTGTCGGGCGGCGGCGCCAAGGCGCTCGCTCACGCAGGAGCCTTCCGGGCACTCGAGCAGGCAGCGCTCGTTCCGAGCCACATTGTCGCCACCTCCATGGGCGCCGTCGTCGGCGCCGCCCTCGCCGCCGGGATGCCGTTCGATCAGGTACGCCGCCGCGCGATGGGGATCAGACGCAAAGACGTCGCGCCATTCGATCCGCTCGTGCTAATCATGGGCCTGTTCGCGCGCAGCCTGTTTCCGGCGTCCGCCCTGCGGCGCGCGATCACGCGCATCGTTCCCAAGACACGATTCGAATACCTGCGGATCCCGCTGACCGTGACCGTCACCGATCTCGATAGCGGAGAGCTCTTGTTGCTCGGTGGACCGGAGCGGCGTGGTCGGGACATCGAGTTGTCGGATGCGTTGTACGCGTCCTGCGCGCTGCCGCTCTATTTCCCACCGCTCGAAGCGGACGGCCGGCGACTGGGAGATGGCGGTCTGCGTGCCGTGTTACCGCTCGCTCCCGCGCTTTCGCTCGAACCCAATGCGGATCTGTTCGTCGCCGTGCACGTGGGACCCGGGTTCGATGAGCGGCCGATGACCAATGGCGACGACCCGCAACCCCCGGATGCCCCCCCCCTCCCCCCGGGCCCGCGCGGATTCCGCGCGTCATTCGCACCCATGGCGAAGCGATGCGGATCATGATGGCGGAGCAGGCAGAGCACGCGGTCGCCGACTGGCCGAAGGATGCGCCGAGACTCGTCTATGTCCGGGCGGTCGCGGAACGAGAGGCAACCTTTGCGGTCGACCGAGTTCAAGAGTATGTCGAGATGGGTTACCAAGCGACGAAGAAGGCCTTAGGATAACGCATGCGGGCATCCGAAATAATGATTGCTGAGCCGGTCGTCGCCGCCGCCGGCGCGACGTCCTCCGAAGTGGCTGCACTAATGCGCGTCAAAAACATTTCCGTCGTTCCGGTGGTCGATAATCCCAAAGATCGCCGCTACATGGGGACGATCTCCGATCGAGACATCGTCGCGCGGTGTGTGGGTGCCGGCCACGACCCAACAGATTGCTCCGCGGCCGACCACGCGCGCACCGACACTCCAGTCGTGAAGCCCGATACGGAGCTCAAGGGTTACAAGGTCGCGAAACAACTCGACCCCTCGGATCATCACGTCCGCTCGACCATCGTGGTGCTCAACGGGGACAAACGAGTCGTAGGCTTCATTCCTCACCCCGAAGAGGTCCAAGGCATCGTCGTCGACTAGTTTTTGCTTGCCCGCGCCTTAAGTTCCAACCCGTGGCACCGAAGCATTTTACATTAGCGGAAGCCAATCGGACCCTGCCCTTGGTGAAGCGGGTCGTGGCGGACATCATGACCGTCTATCATCAATGGAAGGACTTGATGGGCCGCTACGAGTTGATCGCCGCGCAGTCGCGGCCCGAATGGGGAGAGTCGAAAGACCAGCTCGATCTCAAGTCGCAAATTGACGCCCTCGCCGCGAAGATCAGCGCGTTCGAGGCCGAGCTGCAGCAGGTGGGCTGCGAGTTCAAGGATTACAATCTCGGCCTCGTCGACTTTCATGGGCGCCTGGACGAGCGCGAGATTCTGTGGTGCTGGAAATTCGGCGAGGACCGGATCACGTATTGGCACGAGCTCGAGGCGGGATTCGCCGGCCGCCAACCTTTGCCCGAGGTGCTGAGTCGCACGTGAGAGGATTCTGGCTGTTGGTTCACGTTCTCGGCTTCGTCGCCTGGCTGGGCGGCGGGCTCGCGGTGATGCTCAGCGGCATCACCGCCAAGTACTTCCCGCCCGATCAGCGGCTCGGCGTGTACCGCGTCATGAGCGTCGTGACTCGCCGCCTCATCGGACCGGGAGCGGTGCTTGTGGTTCTGAGCGGCTTCGTACTTTCCGTGCCCTACTTCAAGAGCTCCATGGTTCCCACGTGGCTCATGGCGATGCAGGGCTTTGGTCTCCTCGGCGCAATCGTCGCAGTCGCTATCGTTACGCCCACGGCTGCCCGGCTGGGGCGGCTCGAGCTGGACCCTCGGGGAGAGCTGCCGGAATCATTCACGGGGCTACGGCGTCGGCAGGTCATCTTCGCGACGTTAGCGGGCGTCCTGGCGTTGGCGGCACTCACCGCCGGAACGATCGCGCGCTGAGGGCCCCCCCCGCTCGCGGGATCGCATGAAACTCAGCACTCGCCTTCTCCTCTTTCTGCTCCCCACGATGACCGTCGTCATGGTGGGGTACATGTACTGGTCGATGGCAGAGCGAGAAGACACGCTCGTCTCGCAGGCCGAGCAGGAGATGGGCGCCTATGGCGCCGCACTGAGCGTGGCGCTCCAGTACGCCTTTCACGACAGTACGCGCGCGAATTTTCAACGCGTGATCAATCAAGTGACGCGGGATCCGAAGATTTACGCGATTCTGTTGTACGACGGACGCGGCAACCCCCTGCTGGTCTCAGACTCGGTGGCGACGCCCAGTCCGGCGCCGCCCACGTCGCTCGCCCGCGTGCTCGCGACGGGAAAGCCCGTTTCGTTCCGGCGCGAGCTCGAAGATCACGACGTGTTCTCCATTCTCCGCCCGATCTACGGTCCGGATGGGCGTGTGTCGGGCGCGCTGGAAGTGGCGCAGCCGCTGTCCTTCGTGCAGCAGCAGCAGCAGGCGCTCAGGCAGCGATTCTTCCTGAACTTGCTCACGCTGCTTGTGGTAGTGACCCTGCTGACACTCTGGCTGGTGCGGCGCCTTGTGGCGGAACCCATGCAGCGCTTCGTCGATGCGGTGCGTGCCTTGGGGCGCGGCGAGCTGACACACCGCATCGAGCGGAGCGGCGCGGGCATGAAAATCATGCAAGGCAGCGAGCTCGCGGCGCTCGAGGACGAGATCAATCGTATGGCCTCGAATCTGGAGTCGGCGCGGGCGCGGATCATGCGCGAAGCCGAGGAACGCGTGGTGCTCGAGCGGCGGCTGCGGGAGACGGAGAAGATGGCGGAGATCGGGAATCTGGCCGCGGGGCTGGCCCACGATATCGCCGCCCCGCTCAACGTCATTTCCGGCCGCGCTGAGCTGCTGCTCAAAAGCGAGTCCGAGAATCCGGAACGACGCCGCAACGTCGGCATCATCGTCCGGCAGATCGGCCGCATCACCGCGATCGTTCGCAACCTCCTCGATTCCGGACAGCGCCGGCTCGAGCGCCAGCTCGGGCGCCTCGACGTCGCGATTGTGCTCGACGGCGTCGCCGAGTTTCTCGATGGAGAGCTGAGCCGAAACGGCATCGCTTTGACGCGCCAGTACCCGCGCCCGCTTATCGTTGTCGGCGACCCAGACTTGTTGCACCAGGTGTTCGTCAATTTGGTTCTGAACGCGGTGCAGGCGCTGGAAAACGCCGCCCCGGCCCGCCCACGGACGATCATCCTGCGCGGTTGGTCCACGCCCGACGACATCACGCACATCGAGGTCGCCGATACGGGGCCCGGCATTCCCCGTGCGGCGCTGCCCCATTTGTTCGAAGCCTTCTTTACGACGAAGGCGAAAGGGACGGGCCTCGGCCTGGTCGTGGCGCGCAGCATTGTCGAAGAGCTGGGCGGCGCGCTCGAGGCCAGCAACGAGCCCGATGGTGGCGCGGTCTTTCGGATAACACTGCCGGCGGAGCGCGCCGCAACCGCCGCAGTTGCCGATCAGCGCGGTCCACGCCAGCACGCACACGCGAGCGCACCGGAATCGCCGCGTGTCTGATCACGTGTTGGTCGTGGAGGACGACGGAGAACTCAGAGACTTCCTCGTCGAGGTCCTGAACACCGCGGGACACGTGACGACGGGCTATCCCACGGCCGACGCGGCGTTGCGCGCCGTCGCCGAAGGCGCGCGGGCGGATGTGGTCGTCACCGACCTCATCATGCCGGGCATGCCGGGTGCCGACCTCCTGCGGGGGCTGCGGCAACAGCGTCCCGAGCTCAACGTGATTGTGATGACGGCATTCGGCTCGATCGATTCCGCCGTTGAGCTGGTACGGGCCGGCGCCTACGACTACCTCACCAAACCGATCGCGACCCAGGAGCTGCTCCTCGCCGTTTCGCACGCGCTCGACCAAAGTCGCCTGCGCCGGGAAGTCGCCAGGCTGGGTCGCAGTGCGATGGCCGCGGGACTGCCCGGCTTTCTGGGAGCGAGCCAGCCGATTCAGGATCTGCTGGGGCTCGTGGTACGCGCGGCACAGTCCCGCCATCCCGTTCTGATCACGGGCGAGAGCGGAACGGGAAAGGAGCTGGTGGCTCGCGCGATCCACCAGGCATCCGGACGTGGCGCGTTTGTGGCGGTGAACTGCGGCGCGCTGCCCGAGCAGCTGCTCGAGTCGGAGCTGTTCGGGTACGAGAAAGGCGCGTTCAGCGGCGCGGATCGCGCCAAGCCGGGATTGTTTGAAGCGGCTGACGGGGGTGTGCTGTTGCTCGACGAGATCGGTGATTTGCCGCTCGCGCTCCAGCCGAAGCTGCTCCGCGCGCTGGAGAATGGTGAGGTCCGGAGGGTTGGCGCGACCGAAGCCCGCAACCTCGACGTCCGCGTGATCGCCGCTACCAACCGTGATCTCGATGCGGAAGTGCAGGGCGGCCGCTTTCGCGAAGACCTCTTTTATCGGTTGAACGTCCTCCACCTTCACGCACCGCCGCTGCGCGAGCGCGCAGCCGACATTCCCCTGCTGGCGGAGCATTTCCTGCAGCGCGACGCGGCGAGTGAGACGGATCAGGGCGACGCGCCGCTGCAGCGGTCGCGGCGTATATCGCCCGAAGCGATGGCACTGCTCACCACGTACCCTTGGCCCGGAAACGTGCGCGAGCTTCGTAACGCCATTCAACGCGCGGCCGTCGTCGCGACCGGCGAGGAGGTGCGCCCCGAAGATTTGCCATCGCGTATTCGCGAAGCGAGTCGGGCAGCTCCGCTGGTCCGGGATTCCACCGACCGCGCATTGTCGCTGCGCGACGTCGAACGTCTCTACATCCTCGAAGTCCTCCGCCAGGCCGGTGGCAACAAATCGCGGGCTGCCGAGTTGCTCGGTCTCGATCGCAAGACCCTGTATCGCAAGCTCGAGGAATACCGCCTGGACATGGAGAGTCCCGCTCCGGCCTGACCCCAGCGCGCTGTCCCGATCCTCCCCAATCGCGGTGGGGCGAATTGCCCCACTTCCACTCCAGTCAATCGCTAAGTCGCTTCGCACAAGTCATATAGCTGCGAGCCGCAACGGTATCGGAATTGCCAACAGTGAAGGGAGTGCGCGGTGTGGTGCTCTTCGATTTCGGTGGTACGCTCGACGCTGATGGTGCCCGTTGGAGTGTTCGCTTTCACGCGGCGTACGTCACGGCGGGTGGTCGAGAGCCGTTCGCGGTTTTCGAAGAGGCATTTCGCGCGTCGGATCGCGCACTCGTACGCGTGACAGGAATTGGCACTCTAGGATTTCGGGCGATGGTAGACCTCCAGGCAGCTCTGGTCCTGGCGCATCTGCCGGACGGTGGTGCGTTGCGGCGAGAGCAGATCGTAGACGAGTTCCATGCGGCCTCGCTTGCTGTGATCCGACGCAACCAGGAGCTCCTTGCCCGGCTCCAGCAGTCGTATCGGCTTGCTGTCGTCTCGAATTTCACTGGCAACTTAGGCCCCTGTCTTGAGGAGCTCGATTTGATGCGCTACTTCTCGGCCGTGGCGGACTCCGGCCGCGTCGGGGTCACCAAACCCGATCCCCGGCTGTTCCGTCATGCGCTCGCATCCCTCGGCGCCGATTCGGAGCCCACCTGGATGGTGGGAGACAACTTCGAGGCCGACATCCGGCCGGCGGCGAGTCTTGGTATGCAAACCGCATGGCTCGCGCCGCCCGTCGCTCGTTCACCGGACGCAGGCCTGCCGACGGTGCGGCTCACCACACTGACCGAGCTAGCAGAGGTGCTGCTGTCATGATGCAGGGATTGATCCTTGCCGGCGGCGAAGGGAGTCGCTTGCTTGCGGACGGTGTCGAGACGCCGAAGGCGCTGGTCGAGGTCGCGGGTCGGCCGCAGATCCTCAACCTCATCAAGACGTTCGAGGAGCTTGGCTGCGAGTCGATCACCTGCATGGTGCGCGAAGGCGTGCGTGTTGATGCGCCCGCGTCTGTGGTCATGCGGTCATGTCGCACGCCCTCGTCGTTGCACACGCTGATTGCCGGACTCGCGGTAGTGCCGCCCGGGCCGGTGTTCTGCACGATGGTGGATACCGTGATGCCGCCCGAGGACTGGCGCCGGCTGTATGCCGGAGTGATCGAGAAACTTCGGGGGGGGTCATTTGCGGTGCTCGCCGTGACGCCCTTTGTGGACGATGAGCGGCCGGTCTACGTCTGGCGCGACGCCCAGGGGCGCGCCACCGACATCGCCGACACAAACGGCGACGGGACGGAGACCGCAGTCGTGACTGGCGGCGTCTACGGATTGAGTCCGGGTGCGCGCCGTCTGGCGACCGTCGCGGGCTCAAACGGCAACCGGATGCGCACGTTTCTCAAGCTGCTGATCGAGGTGCGCGCACCGGTCGCGACAGTGGAGGTTCCCAAGATTATCGATCTCGATCACAGGCGCGATCTCGAAGCCGCTGAAACGTGGCTCGGGACAAAGGCGTCGGGGGGGGCCCGATGAAGCGACTTGTGGCACTGTATCGCAGCCCGACGTACTCGCCCGAGGCGCATCGCCGCAACGATACGGCGATCCTCGACGACACGCTCGTGGAGCTGGAACAGCGGGGCTGGTCTGTGACGCGCAGCGGCGAAAGCGATGTCGCAGCGGGCCGCCTGCCCGCCGCCGAGCTGTACGTGAACATGTGTCAGGGTCCCGCGGCGTCCGAACGGCTGCTGCAGCTCGTGCCGCGCGAGGCGATCGCGGTGAATCCGCCCGACAGCGTCCTCAATTGCCACCGCCACCGGCTCGTCGCGCGGATGGCCGCGGCCGGCCTCGCCTTCCCGCGCACGCTCATCGTGCCGACGGCGGAGCCCCAGGCCGTCTTGCCGATCGTGCATCAATTGAACGGCGACGGGCGGCCCGTGTGGGTGAAGCGCGGTGACGTCCACGCGGAGACGAGCGCCGACGTCGTCGCCGCGAAAGAAGCCGGCGTCACCGACGCGATCGCGGCGTTCGCGCGGCGTGGTGTGTCGCGCGTGGCGCTGCAAGCGCACGTCGGCGGTCCGATCGTGAAGTTCTACGCCGTCGCCGACGGCCGCTTCTTCGCCTGGTATCCGGCCGAAGGGCCGCGCGATCGTAAGCCGGACGTGGCGGAAGATCGGTTCCGGGCGCTCGTGTTCGGCGCGGCGCGGGCTGTGGGACTCGAGGTGTTCGGCGGTGACGTCGCCTTCCCCAAGCCCGACGAGCCCGTGCTCATCGATCTCAACGACTGGCCGAGCTTCGCGCCGGTGCGTATCGCGGCCGCTGCGGCGATCGCCGCGTACATCGACGAAAAAGCCTCAAACGGAAAGACGGCATGATCGACATCGTTGCACAGTCGCAATCACGACGGGTGTTCGACGCCGAGGCGCAGTATCTCGCGCCCGGAACGCAGAGCGTCGCCCTCTTCAGCAAGCTGTGCATGGATCGTGGCGAGGGCGCGATTCTCTGGGACGTCGACGGCAACCGCTACGTCGACCTCCTGGCCGGCGTCGGTGTCGCGAGCCTGGGCTACGCGCATCCGCGTTACGTCGCCGAGATGACGAAACAGCTCGAGCGCGTGCACGTGGGGAGCTTCACGTCCGAGCATCGTGCCGCGCTCGTCAAGCTGATCGCGGAACTCGCGCCCGGTGATCTGAATCGCACGCAGCTGTACTCGAGCGGCGCCGAAGCGGTCGAAGCGGCTGGGCGCCTCGCGCGAGCCGCGACCGGCCGGCACGAGATCATGGGCTTCTGGGGCGGCTTCCACGGGAAGACCGGCGGTGTGTTGCCGCTGCTCTCCGGAAGCTTCAAGCATGGGTTGGGTCCGCTGGCGCCCGGCGCCTACTCGAGCCCGTACGCCTCGTGCGCGCGCTGCGCCTTCGGCAAGACGTTCCCGTCGTGTCACTGGCACTGCGTTGACTTCGTGCGCTCGAAGATTGCGCTCGAGACTAGCAACGACATCGCCGCGATCATCGTCGAGCCGGTGCAGGGAACCGCCGGCAACGTCGTGCCGCCGCCCGCCTATCTGAAGGAGCTGCGCGCGCTCGCGACGGAAATCGGCGCGCTGCTGATTTGCGATGAGATGATCACCGGGTTCGGGCGCACCGGCAAAATGTTCGCCATCGAGCACGACGCGATCGTGCCCGACCTGCTGCTGGTCGGCAAGGGATTCGGCGGCGGCTTCCCCGTGAGCGGCATCGTGATTCGCGAGCAGATCGCGTTCTCGAAGCCGTGGGCGAATCCGAGCGGCAGCTCGTCGAGCTATGGCGGCAATCCGCTCGCCGCGGCCGCCGCGCACGTCACGATCCAGACGATCGTGGACGAAGAGCTGGTCGAGCACAGCCGCCGGCTCGGCGCGCTCATGCTCGCCGAGATGCAGCGCTGGGAGGACGAGATTCCCATCGTCAGCGATGTGCGCGGTCGCGGCCTGATGCTCGGCATGGATCTGGTCGTGCCCGGGACGCGCAAGCTGCTCGACAAGAAAATCACCCGCTGGATCTTCGACACGCTGCTCGCGCGCGGCGTGATCGCGATGATCTACAATCCTGAGGTGCGGATCAACCCGCCGCTCGTCATCACCGACGAGCAGGCGATGGAAGCGCTGGCGACGATCAAGGCCGTGCTCGAAGAGGCTGGCTCGCGTGTACGCGAGTAAAGGGCCGGTCGTCGAGGAGTGGGCCGACCGCCGGTTCTTCCGACCGGTGGGGTGGTGGCTCGCCAATACCCTCGCACCCACCGGCATCTCCGCGGACAGCGTCACACTGGCGAGTCTCATCCTCGGCGTTGCCGCGGGCCACTTGTTCTTTTACTCGCGTCCCTGGCTCAATGCCATCGGCGTCGCGCTCTTCGTTGTCTCGGATGTGCTCGACAGCGCGGACGGCCAGCTCGCGCGGCTGCGCGGCAAATCGACACGTATGGGTCGCATCCTCGACGGCTTGGCGGACACGGGACGGTTTGTCAGCCTGTACGCGCATCTCGGCGCCCGGCTGTACATGGCGGGATGGGGCTGGCGCGGACCGCTGCTCGCCCTGGCGGCGATCCTCTCGCACTCATATCAGGCGGCCGCCGCCGACTTCATCCGCCAGGCGTATCTCTACTTCGCCGTCGGCAAGGGAAGTGAGCTCGATCTTCCCGAGCAGACACCGATTCCCGCCGGCGCATCGATCTGGACCCGCCTGTCCGCCTGGTTCTACGGCGATTACGTACGCCGGCAGGCGTGGCTCTTCCCGCGTACAACCGCACTGGCGCGCTCACTCGCCGGCCGCGCCGTACCGGTCGCCATACAGCTGGCGTGGGCGGAGCGGCAGCGCACGGTCGTCGAGGGCTGCGCGTGGATCGCACAAAACATCCGCTTCCTCTTACTCGCGATTACCGCGGTACCGGGGTGGCCGGCTGCGTACTGCTGGATCGTGATCGGCCCGCTCAATCTCGTGCTCATCGGGCTCATTCTGGCCCACGAGCGCGAACCGAAGGTTCATGCGCAGCTCGCCTGATAGTCAGCGCGTGTATCGTGGGGTGCTGCTGGGTCTGGGCGGCATCGCGCGCAACGGCCACCTCCCGGCGTTCCAATCCGATCCGCGGGTCGCGTCCCGGCTCAAGATCGTCGGGATCGTCGACGATGCGGTGACGACCCCCATCGAAGGTATTCCTTTATTATCAGGTCCCGAGCAGATCGCCGAGCTAGGGCCGATCGACTTCGTCGACGTCTGCACCCCGACGTCGTCTCACGTTGCACTGTCGCTCTGGGCATTGTCGCAGGGCTATCACGTGCTGTGCGAGAAGCCGGTCGCGGTCACGCGTGCCGAGGCCGCCGCGCTGGCTGCAGCGGCGAGAGCCGCCGGCCGGGTCGTCATGCCGTGCCACCAGTATCGTTTCAACCCGGTCTGGCGCCGGGTGAAGGGCTGGCTCGACGAGGAGTGGATTGGCCGCTGGTACCTCGCGGAGTTCCGCGTCTACCGGCTCGCGGCGGACCGGGGCACTGACAACAGCGCCGTGCCGTGGCGTGGCCGGAGGGCCGACGGCCGAGGCGGGGTGCTCCTCGATCACGGCACCCATCTCATCTACGAGTTGCTCGACGTCGCCGGACCGCCCGCGGCAGTGCGCGCCTGGACCGGCCGCCTGCGCCATGGCGCGTACGACGTCGAGGATACTGCTCAGCTGCTGTTCGACTATCCGGATCGCCTGGCGTCCATGTTTCTCACCTGGGCGGCCCGCAGGCGTGAGACCGAGATCCGCTTCCTCGGCGAGCGGGGCAGCATCACGTGGAGCGGCGGCACGCTCACGCTGGAGCGCGACGGCAAGACGCAGTCCTTCGATCACAGCGCGGAGCTCGACAAGGCGTCATATGTGAAGTGGTTCGCGGAGCTGTTCCACGATTTCGCGGCGACGCTCGATTCGGGCGACTGCGCCCGGCAGGTCGCGGACATCGCGCAGGTCGCGGCGGTTCTGGAAGATGCGTACGGCCGCCCGGGAGTGGCGACTCCAGAGCTAGCGCTCGCATGAGCCGGACGTGGCAACTCGCGCTGTTCGTCCTCGGCGCGACGGTGTTCGGCTATCTCGTTGCACAAATCGGAATCACGGAGCTGACGGCCGACGCGGCGCGCACCGGCTTGATGTTCGTGCCGATCGTCGCGCTCTACGCGCTGGTGTACGCGTGCAGCGCGCTCGCCTGGCAGCTCACGATGGCCGGCGATCCGCAGCGGCCCTCATATTGGCGCACGTTCGCGGTGCTGATTTCGTCCGGCGCGTTGAACTTCCTGACGCCGCTCATCAACGCCGGCGGCGAGCCGTATCGCGTGGCGGCGATGGCGCCGTGGCTCGGCAAACGACGCGCGGCCGGGTCGGTCATCCTGCACCGCATGCTGCATTCGTTCACATACGTGCTCATCTGGCTGACCGCGGTCCTGCTGGCGTTCCCGCTCCTGCCGCGAGGCACGCATACGATCGTGTGGGTGCTGCTCGTCGTCGCCCTCGTGCTGATCCTCGGAATCATCGTGCTGTTCTTTTCCGCGCTGCGCCGCGGCGTGCTGGAGCGAGTCCTGAATTGGCTGAAGCGCGCACCGCTCATAAATCGGCTGGCGGTCAAAGTCGAGCCACACCGCGCGCTCCTCATCGAGCTCGATCAGCAAATCACCGATTTCTATCACCGCAGTCCGCGCCGTTTCCTCCAGGCGATCGCGCTGGAGTATTTGGGCCGCTGCATCTTCATGTTGGAGCTGGTGCTGATCGCGGCGAGCCTCGGATTCAGCATCGGCTATCTGCGCGCGTTCACGATCGGCGGTCTCGAAGCGATCGTGAGCAACGCGCTGTTCTTCATCCCGTTCGAGATGGGCGCGCGTGAAGGGGCGTTCTTCTTGCTCTTTAAGCTTTTCGGCATGGACCCGCAGGTCGGTCTCTATACGTCGATCGTCAGTCGGGTTCGCGACTTCACCTGGATCGCGGGCGGATTGGTGCTGGTCTGGGTAACGGGTTCGCGCGAGCCCGCCCCCTCCGCTCCCCGCGCATGACGATCGTTACGCACGCACTCGCGACCACGCTTGGCGTCCGTGTGTTGCGCCTGACGGGCAGCGATGTGGTGCTCGCCTACGTATTTGGCGTCGGCGTAGACATCGATCACGTCATCAAGGCGCCGTACTATCTGCGGCATGTCGGCAGGAAGCGAAAACTGGGCTACTACTGGCGTACGTCGCTGCAGGAGCCGGTGGCCCTGTTGTGGATCATTCCGCTGTGCTTCTTTCTTGGAACCTGGGTGCCCGCGCTGTTCTTTCTCATTCATCTCGCCATGGACTACAGCGTGGGCTACGAGAAGATGCCGTGGTATCCGTACACGCCGCTCGTGACCCAGGGGTTCCTGGCGGGGGTATCAGATCGAACCAAAGAAGCCGTGCTCATCGTGGTGCTGCTATGTATGAATTTGCTCCTGTTCTTGGCTCCGCTTTAGACCGCGGCATCCGCCCGGTCCTGCGCTTCCTGCACGTCACGCTCGGGCTTTCGCCCGATCAGGTGACGTGGGCGTCGTTTTTTGCCAGTGTGGCGTCGGGTATCGCGTTCGCCACCGGTCACGTCCCGCTCGCGCTGGTGCTCATGGCGGTCGGCCAGGTTTTCGACGGACTGGACGGCGGCATCGCGCGCCAGTACGGTCTTGTCTCGGAAGCGGGCCACCGGCTCGACACGCGCCTCGATCGCGCATCGGAGATCGCGATTTTCCTGGGATGCGCCGCCGGCGGGCTTGTCTCGGTGCGCCTCGCTGTGCTCGCGTCGGTCGCGGTGCTGCTGCTCACCACCATCGTCGACCGCTCGCGCCTCGATCCCGGGGTCAAGCGCTTCGCGCTCTATTTCGGACTCTGGGCGCCGTATCCGCTCATCTTCTCGATCATCTTCCTCGTCAACCTCGCCGCGTACGTCGTCGGCCTGCTGATTCTCGATTGCCGCTTCCAGCGTCAGATGGACGAGCTGGGAGGCGATCTGAACACGGTCGCCTCGCGCGCCGCTCGCCTCGAGTCGCTGTAGTGCTGTTACTGACGCTTTCGCTCCTGGGTGCGGCGCAACGTCCGTTCGTGCCGGTTGCGCCAGGGGAGACGCTGCATGTCGAATCGCGGCCCGATTCAGGCCGGCCGATTGCCATCATTCCGGGTCTGTTCGGCGCGTCCTTCACGTTCCGCAAAGTCGTGCCGCTACTCGTCGCGCGGGGCTTTCGGCCCATCGTCATCGAGCCGCTCGGCACCGGTTTTTCGAGCCGGCCCGAGAAGGCCGATTATTCGCTCGACGCGCAATCACATCGTCTCGCCGCCGTGCTGGATTCATTGCGTGCTGGGCCGGTGCTCGTGCTGGCGCACTCGCTCGGTGCCGCGATGGCGTACCGCCTGGCGCTCGACCGCCCCGATCTCGTGCTCGGCATCGTCTCGCTCGAGGGCGGGCCGACCGAGGAAGCGATGACGCCGATGTTCCGGAGCGCCATGCGCTACGTGCCGTGGGTGAAGCTGTTCGGGGGAATCAAGCTGATTCGCCGCAAAATTCGCGGCATGCTGCTCGATTCCTCGGGAGACCCCTCCTGGGTCACGGACGGCGTCGTGCTCGGCTACACGTTAGGCGAGGCGCGGAACTTCGATGCGACGCTCAAGGCGTTTCTCGCGATGTCGCGCGCGCACGAGCGGCGGAAGCTGGAGCCGAGGCTGGGAAACATCGCGTGTCCAGTCACGCTCGTCGTCGGGACCGCGCGGCATGATGGCGATGTGCCGCCCAAGGAAGTCGCGCTCATGAACCATGCGATCCGGTCGTTCGCCGTCGACAGCCAGGTGGGCGCCGGCCACTACATTCAGGAAGAGCGCCCCACCGCGGTTGTGGCCGCGGTCGAGCAGCTCGCGAAGCGAGCGCGATGAGCCCGCTCCGCATCGGTCTGGTCGCCGAAGACTACTATCCGCAGCTCGGTGGCGTGCCGGAGCACGTTCATCATCTCGCGCGCGAGCTCGACAGTCTCGGCCATAACACGACCATCGTGACGTCGCACATGCGGAACGAGGGCCCCGATCCCGCCTACGTCCGGCGCGTCGGCACCAGCGTCGTTATTTACGCCAACGGCGGAGTCGCGCGAATCACGGTTGGCTGGCGGCTGACCGCGCGGCTCGCCGCGCTGTTCCGCGCCGAGCGGTTCGACGTCGTGCACGTGCACGGCGGCTTGAGTCCGACGCTCGGGATCGTCGCGGCGTGGGCGGCGTTTCGCGCCGGCATTCCCGTCGTCGCCACGTTCCACACCTGGTTCCCGCGCTCGGTCGGCTATCGCGTCTGGCGTCGCCTCTTGCAGCGCATCCTCGATCGCCATGCCGCGACGATTGCGGTCAGCTCGGCGGCACGCGATGCGATGTCGCGCTATTTCACCGCGCCGTGGGAGATCATCCCCAACGGCGTGGACACTACGTTCTTCCGGCCCGGGATGGGACGCGACGCCGCGCGGCTCGAGCGACCCCAGCTGCTGTGGCTGGGACGGATCGAACCGCGCAACGATTTGGCGACCGTGCTCGCAGCCATGCCGCGCATCCTCGAGCGACATCCCGGCGCGAAGCTCACCGTTGTGGGCGATGGGCCCTGGCGCGCGCGCATGGAGCGCGCCGCGCGTGCACTCGGTCCCGGCGTGGAATTCGCCGGCTACGCGAACGGCAGCCGGCCCGCCTACTATCGGGGCTCGGACGTCTATCTATGCCCAACGACGCGCGCCTCATTCGGCATCACGTTGCTCGAGGCGATGGCGTGCGGCACCCCGCTCGTCGTGTCGGACATTCCGGCATTTCGTGAGGTCGCGGGGGAGTCAGGCGCCGTGTTCGCGCCGCCCCGCGACCCGGACGCGTGGGCGAAGCACGTCAACCATCTGATCGAGAATCCAGAGCAGCGCCAAGGGATGACGCATGCGGGCCGTGGGGTCGCGGAGCGGCATGCGTGGCCGCTGATCGCGCAGCGCGTGCTCGATGTCTACAGACGCGTGCTCGCATGATGGGCATGGACGTGATCTTCGGACCGTCGGTCGAGCGCGGCCCACGCTCCTCCCGCAAGATTTATCTCACCTTCGACGACGGTCCCAACGAGCACGCGACTCCCGCGATTCTCAGCACGCTCGCGAGCGAGCGCGTGCCGGCCGCCTTCTTCATGGTCGGCGATCACGTGCGCCGGTTTCCCGAGCTAGCCCGCCGAGTGGCGGGCAGCGGCCACGAGATCGGGAATCACACTCAGAACCACGTCAAGCTGCATTTTTCGGGAGCCCGGCGAATCCGCGAGCAGCTTGAGCTCGCCCATGCGGCCATCGAGTCGGCAACGGGCAAGACGCCGCGGGTCTTCCGAGCTCCGCACGGATATCGGAGTCCTTTTCTTAGATCAATAATTTTTGATATGAGGTATACGGTCTTCGGTTGGACGTTCGGCGTCTTCGACACCGCGAGGCCAGGTGCGGAAGAGATTCGCCGACGGGTGCGCAAGCGGCTCAGAACGGGCGCCATTGTGCTGCTGCACGACGGAGACGGCTACGATTCAAACGGTGACAGGATGCAAACGGCGGAGGCACTGCCGGGCATCATTGAGGATGCGCGCGCCCGTGGATACGAGTTCGGGAGTTTAGCTGACTTGTATAACGGCAGTGGTTCTTGACGGGACAGTCCTGACACTTCGGTACCCGTGCCGTGCACACCAACGCTCCAAGCTCCATCATCGCCTGATTGAACTGCCACGCTCGTTTCCCATCTCGCGGCATTATCCTCTGAGCAAGCTTCCACACATCCTTGGGCTTGAACGCTCTCGATAGCACCCTCTGCACGTTCGTATCGACTGCCGGTACTGCCTTTTCGTACGCAAAGCACGCCACCGCGCCGGCCGTGTAACGCCCAACTCCCGGCAGCTTCTGCAGCTCTTCCGGACTGTCCGGTAGCCTGCCAGCCATAGTCGTTCTGACCACCCGCGCGAGCGCGTGGAGGTTAGAAGCTCGGGCGTAGTAGCCGAGCCCATCCCACTGCTCCATGACCGCTTTGGGCCGTGAGCGAGCGAGCGCGTCGATGGTAGGAAAACGAGCCATGAAGCGTGGGAAATACTCCAAAACCCGGCTCACCTGTGTCTGCTGCAGCATGAATTCGGAGACAAGGATGGCATAGGGATTGCGCGTGTCCCTCCAGGGCAGTTCGCGGGCTGCTTTCTTATACCAAATCAACAGCTTACGCACAAACACCCTAGATTGATCGCCCATGGCAATACAAAATACAGCTCCATGAGGCCGTTCACTGCCGCCCTCGATCTGCGGCGATACGTGGGGCGGTGGTCGCTACACAGCGCCAGCCACGCGGGGCGCTTCTTTTTTCTCATCCTCGACCTGGTCCGCGGCGTTCTGGAATGGCGCATCTGGCTGCCGCGCACCCTCGAGCTCACGATGGCGGTCGGCTACGGCAGCCTCTTCATAGTGCTGCTCGTGGCCGGATTCGCCGGCGCGGTGACCAGCCTCCAGACTGGCTACCAGTTCACCGGTCAGCTGCCGCTGTACGTGGCCGGCGGCGTCATCGTCGAGTCGATGATTCTGGAGCTGGGGCCGGTGCTCACGGGGCTCATCCTCGCCGGCCGCATCGGCGCCCGCTATGCCGCCGAGCTGGGCAGCATGCGCGTGACCGAACAGATCGATGCGCTCGAGAGTCTCGGCCGCTCGCCCGTGACCCACCTCCTGTTACCGCGCATTCTGGCGGGGGTGATCGCGATTCCCGCCCTCGTGGTGCTGGCCAACGCGTTCGGGATCGTGGTGGGGTACATCACCGCCAAATCCTCACTCGGACTGACGTACGCCGATTTCGAGTTCGGGGCGCGTTACTTCTTCAAACCGCTGGATTTGTGGTACTCGCTGGTCAAGTCCTATGCATTCGCGGGGGCGGTGACGGTCATTCCCTGCTACATCGGGTTCAACACGCAGCAGGGCGCCGAAGGCGTAGGCCGCGCGACCACGCAGGCCGTGGTGGCGTCGTCGGTCACGATCCTGCTCCTCGACACGATTCTCACGAAGCTGATCCTCGGCACGGCGAAATGAGCATCGAGCTCAAGAAGGTCTCGAAGCGCTTCGTGGACAACGTCGTGCTCGACGGCGTGGATTTCTACGTGGCCGAAGGCGAGACGGTGGCGCTGCTGGGGCCCTCCGGAGTCGGCAAGAGCGTGCTGCTCAAACACATCATCGGGCTCATCAAGCCTGACTCGGGCGAGGTCTGGGTCGACGGGCAGCTGGTGCCGACGCTGGGCCGCAAAGAGCTGGCGGCGTTGCGCAGCCGTATCGGCTACGTCTTCCAGAACGGCGCCCTGTTCGACTCCATGGACGTGTTCGAGAACATCCGCCTCGGCATCACAAACGAGGACCTGTATGGCGACAAGGAGTACTGCGTTCAGCGCGTGAAAGAGTGCCTGCGGCTCGTGAACCTTCCCGAGGAAGTGGGGCGCAAGTTCCCGTCGGAGCTCTCGGGCGGGATGCGCAAGCGCGTGGGCATCGCGCGGGCGATTGCGGGAAAACCGGTATACTTGCTGTACGACGAGCCGACCTCAGGGCTCGACCCGGTGAACGCCGACGTCATCGATTCGCTGATCGAACGGCTGCAACAAGAGATCGGAGTGACGAGCGTGGTCGTGACGCACGACGTGCGAGGAGCATTTCGCGTGGCCGACCGGATCGCGCTGCTGGCGCAGGCCAAGATCCGCGCCGTCGGGACCGCCGAGGAGATCATCGCTTCGCAGGATCCAGTGGTGCAGCAGTTCCTCGAGCGCGATCTCGAGATGGCGGTAATTCAATCGGGGATGGCGTTCCAGACACCGGCGACGAGACGGGGAGGTCAGTAAATGGACCTCACGTACAAGCAGGAGGTCGGGGTCGGCGCGATCGTGCTCGTGGGCGTCGCGGTTTTTCTCGTCGGCATGTTCTGGTTGACGGGTCGGTCATTGCACGCGAGCGGGCTCTCGGTCGACGTGATGTTCGAGAGTGTCGCCGGCCTCAAGCAGGGCGATCCCGTGCTCGTCTCAGGCGTCAAGAAGGGGCGGGTGGCCCGCGTGGCGCTCGAGCGCGTGAAGAGTGTGCGCGTCACGATCGAGATTTCGAAGGATGTGCGGCCGCACATCGACGCGAGCGCCGCGGTCGCTTCGCTCGACCTCTTCGGCGCGAAGTTCATCGACTACAACCCTGGCACGCCGGAAAAGGACGTCCTGCCATCGGGTCGAGTGCTCAGCGGCTCCAATCAGCCCGACATCACGGACGTGGCGCAGGGCGTCGCGAACCGCGCCAATGAGCTGATGTCGAACGCGGCCAATATCGTCTCCGATCGGCTCGGTGAAGACATCCACAACACGCTCCTCGTGACGCAGCGCGCGATGACCACGCTCGCCGACGCGCCCGAGGGTCCGTTCATCAAGCAGACGACTCGGACGCTGCAGGCGACCGAGCGCGTGATGCAGCGAGTGGACTCGATGCTGGGCTCGGGCACCGGTCGCAATATCGATTCGATTTCCATCAATCTGTCGCGGCTGACGAGTCACCTGACCCGCACGACGGCCGAGCTCGACACGTTGCTGAGCCGGATGAACAAGGGGGAAGGGACGCTGGGGCGCATCGCGACCGACACCATGATGTACCATGACCTACACGAGCTTTCCGTATCCCTCACGACGTTGCTGAAAGATCTCAAAGAGCATCCGGACAAGTACATGAAGCCCGGACTCATAAGGGTGAGGCTGTTCTAACCGTCACTTTCCTCGGCACCTCCGCCGCCAGGCCCACCGTCGAACGAAACGTTTCCGGACTGGCCATTCACCGGGAAGGAGAAACGTTCCTCTTCGAGTGCGGCGAGGGCACGCAGCGCCAGATGATGCGTTACGGCGTGAGCTTCGCGCTGTCCGAGATTTTCTTCACGCACTTTCACGCCGATCACTTCCTCGGCGTGATCGGATTGATCCGCACGCTCGGCCTGCAAGGTCGGCCGGAGCCGCTGTTCCTGTACGGGCCCAAAGGCGCAAAGAAGGTGCTCGGCACCGCGATGCAGCTCGGCGTCGAGCGCGTCCCCTTTCCAGTTGAGATCACAGAAGTGAAGGCCGGAGACACGGTCGGAGGGGAAGGGGGAAGGGGGAAGAGGGACGGGTACGACGTATGCGCGTTTCCGACGGAGCATGGTGGCGGGCCCTCGATCGGTTACGTACTGAGAGAGCACGTGCGTCGTGGGCGGTTCGATGTCGAGAAGGCAAAGGCGGCAGGGATACCAGAAGGCCCGATGTGGGGCAAGCTCGCGAAAGGAGAGCCGATCGAATTGGCTGACGGGCGAAAGCTGACCGCTGACGGCTTTGTCGGCGAAGCCCGACCCGGCCGGCTCGTCGTCTTCACCGGCGACACCCGGCCGTGCGCCGCCACCGTCGACGCGGCACAAGACGCCGATCTCCTGGTTCACGAAGCAACATTCGGCGAGGAGGAGCGCGATCGGGCGCGTGACACGGGACACTCGACCGCGAAGGAAGCCGCCCAAGTCGCGCTCGCCGCGAAAGCAAAACGACTGCTCCTCTCGCACGTTTCGGCGCGCTACTCCATCAGCGCCGACGAACTCGTGAAGGAAGCCAAGGAAGTCTTTCCCAACGTTGGCGTTGCAAAGGATGGGCTCGAGGTCGACGTGCCGTTTCCGGCGTGAGGTTATATTGAGCGGCCCATGGGCCCGGTCTCATTCACATATTCGGCCAGCGTACCCGCGCCAATCGACAAAGTCTTCGCGCTCATTTCGGATCCGCTGCGCATGCCGGAGTGGCTGCCGCGCTGCATTGCCGTCAAAGCGACCACCAACGAGAAGGCTCCCGGCAAAGGCTCGCGCTACAAGCTGACGTTCCAGCGCGACGTCCACCGTCACGAGTCGGTCATCGAGATCATCGATTTTTCGCCGCCGCACACGTTCGGATGGGTCGAGATCTACCACCGCGCCGGCTCAAAGACGTTCTTCGGGTTGGGCTTCGCGGGCGGCTCCACGAAGGTATCGCTCAAGCACATCTGGCAGCCGAACGGCTTTCGGTCGTGGCTCAACGGCCAGTTTTACCGGCGCAGAAATGCGCACCGGATGTTTGAGGGGTTGATCAATAATCTGAGAAAGGCTCTGATCCGCTGATACAGGCGAGTAATTCGGTTACCAATGCCCCGCTGCAGGCGTCTTTATCAATCTCAAACGGGGGTGGTCGATGCGGGACCGCGTCTGGTTGCTGATTGCGACGGGAATTTTCCTGGCAGGGTGCGGCGGGAGTAGTCCCACAGGTCCATCGGGTCCGCCAGTCGTCACAAATGTTAACGGCGCGACTCTGCCAACTGGTCCGATCGGCAGCACCATTCTCATCGAAGGATCGTCATTCGGAAGTACCCGAGCCACAGTATCGGGTAACGTACTGTTCTCAAATGGAACGGGCGGTACCATCGCTGCAACGATCGTCGGCGCGAGCGACTGGGGTGACACGTTCATCATCACCACGGTTCCTGCCGGCGCCGCCACGGGGAACCTCGTCGTTCAGACCAGCAAGGGGACGAGCACGCCGATCTCGTTCACCGTCTCACAGAGTGCGCCGTTCAGCCCGTCGGCGATCTCATGGACGAGCACGAGCGCCTTGCCCGTCGGCCTCAGCGGACATGAAGCAGCGTTCGTCGAGATCAGCGGTGCCGCGACCACGCGAGTCATCTACGTGGTGGGCGGCGCCGACAGTACGCGTGTTCCAAGAACGACGGTCTACTATGCGATCGTGGGAACCACGGGCACACTGGGCAGTTGGACCGCGACCGCCGCGCTGCCTGCGGCCCGCGCGTTTTCTCAGGCCGTGGTCGCGACCGCGGGGAACTCCAACGTCAGCGGTGCCGGCTACCTGTATGTCCTCGGTGGCGCGACTGATTCGGCCGGCTCGCCGAGCGCCACGATCTACCGCGGCGCGATCGCGTCCAATGGGACGATCAGCAGTTGGACGACGCTCTCGGCCGCACTGCCCGCTCCCCTCCATTCGTTCGGTGCTGCAATCTTTTTCGGCAATCTCTATATCTGGGGCGGGGCGACGACCGGCAACGTGCCCGTCAAGACGGTTTACCGCGCGAGCATTGATGCTGCGGGCGCGCTCGGCAGCTGGCAGACGGAAGCCTCGTTACCCACCAGGCGGGCGTACCTCGGGTACGGGTCGTTCACCGGCTATCTCTATGCGCTGGGCGGCGACAGCGGGACGGTGGCCCCCAACGACGGCAGCTTGAGCACAACGCGCATCGGTGAAGTGGCGTACGCGAAGATCGACTTGAAGACGCGGGACATCACGGCGGCCGGTTGGGTGGTCAATGCCAGCGCCCTCGGCAAGACTCGCTCGAAGCACACGGCGGGGGTTGCCAGTGGCAGCGTCCTCGTCACCGCGGGGCTGTATACCGGCGCGTCGACCGGGTCATCGGAGAACACATATTCGACGATCAACGTCGACGGCAGCATGGGGACCTTCAACGGCGCGACGGGATCGAACACGATTCAGGCCGGTGGGGGCGGCAACGTTTTCAATCAGGCTGAGGTTGGCTATACGGACGGCAATGGCGCGTTCCACGTCGCGGTTCTGGGCGGGGATGACGTCGGCACGCCCGGCACCAAGCATAAGACGGTGTTCTTCAACTAGCCCGACACCGAGCCGATTAAGAATGAAAGGCCAGCGTATAGCTGGCCTTTTTCTTGTACCTTGGAGTTGTTAGCTTCAACCCCCTCGCGGGGCTGTAGCTCAGCTGGGAGAGCGCCTGGATCGCACCCAGGAGGTCAGGGGTTCGAGCCCCCTCAGCTCCACTTGATTCACAAGGGTTTTTCAAGTTAGGCGTAGGAGGTCCTGGAACATTTCCTGGAACATTTCTGCGAGGTTGGTAAGAGGGCAGGTTGCCCGGTCCCACCATCGAAGATCTTGCCAAGCCGGGGTGCGCAGCGCACGCGAGAGCGGTTAGGCTACTGTACACAATCTCGGAGTTGTCTCGTGACCGTTTTGCCGCCCGTTAAAACCCGAGTCTCGCCTGGGTCATTCGCTTCTGGTTGGGGCCGGTATCTGGAGGTCCTAGAGGTTGTTGGTCGTCGTCAGCTACGTCGAAACAAAAGTCTGGCTTTCAGGCAGAGCTTCTTGCCCCTCTACAATGGTGTGTTCGCGTCGCTTCGATCGCGCGAGAGCTTGGGGTCGATTGAGACGGCGGTTGAGGAAGCCTTGAAGGACGCGGAGAACGCGGAGGCAATTGCCTTCCTTTTGGAAGAGCTAAATGCCTACAATAACTGGCTGGGTCCAACCGTGGCCGCAGATGCAACTGCGGACAAGGATGACGACTCCCACCGTGAACCCGAGCAGGACGACACGTCGCAAGACGACATTTCGCAGGACGAGACGTCGCATGGCGTACGCGCGGGCAAGACAATTAAGGACAGCATAGAGTCGCTTCTAGGGAAATGGCTAAAGAACCGAGTGCGCAAGGTGTTCGGTGTACTAAATGAGCTGCTCAGCATCATTCTGTAGTTAGTGAGCTGCTCATCGCGGTTCTGCACAAAGGCCCAGAAGTTCGGAGTCCTTTGCTCTTTACGCGCAACTAACACGGCATTACTTTTCATGCAGCCCGATTAGGACGATACCATCAGCCCAGCGCTGATGCGGTAGCCAATCCGTATCAGATTCGTTGCTGCTCTGGCCCTTCGGGTTTGTCGACGGCTCCACCGTGAAAGATCACGGGGGGCCGTTTTGTGTTTTCCCTCTCTTAGAACAGGTGAACACAGAGAGGGACAGTGATCGATCGTCCCTAAAGGAGGGAGCAATGAGTATGAAACTCTATCACCGATTCTCCACCGAGCCGTTGCTGGAGTTGAGAAGCGATTACGGAAGCGCCGACGGCCGAACGGTCGCCGGGCGTCCCTACTTGTGGTTTCACGCGTTAGAAGAGGGGCGGCTGCGGAAGAGGATCAAGGTCATCAACCTGCCGGTCGAACAGGCGATGGGATTCGTACAAGTGTACCTGGATCGGTTCCTGGCGATGTCAGGACAACCGGACGCTCGGCCACAGGTCCACGAGTTTCTCAAACTGTTCGAGTTCGACGTGCGGGTCTCCATCGGACAGCCCCGCGCGCCCGCTGAACCCGCTCCCGCGCCAAGGCCTGAGCCGGCGCCCGCACCAGCGCCAGAATCCGAGGCACCGCCAGCTCGTGAGGAGGCTTCTGCTCCGGCTGAGGGAGGAGCGGCGTGACCGCGCCAAACAGTCTTGCAGGTGCGGTCTTCGAAACCGAAGTCCGAGTCAAACGGGCACAGCTACTTCAACACCTCAGGCGGCTCTATTGCGGGGTGCCTGAGGTGGTCTTGTCCGGACCACTACGCGCAGAAGGAATGGCACCCAACGGCGTCGTCCTCGTGATCACCGCGGGGCTGTCCGATGTCGAGCCTTTGCCTACCGAAATCGGTGTGGCGCTCAAACCCATAATCGGCACACTGAGCTGTTTGGAAGGTGACGACATCGAGTTACGGCTCGAAGCTCACCACCTAGTGCTGGCGAGCGGCAGCCGCCGGATTCGAATCCCGACCATGCTCCCACAAGACAGCCACACTCAAGTCGATCCCGCGTTACTGGCGCGGCTCATGGCGAGGTTGCCGGATGATGAATGGCAGGAGTTCAACGCCGATCTCGCCAAAGGCGTGGTCCAGGCCATCCGTGGGCTCGGTGCCGAACAAGTGATCGTTCGCGTTGGCCCCGGCGGCTCGACCATCGTGGTCGGCGATCCAGCATTCCAAAGCGTCGAGTTCGACGTTCCTGACGTTTGCGCAGATACGCCTTACGGAATCTTCGTCCCGGCTGGTCATCTCCAGAGCGTGTTCGCCGAGGTGGGAGAGTCGCGACCCGCTATCTGCTTGGCGGGAGCTAACGGCGGCATCGTGGGGCTGCGGTTGCAGTCCGCCGATGGCGATGTTGAGGTCACCTACCTGATCTCATTGTTGGAAAACACAGGCGGTTCCAGCGGTCGCATCCCCAAAGCGGAGCCACCTGAGCAAGAACCGCCGCCAACCAACCTGCGGGAAATGGACCCGCCCCCAGATGTGGTTGCGTAAACACGCCCCTCGCGAGCTAGGCCAGGTCGCTCTCAGCGCCGACAACCGGCGGACATTCGAGAGCTACTTGGCCCGCCGCGCGATTCCTCGCGATCTGATACTGGTCGGCGACCCCGGGCATGGGAAAAGCACGGTCGCCGGTATTCTCGAAAGTGCGCTCGCGTTCCACACGCACCTGATCAACGCGTCCGGTCGCCGGGGCATTGATGTAGTTCGCGGTCAGATCACCGACCTGGTGAGCGCCGGGTGTGCGCTGGCGCGCGAGCTGTCGCGAAACCCAAGTGGCCCCTACCGGATCATTCGCCTGGAAGAGGCACAACGGATGACCCCGGAGGCGCTGGCCGCGCTTCGAACGGTAATGGACCAGCGCCCGGATTGGGTGCGCCTCATCTTCACCTGCAACGAGCTGCCCGGTGATGAGGCGATCGTGGATCGCTGCCGCGTGCTGGAGTTCAGGCGGACGTCGGTCGAAGAGCAGGTGACCGTTGTCGAGCGAATCCTCAGCGCCGAGGGCCTGGTCGCCCACCGCGAGACCATCTTGGCGTGCGCCAACGTCGCCCCGACGATGCGTTGGCTCATCAGCCACGTCGAAGAATCGTTCAGTGAACTTGGCCGTCTGATGCCTCCGCGTCCTGCCCGGTCAAGGCGGTTAGCGAAAACCGATCCCCAACATCAGCGCATGATACGGGTAGGTGAGGCGGTCCTTGCTGTGATTGACGACCTTGGTCAAGACGAAGTAGCGACCGCTGACATTCTCCCCCGGATGGTGGCCTTCGGGATAACCACACGCGAAGCACTCGGCCATGTGATGCGAAAACTTGGAGCAGGGTCAAAGTGGCGGGGGCTGGTGCGGGCGCGTGGTTACAGCCGCTCAGAAGTTCTTGAGGGCCTGAGCCGCGCGCGATGGAAGGAGGCCCATGGTTAACCTGCAAGACCTGCAAGAGCGCCCATATCTCCAGCAGTCCTCCAATGAGACCACCTGCAAAACTCTGTCCTGGTTTGCAGGTGGTGTTGCTTTGGAGAGGCGCTTCATCATTGGAGTCTTGCAGGATTTGCAGGTGGCACGCGCACCCACCTCAGGCAGATGGGATCTCCAGTAGGGCAGGCCTGTCCCTCCAGACAAATCCCTCACCGCGACTCGCGGCTCTCTCGCGCACTCCTACACGATGTTTCCATGACCACACGTCTCTATTACGCGCACCTGCGCTCAGGTGGGTTTCCCAATCCCGAACTAACAATGGAGCCACTGCCCCCGGACGGTCTGGACTTCTACAATGACGGTCCAGTCAAGGGCATCCGCCTAACAGCACAGCCCGATGCGTGGGACAAGTTCTGGTTGCTGATCGGTGTTGACGTGCCGCTCGATATTCAGGGCCTCCTCCCGTTTCGTGTCCAGTGGGACCAAGTGCATGAGTCCTACGACCTTCCCACCGATCTCGTGAATTCCTGCCGCCGTGTCTGGATTCGAGACGAGCACACGGCGGTGAATGTCATGCTCGCTGATGGCCCTCATGAGCCACCCTCTCGCTGAGGAGTGGAGGAAAGAGGCCGACAAGGATGAAGAGCGGGGCCTGAACGAGTTCGCAACGGTCGGTCGCCACTTCGCGGACCGGCTCGATAAGTGGACCAAGAAGTACAATGAAGAAGAGTTGACGCTCGACCAGGCCGCGAAGGAATCAGGATTCACGAAGGATCATCTGTTCCGCCTCATCCACGATGACAAGGTGAAGAACGTCGGCGAGCCTCGCTCCCCGCGCATCCAGCGCCAAGACCTCCCCCACAAACCTGGGTACCGGTCCCTCCCCGATCCTGACCCTATCGGTGAGGCAGCTCGAGAACGCTGTTGATGACCACTTGCCGAGAAACGCCGTAACTCCTTGGGGTTTCGTTACTTGCGATCTCGATGAGCCGCCATACATTGCGTTTATGATGATGCAAGGCACCCAACTCGAAGCTGCAGAAGGAGTTACCTGTCCCAGGTGCGGCGGGACGATTTTGCCGCCCTCCATCGGCGGAGCCAAGAGGGGGACCTGCCATTGCCGCAAGAATGTCACCACCACCCAGGAGGAACAGATGAGCAAGAAAACGAAACGGGACCACGGCACCGCCGAGGATCCCAAGGCAGTGACCTACACGCTACCGGAGCCCGCAGCTGAGGCTCCCAAGGCCGAGGCGAAGGTCGCCAAGGTCGCGAAGCCGATCGCCTACGAGCCATCGGGAGAGATCAGGTCGGTGAAGGCCGGTTCGAAGCTCTCGGTCTTGATCGACCGATTGGGCCAGGAAGGTGGGGTCACACTCGCAGAACTGGCCGAGGCGTTGTCGGCGTCCGGTTCCAAGGTCGATGTGGCAGGGGTCAGGTCGTGGATTTCTTACGACCTCCGCCGCGTGGGCTTGGGGTGCCGCCAGGACGGTGATCGTCTCTTCCTTGTCGGAACCCCCCTCCCACACAAGGTCGCCGAGCCGAAGAAGGCACAAGAGCCGAAGCTCGAAGGCGTCACAGAGCCGAAGCAGAAGAAGGCGGCGATGACAGCAGCCCGGTCGAAGAAGGCGGCGAAGTCTTGAGTGTCGCCGTGCAAGACAAGCCGATGTTCGAATTGGGGCGCCTGGTCGCAACACCGGGCGCCCTGATGGCTTTAAGGACGGCTCACGTCTCTGCCTGGGAGCTGCTGAAGCGGCACATCACCGGCGATTGGGGAGACCTCGACGCCGAGGACAAGGCCGAGAACGAGCTATCCGTCCGCGAAGGATTCCGGATTCTCTCTGCTTACACACTTCCAGACCACAGCAAGCTGTGGGTCATCACGGAAGCAGATCGTAGTTCGACCTGCATGTTGACCCCGGAGGAGTACTAGCGATGGACGATTCAATAATCACAGCGCTCGATCAACAGAAGGCGAAGGAGACCAAGAAGCGGAAACCGTGGTCAGAGTCCATTGGAGAGTACGGCGCCCGCGTCCGCGTTTACGAGAGCGATTCTGGCATCATCTACTACGACATCAGTTCCCGAGGCATCATGGGCCGCTCCCTTCGCCACCGAGACCGGAAGCGAGCCGTCCAATGGGCGAAGGAACAGACCGCCAAGATGGTCATCGGAGAAGAGACCGCTCTCGGTCCGACCGCTCGACTGAAGCGGGTATTCGACCTCTACCTTGAGCGCCAAACTCCCACTAAGGTCGAGAGCCAACAGGACGCCGACCAACAGCGAGTTGCCCTCTGGACTCGAGTATTGTCGCCGACCAAGGACCTGTCTCGACTCACCGAGGACGAGTGGATGGACTTCACTCGCGACCGGAGCAGTGGGGCCATTGATCCTCGCGGCGAACCTGTCTTGGTCGATGAGCGAACCCCGGTGCGGCCAGGAACGGTTGCCGCTGATCTCCAGTTCCTCCGAGCGGTGCTGCGCTGGGCTCAACGTCGGAAGTTGATCCGAAGCGATCCGAGTGATGGCCTGCCACTTCCGAAGGACATCAACGTCAGACGACCAGTCGCCTCAGAGGATCGATACGTAGCGGTCCGGGCGGTGAGCGATCAGATCCTCATGGAGGTCGGGCGAGGGAAGACCGCGCACAAAGAGCGCAGCTACTTGTCGGAACTGCTCACCATCATCAACGGGACCGCTCGGAGAATCAGCGCCGTGTGTCAACTGAAGCACGAAGACCTTCGCCTCGAGAAGACCTCTTCATGCCCCTTCGGAGGAATCCGCTGGCCAGCGGGGACGGACAAGGAAGGTCGGGAGTGGACCACGCCGATCAACGCCGAGGTCCGAGCTGCACTCGATCGAATCAGACGTGAGCGTCCTGGAATCGCCGGGTACTTATTCCCCGCTCCGAGGAATCCCGAGAAACCGATCCACAAGGATCTCGCTTCGACCTGGCTCGAACAAGCCGAGAAGCTCGCCAAGGTCCCCAAACAGTCTGGGACGCTCTGGCATGCGTACAGAAGGAAATGGGTGACCGAACGGAAGCACTTGCCTGATGCCGATGTCGAAGCCGCAGGGGGGTGGGCCAAGGGTTCGACGGCGATGAAGATGTGCTACGAGCAGGTCGATGACGAAACGCTCCTCGAAGTTGTCACCCAACCCCGGAAGTTGCGGGAGGCCAAGCACGCGTGACCAGCAGCCGCGAGAGTTGGCTTCTCTCTCAGGATCGCGAAGCGTAGGTATACCCAGCCACGCGCGTCCGAGACGCCGCTACTTCGTTCCCTTCTTCTTGCCGGACGGAGGTTGGTCCTTGGCAGGCGGCTGGGCATAGTCCAAGACGAGTCTGAATCGGAAGTCAAAGAATTGCGACGAGGAGTGAAGCCGCAGACGGTATACAGAATCGACCTTGTTGTGGTCGTTACGAAACATGAATCCGATACGCGCTTCCTCTACCGCCCCCGGGGGCGTCCCCGGGAAGTGAGTCTTGAGTCTGAACTGCTGAACAAGGCCATCGGGCGCGTCGACGGGGCTCGCAACAAATGAGTCCAACGGCACAGGTTCGGTTGTGAAGCCCGGCGTACTCAGCTCACCGACCGTCGTAACGAAGGTCGTGGCCGAGCTATACCTATTGAAGACCGTTTTGTCCTCACTTGGTACGACCGCAGCTTCCTTCGCGGAAAAGAGGTAGACGTGACTGATGCCGACGATTGCTTCGAGGGAGTCGTTGCGGAGGAAAACGGGCACGGCGAACGACCGGGAGGGCGCCTGGCCTATGATCGCAGGCACATGATCCTTGTCTACTTGATCGGCTGGGGGAATCTCGATGCCAAGAATGCGTATAGAAATCCTTTCTGCGCCACCGGGGCGTCGCTGTTTGCGTGATTCAGCGATGGCCCACTCCAGTCTGGGGACTAGTGCCCTCCGAAGGTCGTCGATACCGGTGTACACAGTGTGTTGCCGATGCTTTAGATCGAATGGAATATCCTCGGCAGTCTGAGTTTGTAGCAGAACGATTTTCCCTAAGGCGTGCGCATAGCCAACCTCGTAAAACACGTTTGGATTCCGGCCCGACATGTCGGCTACCACAACGTCAGCCTTGCTTATCTGGTTGAATATCCGGTCGAGCATTCCCTCCGTGAAGATCTGCTCATCGAGGCGCTCAGCGTACGCCCCAACGTCGTCAGCCGCACCCTTGATGCCGAACTTGTATATGTCGTTGAATTCTGGCTTGATCGGCATTAGAACGAAAACAAAGGGCTTAGGCAGGGTAGACATCCACCGCCTCCAAGGCGTCGGCTTTGAGTCAACATGAGGCAGCAATCGGCGGGGGGCTAGGGTGTTTTTGCGGTACTGTGGGGCGGGAATGCAGGAAGTGCGGCAAGCCTAGATCGCTGCGCGAACGGGCCGCTGATCTTGGCTTATCTCGCAGGGATCGCGAGTGTAGGTAGCACGGTAGTGGGAAGCCACCCCTGCTTGACTCTCCTCACTAGGGTTTCACGAGATGGCGCCGCTCCACATCCTGCTGCCCTAGACGAGTGATGAAGTATCGTGTGCCATCGGAATGAATGAGATCACGCTCTTGCTCTAGACCACCCAAGGTCCGGCCGAGGTTTTTTCGCATCGCGGGTCGGACCCACTTCTCCAGTTCAGCGAAAGTTGCGCCTGTCCTTCCACGGTGGTACAGCAGTACTAGGCAATGGTCACTGACCTTCATGCCGGGGCTCAGGACCTTCAGATGACCATCGAAGTCCTGCACCACAGGTGCTACGCGGGTGACGATATCCTCCACAATTCGTTGAGCTTCGTCAGGGCTAACCTGGTGGAACAAGCGAATGAACTCTGCCAAGACCCAATCGAGCACCGACACTACGACGGTGGCGTCCTGGAGGTTGGGGTCAATTCCGTCGGCAAGGTGCGCGGCATCCCGATTGTTTCTGATGTCGTAGACTAGGCGGAGAGCCCGAGGAATGTGGAGCCGTATCGAGTCCGCGAAGTTCGCGGCCGGGATGTTCTCAAGTGCTAGAACAAGTCTGTTCGTATTGAGTCGCGTACCGAGCGGAGTAAACTTGCCAGTCGTAATCTGTTCGAGGAGTCGAAAGGCGGCCTCACAGAACCGTCCACCTTCGACTTCACTCAGGCGCAGTCCACCCAGGTAATAGTTCTCTTTCGCCTCACCGTGAGCCTCTAGCAGCTCGTCCACGAGTTTGGGATCCAACTTCGCGGCGAGTCCCGCACGAACCTTATCGCGCATGATTCAGGCGCCGGTTACGATCTTGTTCTGTGCCTGGGGCTGCGCGCCCGCCGGCGACGAGGAGCGACGTACTCGGCAATCACCTTCTTAACTTTCTCCTGATCTGGGAGCGCGTTTACCACGTCCTCGCCGTGCCCCGTGATCTGTTTCTTTCCGCCCCCGGCTGAGGCAAGAAAATGGTTTTGAGTTGTGGCGTTTCGCACGGCGGCCCCGGCGTGACTAAACCCACCACCTGCGGCATCAATGTCCAACTTGGTGATGTCCTGTGTCTTGAACGCGGCTTGATTTTTTGCGTGGGTGAGAAAGTAGGCCAGACAGGCCACGCGCTGCACATCACTCGCAGGCTTCTTTGCCTTGAGGAAGTCCTTTGACTTGACCTTCGAAAAGTCAGTGGGCAGAGCACCAGCGGCGGCCATGCTCCCACCCCCGCCACCTGCACCCCCTCCGTTACCGGGTACCTGAACGCCAGTGACGCCGAGGCGTTCGATCACGGTCCTGAGCACGAACTGGCGGCTTGATGGCTCCAGGTCCTCCAGTGCCTTCAGAACCGCACCTATGGCGGCGAGTTCTTTCCCGTACGGAGTGGACGGGGTCTTTGGAGATGTCATCCTGAGCCCCTCGATTCGAGAAGTCTGTACTTCGCCGGGAGAATGTGACGTGAGATTCGGGCGTCGCGATAGGGTGTTTTTGCGGCATGTAGGGGTGGAAATGCGGTGAGACTGTTGATGCTCCGTTGATGGGTCGTCAGTATCAACCTACCCGACCTCAAACCCGTGGAAGCCAATGGACGGGATCATCATCTGGCTAGACTGGTCTCTTAACTCCCCGTTCAGAGAAGACCGGCGTGGTGGAGAAACTCCTCAATCACAATCCGGCACTCCGGTCGAATCCGTTCAATGTCCTCTATGCGTGCGTGGTAGTACCGACCGTGTGCCGACTGATGACCAACATCACGAAGTTGAGGGAGGTACTTCTTGGCGTTCCTCGACAGGGTCCACGCAGTCTCCGCGAGCGCGGCGGTGATCAGGTCAGTAAGTTGAAAGTAATCGCCGTTAGGGTCCTTGATCTTCGCGGCGATGTTTTTCGCTTCAAACGCTTCAATGAGTGAGATTTCGAGCAACTTACGCATCATCACGGCGCAAGCATCGAACCACCCTGCCGTGAACGAACCGTTCATCTGTCGGCCTACTGTGACCAGGTAGCCACGATTCGCCTGCACCAAGATTGCGAGTGGAAACAGGTCACCGGATGGTGCACCGGCAGGAGTCTCCTCCCAAGTGGTCCGCAGCGCGACCGCCAACTCGCGTCCGGCCTCGAGGCGGCGAGCACGGGGAGTATCCGGCGAGAACACTGCTTCAATCAGTTCCGCGAGCGCCGATGAATCCCCCGCCGACCGCGCCACGAGTTGTCGATAGGCGCTCGTAGCATCAGCGCGAAGTTCGGCGAGCTTGTTGCCGTAGTGGTTGTCGCCCCGGAGGCTCTTGGAGTGTCGCCGCGCGGTCTTGGCGGTTTGGAGAGCTTGCTGGGCCAGGTCCTCTAGGACGCTGGCCGGGGATGGAGGCGGCGCTCCTGGAGTCGAGCGCGCCATCGGCTACCAGTTGGAGTAGGTGTAGGTCTGCTTGTTGCCCTTGGGTCCCTTGGTCTTCTGGCGGCGAAGTTTCTTGCGCTGGCAGAGCTTCTGTAGAGGACCGCTCAACGCCGTCAGGGGAATGTGATGGCCCCGGTTCTCAAGTTCCGCCTTCACCTGAGCGATAGTCTTGGGCTTCTTGAAGAACGCCTCCTCCACGAGTTCTTCGACGTACGCCGTCGGCCCCTTTTTCTTCTTGCCTGACTTCGCCGGGGTCGCGCCAGCAGAAGGTTTCGAGGACTTTGCGGCCTTCGCCTTCGGGGTCGGTTCACGGTCGCTAAGGAGATCATCGAGAACCTTCTCGAACGCTGCCCGGCGAAGCTCTGGGTCCTTCACCCCGGCCACAGCTTGCTCGGCTTGGGCGACCAGTGCTGCGTAATCGGCGGACTTGGCCATGAAAGTGACCTTTCTCTTCGGGCACGAGAACGACCCCAAGAACGTGCCTCAAACAGTCAGAAGTGGCCACCCCGGGATAGTGATGTGCCACGGGTGTTACCTCTGAGCGACTCCAGTCCATCTTGGTCTGGAGCGCGGCGCGAACCGCGCCCAGACCGTCAGAGAACAAGCGCTACATCTTATTCGAGGACACGCCAACAATAGAAAACCGTAAAGAAAGGCACACGAAAGAAAAAGCGCTGAAATCATCAAAGTTTGCCGCATAATCGCCTTCATTTCCGCAAAAACGCCCCTTCTTGTCGCAAAAAATCTCCTAGATCCGTCGTTGATGCATTCGCCGCTTGGTGATCAACTTTGTGATGTTGATACTCGGAGTGTCAGGCGTGTCGCTGGACGTTGTCGGTCTTGCCCAGCGTCAATTTGTTTGTTATGGATTCGCCGACGGAGTAGTACCAGTTGACGCAGCTCTGGCCTGTTTTCTGCACGACTGGTAAATTGGGTACCACGACCGCCACGCGGTCTCCGCAGCTGAGGATGTTGAGCCCCACCTTCAGCCTCCCGACGTGGCACAAAGCCTCGCTGCGCCGTTGGTCACCGGCTGGATTCTCTTTTTTAGCAGCGCGGATGGTGAAGCGGAAAGCAGAACGGCCCGACTCGCTGTTTGCGTTTCGGACCGTTCCGCGACGACGTACATCAGTTGTTGGAAGAGGCCCGGTGGACGAACAGCTAAGTCGCTTCCCTGGCAAGGGTCGAGATTGTGGGTGCAACTCCCACCCGGGCCTCAGTAACGCCGAGTCTGGCTTCGTATTCCTGGCTCGGCAGCGACCGTGGCGAAACTGGTAACCGCGCCAGACCCTTACTCTGGTGGCCCCAAGCCTTGCGGGTTCGAATCCCGCCGGTCGCAGTTCTGAAAAGAGCCTCTATCCCCAGGGGGCCGCCAGTCCCCTGTTTAGGTGACAAGAGTCTAGAAGTTTGTGAAACATTTCGCAAGCGAACCACCCCGAAACCACTAACAATCTTCTGTGTTTCGTCGTGTTTCAAAGTGACGACAATCACGCCTGTCTTGTTTCAGACCTCCCTCGTACCGTAGGTACCCGCACCAAGAGCCTGAATCGATCCGACAATGTCCTGAGGAGAAGTTGGTACAATGTGCGAACCATCAGTTGGTACAATGTCCTCTCCGAATCTTCACAATGTCCTTCTGCTGAGTGTGGGAGGGTTCTCCCGCTGTGAATTAGAGTTCCGGAGTTCGAGCCGAGGCCTTCTAGCGAAACGGCTCGTGAGGGTTTCACCACGGTACGGGCGGCGTACGGTTGGAAGTTGAAACTCCGGTCTCACGAGTGCTCATGTTCGATCTGTAGTTCAGTTGAGAAAACCTCTATCGGGTGGTCTAGTGGCGAACTGGTGCCCGGCCCCGGTCCCTCTCTCGAGTAACCCGTACCAGCCCCCATCTGATGGGTGCCTCGATAGTGAGTGAGTGGCTCGCCTTCAGTCACCTTCGCCACGTCTAGGCCACCACCGCCGATACCTACCAGCGGGTATGATCATCAGCCAGATATGCGGCGAGCAGAATCCCACCTTTCGGAAAGCGTCCGATTCGTATCGGACTGCCCTCTTTCGCTGATTTCTTGGCATGTGTTCCGTGAGAAGTTCAGGAGGTTCAAGCGCCAAGGTTGGGAACACTAGAGTTCTCAATAGGTGGCTGTGTAGAAACGCGTGGTACCATACCATGCGGTAGCGCTTGATGAGACATTCTAGATCGACTCAAACGGGACTCTTCGTTTGGAACCGCCTCTGGAGTTCCTTCTGTGATCTGTGGAGTTCGACCAGGGCCTGACCGATCGCCTGCTGGAAGTTCTGGTCAATCGCGGTAGCGTAGGAGAAGTTTGGACACTCGCTCATCCGGTCAGGGGCCAGTGATCGGAGAGTGTCTTTCAGCTGCCGCTCTCTTTCAGCCCACTCCGTCCAGCTTGCGTAGAGACCTTCCACCACACCCAAGGCTTGCCTCAATCGGTCAGCGATTGCCACTCCCTCATGGTGAGCGTTTCGTCGGGCCGTGAGGTGGAGTTCCACTGTAGACATTTTCTCTTTCTCGCCGATGCTCTCCAAGTGCCGGGTGAGGATCGCTTCCTGACTCGCGAGTTCCTCCAACCGCTGCTCAAACGACCGCCGCTTCGCGTGAAGGTTGGTGAGCTTGGTGCTGTCGGCCACGTTCACGGCGAGTGTGGCTTTCTCGATCTGCTGGTCGAGCTTCTGAAGGCCCTCCACCACTCCGGCTCGTTGGTGATTCAGAGCTTCCAGAGAGGACTGGCTTCTCACGCGGTCTTTCTGAAGCTGGTCCGATACCATAGGGCCCTGGCCTTCGGACCGAGATTCTTCCACCCCGCCGCCCGTTTCATTGGCCTGAGCGGTGGTGCCAGAGAGCTTCTGCTGACCTTCACTCATCTGCGTTGTCCTCGGTGTTCGGCTTCGATCTGCGGGATCAAGACCGCCGCCTTCTCTTTCCAAGCCCCGCATTCCGCACATGGCGAGCAGGAGCACCAGGGAAGCTCGACGCCTCGTTGGTTCTGGAGGGCGATCATGTGAATCGCTTGATCCATTCCCATGACATGAACGCCGCCGCAGCGGTCGCAGATGCCTCCAGCGGCGGCGAGTTCGCTGAGGTGATCGGGGGAGATCGGAGGTGTGGGGTCAGTGGTCATCGAGAGTCCTGGCTGGAACGGCGAGATCGGAGGTCGGTGTGGTCCAGTGAATCCGCACCAAACACACGTCTCATGGACAACTCTCTTTAGCAGACCACCAACGACTCACGATCGTCGCTGAGTCCTCACGTCCGTCCTTCATGCGACCCTCCCTTCGGACAACCTTCGAGTAAGACTCTTGATCGCCCCGGTCACCCGGCTCTGATCGAGCAGGGAGATTTCGGCGGTCGCCACCGGAGACCCCAGAACGCGGTTGATCAAGTACACCGCGGCTTCGTACTGGAGTCGGGATTTCAACCGTCCTTCCGCCGTGGCGAGAATGATCTGCTGCGCTCGTCCGAGAAGGCCGACCCACGGGACCATCTTCTCCTGAACGCGTCCGATGGCTCCTTCACGGAGCTTCTCAAGGAATCGTTGGACATTGTGTTGTTTCAGGAGGTCACACGCGGCCACCGATGCGCGGTCGTAACTGACCCCAGGATTCGCCGCGAGGTAGGATCGCGTGCCGTTCGACGCGAATTCCCCCGAGAAGTACTCCTCGCAGAACCTTCTCTCGGAGGCGCTCAGTTCAACATCGTCCTCCCGCACGACCGCTAACACCGCGGCGGCCTCACCTGCGTTCATGGGACCGACCTCTTGTGGAAGAGCTTCCGGATCCCCTCAGCCTCGTACGCATCCTTGATCGCGTTCCATCGTTCGCGGTCGTTGCTGTACAACTCCATCTTCTCTGCGGGAGTCATCTTGTCCCAGAGCGCCGCGTTTTGATCCCGCTTCTCGACGGTCGCGGTCATGTCTCCTCCACCACCGTCCCCTTCGATCCCGAGTTCCTTCCGTAAGGCGGCGGCCTCATCGAGGTACAGTTTCCCGGCCTTTTCGAGGTTGCCGAGCTTCGCGACCTTCTGCTCCTTCGTTAGTTCCATGGCTCCCTCTCTTTGAGATCTTTTCCGGTGCCAGATGGTGAGGGCTCGGGCGGCTGGCACATCAATTTGGCAACCGTCCCCGACTTGCGGGGGCCTATTCCACCCTCACCACAGTCTTCATTTCCTCCTCGGCGGGACCTTCGGGGGCGGGACGACCGGGAGCGCCCGCTCGCTCGCAGACAACGCGCCGAGGGGGGTGTTTCGCGCCGGCACACCCGGGGTCATTTCAACCGCCGACCACCCGCTCTCCGCGAGAACATCGTTCCTAGGAATCGAGGCTCCGGTCCGCCTCAGCGAAGTGGGATCACTCTGAGGCTTCGGCTGAGGAACGGGAGCCGAGCCGGTCTGGTCGGTCCTCGAGTTTCCGTGCACTGGGGTGATGCGTTTTTGTGATGCGGCCATTGGATTACCTCTCCTTTCGCTGGATTTCGCGTGCCACCCTCTGTGCGGCAGGTGAGCGAGATTGTCTTCCCGCTGTGCTGCCGCTTCCAACCAACAAGGCCTACTACTGGACTACTCTGGCACTTGTCCGAGTTGTCCGAGCAGGCCTTTCGAGTCCTCTCGCACTGAGGTGGTCTCGGGGCGGCATCGCAGAGTAGTGGCGGGTAGCTCTGGCACCGCAGGTATCGCCTCCCCGTTGACCTTCAGGACGCTCAGGCATCCTACCGAGACCGAATCTCGGTTTCGTGTGTCTCTACCTGCCGCCCAGGTCGTCAGTGATCCGTTGCCTGGATTGTTTGATTGTCGAGACTCCACGGCCATCCCGTTAGGAATTCGACGAAGGACTCGAGTCCTCGCCTGGCGTGAACGGTGTCCGAAGGCGCCATGCTTCAGTGAACCACACAAACAACGAAGCGGCCCGTTTCCGGAACCGCTTCGTGTACTCTCTGAGGATCGGCGGCAGGTGAGCCGGGTGTGAACCCAACTACCTCTCGAGTCGCGCCGCATTCCTCCGGCAGCACTAGAACGTGTAGCGCGACTTCTGAGAGAGGGCAATGGGAACCTGCTCACGGTGACCTCACCATCGACACTTCAGGATTCGCCGCAGCCGATGATTCCTCCGGCCTCTCGATTCCGAGCCGTTGAAGCGCCTCTTGGATGAGGACTTCTGTCGCTTTCTCGACCGTGGTCCCATGGGCTCGGCACAGGTTCTTCCACTTGAACCAGGTGGACCGGTCACAGTGGAACGCGGCGAGAATTCGTTGGCTGCTCACTGACCTGCGTCCTTCCTGAAAACAGAACGGCTTCCTACTCAGGTACGAGCGGGAAGCCGTGCGGTGGACAACTGAACCGGGGGCCTTGATCGGACGCCTCAGCGCCGACCTTTTCGATACATACAACCGTAATTTACTCTTAAGTAAAAACGCAATGGGTTCAGGAGCGTGAGGTTTAGGTGATGAGATTTCATTCCACGACGATCAACTCATGAACATCTACTGGAAGATTTTGATGTTGTGCGCTGTAGATTTGCGTGGTGGACTTGAAACAACCACGCAATTTGCCGCGAGATGTGCGTGAGATGGCAAATCTTGCAGGTCGCTTATTACGCCGCTACTTTGCACACTTGGGCATCGCACCCAGGAGGTCAGGGGTTCGAGCCCCCTCAGCTCCATGCAAACGCTGCCCCTTGGTGTAACTGGCAACACGCCTGAC
>Ga0099794_10000007_pt1 | contig 128667 bp, 115 predicted proteins | sample Rivendell_Oct201_10_FD_77320 | JGI IMG/M metagenome (GOLD analysis project Ga0099794, IMG submission 77320) | Vadose zone soil microbial communities from the Eel River Critical Zone Observatory, Northern California, USA -... | ecosystem: Host-associated > Plants > Roots > Rhizosphere > Soil ... | reverse complement strand
TCGGATTTCGCGGGAGAGTGGGTACCATGATCGACCAGCACGAAGATCCTAAGTTCGAACAGTGGCTGAAGGATGCGGCCAAGTCGTACCACTCCCCACGCCCCACTCCCCGCGAGGAGATGTGGAAGCGCATCGAGGAAGCCCGACGCAACAAGCAGGTCATCGAGATCCGGCCGTGGATACGCTGGGCGCTGGCCGCGGCGGCCGTCCTCGTGATCGGCATCGGAATCGGTCGCTGGACGGCTCATCCGCGAGCGGTGAACGCTCCTGTTGTCGCGTCGGCTGATAGCGTCAGATCTGATGTCGCCTATCAAGTCGCGGCACAGCAGTACCTCATGCGCACCGAAGTGCTGCTCACGGATTTTCGCGCGCAGAGCGCGCGTGGGCGGCTCGATCCCCAGTTCGTCGCGGCCGCGCGCGACCTGCTGACCACGACGCGCCTGATGCTCGACTCGCCCGCCGCCAACGATCCGCGGTTGCAGCCGTTACTCGAGGACTTGGAGCTGGTCCTCGCGCAGATCACACAGCTCCCGGCCGAACCGGGCCGCAAGAATGAGATGGATTGGATCAACCAGGGACTGAACCAACGCAGCGTTCTGACCCGGCTGCGGACCGCGACTCCCGCGATCCCCGCAGCCCCGGCGCCGGTGCGTGCACAAGGAGTTTCGTGATGGTCTCCATGCTTTCGCTGCTCGCGGCCGTTGCCATACATCTTCAGGTCGTCCCAGCGCACCCTCCTCGCCCCCATGTGCCGCGCATACCGGCCCTCGAGGCTCTTGACGCGTCCGGACCGATGGAGCTCGTGGGCTTAGAGGGACTCGCGGGCTTGGAAGGACTCGCCGGCTTGGAGGGACTCGCCGGGCTGGAAGGACTCGCGGGCCTGGAAGGACTGGCGGACATGCCGGAACTGGCTGGCCTGGAGACGCTTGGTGTGCTCGAGATCGACGGTGGCACTGTGCTCTCACGTGCTCGCGGCTTTGCGACGTCGCCACGCGCGCCATGGGCCACGCAGGATCCGGGCGACTCGCTCTATCGGGCGGCACGCCAGCTGCTGAATCGCAGCCGCTACGCCGATGCCGCGCGTCTGTTCAATGATCTGATCAATCGCTACGCACGTTCGACGTATACGCCCGACGCCTACTACTGGGCCGCGTTCGCTTTGTATCGCACCGGCGATGATCCCAACCTGCGGCAAGCGGTCGCGCTGCTCGACAAACAGAAGACGCAGTACCCCCGCGCATCCACGCGCGGCGACGGGGACGCGCTGTTGACACGCGTGCTGGGCCAATTGGCACGGCAGGGAGACCAGAACGCCGCCAGCCGCGTCCATGATATCGCACGCGACACAGCGACGACGACGAGCTGTTCCGACGATGACGACGATCCGCGCATCGCCGCGATGAACGCGCTGCTGCAGATGGATGCGGCGAACGCCGTGCCGATCATCAAGAAGGTGCTCGCGAAGCGCGATGCCTGCTCGGCAGGCTTGCGGCGCAAGGCGGTCTTCGTGCTGTCCCAGAAACGGACCGAGGAGACCGAAGACATCATGCTCTCGGTGGCGCGCAACGATCCCGACCCTGAGGTCCGCCAGCAGGCGGTGTTCTGGCTCGGTCAGGTGGGCAGCGAGAAGGCGATCTCCGCGCTCGACTCGATCGTCACGCATGCGCAGGATGAGGAGTTGATCGAGAAGGCGATCTTCGCGCTCTCCCAGATTCACAGCCCCCGCGCGCAGCAGGCGCTCCGCGATTTTGCCGGGCAGGAGAATGCGCCGGAAGAAGCCCGCGAGAAGGCCGTGTTCTGGCTGGGCCAGGCGCACGAAGCAGCCAACGCCGCCTTCCTGCGCGAGCTGTTCGGGCGCAGCACCAACGAAGACCTGAAGGAGAAGATCATCTTCTCCCTCTCCCAGATGCGGTCCGCCGAAAACACGCGCTGGCTCATGGACCTGGCGTTGAACTCGCGCGAGGGCATCGAATTGCGCAAGAAAGCGCTGTTCTGGGCCGGACAATCGGGAGCCGACATCACCGATCTGGTGCAGCTCTACGACCGCACCTCGGATCACGACATGAAGGAGCAGTTGATATTCGTGTACTCACAGCGCCACGAGACGCAGGCGTTGGACAAGATGATCGACATTGCGCGCCACGAGACCGATCGCGAGCTGCGCAAGAAAGCGATCTTCTGGCTAGGCCAGTCCCGCGACCCGCGCGCCGCGCAGGCGCTGCTGGAGATCATCAACCAATGAAATGCTCTCTGTTCATCGCCGCGGCGTTGTTCGCCGTCGCACCGCTCGCCGCCCAGTCGCTGGCCGACCGCATCGCCCGCGCACCCGATGGGACGGTGCACCTCGCGTACGCCGCGCGCGAAGGCGTCTGCGGCAACGGCGCCGGTATGATTTCGTTCGATTGTGAAAATGGCCGCTGCGGGCGCCGCCGCATCACGACCAACTCTGATTGGGACAACGACACGCCTTGCGCCTGCGACTCAGGGCCCGTGCGCCTCGCCCTGCAAGTCACAAACGGCCACGTCACGCGGCTGCGGAGCTACGTCGGCGGCCACTGGAAACCGGCCGTCGCAGGTGTGACCGATCTCGGAACCGTCGCGGCTCCGGAGGCCGCGCGCTTCCTGCTCGATTTCGCAAGGACCGGCAGCGGCCGCGCTGCCGAAGAGGCCATCTTCCCGGCTGCGCTCGCCGACTCCGTGACGGTGTGGCCCGACCTGCTCAAAATCGCTCGTGACGGCGCGGTATCGACCCACGTGCGCAACCAGGCAGTGTTTTGGCTGGGTCAGGCGGCGGGCGATGCGGTCGTGAAGGATCTCCGCGACCTGGTCGATGACGACAACGTCGACCGCGACGTCCGCGAGCACGCTGTCTTTGCGCTTTCGCAGGAGCCGCGCGACGTCGGGGTTCCGGCATTGATTCAGATCGCTCGCGCCAACAAAGATCCGGGCGTACGGCGTAAAGCCATCTTTTGGCTGGGTCAAAGCAACGACCCGCGCGCGATTAACCTGTTCGAGGAGTTGCTCACCCGCCCCTAGTATCTTGTGGCATGCCTTTCTGGAGTGTGCGGCGTGCCCTGGGCGCGATTCTCCTTGCGATCGTCCTGATCGCGGCCGGCTGGGCGGCCGTGGTCGTGACAGTCGCCGTCCATGGCGCCCGCGATCAGGCCACCGGCGCCGACGCCATCGTCGTCCTCGGCGCAGCGCAGTACAATGGCCGGCCCTCCCCCGTATTCCGAGCCCGACTCGATCACGCGGCGACTCTCTATCAGCGCGCTCTCGCACCCGTGGTGTTGGTGACCGGGGGCGTCGGCGTGCACGATACGCTCAACGAAGCAAACGTCGGCCGCGATTACCTCGTCCGGCTCGGGCTTCCCAGCGAAACGGTTGTTCCCCTCGCCGGTGAGGACACCTACGCATCACTCAGCGAAGTAAAGCGCTGGTTCGACGGACGGACGAGCCGCCGAGTGCTGCTCGTGAGCGACGGCTTTCACATGCTGCGGTTGCAGATCATCGCCTCGCGTCTAGGACTGATGCCATTTACATCGCCCGCTCCCGGTTCTCCCATTCACGCCAACGCGCGCCGCAACACGGGGTACCTGTTCGCCGAAGGCTTCAAGGTGCCGTACACCTGGTTATTCCAGCATTGAGAAGGAGTTCGTAATGCAACTGGCCAGTAAACGAATCCACAGCGGACGGGTCATAGACCTGGACAAAGACACCGTGCGCTTTCCGGACGGCTCGACTGGAGAGCTCGAGATGGTACGGCACCCGGGAGCGGCGGCCGTGGTGCCATTCGCATCCGATCCGCGCGGCACGGATCCGACGATTCTGCTCATCAATCAATTCCGGCACGCGGTGAATGGCCCACTGATCGAGATCCCGGCTGGCCGGTTGAACCCGGGCGAAGACCCAAAGGAGTGTGCCCAACGCGAACTGTTGGAAGAGGTCGGTGTGAAAGCCGGCAGGGTCGAGCGTCTTACTACTATATGGACGACGCCCGGATTTACAGACGAACGCATTCACCTTTTTTGGGCGGCCGACTTGACGGCCGACAAACACGCTCGGGAACCGGACGAGTTCATCGAGGTGATGCCCAAGCCCCTCTCGGAGACGCTCAACCTCATCCGCGATGGGGTGATTTGCGACGCAAAGACTGTAGTTGGAATCCTTTACATGGCGGGCTTCATCCTGCGGTATTAGCACGATCCGCCCTTCGGATCTAGACCGTCAGTGGAATTGCGCTGTCCTAGTGCTGGGACAATATTCTCCTTTCGCAGCCGGCTGCGAATCGCAAGCTACTGTTACATAAGGGGTTAGTCCGCACGCACGGGAGGCACGGTTCGTGCCGAGCACTCACAAGGCAAGTCAGGCGAGCGTTTTCGCTGTTTCCGTTCGTAACGGAAGGGCACCAATGCGGACCACTCTGAAGCGTCCAACGCCGGCCGTCGACACCACGCGAGCTCTGCAGCGCGAAGCGCTGCACGAACTGGATGACGGTCAGGTCGTGATGCGGCATCTGGCAGGTGAGCCGCAGGCCTTCGGAACCCTCGTCGACCGCTACCAGACCCGATTACTGAACTTCGTCAACCGCACGATTGGCGACCGCGAGCGGGCCGAAGACCTCGTCCAGGAGGTTTTCATCCGGGTCTTCCGCCACCTGCACCGGTTCGACCAGACGAAGAAATTCTCCACGTGGATCTATACGATCGCCTCGAACCTGGCGAAGAACGAGCTGCGTAACCGCAGTCGCAATCCGCTGGTGCTCTTTCAGACGATCAAGAAGAACTGGGACGCTGATCACCGGCCGCTGCAGTTCGAGGATACGACCGCACGTCCTGACGATCTGTACCGCAAGCGCTTCTTGAAGGATGCGGTGGACCAATGCGTCCGGCGGCTGCCGGAACACCACCGGGAGGTGTTCGTTCTCCGCGAGCTCGAGGGCAAGAGCTACCAGGAGATCGCCGAAATCACCGGGTGCAATTTAGGGACGGTGAAAAGCCGGTTGAACCGGGCCCGCAATAGCTTCGCCCAACTCATCGGCCCCACACTCGTTTAGGCATAAACCAGCCGTTCGAACGCCCGGCGCGGAACACTTCCGTGGCCGGGACGGTACATTCCCCGTCATGCGATGTAACGAGTTCCTGGAACGGCATACCGACTTCCGGGACGGACTGATCACGTCCGCCCGGGAGTTGCGACGTTTTGGGCGCCACGTGGCCCACTGCGCCGCCTGCCGGCGCTATGATGCCACGGTTCGTCAAGGCGTGCAGGTTCTCACCTCTGCTTTACCGATCGCGCTGTCATCCGATTTCCGGCAACGGCTCGACGCGCGACTCGCACGCGAGCGCGCAATCATTCCGCCGCCGCCCGCGCGTGTGGGCGTGTCGGCCGCGTTGCTGGTCCTCGCCGCGCTCGCGCTGTTTGCTCTCGAAGTGAGCCGGCGTCCGCACGTTCAGCGTGCTCAGTTGCTGCCGCCGGTCGCATTCCCAAAACCAGTCGCCAGTGCGGGACTGCCGTTCGTCTCCTTCCAAGATCCGCGGGCGAGCGCCATCAACGGGAACCAGAACCCCTACGGAACCGCGCTCGTTCAGCCGGCCACCATCAACTTCCAGTCCGCTCAGCCCGCAGCAGCAAGCCGGTAGCAGCTTTTCGACCTTTCTCCGAGCAGAGGCGGGCGGTAACTTCTCGCTTGTATGGCGCCGCTTACCCTCGATGCGCTCCTTCGCAGCTTGAAAAAGGGCGCCCCCCCCTCCCCCTCAGGCGCCCTCGATCCCGCGTATCTGCTGTACGGCGACGAAGATGTCCTCAAGGACGAAGCCATTCGCGCGCTGCTCGATGCCGCCGTCCCCGACGGCCGTGACTTCAACGTCGACACCCGCTACGCACCGGATCTGACGCCTGAGTCCCTCGACGCGCTCGTCAATACGCCGCCCATGTTGGCGGAACGACGCGCGGTCGTGATCCGCGGCGTCGAGTACTTCGGCAAACGCAAGACGAAGCTTCGCGACGAGCTGATTGGGTATCTCGAGTCGCCCAATCCGACCACCCTGCTCATCCTCGTCGTTTCAGCCGGAGAGGACCCCGATCCCGAGCTGGTGCGTCACTCCACAGCCGTGCGGCTCGATCCCCTGGCCGCGGAGCGCGTCCCGCGCTGGGTGCAGCACCGCGCGACGCAGCTCGGGCTCACGCTAGAATCGGACGCTGCCGCGCTGCTGCTGAACGCGGTGGGGAGTGATCTGGGTGCACTGTCCCGCGAGCTCGAAAAACTCGCCTCACTCACCGGCGATACTCAGCGTCCCGCGACCGTCACGGATGTGACGGCACTCGTAGGCGTGCGACGCGGCGAGACTATATATGATCTTGTGGACGCCGCGCTCCAGCGGCAGGCTGCCCGCGCTGCGCAGCTCGTGGAGCCGGTCCTCGAACAGGCGGGCATGAACGGCGTCAGAGTCGTCTCACTGCTTGGCACACATCTCGTGGGGATGGCACTCGCTCGTGCGGAGCGCGATCGAGGCAGCGTCGCGCGGCGCATGACCGACACCGTATTTCGGCACCTGTTGGCCGCGCGTCCGTACGGACTGCGCAACTATAGGGAAGAAGCGGCCCATTGGTCCGAATGGAGCGCATACTGGACGGCGGCGGAATTGAGCGGAGCGTTGCGGGCCGCACTCGCCGCGGACACGGCCCTAAAGACTGCCAAAGTATCCGACGACCGAGGGATCGTGACACAGCTCGTCCTAGGGTTCGGCGCTCCGAAACGGGAGGCTGCGTGATTCGGCCGGACGGCCTGACGGCCGGGCGGCCGTGGCTAATGATCATGGTCATGCTGGCCGTCTGGCCGTCAGGCCGTTTGGCGGCCCAGACCGACGCTCGTCTCGTCGAGGCTTTGCGGCTGGCGCAGTCCGGTCAGGTCGATTCGGGCCGCACGATCATCCGGCGTCTGCTCGCGACGTTGCCACCCACGGATTCGGTTTATCCGGAGGCATTACTCGCGGCCGCGAAGATCGCCCCTGATGCGCAGGCCGTCGCCACAAATCTGAACCGCATTGTCGTCGAGTACGGAGCGAGTGCGTGGGCCGATGACGCGCTGCTGCTCCTGACGCAGCTGTATTTCGCGCAACGCGACCCCATGCAGACGATTCAGGCCGCCGAGCGCTTGAATCGCGACTACCCCGACTCGCCGCTCCGGCCGCGGGCCAACTTCTCCGCCGCGCGCGCCTACTTCGAGCTCAAGAACGAAGCCCGAGGGTGCGAGTTGATTCAGCAAGCGATCGCCGGCGCGGGCGAGGATGTCGAATTCAAGAATCAGGTCAACTTCTACGCGGCACGCTGCAGTCCCCCGTCGACCACCACAACGTCCACCACGCAAGGCGGCGGCGCCCAGCCAGTCGATACCACGACGAAGACCGCTCCCGCAGCTCCACACGCGTGGTCTGTGCAGGTGCTCGCGGTGAAGAGCGCGGCGCAGGTTGACGACATGCTCACTCGACTCAGGGTGATGGGGTTCGAGTCGCGCGTCATGCGGGATTCGACGGGTTTCTTCAAGGTTCGCGTGGGACACTATGCGACGCGCGCGGAGGCGCAGCGTGCGCAACAGCGGCTGCGCAGCAGGGTCGGCGGTCACCCCTTTGTGGTAGAGGAGCCATGACCGTCACCGATACACCGGTCATGCACCAGTACCGCGACATCAAAGCCCGCTATCCCCAAACCATCCTGTTCTTCCGGATGGGGGACTTCTACGAAATGTTCGAGGACGACGCCAAGCTCGCCGCGCGCGAGCTGGGGCTGACGCTGACGTCGCGCAACAACGGCGGCGCGGCCGAAGTCCCACTAGCGGGCGTTCCGGTGAAAGCGGCGACCGAGTACCTGCGCCGGCTGATTGCGAAGGGCCATCGCGTCGCGATCTGCGAACAAATCGAAGATCCCAAGCTCGCCAAAGGCGTCGTCCGCCGGGCCGTGGTGGAAACGGTCACACCCGGGACGGTGCTGACCGACGACTGGCTGGTGCGCAATCGCAACAACTACCTCGTCGCCCTCGATCCGCGCGGTCAGGCCGCTGGCCTGGCGGCGCTCGATCTCACGACGGGCGAGATGGTGCTCGAGGTCGTGCCGGTCGCCGATCTCGCGCAATCGTTGGCCCGCTTCGAAGCCCGGGAATTGGTCCTGCCTGCTGAGACGTCGTACGCCGCACCTGGAGCCACGGTCACCACGCGAGAGGCGTGGGAATTCGATGTCGAGCTCGGGCGCGAAGATCTGATGCGCACCTACGCCATCGCCTCACTCGACGGGCTCGGCGTCGGTCCGGAGGATCGTCCGGCAATCGGAGCAGCGGGCGCGCTGCTGCGCTATGCGCGCGAGCTCAAACCGGGCGGGCTGCCGCATCTCGCGCACCCCACAATCGTGCGTCGCGGCGACGTGTTGCCACTCGATGAGATGACGCGCCGCAACCTCGAGCTCGTCGAGCCGCTGCGATCGGGTGTCGAAGGCGCCACACTGCTCGAAGTGCTCGATCGTACACTGACGTCCATGGGTGGCCGGCTGCTGCGCCGCTGGCTGCTCGCTCCGCTCGTCGATCCCACCGCGATCAACTGCAGGCTCGACGCCGTGCAAGTGCTGGTCGACGACGGCCGGGGCCGTGAGCGCCTGCGTGAATCGCTCGACGGCGTGCGCGATCTCGAACGTCTGGCCGGCCGGGCCGCACTCGGCCGCGCGACGCCACGCGAGATGGGCGCGTTGCGCGATTCGATTTTGCGATTGCCCGATGTCGCGGGGGCGTTGGGCGGTCTCCAGGGCCGGGAACACTCGACGCTCCTCGAACAGACCGCTCAGCGGCTCGATCTGCTCACGGATCTCGGTGAGGAGGTGAGCCGGGCGCTTGTGGAACGTCCGCCCGCGCAGCTCGACGATGGCGACTCGTTCAAGCAGGGCTTCGACGCAGACCTGGATGCGCTCAAAGACGCGCGCGACGGCGGCAAGCAGTACATCGCGTCGTTGCAGGCGCGCGAGCGCGAACGCACCGGGATTGGGTCGCTCAAGGTCGGCTTCAATAAGGTCTTCGGTTACTACATCGAGATCACGCACGCCCATCGTGACCGCGTGCCCGGCGATTACGAACGGCGGCAAACGCTCACCGGCGCGGAGCGATACGTCACACCGGATCTGAAAGAGTACGAAGCCAAGGTACTGGGTGCCGAGGAGCGAATTGCGCAGCGTGAGGCGGAGCTCCTCGATGCGTTGCGCCGGCGCGTCGCGGCAGCGATCGGTCGCGTGCAGGGCAGCGCCGGATCCCTTGCGCAGCTCGATGTCTGGGCGGCCCTCGCCGACGTCGCCGAGCGCGAACGCTACGCTCGACCCGAAGTGAACGGATCGTTCGCGCTCGAGCTCGAAGGCAGCCGCCATCCGGTAGTGGAACGCATGATGCCCCGGGAGGCCTTCATCCCCAACGACGTCACGCTGGATGAAGCGGGGCGCGTCGTGTTGTTGACCGGCCCCAACATGGCCGGCAAATCGACCCTACTTCGCCAGGTTGGTTTGTGCGTGGTGCTTGCGCAGATGGGATCGTTCGTTCCCTGTCGCCGGGCGTCCATAGGCGTCGTGGATCGGCTGTTCACGCGCGTGGGCGCGTCCGACAATCTGGTGCGCGGGCAGTCCACGTTCATGGTCGAGATGAGCGAGACGAGCGCGATACTGCATGCCGCCACCACGCGCAGCCTCGTGCTCCTCGACGAAATCGGGCGCGGCACGTCGACGTACGACGGCGTGGCCATCGCGTGGGCCGTCACGGAGTGCCTGCACAACACGATCGGCTGCAAGACGATCTTCGCGACGCACTACCACGAGCTGACCCAGCTCAGCGAGGAGCTCGAGCACGTGCGCAATTTCAATGTCGCCGTGAGAGAAGTAGGAGAAGAGATCGTCTTCCTGCACCGGCTCGAGCCGGGTGGCGCGGATCGCTCGTACGGTATTCACGTCGGCCGGTTGGCGGGACTGCCCGACCCGGTCGTGACGCGGGCATGGCAGGTACTCAAGCTGCTCGAGGCGGGACATCACGTCGCCAAGCAACGGCCCCCTTCGCCGATCGACGCGACGCAGCTGGGCCTCTTCGGAATGGCGCCGCCCGATCCGTTGCTGCTCGAGCTGGATGGCCTGGACGTAAACTCGCTATCGCCGCTCGATGCGCTGAACCGGCTCGCGGCCTGGAAGAAGCGGCGGCAGGATGAGGCCCGCTAGGATCCGCGGCGCGCCGGCCATTACCGGAATCGCGATCGCGATCGCCGGATGCCATGGCTCCGCCCCTCAGGCCGATTCGGCAACGGGGCAGGCAGCGCTGCCTCCAGAGTCAGAAGCGCCAGTCGCCCTCAACCCCAACGTGCCGATCGCCTATCCTGCGGCCCTCTTCGATCAGAAGGTCGAAGGCGACGTCACGCTGCGATTGTACGTGGACTCGACCGGGAAGCTGATCCCTGAATCGACGCGGGTGGCCGAGCCGAGTGGGTATCCCGCACTCGATTCCGCAGCGCTGGCCGGCGCGAGCGCGCTCCGGTTCGCGCCGGCCAAGCGGCACGGCATTCCGGTCGCCACGGCATTTCTCCAACCCGTCGAATTTCGCCAGGTCGGTACGACGCGAGCAGGCGGCGGAACGGTGACGTTGCCGCCGCCAGCCGCGCCGACACCCATACCACCGCCCGCGGCCGCGCCGGTGCGACGCAGACCACGTCCCGTCGCCCCCCCGCCCCCCGAGCCCACACTACCGCAACCCGTGCCCGCTGATACCGCGCGGAAAGACACGACAAAGACACGTACGGATTCAGGTGGCACAACACACTAAGCCGTACGACAACGTCCTCGAGACGATCGGTTGGACACCGCTGATCCGGCTGAACAAGGTCACGCGCGGCATCCGCACGCCGGTCTACGCGAAGGCAGAGTTCTTCAATCCCGGTGGATCCGTGAAGGACCGCATCGGCCTCGCGATGATCGAGGCCGCTGAGCGCGAAGGCCGCCTCAAGCCGGGTGGTCTGATCGTCGAAGCCACGTCCGGCAATACGGGAGTCGGGCTCGCGATTGCGGCCGCGGTGAAGGGCTACCGCTGCATCTTCACGATGCCCGACAAGATGTCACAGGAAAAAGCTCGGCTGCTGCGCGCGTTGGGCGCAGAGGTCATCATCACGCCGACGGCGGTGCCGCCCGATCATCCCGACAACTACATCATGAAAGGCCGCGCCATCGCCGCGGCCAATCAAAACGCGATCTTCGCCGACCAGCACTACAACCCCGTGAATCCGGAAGTGCACTACCAGACGACCGGCCCGGAAATCTGGGAACAGACGAGCGGGAAAGTGACGCATTTCGTGTGCGCTCCCGGCACCGGCGGCACGGTGAGCGGCGCGGGGCGCTTTCTGAAGGAGAAGAATCCCAAGATTCGCATCGTCGCCGGTGATCCCGCCGGCTCGATTTACACCGAATACGCGAAGACGCGGCAAGAGAGCGAAGGGGCGCCGTACAAAGTCGAAGGCATCGGGGGCGACAAGATCCCGACGTCGCTGCATTGGGACGTGATCGACGACTGGGTCGTCGTCAGCGACAAGGACGCGATGCAGATGGCGCGGCGGCTCGCCAAAGAAGAAGGACTGTTTACCGGCGGGTCGACGGGCGTGAACGTGGTCGCGGCACTCGAGGTCGCGCGCCGGCTCGACGATCCCAAGGCGGTCATCGTCACCGTGCTCGCCGATACAGGAGAGCGCTACCTCAGCAAGGTCTACAACGAAGAATGGCTGCGTGAAAACCAGCTCATCGAGGACGAACGTCCGACCGTTGGCCGGCTGGTGGGAGCGAAGAACAACGACTCACCATCCTTGATCCATGTGGCGCCCGAGGCATCGGTTCGGCAGGCGCTCAACCTGATGACGACGTACAACATCTCGCAGCTGCCGGTCCTGGATGACGGCGACGGGGTCGGTGCCGTCTCCGAGCAGGCGCTGATGGCTCGCGCGATCGGCCAACCCAAGATCCTCGACAGCGCGGTCCGCGACGTGATGGATCCGCCCTTCCCCGTGGTGGATAGTCATTCGCCAATCGCGCTGCTCACCACGCTGCTGTCGCGTACCACACCCGCGGCGCTGGTGCGGCGGGACGGCCAGCTCGTCGGCATCGTCACGCGCTACGATTTGCTGCATCAGCTCTCGGGGATTCGCTAATGCGGGTCACCGTCCTAACGGGCGGCGCCACCGCCGAACGGGCGGTGGCGTTCGCCAGCGCGTCGCAGATCGTGGCGGCGCTGCGGAGCCGCGGTCACGACGTGAGCGTGGTTGACACCGCCGGTGGGCTGCTCGATGAGCGGGGTGAGCGAGAGGTGCTGGGAGGCACCGTCGGAGCCACGCCACCCGCGGTCGACCAACTCGCCGCGCGCGAGCAACGGATGCTGTCCGAAGGGCTGGCCGAGCTCCCCGCGGTGCGGGACGCGGACGTTCTGTTCCTGGCCGTCCATGGTGGGCAGCTGGAGGGTGGCACCCTCCAGGCCGTGCTGGACGTCATCGGCGTCCCCTATACAGGCAGTGGCCCGCTCGCCAGCGCGCTGGCGATGGACAAGGACCTCTCCAAGCGGCTGTTTCGCGCGACCGGCGTGCCAGTTCCGGCGTGGTTCATGGCGCCCGTGGCGCCCGAGGATGTGACCACGGCGCTGGGGTGGCCGGTGATCATAAAGCCGTCCAAGCAAGGCTCCTCCGTCGGATTGACTCTGGTAAAAAAGGCCCAGGACTTGGGAAATGCGGTAAAGCTGGCCGCGCGTTACGACGATGAGGTGATGGCTGAACAATTCATCCCGGGCCGCGAGCTGACCGTGGGGGTGCTGGGGGACGTGCCGCTGCCTGTAGGGGAAATCGTCCCCAAGCACGAGCTCTTCGACTACGAAACGAAGTACACGCCCGGCATGTCAGAGGAGACGTTCCCGGCCAGGATCGAGACGCTGCTAGCCCGACAATTGCAGGAGTATGCGGTGGTGGCGCACCGCACGTTGAAGCTCACCGGTTACTCTCGGGTCGATTTTCGGGTCACCCCAGAGGGGGACATTTTCTGTCTGGAAGCGAACTCGCTGCCGGGCATGACACGCACGAGCCTCTTCCCCCAGGCTGCGCAGGCGGCGGGTATCCCCTTCCCCGAGCTCTGTGAGCGCGTCGCACGTTTGGCCCGGAACAACCGGACTGGACGAGGGGGATAAGAGGTAAGCCGAGGTATCGATGGGCCCCCAACGCATGTTCGGATTGAGTCTCTGGGTGCGACGCCTGCTCGTCGCGAACCTGCTCGTCTTCCTGATTCAGAAGACGCTGCTGGTGGACCCGAATTTTCTCAAAGCATTCGGGTTCGCGCCGCTGCTTGCCTGGAAACAGCCGTGGACGTTCGTCACCTACATGTTCCTGCACGCGGGCGTGCTGCACCTCGCGTTCAACATGCTGATGCTGTTCGTGTTCGGTCCGTCGGTGGAAGAACGGATGGGCGGGCGGACGTTCTTCCTCTTCTATCTCCTGTGCGGCATCGGTGGAGCGGCGTTCTCGTTTCTCCTGACACAATGGGTTCCCGTCGGTCTCATCCTCGGCGCCTCGGGCGCGGTGCTCGGCGTCACGGTCGCGTTCGCCTGGTATTGGCCCAACCATCCCGTGTTCATCTTCCCGCTTCCGGATCCCATTCCGGCGAAGTGGCTCGCAACGTTCCTGGTCGGCGTGGACCTGGTGCTGGCATGGCTGGGCGCACTCAGCCCCGCGGGCCTGAACGACGGAATCGCGCACCTCGCGCACCTCGGTGGCGTGGCGACGGCGCTGGTCTATCTCAAGGGGCAGGACTGGTATGCGACACGCGGCGAGGGACGGCTCCGGCAGATGGCGGAAACGAGGGTGTTGGTGAGTCAACCGCCACGCGTGAGCCGCAGCGGCAGCATGCCGCCGTCGGCGCAGCGCACCAAATCGCACGGCGAAACGGACCCGCGCGCGACTGCAGAAGTCGACCGTGTCTTGGACAAGATCAGCGCGACCGGCGTCGCGAGTCTGACGCCCGCGGAGCGGAAGTTCCTCACCGAGTTCAGCCGCAGGAAGCGCACGCCGCCCAAGGCTTGACGCCATGATCGCGCTGCTGCTGTCAGCGCTGGCCCTGCAATCCGCACAGGTCGATTCGCTGATGGCGGCGGGTCGCGCGGACTTTGCGCAGCGCGTGATCGGCCGCTACGCCGCACTCGAAGATTTTCGTGCCGCGGCTCGCCTCGCTCCCGCCGACCCTGAGCCGTGGTACTGGGAGATGAAGGTGGGATTCTATTTGCGCAGCGACGACGGCGATTACATCGCGCGCGAAGCACTCCTGGGGTTGTTCGCTGCGACTCCCGACTACAAGGACGCGTGGGCGCGATTTCGGGACGTCTATCATGACGTCACGATCTGGCACCGCGCGGAGCGCGCGCTCGCGAAACACGGAGAGCAACCGGTCGCACTCGAGCACCGCGCGGAGCTGCTCATCGCATTGGGTGACGGCCGGCGCGCGGATTCGCTGCTGGCTCGAGCGATGTCGCTCACGGCGCCGAACTCGGCGGCGTGTCTGCTGCGAGCCGCGGCGAACTTTCTCGCGGGGAATTCGCACGCCGGATACGCGTGGCACGATTCGGCGCTGGTGCGAGCGGATGACGATTCGACCGGCGCGCTGTGGGGAGAAGCCTGGCTCATCGCCTCGCCCGCTGAGGTCACCCGCCACGCGCTGACACCGCGAGGCTATCGACGAGCATTTTACGAACGGTTCTGGCAGCAGCGCGACCCGAACTTGCTGACACCGGAGAACGAGCGTCTCGAAGAGCATTACGCGCGGCAGGCAGAGGCGCGGCGCGCCTATCGACTCTCGCACCCCCAGCGCTCGATCTACTATTCGAAGTGGGCCCGCGCCTTGAAGTCCTACGAGGACGGTCAGGAGCTCAACGCGCTCGTTGCGACGCTCCGCGTCGAAGCGCTTCAGGACACCGCGCTGCGGCTCGCGGCGCGCGCTGGGCTGACCGCACAGGGGTTGATCTACCTCCGCCATGGCGCTCCGGATCGCAGAGCCAACTGCGTGACGGACTTGGCGCGGTCCGGCTTCACGATGCCCACGTGCAGCAGTTTCCTCGATGCCGAATCGTGGATGTACTTCACACCTGAGGGTCCGCTCAACATCCTGTTCGGCAAAGGAGAGTACTTCCAACCGGTAACAACCGAGCAGGTTCGCAACGCGCGAGTCCTGATCCACACCGACCGCACTACGCTCCCCGGTCCGCTCGTCGCCCATGCCTGGAGCGCCTATTTCAAGAGCGCGGTGGCCGGATTGACCGATGCGTACTACAAAGCGCGTGGCGATTCCGCGGCGGTCGTGTTGTGGGACGCGAATGGCACGCCGACGCGCGCCACGGGGCGGGGCCTGCTGCAATTGACCGTGCCGCCCGGCGGGTACGATCTCGGACTCGACGTCGATTCGGCGGGCATGCTCGGCCGCATTCGTCGCGCCATGACGGTACCATGGTTCTCGCCGCTCCGTCTCGAGTTGTCGAGTCTCGCGCTCGCGCCCGTAGACCGGAACACGGCGCTTCCAGACCGCGAGACGACGCTGCGCGGCATGCCGGCCGACCTCACCTATCCAGCCGGGACGCCCCTCGCCGCGTATATGGAGATCTACGGACTCGCAATCGATCCGACGGGCCGATCGCATTACCATCTGCGGTACAGCTTCGAGCCAATGTTCGGCGCCGCCGCACGACCCATCGTCTTTGAATTCGACCGTGACGCGATTGGCGCCACGGCGATACAGCAGCTCGTCATCGAGCCCGACCGGCTGCCGCCCGGCCGCTATCGCGTCACTGTCGCGGTGACCGACCTGTCGCGAAATGTCAAGTCGCAGTCGGTAGCGCTCGAGATTGCCATCCGCTGACGGGCTTCCCAGATTGGGTCGGCGCGCGCGCGCGCTAACGCTCCATGCTCGTCAATCTCATTCCTGAGTTTCTCTCCACGCTGTCTGCCGCGGATCGCTCAGCGGCCTACCACGAGTACCTCGATCGGCATCGCCCCATACTGGGCGCGTATTGGCAGAACTACGTGCTCGACCCCGAGTCGCCGCACGCCGAGCCCATCATCGAAAACGCGCTCCGGGCCGATCGATCGGACTTGAAGCGCTTGCTCGAAGACGTGGACGTCGTGGCCATCGCGGAGGATGCGCTCCGCCGGGCGACAGAGATCCTGGAAGCCGACTGTCCCGTCGATCTCTATCTGATGGTCGGCGTCGGCGCGGCGAATGCCGGCGAGCTCGTCGTCGGCGGCCGGGGCGTCGCGTTCGTCTGCGTCGAGCATTTCACGGGACGCGCGAATGCGCAGACCTATGGCATGGGACTCGAGCCGCAGCTGCTGCCGCTGTGGATCGCGCACGAGGTGGCGCATGCGTTGCGCTATACCTCGCCGTCGAGCCGCGCGGCGCTGCGCCGGCTGGTGGACGAGTTAGGCGGCTACTATGACGGCTGGGAGCTGGGATCGCGCGCCACGCTGCGCGAGCTCATCGTCAACGAGGGCGTCGCGATCGCGGCCTCGCAGGTCATCGCGCCGGGGTTCGACCCGTGGGAGTACTTCGGCTACAATCGCCGCCAGTATCGGCGGCTGCGCGAGCTCGACGTCTTCCTGCGGCGCGCTGCGACGAATGACCTCGACAGCTCCGGGCTCGGACTCAGGCTCCGCTATCTCTCGGGCGGTACGAGCCCGGCTGCACGACTGGTGGCCGGCAAAGTGCTTCCCGAGCGCTCGGGCTACTACCTCGGCTGGCGGCTGGTTGAGAACTATCTGGGGGAACACGGCGCCGCATCGACGGTGAGGGCGGCGGCGGAGGAGCTGCGGCAGGCGGACGACCGTGCCTCGGGAATCCAAACGGCCTAAGCCGGCAACAGGCGAAGGGGCCCCGGAGCGCCGCCGCAACCGGCCGCTGCGGGAGGTTCTGGACGAGCTCCTGAGCCACGCCCGCGAAATCGCCCGCCGCGCCAAGGCCATGACGCCAGCGGAGCTCGACTACGCCCAACAGCGGCTTGAATGGCTGGCCGACGAGGTCTGGCGGGTGGCAACCGGCGAGGCGCCTCCACCCGAGTAGATTCCGTGCATGGGTACTCGCGGCGATTTCAAGGTCGCCATCACCAAAGAAGACCTCGTCTTCGCGGCCGCGCACTTCATCACGTTCGCCGGTCACCGCTGCGAGAAGCTGCACGGCCACAACTATCGGGCCAGTGTGGTGGTCGAAGGCGGGCTCGAAAAGGACAGCTGGTTTGTCGTAGACTTCTCCGCCATCAAGAAGCTGATGCGGAGTCTCACCGCCGAGCTGGATCATCGCGTGCTGCTGCCGCGCGACAACCCGCAGCTCGCGATCTCCGAAGAGAACGGCAGCCTGCGCGTGGCCTTTGCCGGTCAGCCGCGCTACGTCTTTCCGGCCGGCGATTGCGTCATTCTGCCGATTCCCAACACCACGGTCGAAATGCTGGCGCAGTATCTCGCCGGTCGCGTGCGCGCCGAGCTCGGCGTGGTGCATCTCAAGGCGCTCGAAGTCGAGGTGGAAGAGAATTTCGGACAGTCGGCCAGCTACCGCGAGATCCTGGACTGAGCATGGCACAACCTGCTTCCCTCTCCCCATCTGAAATCCAGCAGCGCTTAACGGCGCTCCCGCATTGGCGACTCGAGAACGGTGCGATCGTCCGTGAGTATCAGACCGACGGTTGGCCGACCACGCTGATGCTCGTCAACGCGATAGGCTTCGTCGCCGAAGCGGCGGATCATCACCCGGATCTCGCCGTGAGCTGGGGCAAGGTCGGGGTAAAACTCTGGACACATAGCGCCGGTGGTGTCACGGCGAGCGACGTGGAGTTGGCGCAGTTGATCGAGCAGACGGCGCTGTGGCGGCCATCGGGAGACAGCGCCCTGCGCGGTACGAAAAAGAAATTCGTCGTTTCGTGACGCTCGCCGTCCCCCTCGTTCCAGCGCCCGATCCGTTCAGCACGTGCGTCCGGCTCAGCGGACTTCCCCACCTCGTTTTTCTCGATAGTTCGGCCCAGGGAGCGCTGGGCCGTTTTTCGTTTTTGTGCGCCGATCCGGTGGCGGTCGTGCGGACGCCGGGGACAGCGGATCCCCTCGGGGCGGCGCGCGCGCTACTGGCACCGTACCGATCCGAGCCGCTGCCGGGCCTCCCCCCGTTCCAAGGCGGGATCGCGGGTTACCTCGGCTACGACTGGGGTGCGGAGCTCGAACGCGTCCGCCGTCCGCCTGGGGACCGGGGGGGGCTCTCGCGTTCGATTCCAGACGCAGTGCTTGGCCTCTACGACTGGGTGATCGCCTGGGATCACCTGGAAGACAAGGCGTGGATTATCTCGACCGGCATCAGCGAAGCCTCGGCGGCCCGACTCGCGTGGGTACAAGAACGATTGGCTGCATCCGGCCGCGCCGTCGCCGACAGTCCCAGACCCACACCCGCGCCGCCGCAATCCAACTTCACGCGCGCCGACTTTGAGTCGCGCGTCAGCCGGATCCGCGATTACATCGCCGCCGGCGATGTCTATCAGGTCAATCTGGCGCAGCGATTTCAGGCCACGTTCACGGGGTCACCGCTGGCGCTGTACCGGCGGCTGCGGGCGCGCAATCCCGCGCCCTTCGGAGCATATCTCGATTACGACGGCATGGCGATCGCGAGCCTTTCGCCCGAGCGATTCCTGCGGATCGATGCAGGCTCGCGTCTGGTCGAAGCGCGTCCGATCAAGGGCACCCGGCCGCGCGGCGCAACGCCCGCGAAGGATGCCGAGCTCGCGCGCGAGCTCCAGACGAGCGCGAAGGATCGTGCCGAGAACGTCATGATCGTCGATCTGCTGCGGAACGATCTGGGGAAGGTCTGTCGCACCGGATCGGTGAGCGTGCCGCGATTGCTCGCGCTCGAGTCGCACCCGACCGTGCACCATCTGGTTTCGACCGTCACCGGCGTGTTACGGGACCGGGCCGATGCGTTCGATCTCGTGCGAGGCGCCTTTCCCGGCGGATCGATCACCGGCGCACCGAAGATCCGCGCGATGGAAATCATCGCGGAGCTCGAGAGTGCCCCGCGTGGCGTCTACTGTGGCGCGATCGGCTACGTCTCGGTGACCGGTGCGATGGACCTCAACATACCGATTCGCACCATCGTGATCCGGGAGGGGGAGGCGATGTTCCACGCGGGTGCGGGCATCGTCTGGGATTCCGAGCCCGCCGCGGAATATCAAGAGACACTCGCCAAGGCGCGTGCGCTGATCGAGGCGCTTACTTCCCCACGCAGAATGCCGCGAACACGCGGTCCAATACATCCTCAGGCGTAATCGCGCCGATGAGGTCGTCGAGCGCCGCGACAGCCGCGCGCAGATGCGTGGCAGCTGCGGCCGCGTCGACGCCCGACTGTCGCGCGGTCGAGAATCCTTCCAGCTCAACCAGCGCGCGCTCGAGCGCGGTGCGGTGACGAGCCCGCGTCACGACGGGCTCCACGTCGCCTAACGCCAGCAGCGTTCCGAAGGCTACTTCAGCGAGACGACGGCGCAGCTGCGGGATGCCGATGCCCGTCACGACCGAGACTCCGACCCCACCCGACAGATCGACCTTGGTACGGACCGTGACGACGGGCGCCTGAACCTGCGCGAGAAACGCGTCGCGCTCGGGATCGTCGCGCTCTTCACAGAACAGTACCAGGTCGGCAGCCGCGAGATACTTGCGGCTCACCTCGATGCCGAGTCGTTCGATGCGCTCGTCGCTGTCGCGCAGGCCCGCGGTGTCGACGAGCCGAAACGGAAAGCCTTCGATCACGGCGTGCGCTTCGATGGCATCGCGCGTCGTCCCCGGAATCTCCGTCACGATCGCGCGCTCGGTCCCGAGCAGCGCGTTGAAGAGCGACGACTTGCCGGCGTTCGGACGGCCGGCGATGACGAGCAAGGCGCCTTCGCGTAGCCGTTCGCCTTCCGGCGCGGTTTGTAAGAGGGCAGCAACACGATCACGTACGACGCACCACGCACCACGCACGCGCTCGGGCGAGACCGGGCCCTCATCTTCTTCCGGAAAGTCGATGTCGTACGCGATCAACGCTTCGAGCTCCAAGATCTCGGCGCGCAGCGCGGTCAAGCGGTTCGACAAGCCGCGGTCGAGCTGCTGGAGCGCGCGGCGCCGCTGCACAGGAGAACCGGCATCGATCAGATCGGCCGTCGCCTCGGCTTGCAGTAGATCCATCTTCCCGTTCAAGACGGCGCGGCGCGTGAACTCACCGGGCTGCGCTGGGCGTGCTCCCGCGGCGACCAGCGCGGCGACGGCCGCGGCCGGCAGGACGAGACCGCCATGCGTCGAGATCTCGACGACGTTCTCGCCCGTGTAGGAGTGCGGCTCGGGGAAGCAGGCGGCAAGCACGTCGTCAACCGCTTCCCGGGAGTCGGGATGCAGGAGTCGCGCGCGGAACACGGTGCGCGGCGGACTGGGATGGAATGGCTCGAGGCAGCGAGCGGCGAGGGAAAAGGCTCGGGCACCCGAGAGACGAATCAGCGCAAGCGCGCTGCGACCGGGCGGTGTCGCGAGCGCGACAATCGGGTCGGAGAGCAGCTACGTCTTGACCGGAGTCGGCGCGCGTGCTCCACCACCGGCCACCGGAGCCTCTCGCAGGCGACGCTTCGCGATCATGTACTGCTGCGGAATGCTGAACAGGTTTTGCGAGGCGTAATACAGATTCAGCCCCGACGCAAAGTTCAGGAACAGCACGGTCATGAAGACCGGCATGAAGTACAACATCATCTTGGACTGCGGATTCGCCGGGACGCCGATCTGCCCGATCTTCGAGAGCGCGAACATCGACAGCCCCATCATCACGGGGATGATGCGATAGGGATCGGCCCGCGAGAGATCCGGGAGCCATAGGAACGGCACCCCCCGAAATGCGATCGTGTTCGCGAATACGAAGAAGAGCGCGAGCAGCACGGGCATCGGCAGCAGCATCGGCAGACAACCGCCGAACGGATTCACTTTGTTCTCTTTGTAAATGCGCATCATCTCGCGCTGCAGCCGCTCGGGATCGTTCTTGTGGCGGTCCTGCGTCTCCTTGAGCAACGGCGCGACCGCCTGCATGCGGATGCCGGACTCCATCGCCTTCTGGTTCAACGGCCACAGCAGCAGGCGCACGATCACGCCGAACAGAATCAGCACCCACCCGTAGGCGAGGTTCAGGCGTTCGTGCATCCAGAGCAGGATGTTGACGACGAACACCGAGACCGGCTGAATGATGGGACGGAAGATGCCGCCGTAGGGGTTGGCATCGTCGAGATCGTGGCCGAGCCGGGATAGCTGGCGATAGTCGAGCGGACCCGCGTACACCTGGTAGTGGAAACCGCCCGCGGGCGCGACGGGCATCGTGATCGAGACGGATGCGCGTGAGGCGGCACGACCGCTGCGCGCTCCGCCGACGGCGATCGCGCCACCGAACGTTTGCTGACCCTCTTCGAGCGCGAGTGCCGCCGTGAAAAAGTACTTGGACTTCACGCCGACCCATTCGAAGGGCCCGTCGAGCACAACGCGCTGATCGGGGCGCAGCTTGGAGAAATCGGTGCGCTCGGCCTTCGATGCTTTCGTCACGACGGCATAGTGGCGGTAATCGTCGAGCGAATCTTTTTCGGCGGAGCGCAAACCGTTCGACAGTCCAAGGAGCAGCACCGCGCCGCCGCTACTCAGCCCCGTGACGTTGCCACGCACCTCGAAGCGATACTCATCGGGCGCAAATCGATACTCGAGCGTTACGCGCGATCCGCCACGCTCGGCTTCGAGATGGAGTGACTGCGCTGCCTGCCCCGCGTGCACCACGAGTCCGGGCGCGTCGGGAGTGGGTTTGAAATCCCAATCGTCGAGCGACACGGTATCGCCGCTGGGCACAATGAGGCGATGACGCAGAAAGGCATCGTCGGTGGGCACGAGCTGCACCGGACGCGCCGAATCGCCAGGGGCAAATGATTGATAATTCAGTAGTTCCGCTGACACGAGCCGGCCGCCGCGGGTCGAGAACCCGAGACGGTACAGCGGCGAGGTGACCCAGACGATCCGGCCCGTGTCGGCGGTTTGTGTCGGCCGGACGACCGGACGGTCGGACGGCCGAGGAGCCGTGACATTGGAATCCGCTGCTTTCGACACAACTTGACTCGAATCGGCCGTCCGACCGTTGGGCCGTCGGGCCGTCGGTTTCGGCGGCCAGATGAGCGACGGCGCGATCGCCACGATGATCATCAGCGCGATCGCGAGCAGTATTCTGCGCTCCGTGCTCACTTAGGGAACCGGATCGTAGCCGCCCGCATGAAACGGATGGCAGCGAAGTATGCGACGCACACCCAGCCAGCTGCCTTTCAACGCGCCGTAGCGTTCCACCGCTTCGTACGTGTAGCGCGAACACGATGGCTCGAAGCGACACTGCGTAAACACCAGATGCGACAGCGTGAGCTGATAACCACGGATGAGTGCCATCACCGTCAAGCGTGGCAGTTGGCGCAGCGTCATGTCAGCGTCTCCAGCACTCCAGCCAATTCGGCGCGCAGGACTGCAAACGGGGCGGCGTACGCGGAGCGCTTCGCACGAATCACGAGATCCACGGCTGGAAGGTTTCGCAGCAAGTCGCGGCGCAGAATCTCTCGCAGCCGTCGCCGCAAGCGGTTGCGCGCAACCGCTGAGGATTGATGGCGTGGCACGATGAGTCCCAGACGCGCATGACCCGAGTCACTGTGACGCCAAGCGAGATCGAGATGCTGAGTGCGCCGTCGCTGGCTCCCCGCTGCGTCCCAGCAGGCGGTGAGTTCCGCGCCGCGCGTGATGCGCACGCGGCGCGGGTACCGCTCGCTCGTTTACCGGCTCCGGTGTTTGGATGGAATACTGACGACGAGACGCTTGCGACCTTTTTTCCGGCGGCGGGACAGCGTAGCGCGGCCCCAGACGTTTTTCATCCGCGCGCGGAAACCATGTTTATTTATGCGCCGCCGGTTTCGCGGCCGATATGTCGGACCCATAAATTCCTCGTGTAAGGCCGGGAAAGTTACCCGACTCGTAACACGACGGTCAAGGTTGACTTTTCCACAGAGCGCCCGTACTTTCGGGCCGCCCTTGCTCGACGTCCTTCCTCAAATTCGAATCGTAATGGAGCAATCGGTCAACGAAGCTTGGAAGCGTCTCCTCGAGGAAGCGCGACGCGAACTCCCCGAGGCGACGGTGCGAACCTGGCTCGAGCCATCGGAGCCGATCGCACTCGATGAGGGACGCCTGATCCTGGGCGCGCCCGATCAGTTCGCCGCTGAGTGGAACGAATCGAAACACGCCTCGCTGCTCGCGCGCGCGGCCGAACGCGTGCTCGGCCGTCCGACCGCGGTCGTGTTTCGCGTGCAGGAAGACCGGCAACGGCGACCGCAAATGGATTTCTTCGTCGCGCCGCCGAGCAGTAGTGGCGGAGGCGGCACGGCGACGGCGTCGTCCGTTGCCACGACGCCGCTCAACGAACGCTATCTGTTCCAAACGTTCGTCATCGGAAAATCGAACGAGCTCGCCGCCGCGGCCGCGCATGGGGTCGCCGAAGCGCCCGGCAAGACCTACAACCCGCTCTTCATCTACGGTGCGACGGGGCTCGGCAAGACGCACCTGATGCAGGCGATCGCGCACGCGGTGCTCGAGAAAAACCCCGAGACCCGCCTGCAGTATTTCGGCGCCGAGCAGTTCATCAACGACGTGATCGAGTCGATTCACGCCCGCACGATGTCCGAGTTCCGCCGCCGCTACCGCAATGACGTGGATCTCCTCCTGGTGGACGACGTCCATTTCCTGGAAGGGAAGGAAATGACGCAGGAGGAATTCTTCCACACGTTCAATGCGCTGTTCGAGGCGCACAAACAGATCGTGCTCACCTCGGACCGCCCGCCCAAGGAGATTCCCGGCCTCGAAGACCGGCTGATCTCGCGGTTCGAATGGGGGATGGTCGCCGACATCGGGCATCCCGATCTCGAGCATCGCATCGCGATTCTCCGGAAGAAGGCGGAGCAGGATCATCTCGAGCTCACGATTCCGGACGACGTGCTGCGCTTCATCGCCGAGCACATCCGCTCGAGCGTGCGCGAGCTGGAGGGGTGCATCATCAAGCTGCTCCTCTTCGCCTCGCTCAAGAACCGCGAGGTCACGATCGAGCTGGCCCGTGAAGCGCTGTCGGACAAGATCCGGCAGGGCGAAGAGGGGTCGGGCTATGGCAGCAGTCAATCGGCACCGAGCATCGATCGCGTGCAGGAAGTGGTGGCGCGGCGCTGGGGCGTGACGCCCGAAGGACTACGCTCGAAGGCGCGGACCAAGACCCTCACAATTCCGCGCCAGGTCGCGATGTACCTCGCCCGCGACATGCTGGGCATGCAGCTCGTCGAGATCGGCCAGGCGTTCGGCGGCCGCGATCACTCCACGGTCATCCACAGCGTGGACAAAGTCGAGCGGCAGATGATGCGTGACCGGACGTTCAAAGAGCGCGTCGAAATGGCACGCCAGGAATTGTCCGCACTGTAGCCAACAAAGTGGCGTGGGAAACAGCGAGGGATGTGGGCTGTGGGGAAAGGTGCCGCGCTATCCGCAAAGCGCCAACAGTCCCAACAACGCACCAACATCAGGTGATGAACGACAGGTGATGTGCTGGTTGCGCTTTAGCAGCATCACCCACATATCCCCGTTGTCTACTACTACTACTAGTAGTTCTATATAGAAGAGCAGTAGTAAGACTTACCCCCATTTCTGGAGACATCGCAGCTCGCATGAAGTTTACGATCACGAGGGAACAGCTTCAGGAAGGCCTCGCCGCCGTGGCGGCGGCAATTCCCGCGAAGACCACACTGCCGGTGTTGGCCAACGTCCTCGTCGAAGCCTCGAAACAGGCCGGCGGACTGCGACTCTCCGGCACGGACCTCGACATCGCCGTGAGCACGACGGTCCCCGCGGAAGTCGATGCGGATGGAGCGGTCACGCTACCGGCCAAGAAGCTGGTGGACATCGCCCGCGAGCTGCCATCCGGCCCTGTGCGCGTCACGGCCGCTGGCGAAGCGCGCGTCTCGATCGAATCGGGCCGGTCGAAGTTCAAGTTGCTGGGACTGCCGCGCGAAGAGTTTCCCTCCTTCCCGGTGGTCAAGTTCGAGAAGGCTTGGAAGGCGGCGGCCGGCGTCGTGCATAAGCTCGTTGGACACGTCGCGTTCGCCGCATCGACCGAAGAGAGCCGCCCGATCCTCAACGGTGTCCTCTGGGAGCTCCGCCCCGATCGTATGCGCATGGTGGCGACGAACGGCCATCGCCTTGCCAAGATGGACGTGCCCGCGACCGGTGGGTCCACCGCCGACCTCATCGTCCCCCCCAAGGCGCTCGAGCAGATCCGCCGGCTCTACCCCGGCGATGCCGAGATTGAGCTCGCCAAGAGCGACAACCACATCGGCTTCCGCGCCGGCGGCACCCTGGTGTTCTCGCGTCTCATCGAAGGGCCGTATCCCAATTACGAGCAGGTGATCCCGCGCGAGAACGACAAGCAGGCGACCGTCGACAAGCTCGCCATGGCCGCCGCGTTGCGGCGCATGAGCGTCGTCGCGAGCGACCAGACGCACCGCATTCGTCTCGCGTTTTCGGGCGGCAATGTGAAGTTCTCCGTGCAGACACCCGATCTCGGAGAAGCGCAGGACGAGCTCTCGGTCACCTACGAAGGCGAGCCCCTGGAGATTGGCTTCAACGCGACGTATTTGCTCGAGATTCTGAAGTTCATGCCGACCGACGAGGTGCGCTTCACGTTCAAGGCACCGGAGCGCGCCGCGACGATCGAACCGGTGGGATGGAACGATCCCGCTTCCTACATGGCCCTCGTGATGCCGCTACGGTTGGTGGATTAGCGAATCCAGCGGAATCACCGGCGGCTCAATCGGTGGGATAACAGGAATCGAATCGTCGTCGGCGGGCGGCACCTGCGGGACCGGCGTCTTGCCGCCGTAGTAGCGCGCCAGGATCAAGTCGCGGCGCGCGAGCATTCGCTCCGGCCGAAACGCCGGATTGGACGCCCGCGGCTGCGGCAGCGTCGCCGCGAGTGCCGCCGCCTGAGCCTCCGTGAGTCGTGACGGCGGCTCGCCGTAATAGGCTTCGCTCGCCGACGTCGCTCCCCACACGCCGGGCCCCCACTCCGCGACACTCAGATACAGCGCCATGATACGGTCTTTGCTCAACGCGAGCTCGAGCCGCACGGCGGTCACCGCTTCCTTGAGTTTGCGCGGCAGCGAGCGCGACGGAGAGAGATAGAGGTTTTTCGCCAGTTGCTGCGTGATCGTACTCGCGCCGCGACGACTGCCGGCGGCCCACGCGTCACGCAACTCGACAAAGTCGATGCCGTGATGCGTCTTGAATCGCGAGTCTTCCGCGATGATCACCATGCGTTCCAGCGCCGCCGATCGGATCGCAGGCGATTGACGTACCGTCCTTCCGTCCTTCCGACAGTCCGTCCGTAAGCGCATCATCGCGGTACACCGCGGTTCATGATCGCGCCACCACACCGGTGGCGGCCATACGCCGAGCAACCAGACGACGCAAAACGCGCCGGTCCCTAGCACAACCCGTCCTGCAATCCTAGCTTTTTGCACCGCCATGGATCTCGAAGCCCTCCAGCAGCGCCTGCAACAAGCGCTTGGACAGGAATTTACCGTTGGCCCGCTGCTGGGTGAGGGGGGCTTCGCCAGTGTGTTTCGCGCGCGCGACAACGTCTTGAATCGCGATGTCGCGGTGAAGGTGCTGGACGTGGAGCTCGCGCCATCGCCCGTGGTCGCCGAACGGTTCTTGCGCGAAGCGCAGACGGTCGCACGGCTGGAGCATCCGCACATCGTGCCGATCTACAAGGTCGGTCGCCAGGACGAGATCTTCTACATCATCATGCGGTGCATCGACGGTCCGTCGCTGCGCCAACTCCTCGAGACGCAAAAGAAGCTGTCCGTAGGCGACGCTGCCCGCATCGCCCGGCAAGTCGCCGACGCGCTCGCCTACGCGCACAGCCACGACATCGTCCACCGCGACATCAAGCCGGACAACATCCTGCTCGACAAGAGCGGCCACGTCCTGGTGACCGATTTCGGGATCGCCAAAGCGGCGCAGGCGGCTCAGGCGAAGACCCCCAGCTCGACCCAGCTCACCAGCGAAGGGATGATCGTCGGGACACCTGAGTACATGAGTCCCGAACAGGCATCGGGCGACAAGCTCGACGGCCGCTCCGACATCTACTCGCTCGGCGTTGTGCTCTACCACGTGCTCGCCGGATCGCCGCCGTTCGAAGGTCCTTCCTCGGCGGCCATTCTCGCCCAGCAGCTGACCGAGCCGCCGGAGCCGATTCGCCGCCACCGCCCCGATGTGCCGGAAGAGATGGCCGTGGTGCTGGAGCGGATGATGGAGAAGAATCGCGCCAAGCGATTCCAGACCGCGGCCGAAGTCAGCCGCGCCCTGGTGGGCGCGCTGCCGACTGCGGCGCGAGACCAAGTGCGCGTGCCGCTGCGCCGCCGGCTGCGGTTGATGTTCTATCGATCGCTGGTGGGCCTGAGCGTTGCCGGATGTCTGCTCTTCATCGCTTTCGCCGGCGGCGCGGCGGCCGTGGCGTACTACGTCTTCAGCAAGCCGCCGCGCATCGCGGCGCGCGCGCCGCTCCCAGACAGCCTGACGCGCATGCTGCGCGCGCGTCGTGCGCTCCTCCTGGGTGACGTCGCGCTGTCCGCGTATGAGCCTGCCGGCCAGGAAGACTCGACGCTGCTGCTGCTCACCCGGCGACGGACGGTGGTCGTCACACCACACGAGGTGCGGTCCTATGCGCGCGACAGCGTCCGTACGCAAATGGGGTTGGATGTGCATGGAGGGCTGGCATTCCGGCTGGTGATCCACGGGACCCGTTCGAAGGAGCTGGCGGACACGGTGTTTCGCAGTCTGTCGTTCCGCGACATGGTCCAGCTCGACAAGCAGCTCAATCGCGGTGACGCGGAGGATTCGGTGCGCCCCCGCCCCGCTAGTGCCTCCCCCCGCGCCCCGCGGCGGGTTCCCGCGCCGAAGCCCCGTAAAGGCTCGCCTCGTCCACGCGTGAGACGTCGCCCGGCGTAGTCGCGACGATGCCCACCCGGTCCTGACTCCCGATCGATAGCCCGAACGCAAATTCGCCGCGACGCAGTTTTCTATCCGTGTCGAGCCGGGCGATGACTTCGATCGGCCAGCGGTGGACCATTCCCATCGACGTCCGCGGTGTATGCCAGCTCAGACCGAACGCGTAGGCGGCGATCGAATCGGACGTGATGCGAGCATACGTCGATAACGCCAGCGCCGGCAGCGGAGCCGGATGCCAGGTGGCACCCGGAACATAGGTGAATCGCTGGAGAAGACCGCGAACGATCGGCTGGCCGATGTTCGCGGTGACGAGTCCAACCGTGAGTCCCGAGGGCAGCGTGTAGCTCAGACCGGCATCCCAACCGGTGGAATGGGCGCCGTCACCGCGATAACGCGCGACCGCCGCTCCTGCGGCGAGACCACCTGACCCCCCGGCCAGTCCGATCCGGTAGGTGTTCCCGCGCACTTTGTTATCGAAGATGTCGCGCTGATAGGCGAATGCGAGACCGCGAGAGTTGAAGCCGGCGTCGATCTGGCGCAGACGCCCCCGCGCGCCGGGATTACCGACTCCTATTTCGGCGTAGATCGACGCTTCGCGCAGTGTGCCAAGGCCGGCAGGATTGATCCAGATGGCGCGCGCGTCATGGACGTCGGTTGGAAAGAGGTACGCGGCGGAGCGGTTGGAAGCGACCTGTGCGGCGAGCAGGTTAAGCGATTGGGCGGTTAGCGCAGCGAGTAGCACCGCCAAACCGCGCATTACGGCAGCACCGTCACCGTCGATCGCGATACCTGCGTGCGAGGGATCGTCGTGGCTTGCACGGGCAGCGTAATCGTCATCGACGTGGAGTCGTGTGCTTCGCCCCCCATGTAACGGCCATCGACGGCAATGTAGTCCACGCCGCTGCGCAGTCCCGATCCAGAAATGTCGAACGGTTGGCCGATCTGCTCACCCGAGCCTTGAATCGTGAACGTGGACGTCACGTCGACGTGGAGGCAGCGCACGCCGTTGTGCTGTTCCCACGCGGCCGCGTGCGCGTGACTGATGTTGGTGACCGTTACGCTTCCTGCCGTGCGTTCGGTCGATGTAACGGTGTCGGTCCAGGTCGCGCCGAGTGTGGCGCCATTCGCCGGGAGCCGCGGGAAGAAGTTCCGGAACGAGCCGATGATCTGCGCCAGTAACTGGGCCGGTGCGGTGGTGTCGGACGCTACGGCATTGCGGAACTCTCCGGTAGGGCGCAGCCGCCCCATGAACGATAGACCCTTGGCCCCCGACAAATTGAGCCCCATCGGCACCGTGGAGCCGGAGTCGGGGACGATCGAATCGACGGTGACGGTCGTGGCATAACCGGCGCTGTCTGCGGGACCGGCGATCGTCACCCGGAAGAACGAGCGCAGCCCAAAGTCAGACGGCTGCCGCATGCCCTGGAATTCCTGGTCGATGTGAACGACCTGATGCGACACGTAGCGCATCGCGCTCGGTCCCAGCCGCACGACTTCCGAACTCATCCTTGGGGGTGCAGCTGGAGGTGGCGGCGCGGGCGGCGGGGGAGCTGCCGGCGGCGTTGCAGGCCTAGGCGTTGAGGGGCGGCTATGCGATGCGCAGGCCGTGGCGAGCACCGCCAGGGCAAATAGGAGGCGAGGCATCTTAGTCCTTGGTTTTGGTGCGTCCGAAAATGGCCACGACCTCGGCGCCTTCGCTCGTGATCTTGAGCAGCTTCCATCCCCGCTTGCGCATGTCCGTGCGCCAGCCGATGAGCTTTTCCCACTCTTCAGCGCTCGTGCGAAAGACACGGAGGTCGGCGACGTTCTCCCAGTGCGGAGGATATGGCGTGGCGGGCGCAGCGGGCGCAGCGGGCGCAGCGGGCGCGGCGGCAGGCTTCGTGGTCACAAAAGAGGAAGTGGTGGGACCATAAGCCGAGTTCTGTTTACTCGTTGGTACGAGCAGATGGTCATCTCTCTGGGATGACTGTCGCCAGCCATCTCGTGCGGCCTACCCGCAGCTCGAGCGACCCGGGCCGGGTCTCGCTGCTTATTTGGCCTTGCTCCGACCGGGGGTTGCCGTGCCACGCCTGTTGCCAGGCGCGCGGTGGGCTCTTACCCCACCGTTTCACCCTTACCCTTTGGATACAAGGGCGGTCTGTTCTCTGTGGCCCTGTTCCGTCGCCTCGCGGCGCCCAGGTGTTACCTGGCGGTCTGCCCTGTGGAGCTCGGACTTTCCTCGATAGACCCCTTCAGCCAGCCTACCGCGACCATCGGCCCCACCACTTCCAACGGCAGGAAAACTACCGGTCGCCCGGGGCCCTGGGCAAGGCTCATCTCGCAAAGCGGCGAATGACACGCGCTAAGCTGTCTGAAGCCGTGCCGTCCAGCCAGAAGCCGGCGTGCTCTCCGAACACCATTGGTCGCAGCCGCGCCCAATCAGCGGGCGAGAGCCGTTCCCGCTCAGGCACTAACTCGAAGGCGGACAGCGCCACAATGCCGCGCCCGTTGTAGCGCTGCAGCAGCTCGCGGGCATTGCGCTCGCGGATCAACAACAGCGCCGGCGACTCCCGGCTGGAAAGGCCGCGGAGTAAGCCGATCGAGAACCAGTCGGCCGGCAAGGTCGTCGCGCGGAACGCAAATCGCACATCGGGGTGCAGACGTCGCACCTCGGTGCGCATCGCGGTGGCGCGCTCGGCGACCGCGTTCTCCAGCGTCGTGAAATAGCGCGCCAGGAACCCGCGCTCGAGCAGCGTGTCGTACCGGACGACAGGACGCAGCGCCGTCAGCCGGTCGAGCTCCGCGCGCTCGAGTCCGAGCCCGGCGAGCCCGACTCGGTAGTCGGCGTCGCAGAAACCCGCGCCGGCATAGAAGGTCATCGCGCTGTCGAGATCGAGCGCGACACCGGCGAGCACATCGGGACGCGCGCCGCCGAGCTGAGCGAGTGTGCGGTACGCCGGTCGCAACGAGCTGCGCCACAATAGCGAATCGAGTCCGCAGGGAACTGGCGTGAGATCGCCATGTCGATCGACTTCGTCGGCGCCCGCCGAGGGGAGCTCGATCAACGCCACGCCGGGGAACCAGCGGAAGCTGGTCGTCTGCAATTCTTCCGCGGTTGATCGCCAGACGTTGCGCGTGCCAATCGTGTCGGCAAGCGCCGCTGCTGGGACCATCGTCGCCAGACCGTTCAACGCAGCCGTCTCGGCGAAGTCCAAGGAAGACTCGAACGACTGCGGGTTGTAGCGGGTCCACAGCACACGCAGTCCCTGGCGCGCGATCCAGGGCGGGATCACGGGCTTGTCCTCCCGATCGAGAGGCTGGACCGGTTCGGGCAGCAACATGGCGTCGGCACCAGGCGGCGGAGCCAGGCGTGGAGCGTGCACGAGGATTTGTTTGGGCGCGTTGGCCAGCCGTAGCGGCGCCGGCCGCACGGCGGCGTCGACGGTCGCCCACTCGGCGGGGCGGCGCGTCCAGCGCGCGAGCGCGACGAGAAAGTCACGAGTCCGCGGATCTTCCCGAGCCGCGGCGAGGAGGTTTCGACCGGCGACGACGATTAAGCCGTCGCCGACCCGGCTCGCGGCAACGAGCGCGTAGGAAGTTCCCCGCGCGAGCATCTGACTGCGATTGCGAACCGAGAGCGGATGGTTGCGGCCCGCCGGGAACGGGGCAAAGCCCGCGTTGTCGAGCGAAGAACTTGGAAGCGGCACGGCAGGGACATCGACTGGATCCTCTCCGATCTCGATCCCTGAGCCCTGGGCTGCGAGCCAGCGGTTCATGATCCAGCGATCGAGTGTCCCGGCCTCTCGTGTTGCGCTCAGATCGGGTTCGTAGACGAGAACCACGACACCATCACGCCGGATCCATTCGGTGAGGATGGCGAGGTCGCCGATCGTCAGCGCGTCCGACGTGCGCTCCGGCTCGCGTCCGGCCAGGACGACGACGGTGCGGTAGCGTGCGAGATCCGCGCGGGTGAGATGAGGATAAAAGCGGCGATACTCGACGCGGTATCCGGCGTCGTGCCAGGGCGCGGCCGTCGTCTCGAGCGTGAGCGGATCGGCCAGGGTGAAATCCACGAGCAGCAGCCGGTGCGCCTCCGGTTGGCAGGCCGCGGCGAGCATCAGGGTCCCTAACCAGTTCCGTTTCATGTAGCTCCGTCACGTAAATCAGCGATGAGGCGTGTTACCCGCGGATCGGGAGGAAGGCCGAGCTCCATCCGCAACGCCTCCTCATAGTGCTGGGCGCAGCGCACCGCGGCCCCTCGATCGCCGAGCGCAACCCACGCTCCCGCGAGGTGCAGCACCGTCTCCGTGTCGAACGGGTTCAACTCGGCGGCCCGGCGCCACCAATCGAGGGCCTGGCGCTGATCGCCTCGCGCCGCCGCGGCCGCGGCGAGTTGCCCAGCTGCCAGCGCGCACTGGGATTCAAACCGGCGCCGTTGCTCGGAGACCCACTGCTCGAACTCCGGTGATCCCTTGAGAAAGAAGCCGTCCAAGAACGGGCCCACGTACAGGCGCACCGCCACTTCCGGGTTGCCGGCATCCAGCGCGTCCTGAAACTCCCAGACGTCGCTGGTCAGGAGCTTGGGATTGAGGCGCAGCGTCTTGCGGCCGAGAAACACGCCTTCGCCACCGAGCTGGCGTCGTTGGAAGTAGACGACCTGGTTCAGCCCTTGCCGCGCGCGTTTGGCATCGCTGTCGGGCCAGAGGTACAGCTGGATTTTGTCACGATTGAGGCCGCGGTCACGGGCGACAGCCAGCAGCGCCAGCAGCGCCAGCCGTTGGCGGCTGGTCACCGGACCTGTCGTAGAGCTGCCGCCCACGAACAGGGCCAGGCCTCCAAACGTCAGCAAGCGCAGCTGCTCCATCGCGATGATTTTCCGATGACGCTTGGATGATCGAGCGTTAAGCGACCGTGCCTAACATGCTCCGCGAGATCAGACGCAGCAACCCACTCACGTCCCTCACGGAGGTGGATTATGAAAACGCGAATCGCAGTCGCTTTCCTCAGTAGCGTCCTGGCGTGTGTCCCGGTCATCGCGCTGGGCCAGTCGGGATCGACCGACCGGGATCAGATCAGTTCAGGCATTCCCGCGTCGGAAGGCGAGCTTACCCCGGCGGTGCGGGCGCGCATCGAACGCGGCGACGGCCGCACCGGCACGGTCACTTTCGCGCAGGCCGCGGATCAGTATCAGGCGGCCGCCGAGATTGCGCGCCAAGAAGGCCATTTGCCGAGTCTCTCGATGTGGCGGCTGGCGAACACGTTCTTCCACGACGGTCAGTTGAATCGTGCGTCGCGCGTGCTCGATCAGTTGGCCGGCGAGGCCGCGCGCGCTGGCGATCTTCCGGTGCAGGTGCTGGCGCTCTATTACTCCGCCTGGGTCAACGGCCAGGCTGGGCGCGGCGCCGACATGTCTGACCGTCTCCAGCAGGTCCAAACGCTGCTGCGGTCACCCTATATGCCGGTGGGAATTCGTACCCATGTCGGTGATCTGCTCAGCGCGCCCAGCAGCGTTGCGCGGAAGCCCTGAACGCTAGGACATGGCCGCCGCATACGGCAGCAACGCCTGTCGCATGTCGAACGCAGTTTGCCAGCGTGCCTCGCGTGCTTTGGAGAGCGACTTCATGACGGTGTCGCTCAGCGCGCGAGGCACGTCGCGTCTCAGCTTGCGGAGGTCTGGTGGCGGCGCGTGCTGCTGCATGTCGAGCACCGCCGCCGCACTGGCCGCCGAAAAGGGCGGCCGGCCCACCAACGCCTCGAAGAGCACCACGCCCAGCGAATAGAGATCGGTTCGGCCGTCGATGTCGGGCGAGCCGCTTGCCTGCTCGGGACTCATGTACTCCTCGGTTCCGACGACGAAACCGCTGCGCGTCACACGGTCCTCGCCTGAGCTCGCAATCGCGCGCGCGATCCCGAAATCCACGAGCACGGCGCCCTCACCGGACGCCGAACACACGATGTTGTCCGGTTTGATGTCGCGATGCGCTAGGCCACGCTCGTGCGCGTGGCCCAGTGCATCGAGCACCTCGGTCGCGAGGCGGACGGCTCGGTCGATGGGCAGCATTCGCTCGCGGCGGAGCACCTGCCGGAGCGTCTCGCCCGCGACGTAGGGCATGACGAACCACAGCAGGTAATCGCTCTCGCCCGAATCGATCAGCGGCGCGATGTGAGGATGATGCAGCTGCGAGGCGTAGCGAATCTCGCGCAGAAAGCGATCGGCGGCCACAGAGACCGCGAGCTCCGGATGGAGTACCTTGATCGCCACCTGCTGGCCCTGCTGATCGTAGGCGCCGAACAGCGTAGCGTTGCCGCCGCGCGCGACCGCGGTGATCGCAGTGTAGCGCGTGCCCAACAACTCCCGCACACGGCCGACGAGATCGCGAGCCAGGTCCGCTCCTCGCTGCTTCCCCGCGACAATAGGCGCGGCGCGGCAGCAAAGCGGAAGGGCTAAGGGCCGATCGCGATTCTCGAGAAGGAGAGGTTGTCGAAGATGGCGGGCATCGTCGCCGCCCCCGCGAACCGCACGACTGCGATGTCGCCTTGATTCGCGGCGTTCGTGTGCTGCACGCAGATCGTTTGCGTCACTTGAGACACGTTGGCAGCGAGCCGGCTCAAGGCGAGGCCGTTCGAATCAAACGCCTGCAGGTAGGCGCCCTCGAGCACCCCGTCAACTGGCACCGCTGGAAGGATCGGTGTCGCGTCGATGCATACCTGCGCGACTGGCACGGTAAACTGCGCCGCGATTGCGCCGTCTGTGATGTCACTAAAGGCGGACGGACCGCCCTGCGGACACACGCTGACGTTGTTCTGCGGTTGCGCTAACCCGAGCGGACCGTTGTCGGAGTTGGCATATACGTCCGTCCCTGGGCAAGCGCCGAGCGCGCTGGTGCGGCTGAAGGTGACACCGAGGTGCGAATAGGCGGAGTTCACCACTGTCCCTGGCACGATTTGCGTGATGCCGTCGGGAAGGAGATTGAAGTTGATCAGGCCCGCTACCGGAAGCGCCCAGGTAAAGCGACTGAAGCCATCCGCGCTCCCGCCGGCGCCGAGATCGAACATGATGCTCCGGCTGCTCGCATACAGCGGGCGTGGGCCGATCAGACGAGCGAGAGCGTTCGCGACATCTCCAAGCACCGATCGCCGAGATCCAAACGAAGGCGAGAAATGTGGATCGCACCGCAAGAACGGCGCTGGTACGTTGTCGAGCGCTCTGATGACCTCTTGTTCGTTCACGACGTCGGCCTGGAAGATTTGCAGCAGGTCCAGCGTGGGGTGATCCAACGCAAACGCCCGGGTGTCGGGGCAGATCCCGATCGTCACGAGGCTGGCAAACTTCCCCGGCGTGTCTTTGTGATAGTCGTAACAGGCGTTGTCCGACCCGCCAGGTGTGCCCGGGAACTGCTGCAGCAACGTGGGAATGCATTGAACTTGAAAGTTGTCGACGGATTGGATGCTGATCGTTGTTTCTTCGGTCACGGCGCCGTTCGGAACAAATATTCCCGCACGCCCGCTCGTGGTGACGATCGTAGTGTTCTGGCCAGGCCGCGCCGTCCCCTCACCGCAGTCGGACGTGCCCACCGTGCATTGCGATCCGACGCCGATGAAAAACTTGATCGGCAACGTGCGATCATCGAGCAGGGGGATGAACTGATCGGTGTTGACGTTCTTCAATTGGCTGCCGCTGCTCACGACATTCACATCGGCAAAACCGAGTGCCGTCCCCGCGGTCTTGACCGTGATGCGGTACCTGCAATCGGGGCTCAGGTTGTCCTGAGACGTGTGCCAGTTCACGTGGTAGGCTGCGTCGCTCACGGTGATATCGGATCCGGAAAACGTCCGTATCACGGTGCCGGGCGGATTGCACACGGCCAGAATGGACGTCGCCGGCCCCTCGTCCGTAATGATCACGAAGGGACTCAGTTGCTGGGAGAATACCTGTGACGCGGGCGCCGACTGATTGACTATCGGCGGCAACCAGAAAAAGAACTGGTTGGTGTTCGTTCCGTGATTGGCGTCGGAGAGATCGGTACTGATTCGTGGATGGAGCGGCCGATCGCTGTGACAGGAAACAACGCTAATCACCAGCAGTGAGAGGATGGCCGGATACTTCATACGCCTCTGGAGAATGATGATCTAGTGTTACCCGCAGATTTCGGACGAACGCAACTCTGTTGGATATAAACGCGGAGTGGGGTCAGTCGATCGCTCAAGCGGTTTACGTGAAACGGAACGGAGGAATTAATCCGGTGGGATGAGTGAGCCGCTCACGATCGCGGGCGGGCCAAGGCTTGGAAACCGGGGTGTTTTTGCAGGTCCCACCACCACCAGAAGATGTCGCCCCCGACGCGAAATGAGTGCTCGGGGTTGGCGGCTACGTACCGCTGTAGCAAGTGGATAGCCTCATCCTGCTCGCCGAGTAGCGTGCGGACAAAGGCTTCCATGGCAACGAGATCGTGATCGGGGTCCAACTCCGGCGTGCCGCGGGAGCGCTCGATCACCTGGTGCGCGCTGTCCTTGAGGCCAGCGCGCGCGATGGTAGCGGCCACGACCATCTGCTCGCGGAGGTGGATGACCTGGCGGCGTTGTGCAGGCACCAGCGAATCGATCCCGACGAGCAGCCGCCAGGCTCGCGGAATATTCGGGTCTTCCAGCCTGGTCATCATGTAGAGCTGGCACTCGAGAAAACGAAAGTCTCGGGGGAAACGCCGCACGCCCTCCTGGCACCAGCGCTGCGCCTGGCGCTGCTGGTCGAGGTCATATGAGGTGAAGAACAGCCGACCCAGGATGTCCGCGGCATTGGTGAGGTAGGCATCCTCTTCGTAAGCCCGCCGCGCCGCCAACGCCGCCCCCTGAAGATCCTTCGTCTGGTAATACAGGCTGCTGAGCGTGGCATAGGCGCTCGCGAGAGTAGGTTGCATGTTGGTCGCTCGCTCGAGGTCTTTCCGAGCGTCATCCAGCAGCGCCGCAGCCTGCTGCGGATTGGGCGGACGGGCCAACTGCCACCGCCGATAGCGCAGGGTCCCTCGCAGCTCGATGGCAACGGGATCTTCAGGCGCGCTGGCGAGCGCTCGCGCCGCGTGTGCGAGGCCTTCGTCTATTAACGCCGGGTTGCGCGTGAGCCGTACGCGACGTTCGACGAGCTGGCCTCGCAGCACCATCGGGTCGATCCATTTTGGATCGGCGCGCTCCGCCGACGCCAGCGTCGAATCGGTGCGGGCGAAGAGCGCCATAGCGCTGTCCATCTTCCCCGCCTGCACGAGCGCTTCCCCCTCCCTGCGGATCGCCTCGGCCTGCTGCACGCGCGTCCATGCTTCGGTGCTTCTCGTCCCTGCTCGCTCTTCGCGCAGCCGCACCTCTTCGCCGAGCCGCTCGCGCAACACGCGGGCGACTTCGCCGGCGAGCGAATCGCGAATCTGAAGCAGATTCGCCGACGACTGCTCGAAGGTCGCGCGCCGCAACAGATCCGCACCGCTGTAACCGTCCACGAGGCGTACCGTGACGCGCACCCGATCGCGTACCGGTTCCACCGTGCCCTCGACCAACGTCCCCGCGCCGAGTGCCCGCGCGATGCTGTCGCGCGGGAGATCGACGTTGCGATACGGCAGCACGCCGTTGCGCGACACGACGTCGAGAGAGCGGACCTGGGAGAGCTGATTGATCAGTCCTTCGGTGAGACCGGCGGCGAGAAAGCGCAGCGAGCTGTCGGGACTCTGGTCCTGAAAGTACAGCACGGCGACACGGCGCACGTCCATGCCCGTACCGGATGGTCGGGCCGTGCCACGGCGACTGACGACGAGCCAGGTGAGCGACGCGAGGAGCAACAGGCCGCCGGCCACGGGGATTGGCCGGCGCCAGCGTAGACGCCCCGGCGGCGTCGGCCGTCGTCCCGCTGTGACCCTCGAGATCCTTCCGGTGCTGGCGGTCGTGAGCGCGTTGGAAAACTGCTCGGCCGTCTGATAGCGATCGGCCGGCACCTTCTCGAGGGCGCGCTCGATCACGGTCTCGAGTTCGTCGGGGATTGCCGCGCGTACGATTTTTAGCCTGGGCACCGAGTCCAGCGAATGCCGCGCCATGATGGCTTGCGCGGTGGGGCCGGTGAACGGCGGCTGGCCTGCGAGTGTCTCGTACAGTACGCAGGCGAGGCTGTAGATGTCGCTGCGGCGATCGACCTGCCCTGTCCCAGCGGCTTGCTCGGGCGGCATGTAGGCAGGCGTGCCGATCGCGAGCCCCGTCTCCGTGAGTTTCTCGCCGCCCGCCGCGCTCACCGCCCGCGCGATCCCGAAGTCGGTGACGATGGCATGGCCGCCGGACAGCATGATGTTCTCCGGCTTGATGTCGCGGTGCACAACGTCATGGCTGTGCGCATACGACAGCGCGTCGGCGACCTCGCGCGCGATTTGGAGGGCGTCATCGAGCGGCAGTTGCGGCTCGCGCTCCAGCCGCTCGCGTAGGGATTCGCCTTCCACGAACGGCATGACGTAGAAGAGGAGGCCGTCCGCCGCACCTGAGTCGTAAACCGGAAGAATGTTGGGATGTTGCAGGCGGGCGGCGAGCTTGATCTCCCGCAGGAAACGCTCCCGGCCGAGCGCCATCGCGATCTCGGGGCGCAACGTTTTGAGGGCCACGAAACGCTCGTGGCGCACGTCGCGCGCGAGATAGACGAGCGCCATCCCGCCCCGGCCCAGCTCTCTATCGATGATGTAGTGGCCGGCGAGTGCCGCGTTCAATTCTGCAAACGGATCGGTCACGACGATAACGTACGGCGGGGACCTCGCCGAGGCTATATCAGCGCACGCGTTGCGCGAGCGCGCGCGGCAGATTCTCGAGATCGGCGATCGGCCAAGGGCCGTCGAACACGAGCTGCACGCGCCCCGTGCCGGCGTCGATGACGATCGTCTGCACGCGGACAGAATCGCGCGCTTCCGCCATGGAATCGAGGCGACCGTAGACTGCGCGAGTGGCGCTGGTGCTTCGCGCAAGGTCGAGGGCAGCGATTTCGGGACGCGCCTGAGCGTGCCACCGCTCCCGCACGACGTCCTGCGACACGGCGGCGAGCGGCGCGCTGATGGCGGCGGTGAGGCCGACCGCGAGACGCACGCGCCACCGCTCGAGACCCGGGACGAAGATGTCGAATGGCGCGACGGCGACGAGTCGTGGGTCAGGCGCGTGGCTGCGTGTGTAGCGCACGAAGCTGATCGCGCCGGCGATCATCAGGAGCGCGATCATCGTGGACATCGCGATCAAAAGCCGTCGGTTGGTCATTGGCGTCCCGTCAGAGGCGCGGGTAGGTTCGCACCCAGCCTATTCGATCACAAGGAGTCGCGCATGTCCCTGCGTACGGCGTTCCGTTCCCTGCTGGCCATGACTCTTTCCTGCCCGGTTCCCGTTCTTGCGCAGCAGCCAGTGGCTCCCCCGGACAGCGTCCGCCTGCACCAGCTCATCGCCCAGAACTGGGCATACACGATGCACGAGTATCCCGAGTACGCGACGGCGGTGGGATATCCAGGGCAAAACGCGCGCTGGACCGATTACTCGCTCGAGGCAATCGCCCGGCGCAAGCGGCAGCTGAACGATCCGCTGACGGCGCTGCGAGCTATCGACCGAAATAAACTTGGCTCCACCGATCAACTCAACTACGATCTCTTCGCCCGCAACGCCACCGATGCGCTCGATGAAAGTCGCTTCCCCGGCGAGTTGATGCCCGTCACCCAGCTTGACGGCGTGCAGCAGGACGTGCCGCGCATTTTCGCCCAGATGCCGAGCGGCACCGTGCGGGAAGATGAGGACATCATCGCGCGGCTGCGCGCCGTGCCCGTACTCGTGAACCAAACGATCACGCTGCTCGAGCGCGGGCTCGCCAGCGGAGTCACGCCTCCGCAGATCACGTTGCGCGACGTGCCGGCGCAGGCGCAAAGCCTCGTGGTCGCAGACCCGCTGACCAGTCCGATGCTCGCAGCGTTCGTGCACTTCCCGGCTGAGATCGGTAGTGCCGATCAACAGCGCCTGCGCGCGGCCGCCGTGGCCGCCTATCGTGATTCCGTCGCGCCGGCGTTTCAGAAGCTGAGCGCCTTCCTGCGCGACAAGTACGTCCCCGGTGCGCGTAGGACCATCGGCATGCGCGATCTCCCCAACGGGCTCGATTGGTATCGCGTTCGGGCGCGCGCGAGCACGACTACCGATCTCACCCCTGAGCAGATTCACGCCCTGGGGCTCGCGGAGGTGAAACGCATCCGCGGCCTGATGGACAGTGTGATTGCAGCGACTGGCTTCAAGGGCACGTTCGCGGACTTCGCGCAGTTTTTGCGCACCGATCCGCGGTTTTTCTTCACGACGCGTGAGGATCTGCTCCGTGCATCACGCGATCTCGCGAAACGGATTGACCCGGAGCTCGTGCGTCTGTTCGGCACCCTGCCCCGCCTGACGTACGGCGTGAGCCCGGTTCCCCCGTATGCGGAGCGCTCGCAAACGACGGCGTACTATCAGGGCGGCAGTCCTGAGGCGCATCGCGCCGGCACCTATTTCGTCAACACCTACAATCTGCCAGCGCGTCCCAAGTGGGAGATGGAGGCGCTGACGCTGCATGAGGCGGTGCCGGGGCATCACCTCCAGATCTCGTTGGCTGAGGAGCTCCAGGGAGTGCCGGAGTTCCGGCGGTACGGTGGCTACACGGCGTTTATCGAGGGTTGGGGACTCTACAGCGAGAGTCTCGGCGACGAGCTCGGTCTCTACAAAGATGCGTACAGCAAATTCGGGCAACTCACCTACGAGATGTGGCGTGCCATCCGCCTCGTCCTCGACACCGGCATCCATACGATGGGGTGGACGCGCGAGCAGGCCATCGACTACTTCAAGGCCAATGCCGGGAAGGCGGAGCATGACATCACCGTGGAAGTCGATCGTTACATCGTGTGGCCGGGCCAGGCACTGGCCTACAAGATCGGCGAGCTGAAGATCAAAGAGCTGCGCTCGTACGCGTCGTCGACGCTCGGCAGCAAATTCGATATTCGCGCGTTCCACGATCAGGTGCTCGGCGCGGGGGCGTTGCCGCTGGACGCGCTCGACGCGCGGATTCACGCGTGGGTCGCGTCGGTGCAGGCGCGGTGAACGAGGTTTGATAGCCGGGCGTTAGCGTGGCGGTGCATGGTCACCGTCTGCACTGTTCTTCCCGCGACCGAACGCTCGCGCATCGACGCCGCGGGCGACGGCTGCTTTCATACACTGCACGCCGAATCGCTGTGTGAAGCCCTCCACGTAGCCCGGCGCCGGCGCGTCGACGCCGTCGTGATTTCGGTGCATCGCTGCCACGGCGAGGCGCTCCCCGCGGTCGCGCGGTTCGTACGTGAATTTCCCGCGATCCCCGCCGTCGCGCTGGTCTCGCGCCACGACCGCGAATCCACCGAAACACTGTTGCGGCTCGGCGCGACGGGTGTGCGAACGGCCGTTGATTGCACCGAGCCCGACGGATGGCGGCGATTGCGGGACCTCGTTGGTCATCCGGCGTCGCCGGTTGCCACGCGGATCCTCGCACGGCTGGTCCCTGCCCTCGGCGAGCCCTCCGAAGAGGCGCGGCTCTTCTTCGAAGCAATCGCGCGGCTCGCGCCGGCGCTCAGCACCGTCCGTGGTCTGGCCCGACATCTCCGAGTACGACCGAGCACATTGATGTCGCGCTTTCATCGAGCGTCAATTCCGTCACCCAAGAGTTACCTCGCGGGCATGCGTCTGCTGCACGCCTCCTTTCTGTTTCAGAATCCGGGGTTGTCGGTCTCGGACGTCGCGTATCGGATGGACTACTCGTCACCCCAGAGCTTCGGGCGACACCTCCGCGCCGTGCTGGGCGTGACCGCGGGGGAATTTCGCCGCCGCTTTCCCTTTGATGTCGCGCTGGCGCGCTACATCGACCTGCTCATCACCCCGTACCGGGAGGCCCTGCGCGCGTTTCACCCCTTCAACGCGGGGTCGTGGGACCAAGGCCCGAACGCCACAGCGGTCTTCCGGGCGGGGTGATTGCGGCGCTAGTCGGCGGCGGGCCGGATCTGATGCTCGACCGTGCGCTGATCGCGTCGTAACACGGAGAAATGGGCCATCCCGGCGCGCAACCGCTCGGCCAGCTGCGCGAGCTGCTGCGACGTGGTCGTGAGCTCGCCCATCGACGTGATCTGAGCCTCCGTCGCGGCGGCCGTGTTGTTGGCGCTTTCAGAGGAAGCTGTCGAGATACTGGCGACTTGCTGTAGCGATTGTGCCAGCGCCGCCAGCCGGGCGGCTTGGCTTCGCGAGACTTCCGCCGTCGCGTCGACCAGGTCGCCCATGAGCTGCACGCCCTGATGCAGCTCTTGGAGAGCGCCATCCGCCTCCGCCGCGACGCCACCGATGTCGCGCACCTTGGTCTCACCGGATTGCATCGCGCGCGCGGCCGCTTCGATCCCGGTTCGCAGATCGCTGACCAGCTCGGCGACCTCGCGAGCCGACTTCCCTGCCTCGGCGGCCAGCGTCCGCACCTCGTCCGCGACCACCGCGAACCCTTCCCCATGCTCCTCCGCGCGGGCGGCTTCGATGGCCGCGTTGAGCGCGAGCAGATGCGTCTGCCGCGCAATCCGCGCGATCGTCTGGGCGAACACACCGATCCGCTCCGACATTCCGGATAGCCCGGCGACGGTCGACGCGGTCGCCCGCACTTCTTCACCGACGGCGCGCAGCGTCGCGCTCGCCCGCGCGACGCGCTCGCGTCCGCGTTCAGCGGCGCCGACGAGCCGTGACGCATCGACCTGCATCAACTCCGCGCGCACCCGCAGCGACTCCGCCTGGTCGGCGGCCTTGGCGCTTTCGCCCCGGGCGTCATCGGCGAGCCCGCGCTGACGGCCGAGATCGCCAGCGAGGCGCTGCGAGGTCTGCGTGAGGGATTCCGTGGTGGCGTGCAATTGCTCGGCTGCCGCCGCGAGCTCTTCGGCGAACGCCGCGACCTCATCGGCTTCTCGCTGCACCGAGGAGATCGTCGCGGCGATTTCTTCGAGCATCCGGTTGAAACTCTTCTCCAGGAAGCCGAGCTCGTCTGCCTCGGCAGCCGCGGCCCGGACGGCAAGGAATCCCTGCTCCGCTTCTCCCATCACGCTGCGCGCGCGGCGAATGCGCTGGATGAGGGTCGCCGGAATTCGCTTGAGCGTCATCGCGACGACTATGAAGACTCCCGTCTCGAGGTACGCGCTCGTATCGAGGCCGCCCCCGTCGTGCAACCAACTCGCGAGCAGATAGGCGACGGAGGTCACGAGCACGAGGAAGTCGCCGACGGTCTGTCCCTGATCGAAGGCGTACGGCAAGACCGCGATGAACAGCGCGGCGATCACGCCGCCGTGCCCGAACCAGAGCACGAGCACATTGACCAGAACGACGTCGAGCAGCGCCAGCATATAGATGAACCACCAGCGATACCACCCGCGCTCGTTGATCATGCCCACCAGCGCGTTGATCACGGCCGCCCCACCCGCGACGAGCACGATGGTGCCGAGTTGCGTGTCGATTGTGCCGCTCAACCTGCCGAGTACGCCCAGCACGAGCAGTCCGGCCGCGATCGCCCAGCGGCGACGGTGACTCCGCTCGAACGTCTCGAGGTCTTTGAACCGCTGCTCGAGTGCGGTGGCTTCGTCGTGCCAGCCCCGCACGCGCTCGGCAAAAGAAGGACGACGCGAAGGCGACGTCATGGAGACAGCCCGAGATCGGTGGCGGTGAGAAAGGCTTCGACCAGGTAGCCGGTGCGTTCGATCGCCTCGCGTCCACCCTCCTGCCGATCGACCACGGCCATTACGCCGAGCACGTGGCCGCCTTCGGTTTCGACGGCGCTGATGGCGTCGCGAGCGGAGCGGCCGGTCGTGAGCACATCCTCGACGATGACGACGGGGAAGCCGGGGAGCAAGCAACCTTCGATCCGCTTTCCGGTGCCGTGATCCTTGGGCTGCTTGCGGACGGTGAAGGCATCGAGGAGTTGGCCGCGCCGGCGCGCGGTGAGGGCGAGCGCATAGGCGACCGGATCCGCGCCCAGCGTAAGGCCTCCAACCGCACGGGGCGTCCAGCCCCGGACTGCCAGGCGATCGAGGCCCAAGCCTCCAATCAAGGCGAGGCCGTCGCCGGACATCGTCGTGAGACGGGCATCGATATAGAAAGAAGAGCGACGGCCGGACGCGAGGACGAAGTCCCCGCGGCGCACGGAGCGCGCGAGCAGCAGATCCTTGAGAGTATCTCTAAGGTAGTAGTAGTCGCTACTACTATTCACTGCGCTTGCCAACAATGTTCTTCAGCGCGCCCAGCAAGCCTCGCGGCCGAGGTCCACCTTTGCTGTCCGCCAGGCCCGCCTCCAGGTCGTCCGCGAATGCGGTGACCGTAGGCTGCCGGTCAGCGGGATTGCGGGACAGCCCTTTCATCACCGCGGCTTCCAGCGCCGGCGGGAAGGTGAGGCCCTTGGCGGCATCGGAGAGCGGCTTGGGCTGCTGACTCAGCAGCTGCTGAAACAACTCGCGCGGGCTGCGGCCATCATGCGGATGGCGGCCGGTGAGCATGTAATACGTGATTTTCGCGAGACTGTAGATGTCGGCCCGGCCGTCGACGAGCTCCCCCGAGAGCGCTTCGGGCGCCACGTATTGGAGCGTGCCGACAAAAAAACCGGTGCGCGTGAGCCGTTCTTCCGCCGGCTCCTCGGCGTCACGCGCGATCCCGAAGTCCAGCAGTTTGACTGTCCCGGAGGCGCGATCGTACATGATGTTTTCAGGCTTCAGGTCGCGATGAATGATGCCTGCCTGGTGCGCAGCGGCGAGCGCATCCGCAAGTTGCCGCGCGAGCGCGACTGCGTCCGCGGGAGCGAGGCGGCCGTTGCGGTGTAGGAAATCGGCGAGCGGCTCCCCCTTCGCCCATTCCAGGGCGAGGTAATAGAGCCCGTCCGCTTCGCCGAAGTCGTAGGTCCGGACCACACCCGGATGCTTGACGCGCGAGCCGTACCCCGCTTCACGCAAGAATCGCTTGACGACCGTGGGGTCGCCCCTGAGCCGCTCGCGCAATACCTTGAACGCACAGGCGCCGCGTTCGGCATGCTCAGCGCGGTACACTTCCGCCGTCCCTCCCTCGCCCACGCGCTCGAGGAGGCGGTAGCCGGCGATCGACCGACCGGCGAGGTTTTCGTTGGCCATGGGGAGTTCTCGCGAAACTAACGTCCGGATTTGAGGCTCGGCAAGTGATGCGACGTGCGGCGCCGCTCTGCGCGGCCGTTTTCTTCGCTGGCGCGTGCGGGTCGTGGCAGCGCGTCGGCCGGCCCGACCAGCCCCAGCCCGGCGCCAGCTTGCCGCGGCTGTTCGACGCGACGGCGATCTACCGCTCGATGGGATCGCTCGTCGGCGGAGGGGCGCTGCCGTTCGTCGCATCGGTCCGCTATCTCGCTGGTCCGACGCCCGATTCGACGCTCGCCCTGTTCTCTGCCTCTCTGACGAATCAGGCGCTCAGCTTCCAGCGTCGCGGTGGCGAGTTCGTGGCGGAGTATCGGGTCGAAGCGGCGTTTTTCGCAGACAGCGGCGTCGTCCCGGTGCGGCAGATCGGCAGCGACCAGCGAGTCCGCGTGCGCAATTTCCAGGAGACGTTGCGCAACGATGAGACCATCATCTTCCAGCAGTTCGTCACGTTGCCGCCCGGCACGTACCGCGTGTCGGTCACGGTACGAGACCGCAATGGTCCAGCGGTGGCGCGCGCTGAACGCGTCGACACGGCGCCACGCTTTGCTGCGCCCAAGCCGCTCATGGCGCCGCCGGTCGCGGTCTACACCGCCGAGGGCCGGCACCAGCGCGCGGATCTTCCAAAGCTGGTCGCGAACCCGCGCGCGACGCTGCCCTATGGCTCCGACTCGATGCACTTCTACATCGAGCGCTACGGCGCCGGAGCCGGGTTGCTCATGGCGCGCGTGGTGGATGGCGCCGACAAGGAGCTGTGGCGCGATTCGGTCCGGCTTGCGGCCGGAACGGACCTCGCGTACGGCACGATTGTCGTGGCTCCCGGCCAACTTCCGGTTGGTCAGGCCGAGCTGCAAGCCGTTCCTGCGGGTGGTGGCGACACGACCCGCGCCCGCTTTCTCGTCAGTTTTTCGAATCAGTGGGTGATCACCAACTTCGACGAAATGGCGAGCCTGCTGCGCTATTTCGATCGTCAGGATTGGGTGGATTCGCTGCGTCGCGCTTCGCCGGACCGGCGCCCTGAGGTCTGGCGTGAATTCTGGAAGGCGACTGATCCCATTCCCTTCACGCCCGAGAATGAAGCGCTCGACGATTATTTTCGCCGCGTGCAGGCGGCGAACGTCCGGTTCCAGGACGAGGGCGAGGCGGGTTGGCTCACCGAGCGCGGGGAAGTCTTCATCACCCTCGGCGAACCGGATGAAATGCTCGATATGTCGAACGGCATGGATCGCAGCGGACTGCGGGTGATTCGCTGGACCTACAACACGCAGCGGCTCGTTCTCTACTTTCAGGACCAAACCGGTTTCAGCCGCTTCCGCCTGACGCCGGCGTCGCGTGCAGAGTATCAGCGTGTACTGGCGCGCGTGAGGCGATCCGGATCGTGACGCTTCGCGCCGCTCTCCGGATTGCGGCGCTCGCGGGGCAGGGGATCCTTGCGGCGACGGCGCGAGCGCAGGACGTCGTTCGCACACCTGCCGACCGTACGGCGACGTATCACGCGGATTCCCTGCGTCTGTCCGGTAGGCCCTGGCATTTAGCTGAGAGCTTGCTCGCCGCAGCCAAACGCGATCCCAATCCCAACGCACTCCTGATCGTCGAAGGCGCGAAGGCCGAAGTTCAGACGCGCCGCTTCGAGCACGCGCGCGCCTTGCTCATCGGTGCGCCATGGCTGAACGACTACGCCGACGGTGAGGCGCTCGCCGTGCTCGCACAGGCGGAGTACGGGCTCGGCCGGTACGCGGATGCGGCGGCGCATTTCGAGCTCGCGCGCTCCCGCGCGTCCGCCGCACGCGTGGCCATCCTCGCGGTGCGCGCCGGCCTGGCGTATGAGGGCGCCGGTCAGCCGGACAGCGCGGCCGCGGCATTTGCCGCAGGGCGTGCCGGCGGAAGCCTGGCGTCCATCGACATCTGGTTGCGACTTCGGCAGGCACGTGTCACGCGCGACACGGTCCTGGCGAGCGCGTTGCTCGACGGTCTCCCAGCCCCGGCCGCGCGCGACGTCCCGCTCGCTCGGGCCCGTTCAGTGTTGCTTTCGGGCGACACGACGCGCGCGCTGGACGCGCTCCGAGCGGCAGGGAAGGGTCTCGACGTGGCGCGCCTGGCGCTCGCAGTCGGAGACACCGCTCGCAGCCGCGCGGCGCTCTACGACTTGTTCGCGCGCGACCCTTTGAGCGACGATGCCGCCGCCGGCGTCGCGCTTGCGCTCGGTCCCCTGCCGCCGCACGCGGCTGCCGAGCATGTCGCGCTCGCGCGCGCGGTGAACCGCCGCACCACCGCACGGGACGCGCGGATTCACGTGGAGCGAGCGTTGCGGGCCGGTGATTCCAGCGCCGCGACGATGCTGCTCTACGGCGAGCTGTTGCTGGCAACCGGCCGCCTGCGCGACGCACTCCGCGCCTACGGGGCCGCAACTCGCGATTCAGAATTGGGCAAACTGGCGATCTATCGTCGAGCGCGAGTGCTCGTGCGCTTGGGCGACTCCGGCGCAATCGCGGCGCTGGCGGGATTCGCGCGCGACTTCCCTTCCGATACCGCGGCGCCGAGCGCGTTGTACGTGCTCGCCGACATGCTCGACAGCAGGGATGACTGGCCGGGTGCCTCGCGCTGGTACGGCGATCTGATCGGACGCTACGCCGCCGATCCGCGCGCCTCGCTGGCGCGTTTCCGTCTGGCCGCGCACGCGGAAACGATCGGACGCCTGGACAGCGCGTCAGCGCTGTACCAGGCTGAGATCGAGGCACCAGGAGGCGGCGCGCAGCGCACTGCGGCGAGATTTTGGTTGGGTAAGATGGCGCTGGCGCGCGGCGACTCAGCCGCGGCGCGTAACATCTGGTTGGCCCTCGCGCGCGAGGACTCGCTGGGCTACTACGGCATGCGGGCGCGCCGCGAAACCGGACTCCCGCCGCTCTCGTTCGCCGCACCGCTCTTGTCACTGACATTGCCACCAATCGCTGCCGCCGCGGGACTTGCCCGCATCGATACGTTGTTGCTCGCTGGACTCGACAGCGAGGCGCTAGCGGAGGTGCGGGTCGTGCTCGCGCGCCCACCCCAGCAACTCGACGCGTTGCTCGCGTGGAGTGAGGGACTCGCTATGCGTGGCTACGGATCGGCCGGCGTGCGGCTCGGCTGGCAAGCCGCGCTCCTGGCCCCGGGCGATGTGCGGGTGTTGCGCGCAATCTTTCCCTGGCCGAATCGCGCAGCCGTCGAGGCGGAGGCGGACGAGTTCGGCGTCGACCCGTTGTTACTCACCGGCATTGTGCGCCAGGAGAGCGTGTTTGACGTCGCAGCGCTGTCGCCCGCGGGCGCGCGCGGCCCCGCGCAGCTGCTGCCCAGTACCGCGGCCCTGATGGCGCGTGGTCTGGACGTCTCCTTCTATCCGGACTGGATCACCGTCCCCGATCTCAACCTTCATCTCGGAGCGGCGCATCTCGCCGAGCTGCTTAGACGCTTCGGTCGCGCGGACGCCGCGATCGCCGCGTACAACGCGGGCCTGAGTCCGGTGCGACGCTGGCTCGACCGTGAAGGGGCGAACGATCCCGACCGATTTATCGAGTTGATCCCGTACCCGGAAACGCGCGGCTACGTCCGCAGCGTGTTGCGCAATCGCGAGTTGTATCGCGCGTTGTACGAACCGCCGTGAACGTCTTGACAGGTCGCAAATCGCCGGTCATTTCTAACCGCGCTCGGCACCACGGCCGGGCAGGCATCCCAGATGGGCGCCCAGTGTGTGTGACTCTGCAGGAGGCGGATCGTGATCAAGGGAAAGGTGAAGTGGTTCAATGACGCCAAGGGATACGGCTTCATTGAGCAGGAAGGCGGCGAAGACGTGTTCGTGCATTTCTCGTCGATTCAGATGGACGGCTTCAAGACGCTCGCCGAAGGTCAGGTGGTGGAGTTCGAAGTGAAGCAGGGGGACAAGGGGCTCCACGCCACGAACGTCGTGCGCGTCTAGCGCGCGCTTCACCCGACCACTTCACCCCGCCCGCGACGCTACGGGCGGGGTTGTTGTTTCAACCCCGGGGCATGGCTCCGGGGTTTACTTTTCCCGCCATGCCGCCGCGCCCAGCGCCTCCGGTTCCCCCCACATCCGCCGGCCGTACCCGCGTCTTCCTGGTCGACGGCTATGCGCTGATCTATCGCGCCTTCTTCGCGATGATCGCGCGGCCGCTCACGACCGCGCGCGGCGAAAACACGTCGGCGGTCTGGGGCATCACCAACTTCTTGCTGCGGCTCTACGAGAATTACCACCCCGAGTACATCGGCTGGGTGCACGATCGCGGGGTGTCGTTCCGGCAGGAGCAGTATCCGGAATACAAAGCCACGCGCGAGAAGCTCGGCGAAGAATTGCAGCAGGACTTCGACCGTTCCCTGGAGCGCGTCTGTCAGATCCTCGATGCGTTCCGGATTCCGGTGCTCGCGATCGACGGTTACGAAGCGGACGACGTGGTCGCCACCTTGGCGGAGCGCGCGGCCAACAGCGGGATGCAGGCCGTGATCGTCTCGGGAGACAAGGACTTCTATCAGCTCATCCGCCCCGGGGTGGCGCTCCTCAATCCGGGCCGTGGAGGGCAGGCCGCCGTCGAAGAACAGTGGGTCGATCAGGCGAATGCGAGTGAGCGCCTCGGCGTTCCCCCGGAGCGCGTCGTCGACTACCTCGCGCTCGTGGGCGACAGCTCCGACAACATCCCCGGCGTGAGAGGGATCGGCGACAAGACGGCCATTCAGCTGCTCGAGGCGTATGGCGATCTCGATGCGATCCTCACCCGAGCGGCCGAGATTCCGGGCAAGCGCCCGCGGGAAGCCCTGCTGTCCCAGGCGGACAACGCGCGGCTGTCGCGCCAACTCGTGACGCTGCAGCGCAACGTGCCGGTCGAGCTGGACCTGGAGCAGCTACGCGTTCGCACACCGGACGCGGCTCGCCTGACTTCGCTTTTCAACGAGCTCGAGTTCCGCACGCTCATTCCCAAGCTTGCGGATCTCGAAAAGGTCAGTGCGGCGCCAGCGACTGACTCGGCGGTAAGTCCAGCGGCTGCAGTCCGGCCGCCGGAGTTGGCGGATCCGCACGTCGTTGTCGATGCCGCCGAGCTTCCCGCCATGCTCGCAGAGCTGCGTCGCGCGCGTCTTGTTTCCATCAGGGCCGAGCCCGACCTGGCAGGGATGTCGTTCGCATCGGCGCCTGGACAGTCCTGGTATCTGCCATTGCGTCACCGCGCGCGCGACGGTGATTTCGATGGCGCAAGTCCGCCGGTCAATCTGCCGGCCCTGGGCGATCCGAAGATGACGGGCCTGCGAGAATTCCTCGCCGATCCCACGATCCATAAAGCGGGCCACGACATCAAGGCAACATGGGTCGCGCTCGCGCGCAGTCGGGAGGGGGTGACGCTCGGCGGCCTGGTCTACGACTCCATGATCGCGAGCTTCGTGCTGGATCCCGGCAATCGCTCGCACGCCCTCGTCGATCTGGCGCGCGAGCGGCTGGGCCTCAACCTGATGGCGTCGCAGCAAGTGGCGGGGAAGGGAACGTTCGCGGAGGTGTCTGTGGCCGAGGCGGCGCGCGTGTCGGCGGCGCAGACCGAGACGGTGTTGCGGCTCGAGGAGGCGTTCCGGCCCGAAATCGAACAGCATCACCTCGTGCGCCTGCTCGAAGAGATCGAAGTCCCGCTCATTCCGGTGCTTGTCGACATGGAGTCAACCGGCGTGCTCGTGGATCGAGCGCTCCTGGGCGAGATCGCGCGCGGGTTCAACAAGGAACTGACCGGTCTCGAGCTCGACATTTACCGTGCCGCGGGCGGGGAGTTCAACATCAACTCGACGCCACAATTACGCACGATACTGTTCGAAAAGCTCAAGCTGCCGGTGCAGAAGCGCACCAAGACCGGTGCGTCGACGGACGTCGAGGTGCTCGAGCAGCTTGCCGCCATGGGTCATGAGGTCCCGCGCCTGCTCATCGAGTACCGCGAGCTGTCGAAACTGACGTCGACCTACGTCGACGCCTTGCCCGGCTACGTCAGCGCCGATACCGGTCGCGTGCATACGAGCTTCAACCAGACCGGTGCGGCGACCGGGCGGTTGTCATCGTCCGACCCCAACCTCCAGAACATCCCCGTCCGCACGCGTCGCGGCGGCGAGATTCGGCGTGCGTTCGTCGCACCACCAGGCCACTTACTGCTCACCGCCGATTACTCGCAGGTCGAGCTCCGATTGCTGGCGCACTTTTCCGATGACCCGGCGTTTGTAGCGGCATTTCAGCGCGGCGGCGACATCCATCGCCAGACCGCTGCCGTGATCTTCGGTATTCCCGAAGCCGACGTGACGAGCGAGATGCGCGCGCGAGCGAAGACCATCAATTTCGCGACGATTTACGGGCAGGGGGCGCTGGCGCTGTCGCGACAGCTGGGCATCACGCTCGCCGAAGCGAAGGCATTCATTCAGCACTATTTCGAGCGGTTTTCCGGTGTTCGAGCCTGGCTGGATCGCACCATCGAGGAAGCGCGCCACAAAGGATTTGTCGAGACGCTCTTCGGCCGGCGACGTTATATCCCCGAGCTGCGTGACCGGAACTTCAGCATCCGCGCGTTCGGCGAGCGGACCGCGACCAATTCTCCATTGCAAGGGTCCGCCGCGGATCTCATCAAAATCGCGATGATCCGCATTCACGCCGCGCTCCAGCAGGCACAACTCCGTGCGAAGATGGTGCTCCAGGTGCACGATGAGCTCGTGTTCGAGATCCCCGAGAACGAGCGGACCGATGCCGGGGCTCTCGTAAAACGCGAGATGGAGGGGGTTGCGATTTTGCGCGTGCCGCTGCTCGTAACTATCGGTGCTGGAAAGAATTGGATCGACGCGAAGGGTTAAGCACGCCTCTTGCAGGAACGGAGTGCAGTGCCCACAATAGGGGCGTCGATTCGGGGCTTGCCGGATCGGCGCCCTTTCGCGCCCGGAGGGTAACGCTGTGAAGGCACGCGGTTTTACACTGATCGAGCTGCTGATCGTGGTAGTGATCATCGGGATCCTGGCGGCAATCGCGATCCCGAAGTTCGCTAACACGAAGCAGAAGGCCTACGTCGCCCAGATGAAGTCGGACCTCAAGAATCTGGCGACGGCGGAGGAGGCCTTCTTCTATGACAGCACGTACTATACGACCAGCCTCGCCCAGCTCAATAATTTCAGTGCATCGACTGGCGTGACGCTGACCGTGGTGCAGGCAAGCCCTATGGGGTGGTCTGCCCAGACCGTTCACTCGCAGACCCCGAGGATGTGTACCCTCTTCGAGGGGAGCGCGACGCCGATACCGCCCGCCACTGTCGAGGGCCGGATTACCTGCACCTAGAGCCGCCGTATCGGGAATTCCAACGCCGCCGTGAGGGGATGCGCTTCGCCCTGAACGGCGGCGTTTGGCTTCATCGGCATAAGATCGACGATGAGCCGATGGTGCATCTGGTGAGCTCTGATAAGGAGAAGCTCCTGGCCTTAGGGCGCACGTTGGGCTTCCACCCGCGCTGGCTGCAGTACAAGCCGCTCAAGGATCCCGATACGGGAATCCGCGTTCCAGCCTGGCACTGGGATGTCTTGGGAGAGAAGCTGCGGCTCTTGGACCCTAAGTAACGTCTTCGACCTCGCGCCGGGGCGCCCTGACTCCCGGCCACCAATTCCATCGGCCGGCGATGTGCATGATCGCGGGCACGAGGACCATCCGGATCAACGTGGCGTCCAGCAGCACCGCGATTGCCAGGCCGAATCCGATGAACTGCACGGCGAGCACGCGCGCAAACGCGAACACGCCGAAGACCGCGATCATGATCGCGGCTGCGAACGTGATAGTAGAAGCGGTCGCCGATAGCCCTTCCATCGTCGCGTGATCGTTCCGCCCGGTCTTGTCGAACACCTCCTTGATCCGGGTCAGCAGGAACACCTCATAATCCATCGACAAGCCGAATACGGTGGCAAACACGAGCACCGGTACCACGACGAAGATCGCCTCCGTGGGTCCCTCGAGCCCGAAAAAACTGGCGCCGTAGCCGTGCTGAAATACGAGGACCGTGATGCCGAACGCCGCGCTGACCGACACACAGTTCAGGACGACGGCTTTGAGCGGCACGAGCACGGAGCGAAAGGCGAGGAACAACATGATCGCGGTCACGCCGAGGATCATCGCGACGATACCGGGAAAGCGCCGCAGCAAGTGCTGCTGGAGATCGAGACTCGATGCCGCGAAGCCGCCGACGTCGATTTCCGCTCCTTTGAGTCGCACACCTCGCGCGATGACGGCGCGCACGTGTCTCGTCAGGTCCATCATTCCCATGAGCGAGACGGTGTCGACCGCGATGACGTCCATGAGCGTGGTGCGGCGGTCAGCACTCAGGTACGCGTTGAAGAACTCAGGGTAGCGATCGCGCACGGAATCGGGGTCGCTGTAGAAGATCGCGAGCTGCAGCGTGGACATCTCGGGGCGCAGCGTCGCGACGCCGCGCACCTCGCGCACGCGCGGATCCTTGCGAATCGAATCGCTCAGCGCTTTGAGTCCGGGCAGCCGTCGGCCCGACAACGCCGATTCTCCCGGCGGGAGCTGCACGACGACCCGCAGCGGTTGAATCACGCCGCTCGCCCCCATGTCACGCAGGGCGGCGAGCGCCTGCCCGGACTCCGCTTCCGGTGGAAACCAGTTGCGGGCCGGCAGGCCAATCCTGATCTGTGTCATAGGAAAGGTGAGGACCGCGACGGCGAGGCCGCCGCCCAGAATCGCGCGCCAGGGACGGTGACCGAGGGTTCGCGCCCATCGCTCCCACCCGGTCGGAGTGTGAATGCGCGCGAGTGGCCGGGCGAGCCACTTGGGCCGGTCGATGTTACGACCCAGTATCGCCAACGCGGCCGGCAAGAACGTCGTCGCGAGCAGCACCGCCACGCCGACGACGACCAACCCTCCCACGCCCACCGAGCGCGTCTCGGTGAGCGGTGTCAGGATCAGCGCCGCAAAACCGACGACGACCGTCACGCCTGACGTGACGACGGCCGAACCCGCGGTCTGAATCGTTCGCACGGCTGCATCGACGGGTGCGAGGCCGCGGTTCAGCTCCTCGCGAAAGCGTGTCACGATGAGCAGCGAGTAATCGATTCCGACGCCGAGGCCCACCATCGTCGTGATGTTGAGCACGAAGACGGACATCGTCTGGAACTGCGCCGCCACCGCGACGATGCCGAGTGCGATCGTGATCGCCAGCACGCCGACGATGATGGGCAGCGCGGCGGCGACGAGCGCGCCGAACGCGAGCACCAAGACGGCGAGCGTGAGCGGCAGGACGCGCTCCTCGCCGCGCCGCGTGTCCTCCGCGCTGATCGTCCGCACGTCGTAGTCGAGGGCGGGGTTGCCGGTGACTTTGACGTCGAAGCCATCGGCGTGCGGCAACCGCGCGAGCGTGCTGCTGATGGCTTCGCGCAGGTCTGGCACGACGGTGCGGCTGACGTCGCTCGTGCTCGCCGGCGTCAGGGCGGCGATGAGAAAGGTCGTGTGCCGATCGTGGCTGACGAAGGTCGATTCGCCGATCGTGCGCACGGATACGACCTGGCTGATGTATGGCTTGCGCGACAGCGCGGCGGAGATCGAATCGAGCACCACCGCGAAGCGCGGATTCGTGTACCGCACCGGCCCGTGCACCACCACGGCGACGTACTCCGCGATGGGGTTCGGAAATGCCTGGCGGATGCGCTGCGAAGCGCGAGCCGATTCGCTTCGCTCGACGGCTGTGCCGCGTACGGCAAGCACGCGCTGCACGTGAGCTGCTTTCGGGACGAAGAGCAGCGCGAGAAGCGCCCACGCTGCGATCACCCAGCCGCGCCAGCGTACGAGCGTTCTCGCAGGTAACGCGATCACCTATGATCCAAATACATGCGGGCCACAATCATAGAGACGCGCAGAGTGCAAAGCTAGCGTCGGGCCCTGAGATTTTCGCATATTCCGCGCATGGTAGAGCGTCGACTCACGGGAATGATCGCAGCCGCCGGGGTGCTGATCGTCCTCTTCATTCTCTGGGACGTGTTCCGGCCCGCGCCTCGCGTCGTCGACAGCTCCGCAACGCCTGCCGTCGACTCGATTGCTCGACCGATCGCGCCGCCCCCGCCGCCCCCACCGCCGCCCGCTGCACCACAGCCGGTCGCGCCGGCGACGACGACCTCCGAGGGCACCGCGGGCCCGACAGTTCCAGCGGGGCGTCAACCGACGTACTTCGATCTCCTCGCCCGTTCGGAAACGCGACGCCGCATTCGCCTGACTGGAGCGAGTACGTACCTGGGCGAAATGCTGGCGGCGAGCGAAGACTCGATGCTCCGCCGTTGGGACAACAGACAGCAGTCACCGGTCCGCGTATGGTTTGCCCATACGAACGCCGCGAACTTCAAGCCCGCCTTCCTCGATCAGATCCGGGCCGCGTTCGGCGAATGGGTGAATGCGGGTGTCCCCATCCGTTTCGACTTCGTCGCCGACTCGACGCAGGCCGAGGTCACGGTGAAGTGGCGCATTCAATTCGAGATCGAGCGCACGGGCCAGACCGACGTGACCTGGGACGACCAGGGCCACATTCAATCCGCGGTCCTAACCCTCGCGACCTTCGATCCCAAGGGCCGGCCCATGGAGCCGGGCGACATCCGCGTCGTCGCGATGCACGAAGTCGGCCACGTGCTCGGCCTCGATCACTCGAAGGATTCGACGGACATCATGTTTCCGACCGCAAAGGTGCGAGACCTGTCGGACCGTGACGTCCGCACCGTCCGTCTGCTGTATGAGCTCACGCCGGGGAGCCTTCGTTGAGACCGCGCAGCATCACGTCGTTTCTCGAGCATGAGGTTCCCCCCCCCGATGTGCCCTTGGCGCAGGCGCTGGATGCACGTGTGCGCGAAGCGGAGCTCATCGAACGACTGGATGCAGGAGCGATTCGCTGCTTTGCCTGCGGGCACCGCTGTCTCGTCAAGCCGGGCCGCCGCGGGATCTGCAAGGTGCGATTCAATAAGGAAGGGACGCTGTACGCGCCGGCGGGCTACGTCGCGGCCTTGCAGTGCGATCCCACCGAGAAAAAGCCTTTCTTCCATTGCCTGCCCGGCAGCGACACCCTCACCTTCGGCATGTTGGGCTGCGACTTCCACTGTGGGTATTGCCAGAACTGGCTGACCTCGCAAGCGCTGCGTGACGAAACCGCCGGTGTCATGCCCCGCGACGTCACTCCCGAGGAGCTGGTGGGACTCGCGGTGCGCCAGGGCGCGCGCATGGTGGGATCGTCCTACAATGAGCCGCTGATCACGGCCGAGTGGGCGGTCGACGTGTTCAAGGCCGCGCGACCCGCCGGTCTGAAGACGGCGTTCATCTCCAACGGCAACGCCACGCCCGAGGTCCTCGATTACATCCGCCGCTGGACCGATTGCTATAAGATCGATCTCAAGGCGATGGACGACAAACGCTACCGCGAGCTGGGTGGCGTCCTGGCGCACGTCCTCGATGCGATCCGCATGGTGCATGAGCGTGGCTTCTGGCTGGAGATCGTGACGCTGATCGTGCCCGGATTCAACGATGACGAGTCACAGCTCACGCGCGCGGCCGAGGCGATCGCCGCGGTTTCGCCGGAGATCCCCTGGCACGTGACGGCGTTTCACAAGGACTACAAGATGACCGATCCGGCGAACACGCCGGCGGCGACGCTGGTCCATGCGTGCGAAATCGGCGCGCGCGCCGGGCTCAAATTCGTGTACGCGGGCAATCTCCCCGGGCGCGTGGGACGTTGGGAGAACACCTACTGCCCCGATTGCGGCGATCTGGTGATCGAACGATACGGTTACGTCATCAAGCAACAGCGCGTCGGAAACGACGGCTGTTGTCCCTCTTGCAACCGGCGGATTCCAGGCATTTGGTCGTAACGGTTCTATTGCTTCTGCAGGCTTCAGCGAGCCCGGGCCAGCGGCCCGGGGTTAGCACACTCTCCGTCGAGCACATCGCGTTCGACAGTCAGACATTCGATCCGCTGGTGATGCGCGGAATTGCAGAAGGCGTGTACCCCGGCGCCGCACTGGTGGTCGGCCGACGCGATACGGTCCTATTCGCGCGGGCGTACGGTCATCTCACGTGGCGATCGAAGAGTCCGGCGGTGAGCATCAACGACACGTTCTGGGACCTCGCATCGCTCACGAAAGTTGTTGCGACCGTGCCTTCCCTCATGCTCCTCGTCGAGGAAGGCAAAGTCGGACTGGATACTCCCGTCGTTCGCTACATCTCGGAATTCAACGGTCCTGGCACGGCTGCCATTACGGTGCGTCACCTCTTGACGCACACCTCGGGGCTCCGTGGCACGCTGCCGCTGCGCGACGCGCCCGACAGCGCGACCGCGCTCCGAATGGTTTTCGCGACTACGCCGGTTGTCGCCCCCGGATCGCGGATGGTGTACTCGGATCTCAACGCGATTCTCCTGGGCGAGATCGTGCAGCGTGTCAGCGGGCAACCGCTCGACGTATTCGTGACGCGCGAGGTGTACACGCCTCTCGGTCTGGATCAACAGATGATGTTTCGGCCGCCCAAACGGCTCGCGCCGCGCATTGCGCCGACGGGGCTGTGGCACGGCCATCCGGTCGCGGGCATCGTGAACGATCCCAATGCGGCGCGCCTCGGCGGCGTGGCCGGGCATGCGGGCCTCTTCGCCACGGCCAGAGCGCTCGGCCGGTACGCGCAATTCACGCTGGGTGAGGGAAGCGCGCCCGGTGGTCCGCGAATATTGAAGCGCGAAACCGTGCATCAATTCACGCAAGTGGCGGTGGCCGCGCGGCGCGGCGCCGGTGCACGCACGCTGGGATGGGAAGCGTTGCCGACAGGCGAGGAGGTCTCCAGCGCCGGCACGCTGCTTGGTCCGCGCAGCTACGGACATACCGGCTGGACGGGAACGTCGTTGTGGATCGATCCCGACCGCGACCTGTTCATTCTCTTGCTCACGAATCGCGCGTTTGACCCGCGCTCACGCCGCTCGTTCACGAAACTGCACGAGATACGCGGCCGGGTCGCCGATGCCGCGGCGCGCGCCGCGGATGCTTCCCATTGAAGGAATCACCGACGTTGATCTACGACGGCGAATGTGGGCTGTGCCAGCAAGCCGTCGACGTTCTGCGCCGCTGGGACCGGGAACACGTGCTTCGGTTTGTTCCGTTTCAGGACGAAGCCGCGGTCGCGAGCTTCGGGATCGCACTCCCCGCTCTGGCCGCGGCGATGCACCTCATTCTGCCTGACGGCAGAGTGTACGCCGGCGCGGATGCGGTACCGGAGCTGTTGCGGCTGCTGCCACGCCGGCGCTGGTTGGCTCCATTGTTTCGCATCCCGGGCGTGTTACCGCTCGCCCGGCGGATCTACGCCCGGATCGCCGCGCGACGGCGTTGTCTGGTGCGCGGGATGCCGAGTCGCTAGGTTCGCGAAGCGGGAGTTGCGAACGTGACCACTGCCGTATTGAACGCCGACGCGATCCGTCAGGCACTGCGCCAGGTCAAAGATCCGGAGCTCGACATGAACATCGTCGATCTCGGGCTCGTGTACGACATCGAGGTCGATGACGGTCTGGTCCGCATCAACATGACGCTGACGTCGCCGGGATGTCCGGCGGGCCCGATGATCACGAACGACATCTACAAAGTCGTGCGCGCGATCGAAGGGGTGAAAGACGTGGATATCGACATCGTGTGGGAGCCGTACTGGACTCCGGACCGCATCGATCCGAAAATCCGCGCGATGATGGGCTTCTAGCGCAGCGCTTCGAGCATGGCGTCGCCCAGGACGTCGATCTGCCAGCGCCGGAGTGCGGGAATCTGCTCGAGCGCGACGCGATCCGCCGGCCGGCTTCGCACCACCGCCTCCAATGTGGTCCTGCCAGCTAACACACCTGCATCAATTCCCAATTCCAAAGCGATGCGATTGCGGACGGCCTTTAGCCGCTCGAGTCGAACATCGAAACCGGGATCTTTCACCGGACGCACGCTCCGCTCGGGACGTGGTAGCTCGGCTTCGCGCAGTCGCTTCGCGCGAGCCACGGCATCAAGAAGGGCATCGCCGTGCCGGCGCGCCAGCGACGACGGCAGCTCCCTGATGTGACCGAGATCAGCCTGCGTTCCGGGGAGGGCTCTACTGACCCCAACCAGTGCCTCGTTCCCGATGATCCGAAATGGAGCCTTGTCTTCCTTTTCAGCAGCGCGTTCGCGCCAGCGATACAGCTCGCGCAGCGCGGCGAGACTCCGCGGTGGAAGTGCCTTTGCTCCTTTGATTCTGAGATAACCGTCTTCGTCCGTTCCCGGCGCGAGGCCGGTCCAGCGCAATGATTCCAGCTGCTTAAATTCCTCGGCCGCCCAGGAAAGGCGGCCCAGCGTTCGCAGCCGTTGCTCGAGTGCGTCGCGGAGCGTCAAGAGATGGTGTGTGTCGGCGGCGGCGTACGCCAGCATCGCCGCGGGGAGCGGGCGCAGCGACCAGTCGGCTTTCTGGTGCTCCTTGTCGAGCTTGATGCCGGCGTATTTCGCCAGTAGTGCCGCCAGTCCGATGGCTGGTTCTCCCGCCAGCTGAGCGGCGATGCGCGTATCGAAGAGGTGCACGGCGCGGAAGCCGTAGTCGCGGTCGAGCACGCGCAGATCGTAATCGGCGTCGTGAAAGACTTTTTCGATGTGTGGATCCGCGAGCAGCGCGCCGACGGGCGTTAGGTCGGCAATGGCCAGGGGATCGATCAGCGCGGTCTCGGTTGGGCTCGAGACCTGGACGAGGTAAATGCGATCGCGGTAGCGGTGGAAACTCGCGGCTTCGGTATCGACGCCGACGCGTTTCGCCCGGCGCAGCTCCCCAATCAGGTCGGCTAGCGCCGGCGCCGTAGCGATATAGCGGGCGCTCCCGGGCGCCTCCGTCACTCCTCTTTCCCTAGCGCCTCCATGCCGGCAGCGATTTCTTCCAATGCCTTGGCAAGGGTTCTGTAGAATTCCGGATCGGGAGCCTCAGGGGCTCCGCCCAGCGGATCGCCCGCGCACTTGCGCGCGGCGCGCGCCGCATGACGGATGTAATCGGTGGCAACTCGCATGGATCGCTCCGCAGCGTTGGCCACAAAGATACGCGCCGCCCTCGCGCCGTGCAGTCTCGCGCAGTGGCCCACGCCACTCGAGCCGCACCCGGCGCTGGCGCGCGCGTTGGGGCTGCGCGCACTCTGGCTCAAACGCGAGGACGCCGCCGGTGGCAACAAGGTCAGGGGGCTCGAGTTTCTGCTCGCCGGCGCTGCATCGCGATCGGTCTTTGTCACCGTTGGAGGTGCCGGGTCGACGCATTGTCTCGCCACCGCGCGTCTCGCAAAGTCACTCGGCTGCCGCACCGCAATCGCCGTGTTCCCGCAACCGGAGACCGAGGCGAGCAAAAGCGTCGCGCGTGCGATGGCTGCGGCCGCTGATCTCGTCGTTCGGGCCTCCAGCCGGCTGACGCTGCCGTGGACAGTGTTGCGGACTTGGCGCGCCGCCCTTCGTCTTGGCAGCCGCAAGCCGCACTGGATTGCCGGCGGTGGCGCGGATCCCCGTGCGATCGCCGGTCACCTGCTCGCGACGCTGGAGTTGCAGGAACAGCTCGATGCGCCGCCGGACGCAATCGTCGTCCCGCTCGGCACAGGGGGTACAGCCGCCGGCATCGCCTTGGGCATCGCGTGGCTCGGTTGGTCGACTCGGGTGCTCGCGGTTCGTGTCGTGCCGCGCATTGTAGCGAATCGCTGGCGCACGTTGCGGCTAGCGCGGAAGACAGCCGCTTTGTTGCGCCGTAGCGGCGTAGAGTTCGTTCTTCCGCGATCATCAATTCGAATCGAGGTCGTGCACGCGATGGGGAAGGGCTACGGCTACCCGACTCCGGAAGGTGAGCGCGCGCGTACGGTAGCGGCCGAACATGGTTTGCGGCTTGACCCGACATACGGCGCCAAGGCATTCAGCGCTTTGGTCCGGCGGTCGATCCCGAACCTGCAGCGCGTAGTCTTCTGGCATACGTTTGCCTGGCCGTGAGTGTACCTCGGTCGCTATTTCGCGTGACGGTTGCGGGCGTCGAGCTCGCCGTGCAGGTACGCGGTGACGGCGTCCCCGCAGTGCTGTTCATTCACGGTTTCCCCTTCGATCATACGCTCTGGCGTCACCAGATCGCGGCGTTGTCGCGCTGGCACCGCATCGCACCGGACCTCCGCGGCGCTGGAATCTCGAGCGTGCCGGGATCTTCGGACGGATACTCTGTCGGTCAGTACGCGGACGATCTGCTCGCGCTTTTGGACGCTCTCGACATCTCGCAGGTCGTTGTGTGCGGCCAGTCGATGGGAGGATACATCATCTTCGAGCTGTTCCGCAGGGCGCCCAAGCGCATCCGGGCGGCGATTCTTTGCAATACCAAAGCGCCCGCCGATTCGGCGGAGGCGAAACACGATCGGGATGTGATGGCCGCTCTGGCGCAGCGGGAGGGCGCACGTGCTGTCGCCGAAAAGCTCGTGCCCAAGCTGTTCTCTCGCGCGACACTCGAGCAGCAGCCGCAAGTTGTAAAGGAAGTGCGCGAAATGATCGAGCGGGCGCCGGTCGCGGGTATCGTCGGCGCGTTACGCGCGCTGCGAGATCGGCCCGACTCGACGCCGTTGCTCGGACAGATTCGTGTCCCGGTGTTGGTGGTCGCGGGCGACGACGACCAGATCGCGCCGGCCGTGGGAATGCAGGAAATGGCTCGAGCCATTCCCGGCGCGCGCTTTGCGCTCATCACCGGAGCAGGACACGTCGCCCCGCTCGAGCAGCCTTTGCCGCTGAGCGGGGCGGTCGGAGATTTTCTTACGAAGTTGAGCTAAGAGCCTTTGCGCTGCGGCTTGCCGGGCGGGTTCTCACTCTGAAAGACATCGCGGTTCTTCGCGATGTAATCCTTCCATTGCGGTGGGACATCTTCCTCGGGAAAGATTGCCGTCACGGGACACTCGGGCTCGCACGCGCCGCAATCGATGCATTCGTCGGGATGGATATACAGCATGTCCGGCCCTTCGTAGATGCAGTCCACCGGACACACGTCGACGCACGAGCGATCTTTGACGTTGATGCACGGCTCGGCAATTACGTACGGCATTCACTCCCCTCCAAGACGCGTGACGAATGCGAAAGCCAAACCTACCTCACTACGCGATACCTTCGACCAGCCGTACCAGGCAAAACAGCTACTTAAGATACTCACGAGTATCCTGACTGCCTGTTTTTCCCGATTGAAGCTTGCCAGTTCGGTACCAAAGCGTATCCTAGATACCCGTGGGAATCATTCGCGAACGCCGGAAGAACGAAACCCGGGCCTTGCTCGTCGAGGCTGGCCTCCGGCTGTTTGCCGAGCGTGGCCTTGAGCTCGGCACGTTGGATGACGTCGCCGAGACGGCTGGCTTCACCAAGGGCGCGATCTACCGTCAATTCCCCTCCAAGGGCGCGTTTCTACTGGCCCTGTTCGAGCAGTACGCGGCGGTCGCCCGCGCCGGTGCCGGCGCGCGCCAAGCTCCCTGGTTTATTCCGCTCACGGTCCAATTCGCTTCGCAAGCCACCCGCGATCCACTCCTCCGGCGCCGCTTCGCCACCGTCCTTGCCGAAGCACCCGATGGAGCCACTCCCGAAAGTCAGCTTCTCAAAGCGCTCGCCCGTCTATGGCCCGCCTGATCGACCTCAGCCATGAAATCGAACATGGCATGGAGACCTACCGCGGACTGCCCGCGCCAACGATCAGCGATTGGCTGTCCCGGGACGCCTCGGCTGCCCGCTACGCGCAAGGCACGACCTTCCAGATCGGCAAGATCGAGTTGCTGGCGAACACGGGTACCTATATCGACGCCCCCTTCCATCGCTATGACGACGGCCGTGACGTCGCTGGGTATCCGCTCGAAGCAATCGCTGACCTGCCCGGCATTGTTATTCGCGCAACGGATCACCGCAATCGGGCGCTCGACGCCTCGACTTTTCGAGCACGCGAGGTAAAGGGAAGGGCTGTGCTCGTGCACACCGGTTGGGATGCTCATTGGCGCACCGACGCGTACTCCGCTGGCAAGCATCCATTTCTCACTCGCGATGCCGCCGAGCACCTTGTCAGCAGTGGAGCCGCCCTCATTGGCATCGATTCGTTGAACATCGACGACGACAAAGATGGCACTCGACCGGCACACACTATTCTGCTGCGCGCGGGTGTCGCGATCGTCGAACATATGACGAATCTGGGTGCGTTGCCCGATGGAAGCTTCCGGTTCTTTGCAGTTCCGCCCAAGGTGCGCGGGATGGGGAGCTTCCCGGTGCGAGCGTTCGCGATCGCCTAATCGGCTCCAACCGTCTCACGCTTCTCCTTCTTGAGCGGTTCCCTCACGCCCAGCGACCGCTCGATCTCACGCGTGATGTGCATCGAGCAGAACTTCGGTCCACACATCGCGCAGAACTCGGCGCTCTTGAAATACTCGGCGGGCAAGGCCTCGTCGTGCAGCTCGCGCGCCCGGTCTGGATCGAGCGCCAGCCGGAATTGCTCGTTCCAGTCGAAGGCGTAGCGCGCGCGAGATAGCGCGTCATCTCGTTCGGTCGCTCCGGGCCGCCGCCGCGCAATGTTGGCCGCGTGCGCCGCAATCTTGTAGGCAATCACACCTTCGCGAACTTCTTCGGCATTCGGGAGACCGAGGTGCTCCTTGCGAGTGACATAGCAGAGCATGTCCGCCCCGAACCATCCGATCATCGCGGCGCCGATCGCCGACGTGATGTGGTCGTATCCGGGCGCGACGTCAGTGACGAGAGGCCCCAGCGTGTAGAACGGCGCCTCGTGACACAGCTCCTTCTCGAGCCGCACGTTGACTTCGATCTGATGCATCGGGATGTGTCCGGGGCCCTCGATCATCACCTGCACGTCCTTCTTCCACGCCCGTTCCGTCAGCTCGCCCAACACGGTCAGCTCGGCGAGCTGCGCTTTATCGGTCGCGTCCGCGATCGACCCCGGTCGCAGTCCATCGCCGAGTGACAGCGTCACGTCATATTGGCGCGCGATGTCGAGCAGGCGGTCATAGTGCTCATACAGCGGATTTTGCTTGCCGTGCTGTGTCATCCAGTACGCCATCAGTGACCCGCCCCGGCTCACGATGCCCGTGACCCGGCCGAGCGCGAGTCCGACATGTTCGCGCAGAATCCCCGCGTGAACGGTGACATAGTCCACGCCCTGCTGCGCCTGGTGCTCGATGTTCGCGAGGATGTCGTCGGCCGTGAGCTTTGTGACGTCGCCGGCGATTTCGATCGCCTGATAGATGGGGACTGTGCCGATCGGAACCGGGGAGGCCGCGATGATCGCCTCGCGAATCGCGTCGATGTTTCCGCCCGTGGAGAGGTCCATGACGGTATCGGCGCCGTAGTGCACCGCGTGATGCAGCTTCTCGAGCTCTCCGTCGATGTCGGATTCGACGGCGGAGTTACCGATGTTGGCGTTGATCTTGACGCTGGCGACCTTCCCGATTGCCATTGGATCGAGACGTTGCGCAAGATGATTGACGTTGGCCGGAATGATGAGCCGGCCGACGGCGACTTCGTCGCGAACCGTCTCCGGCGGCAATCCTTCCCGCTCGGCGACGCGATGCATCTCCGGAGTGATGGTGCCCTGACGGGCGAAGAACATCTGAGTGTGGCAGGTCACGCTGAGCTCCCTTCGCCGGTACGAACCGGATCAGGTTCTGAGGGTGTGATCTCAGCCCACGGCGACGCGCCGGGGCACCCCTGTCGATGGCTGGAATCTACTCGGTCTTCAGACTTCGCGCGGGCGGGGGGGTCCGTAGCGTTCGGAGGGCTTGTGATACTTCTCCCACTCGGCCTTGTAGGCGAAGGGATCGAGCCCGCTGGGCTGGTCGACAGCGAGAATGCCGTCAAGATGGTCGAGCTCATGTTGCAATAGCTCGGCCATCGGTCCCTCGAGCTCCATCGTGACGACCTTTCCTTTCATGTCCGTGTAGCGGAGCGTCGCGCGGTACGCGCGCGTCACGCGCACGAGCAGGTTCGGGAACGAGAAGCAGTCGTCCCAGACATGAAAGTCTTCGGAGCCGACGTCCGTGATCTCGGGGTTCACCATCGTCGCGCGGAATTTGCCGATCTCGACGAGCACCACGCGCACGGGAGCGCCGATCTGCGGGGCCGCCAACGCCCGGCCCATGTTGTACTTTTTCCGCGCAGCGCGAAGCGTGTCACGCAAGTCGTCGGAAAGCAGCCGCACGGCGGGCGACTTTGGATCTTCGACCGGAGTGCAACGGATCCGCAGAATCGGGTCGCCAAGTTGGCGAATGCGTCGGGCGGCCATAGGCGCGCCTAATGTGGGGGTTTCGGCTCTCCGTGCAACCCCTTAGTCTCTAAGCCCCTATGACGTTAGCCGGCATCGTCCTGGCAGCCGGCCGCTCGGCGCGGATGGGCTCTCCCAAGGCCCTGTTGGATTTCCGCGGCCTTCCCTTCGCCGTCAGGATCTTGGAGGCGCTGGAGGCGCTCGAAGTGAAGACGCGAGTCATCGTTCTGGGTCCCGATGCTCCCCGAATCCAGCCTGCTATCGCCGGCCACGATTGCATCATCGTCGAGAATCCCGAACCCGAAACCGGCGCCATCGCGTCACTGCGCGGGGCGCTTCGGGCTCTGCAACCGCTGCAGCCGAGCGCGGTGCTGGTTTGGCCCGTCGATCTTCCTCACGTACGCGTCACGACGGTCGAGCGGGTGTTGGAAGCCCACAGGCGTACGGGTGGAAAGGCCGTGGTGCCGATGTTTGGGGAACGTCGCGGCCATCCCGTGATCTGGGGATCAGCGCTGTTCGGCGAGCTACTAGAGAGTCCCGAGGCCACACGAGCCGGTGCCAGATCGGTATTACACAAGCACGAAACGGAGCTCGTGACGGTCGCCGTGGATGACCCCGCGGTGATTGACGAGGTGAATACGCCCGAGGACTACGAGAGGCTCATAAGGGAATGGAATCGGGATATTTACTGACGCTCCTGATTGGTTTATTGACAATCCCGACAAAACCATTAGGATTCCAAGTCTAGGCGGTTCTTTGGGCCGCCAAGTTCATGTCCGTTAACGACTTCCGGGAGCGCGATGACCAGCATTGAAGCTCACGTCCAGCAACCGTACAAGTACGGCTTCGTCACCGACATCGAATCCGAGGTCGTGCCGGCCGGCTTGAACGAGGACGTGATCCGCCTCATTTCCGGGAAGAAGGGCGAGCCGGAATGGATGCTGGACTGGCGGCTCAAGGCTTATCGGAATTGGCTCAAGATGCAGGAGCCGCACTGGCCGAACGTGAAGTACGGCCCGATCGATTATCAGGCGATCAGCTACTACGCCGCGCCGAAGCAGCAGCCCAAGTTCGAGTCGCTCGATCAGGTGGATCCGAAGCTGGTCGCGACGTTTGAAAAACTCGGCATCCCGATCGAGGAGCAAAAGCGTCTCACGGGCGTCGCGGTGGACGCCGTGTTCGACAGCGTCTCCGTCGCGACGACGTTTCAGGCGGAGCTCGCCAAGTACGGCGTGATCTTCTGTCCGATCTCGCAAGCGATCCGCGAGCATCCTGACCTGGTCCAGCAGTACATCGGCACCGTCGTCCCCTACAACGACAACTTCTTCGCGGCATTGAACTCCGCCGTCTTCACGGACGGCTCATTCGTCTACGTGCCGAAGGGTGTGCGCTGCCCACTGGAGCTGTCGACCTACTTCCGCATCAATGCGTCCTCGACCGGCCAGTTCGAACGGACGCTGATCATCGCGGACGAAGGCAGCTACGTGAGCTACCTCGAGGGTTGCTCGGCCCCGATGCGCGATGAGAACCAGCTGCACGCTGCAGTGGTCGAGCTCGTGGCGCTCGATCGGGCGACGATCAAGTACTCGACGATTCAGAATTGGTATCCCGGCGACGAAGAGGGCAAAGGCGGCATTTACAACTTCGTCACCAAGCGCGGCAAGTGCGCGGGCGCGAATTCGAAGATCTCGTGGACGCAGGTCGAGACGGGCTCCGCCATCACGTGGAAGTATCCGGGGTGCATTCTCCAGGGCGACAACTCGATTGGAGAGTTCTACTCCGTGGCCGTCACGAGTCACCGTCAGCAGGCCGACACCGGCACGAAGATGATTCACCTCGGCAAGAACACGCGCTCGACGATCGTCTCCAAAGGAATTTCGGCGGGGCGAGGGCAGAACACGTATCGCGGTCTAGTGAAGATCATGAAGGGTGCGGAAGGCGCGCGAAACTATTCGCAATGCGACTCGATGCTGATCGGCGACAAGTGCGGGGCGCATACCTTCCCGTACATCGACGTGCGCAACAGCACGGCGATCATGGAGCATGAGGCGTCGACTTCGAAGATCGGGGAGGACCAGATCTTCTACCTGCGCCAGCGCGGGCTGTCGGCGGAGGATGCGGTTTCGATGATCGTGAACGGCTTCTGCAAAGAGGTCTTCAAAGAGCTACCGATGGAGTTCGCGGTTGAAGCCACTCGCTTGCTTGGGATCAGTCTTGAGGGGAGTGTCGGGTAATGCCGGGAAGCGGGAAGAGGGAAGCGGGAAGGGTACTGCTCGAGGTCAAGGGGCTTCGTGTCGCGGTCGCCGGTAACGAGATCCTCAAGGGCGTCGACCTCACGATTCGCGACGGTGAGGTCCACGCGATCATGGGGCCCAATGGCTCGGGCAAGAGCACGCTGGCGCAGGTGCTCGCCGGGCATCCAGCATACCCGGTGCTCGCGGGGACCGCGAAGTACGAGGGCAAGGATTTACTCGACATGAAGCCGGAAGAGCGTGCGCGGGCAGGTCTCTTCCTCGCGTTCCAATATCCGGTCGAGATTCGCGGCATCACCAATTCCTACTTCCTGCGGTCGGCGTTGAACGCGCTTCGCCGGGAGCGGGGCGAACCGGAGCTCGATCCGATCGATTTCCTGCAGGTCCTGGAAGCGAAGCTCAAGAGCATCGGCTGGGACGACTCAATGATGAACCGCCCGGTGAACGAAGGCTTCTCGGGCGGCGAGAAAAAGCGTAACGAGATCCTCCAGCTCGCCGTCCTCGAGCCGCGGCTCGCGATTCTGGACGAGACCGATTCCGGCCTCGACATCGACGCGCTGCGAACGGTTGCCGAAGCGGTGAATCAGCTCCGCAATCCCAAGCGCGCATTCCTGATCGTGACACACTATCAGCGGCTGCTGAACTACATCACGCCCGATGTCGTGCACGTCCTCGCGGACGGGCGCATCGTCAGGTCGGGCGGTCCCGAGTTGGCCCAGGAACTCGAGGCAAAGGGCTACGACTGGCTGCGTGATGGCGTAATGGTGTCGTGACGATGGCAGTTGAACATCTGGTAGGTGCGTACCATGCGTGGGCTTCGAACGGAGCGTCGAACGCGCCCGCGTGGTTGAAGACCCTCCGCGATAGTGGAATCTCGCGCTTCAGCGAGCTCGGCTTCCCGAACATGAAGCAAGAGGCGTGGCGCTTCACCAGCGTCGCGCCGCTTGCCGAGTCTGCCTTCGAGCTGGCAAAGCCGGCGTCCGCTCTTCCGTCGCTCGACGCGATCGCGCCATTCCTACTCGATGACGAAACGTCGCATCGTCTCGTTTTCGTCAACGGCTTCTTCGCGCCGTCTCTGTCGCTGGTGTCCTCTGACGGCGTCCGCGTGGAGAGTCTGTCGCAGGCACTCCTCGATCGGCCCGCGATTGTTCAAGCACACCTCTGCAAGTACGCCCTCTCTCAGGATCGTCCGTTCTGCGCATTGAACACCGCGTTCGTGCGGGAAGGTGCGTTCGTGCACGTTCCCGCGAAAGCCGTGGTCCAGAAGCCAATTCAACTGTTGTTCCTCGCTGTCCCGGGGAAAACTCAGCAGATCGTCATGCATCCGCGGAACCTCGTGCTTATCGAACGCGAGGCTCGCGCGTCCGTCGTGGAGACGTACGCGGCTCTCGAGTCTGATGTCTACTGGACGAACTCGGTTACCGAGGTTGTCGTCGGCGATGGAGCCAGGGTCGACTATCATCGCGTGCAGCGCGAGAGTGCTCGCGCGTATCACGTCGCCGCGACGCAGACCCATCAGGGCCGGGACAGCACCATTCATCTCCATACCGTCGCATTCGGGGGCGCCTTGTCGCGGCACGACATCGGGACCGTCCTGGCGGGACCGGGCGGGACGCTGATTCTCAACGGGCTGTATCTGCTCGCCGGCCGGCAGCACGCGGACCATCACACGACGATCGACCATGCCGCCGACCATTGTGAGAGTCACGAGTACTTCAATGGCGTGCTCGACGGTCATTCGCGCGGCGTGTTCACGGGGCGCATCATCGTCCGGCCGGGCGCGCAGAAGACCGACTCCAAGCAGACGAACAACAACCTGTTGTTGTCGAGCGACGCGCATGCCGATAGCCAGCCGCAGCTCGAGATCTACGCGGACGACGTGAAGTGTACCCACGGGTCGACCGTCGGGCCGCTCGATCCGGGCGCGCTCTTCTATATGCGCAGCCGCGGAATCAAGGAAGACCAGGCCCGTCGTCTGCTGACCTACGGATTCGCCGCCGAAATTCTTGGCCGCATGGAAGTCGCGCCGCTCCGGGCGCAGCTCGATGGGATCGTGCGAGATCGGCTGGCGGCGGTATGACGGACCTGGGCGAGCTGTATCAGCAGGTCATTCTCGATCACAACCGCAACCCGCGCAACTTTCGAACGGTCCCGGGGGCGAACCGCCACGCGGAGGGCTACAATCCGCTGTGCGGCGATCGCATCAGTCTGGATGTGCGTGTCGAGGACGGTGTCATCCAGGACCTCGGATTTCAGGGATCGGGATGCGCGATCAGTAAGGCGGCCGCCTCACTGATGACCAGCGCGGTTCACGGCAAGACGACCGCGGAAGCGAACGAGCTGTTTCGCGCGTTTCATGAGATGCTCACCGGTGGCCCGAAGGCGCCGGGAAAGTTGGCGGCCTTCGCCGGTGTGAGAGCGTTTCCCGCACGGGTGAAATGCGCCAATCTGTCGTGGCACGCGCTGCGTGCTGCGCTCGAGAAGAGCGGCGAGCCCGTGACCACAGAGTCGCCGAGCGACTGATGCTCGACACCGTGGTCGTGCGCGCCGACTTCCCGATTCTCGCGCGAGAAGAGAACGGCAAACGCCTGGTCTACTTGGACAACGCCGCGACGAGCCAGAAGCCGCGCAAGGTGCTCGACGCGATTCAGCACTACTACAACTTCCACAATGCGAACGTGCATCGCGGCGCTTACACGCTGGCCGTTGAGGCCACCGAAGCGTACGAAGCCGGGCGCACCGCCGTCGCCGGCTTCGTGAACGCATGGGCCCGTGAAGGCGTGGTTTTTACACGCGGCACCACGGAGTCGATCAATCTGGTGGCCTCCTCGTGGGGCCGGACCAACGTGCAACGTGGCGACCAGGTCGTGGTCACCGCCATGGACCATCACTCGAACATCGTGCCGTGGCAGATCCTGTGTCAGGAAAAGGGCGCGACGCTGCGGATGGTCGAGATCACGGAAGATGGGCGCATCGATGTGTCGGACTTCGGTCGGGCGCTCGAGTCCAAACCCAAGATCGTGGCGTTCCCCTATGTCTCGAATTCGCTCGGGACGGTGAATCCGGTCGCGCAGCTCACCAGGTTGGCGCACGCCGCGGGCGCGGTCGCGGTCGTCGACGGAGCCCAGGCGGCCCCGCATCTCCGCGTCGACGTGCAGGCGATGGACTGCGACTTCTTCGCGTTCTCCGGCCACAAGATGCTCGCGCCGATGGGCAGCGGCGCCTTGATCGCGAAACCGGCGCTGCTCGAGGCAATGCCGCCCTACCATGGCGGTGGCGAAATGATCGAGCGGGTCTGGGACGACCACGCGAGCTGGAACAAGATCCCCCACAAGTTCGAGGGTGGGACGCCGAACGTCGAAGCGGCGGTCGGCCTGGGTGCCGCGATCGCTTATCTGGAGCAGCTGGGGATGGACCGTGTTGCCGAGCACGAGTCAGCGCTTGCCCGGATCGCCATCGAGCGGCTCACGCAGATCGAGGGCGTGACCATCTACGGACCACGCGACCATCGCGCCGGCGTCGTTCCATTCACCTACGGCGACATTCATCCACACGATTTGGCGACGATTCTCGATCGCGACGGCGTCTGTATTCGTGCGGGTCATCATTGTACACAGCCGCTGATGCGCAGATTGGGTGTCGCGGCGACTGCGCGGACGTCCTTTTACATCTATAACGACGTGGACGACATCGACGCGCTCGTCGCGGCGTTACGGAAAGCCGGCGAGCTTTTCGGCGTACCGGCTTAACCTTTTCCCTCTCCCCCTGTAGTTTCGGGACATGTCAGAACCCGTCGTCGTCGATCGCGTTACCAAGCGCTTCGCTGGTCACACCGCCGTCAACGCCCTCTCACTGAGCGTGCCGTCCGGCATCATCTACGGTCTGCTCGGACCGAATGGCGCCGGCAAGACAACCACGTTGCGCATGATCATGGACATCTACGAACCCGATGAGGGCTCGGTGCGCCTGTTTGGTCAGGTGGGTGGTGGGCGCACGCACTCGGCGCGGATTGGATATCTGCCTGAGGAGCGCGGGCTCTATCCTCGCATGCGCGTCATCGACGTCCTGGTATTTCTGGCCGAGGCGAAGGGAGTGTCGCGCCGAGCGGCGCGCATCAAGGCGCTCGAGTGGTTGGAGCGCCTGGGGCTCAGCGATTGGCGTTTACGCAAAGTGTCCGATCTCTCCAAGGGCATGCAACAGAAGGTGCAGTTCATTTCGACGATGTTGCATGACCCGGAGCTCGTGATTCTCGACGAGCCGTTCTCCGGTCTCGATCCCGTGAATTCGCAGGTGTTGCGCGATACCGTGGTCGATTACCGCCGGCGTGGCAAGACCGTGCTCTTCTCCACGCACATCATGGAGCACGCCGAACAGTTGTGCGATCGGCTGTGCATTATCGCGCGTGGCAAGAAGCTCATCGACGGCACACTGGCCGAAGTGAAACGCACGCATGGGGGCCAGCACCTGATCGTTGCGTTCGACGGCAGCCAGGGCGGAGCCCAACGGATTTTCGCAGACCGCCGGCTCGTGGCAAAGATTCAGGATTTCGGCCAGCAGGCCGAGCTTGAGCTGGCGAGCGGCGCCGACCCCCAGGAGATCCTGCGCGGACTGGTCGAGTCGGGCGCGCGTCTGGCGCGGTTTGAGCTGGCGAGCCCTTCCCTTCACAAGATTTTCGTCGACCTCGTGGGTCCGGAGGCGGCGACGGCAGCCGCCATTCCAGCCACGACCGCCCAAAGAGTTGGCGCCGGTGCATAAAGTCTGGGCCGTCATCCGGCGCGAATTCGTGGAGCGCGTGCGCACCAGGTGGTTTTGGATCTCGGCGATCCTGGGACCGGTCCTGTTCGGTGGCGTCATCGTCTACCAGATCATGCAGTCCGTGGGCGGCGGAGTGCGGGATATCGCCGTCGTAGACAGCACCACCTCGGCGTTTGGGCAGCGGGTCACCGAGGCGTTGGCGGCGAGCCCAAACTTCCGGGTGACGCGTGTGCCTGCCGGTCCGCGTGTCGTCGATTCCCTGACCCGTCTCGTGGAATCCAAGCTGTTGAACGGTTTCCTGATCATTTCGAATGATCTGACTGAGACCGGCAAGGCCGAATACCGAGCTTCGAACTTGTCACTTCAGACGGTTGAAGGGCTGGAGCGGGCACTCAACAAGGTGGCCGTGAAGGTGAGGCTCGAGACAAGAGGCGTAAATCCCGCCGTCGTTGATTGGGCGCAGGGAATCAGGATTACGCTCGACCAGACGAAGATCGCGCGGGGGCGAACGACCAAGGAGAGCGCGGGGGAGTCGTTCGTCCTCGCGTACGTCATGGCCGTGCTGCTGTTCATGGCGATCCTGCTGTATGGTGTGAACGTCATGAGCTCGGTGCTGGAGGAGAAAACCACACGGATTGTCGAGGTGCTCGTATCGTCACTGCGGCCGTTTCAATTGATGCTTGGGAAAGTCGCCGGGGCGGGCGCGGTGTCCTTCTTCCAGTTCCTCATCTGGGGCGTCTCCGCGCGACTGCTTATCAGCCTGCGCGTACCCATTGCCCGTGCGCTGGGCGCGGATGCTTCTGCGGCAGCAGGCACGAAGCTGCCGCATATCCCCTTTGCGACGCTCGCTGTGTTCATGGCGTTCTTCCTCGGCGGGTTCCTGCTCTACTCGGCGATGTTCGCGGCGGTCGGCGCGATGTCCAGCAACGAGCAGGAGGCGCGCCAGGCGCAGCAGCCCGTGACCTACTTGCTGATGATCTCGTATTTCTCGATCATCGGACTCACAAACGATCCGAGCTCGACGTTCTCGCGAACGCTGTCGATTGTGCCGTTTACGTCACCGATCGCGACGCCAGTCCGCTGGACGGCGGGCAGTATGGGAGCCGGCGAATTGGGAGCATCGCTGGCGATGCTGCTGATTGGGATTGTGGCAATTACATGGATCGCCGCGAGGATTTATCGAGTGGGGATACTGATGACGGGGAAACGGCCGACCATGAAAGAGCTCGTAAGGTGGGTCAGAGCTGCTTAGGACCCGCAAACGCTAGGCTGCAAACACAGGCAGGCGCCTAGACGCCGAGACGCCTGGCGGATGCGAGGATCGAGTTGAAGGCATAGGAAAGGCACGACACGCGCAAATTCGGTGTCATGCCTTTGTTCTTATGAGCCATTGTTGTCCGATGGCACCCTACAAAACCCTGAAGGCATGGCAGCATGCTGAGCGACTAGCGATCGAGTGCGCGAGGGCTTGCACCAAATTCCCAGACTACGAGCAAGCGCGGTTGGCGGATCAGTTGCGGCGCGCCTCATACAGTGTGGTGCTGAACATTGCGGAAGGCAGTTCGCGAAGGGGCTCCCGCGAATACCGCAGATTTCTTGATACAGCTAACGGCTCATTGGCCGAGGTTGAGACAGCGCTCGGACTGGCGAGAGAACTCGAGTATCTCGAGCCCGCTGAGTTTGGCAGACTCGAGGCTCTCGCGACCGAAACCGGTAAGACGCTCTTTGGTTTGCTCCGTAAGATCAGCGCGAGCGCTTCCAGACTACCTGCCCCCTCGTAACTGGAGCCCGCTAGGCGTCTCGGCATCTAGGCGTCTGCCTCGCCGTCGATCTCTCACGTATCTTTCGCGGATGTTCGAGTACGACGTGATCGTGGTGGGAGGAGGTCATGCCGGAACGGAGGCTGCGGCAATGTCAGCCCGGCTCTCCGCCCGCACGTTGCTGCTTACGTCCAACCTCGAAACGATTGGCCAGATGTCCTGCAATCCCGCTATCGGCGGGATCGCGAAGGGTACCGTGGTCCGCGAAGTCGACGCCCTTGGCGGCCTGATGGGCCGCGCCGCCGATCGTGCCACGATCCAATTCCGCATGCTGAATCGCTCGAAGGGCCCCGCTGTGTGGGCTCCGCGCGCTCAGTGCGATCGCACGCTCTATCGCCGCGCCGTCCGCCACCTGCTCGAGCAATTCCCTCTTCTCGAGCTCACGCAGGGCATGGTCACAAATCTGCTCTTCGACGACCGCGGCACGCGGATCACCGGAGTCGAGACGAGCGACGGCCGTCGCTTCAGCGCTCGCGCTGTCATCATCACCGCCGGGACGTTCCTCCGTGGCCGCATTCACCTCGGCACTGATACGCAGATTCCGGCTGGGCGCGCCGGTGATGCGCCCTCGGTCCAGATGGCGCAAGTCATTGAGAACATTGGGCTTACAGTCGCGCGCTTCAAGACCGGAACGCCGCCGCGAGTGGATGGCCGATCGGTCGATTGGGACAAAGTCGAGCGCCAGGATGGAGACGGCGACGAATTTCGTTTCTCATTCCACGAGCGCGTTGAGCGGCCCCGTCAACTTCCGTGCTGGATTACGTGGGCCGGCGCAGAGGTAAAGGAAATCATCCAGCAGCACCTGAAGGAGTCGGCACTCTACGGCGGTGCGATCAGCGGACGCGGCCCGCGCTATTGCCCGTCCGTCGAGGACAAGATCGTGAAGTTCCCGGCCGCTCCCCGGCATCAGATTTTTCTCGAGCCGGAGGGTCTCGATACGACCGAGCTGTACGTGAATGGGCTCTCCACTTCCCTGCCGGTCGCGGTCCAGCTCGAGTTTCTGCACGCGGTCCCCGGTCTCGAGCACGCGAAGATGACTCGACCCGGGTATGCGATCGAATACGACTACTATCCGCCGACGCAGCTCACGCCGTGGCTCGAGGTAAAGGCCGTCGAGCATCTGTTCTTTGCGGGGCAGATAAACGGCACGACCGGCTACGAAGAGGCTGCCGGCCAGGGTGTCGTCGCCGGCATCAATGCGGTGCGCCGGATCCGGGGGGCCGAGCCGGTGGTGCTCGGTCGCGACGACGCGTACATCGGGGTTCTCGTCGACGATCTCGTGACCCGTGGAGTCGATGAGCCCTACCGCTTGTTCACGTCGCGCTCCGAGTTTCGGCTGCTGCTGCGCCAGGACAACGCCCTGCGTCGGCTGCTCCCGCTCGCAGAGCGACTCGGCCTGTTGAGCGACGTCGAGCTGCGGGCGGCAGAGCGGCGTCTGGAGACTGAAGTCTCGATTATGGAATTGGCTCGAGAGAGATCGATTACGCCCGAGCAGGCCTCGGAGGCGCTGGCTGCAACCGGAGCGACGTTGAAGGAACCGGAGCGGATCGCTACCGTGGCGAAGCGTCCCGGTGTGGCACTCGGTGCATTGCTCGCCGCCGTCGGAGCGGCCAGCGCTGTGCCTCCAGAGGCCGTGCTCGCCGCGGAGATCGAGATCAAGTACGATGGCTATCTCGCGCGTGAGCGCGATGCCGCGCAGCGACTGGCGGAGTTGGCATCGTTCGCGCTCCCAACTGACCTGCCCTACCTCGAACTGCGGACGCTGGCGACGGAGGCACGCCAGAAGCTCGATCGCGTGCGCCCCACCTCGCTGGCGCAGGCCGCCCGGGTGCCTGGCGTGACACCGAGCGACCTTCACAACCTGGTTCTTGAGACGACGCGCTGGCGCCGGCGGGTGGCGTAAACCTGGAATGTTGCTGTTTCACGTGAAACTTAGGCTCTTTCGTTTCACGTGAAACGAGCGTATATTGACCTCGCGAACTTCCTGAGTTATATAAACACTTGTAATACAATAACATAGACATGTCTCGTGTAATCGCCATCGCGAACCAAAAAGGCGGCGTCGGCAAAACGACGACCGCTGTGAACCTCGCGGCCTCCCTCGCGACCGCCGAGCGGAAAACGCTGCTCGTCGATGCGGATCCGCAAGGCAACTCCACGAGCGGCGTCGGCATCGAGCGCGATCGCATTCGTCACTCGCTGTACGAGTCGCTCATCGATGGCGCCGCGCTCGCGCAATCGCGATTCCCTCACGTCCACTTTCCCTATCTCGACGTCGTCCCCGCGACGCAGGACCTCGTCGGCGCCGAGCTGGAGCTGGTCAATCTGCGATCGCGGGAGACGCGCATGCGCGAGGCGCTGCGCGACGTGCGCGAAGACTACGGCTACGTCATCATCGACTGCCCACCGTCGCTCGGGCTGCTCACACTCAACATGCTGACGGCCGCAGACAGCGTCATCATCCCGATCCAGTGCGAGTACTACGCGCTCGAAGGGCTCTCTCAGCTGCTCAATACCGTGAAGCTGGTGCAGCGGAATTTCAATCCGGCGCTCGCGATCGAGGGTGTGCTGCTGACGATGTACGATGCGCGACTGAACCTCTCGAAGCAGGTCGCCGAAGAAGCGATGGAATACTTCGGGGGCCGCATGTTCAGCGTCACAATCCCGAGAAACGTACGGCTGGCCGAAGCGCCGAGCTTCGGGAAGCCGATCGTGCTGTATGACGTGCAATCGGTGGGGGCGAAGAGTTATCTGGCCGTCGCGCAAGAGCTGATTCGCCGCGTCGAGCAGAGCGCGCCACCCTCGCCCAGCCTCCCCGCAATTGAACCGCTGCCGGAGGTGCCCGCATGACGGAAACCGCCGCAGGAAGACGCCGCCTGGGCCGGGGGCTCGAGGCTCTCTTAGGGCCGACGCGCGAGGAAGCGGAGCGCGAAGGGAGCCTCGTCGAGCTTCCCATTCAGGACATCAAGCCAAATCCCTTCCAACCGCGAAGAACAGTTGATCCGGCGGCGCTCGAAGAACTGGTGTCGTCGATCAAACAAGCCGGCCTCCTCCAGCCGGTCGTCGTGCGCCGTACGAACGGGGGATATGAGCTGATCGCCGGCGAGCGCCGGCTACGGGCGTGCCAACAGCTCGGCTGGGAGCGGATCCCAGCGGTGCAGCGTGACGCCGATGACAGGACGCTGCTGACCCTCGCGCTGATCGAGAACCTGCAACGCGACGACCTCTCGCCCGTTGATGAAGCGCGCGGCTACGAGCGGCTGATCGCGGAATTCAAGCTGGCGCAGCAGGATGTTGCCGACGCTGTGGGCCGCGACCGTTCGACCGTCGCGAATGCGTTGCGACTCCTCAAGCTTCCCGAGGTCGTGCTGCAGATGCTGCACGAAGGACACCTCTCCGTTGGTCACGCGCGCGCGTTACTCGCCCTCGAGGATCCCAGAATCGTGACGAACCTGGCGCGTGAGGCCGTGGCGCAAGGACTCTCGGTCCGCGAGGTCGAAGACCGTGTGCGGGGCGGGCGCGCACCCGAGCGGCGGCCGCGGATGAAGCGCGGCATGGGAGCGGCCCCTGAAGTGCGTCGCGTCGAAGACGCGTTGCGGCGCCGTCTCGGCACCGACGCGCGCGTCACCTTACGGGCGAAAGGCAAAGGACAAATTCTTCTGTCCTTCTACTCGAACGACGATCTCGCCCGGCTTCTCGAACTGATCCTCGGCGCGCCGTTCGACGGATGACGACGCGCGGCGTCACGATTGTCGTCCATGCCGACGGCGATCTCGAGTCGCGGCAATATCGGATCTCACGGTTGGCCCTGGTGGCGGGGAAATGGGCCGCGATGGGCGTCGTCGTGCTGGTCGTCCTGTTCTTTGCGTTCGCGGGGCCGATCACACGCAGCGCCGCGCGCGTGCCCGGGCTCGAGCGCGAGGTGTCGCGTCTCCGGGTCGAGAACAGTCGCGTGCAGCAGCTCGCCTCTGCATTGAACCGCGCGGAAGCGAACTACCAGGAGCTGCGTCACATGTTGGGGGTCAAGGCGCCGCCGGTATCACGCAGCGGCGGATCGCTAGGGGGCTCGCGCACCGAGGACGCCGCAACGACGATGCGCGCGGTCGCGATCCGAGCAACCCTTCCGGGTTTGCTGACCCACTACGAGAGCGGGGCATCGATCCCATCTCATTGGCCGCTCACCATCCCCGGATTTGTCACACGGGGCCAGGTGCGGGCGGGCGTTCCCGACGAGTCGCATCCCGGAATCGATATCGCCGTGCCTGCGGGGACGCCGGTACGGGCATCCGGCGGCGGCACCGTCACCGCGGCCGGCTATGACGCCGATTATGGTTTCTTTGTCCTCTTGCAACATCCGTCCGGTTATGAGACGATGTATGGTCACACGTCACGGCTGCTCGCCGCCGAGGGCGACCACGTTGAGGCAGGACAAGTCATCGGTCTATCAGGAAACACAGGGCGGTCAACGGCGCCGCACCTGCACTTCGAGATTCGACACGACGGGAAGTCGATCGATCCGCTCGAGCTCGTGAAGGACGGAGGAGCGCACTGATGGCGGTGTTCGGCGAAAAGGGCGCGTCAGGAAATACCGGCAGCACACGCGAAGGTGTGCCTGGGCTATCCATCATCGGCGCGGGGATGCGCGTCGTAGGCGATATATCCGCTGATGGCGTCGTGAAGATCGAGGGCTCCGTCAGCGGCACCGTGCGCGCGGCAAAGCAGGTGCTCGTCGCGCGGGGCGGGGAAGTGGAAGGCGACGTGGTGAGTCGCGAGGCGATCATCGGCGGCGAAGTTCGCGGCGCCATCTACGCCGAGGAACGCGTCGAGCTGCAATCAACGAGCGTCGTTCACGGTGACGTGTCAACGAAGCGCCTGCTGATTCAGGAAGGCGGCGAAATCAACGGCGTCCTGCGAATGGGTGAAGATGCCGGCCAGCCTCCCCCTGCCAGCCAGCGCGAAGGGTCGGCTTCCCTAGCTAGAGCCTAGATATCCACACGGCAGCGATTCGGCCATGTGGATTCTCCAATGCATTGTAACACAATAGTTTAACTATGTATGCCGTGTGGAAGACTCCGAACTGGCGCGATACTGTCATTACGGTGTCATAAATGCGACTGGACACCCTCGTCAATTATCTCGATGACTATCTGCGCATAGCCGAAGAAGTCGCCGATGCTCCGGAGGCGATGAACGGGCTGCAAGTCGCGAACTCCGGCGCGGTCACTCGCATCGCTGCCGCCGTCGACCTGTGCGAAGCCACGGTTCGGATGGCCGCCGAAGAGCACGCCGACCTTCTCCTGGTTCATCATGGTCTGTTTTGGGGTGGACTACGGCCCGTCGTCGGTCCGGCGTACCGCCGTGTCGCCGACCTGATAAATGAAAACGTCGCGCTTTACGCGGCCCATCTGCCGCTCGACCGTCATCCTGAAGTCGGCAATAACAGCGTCCTCGCCCGCCTGCTTGGCGTATCGGTCCGTGGTGAGTTCGGCTCGTACCACGGAGCGCCGCTCGGCGTCTGGGGAGAACGCGCTGGAACGCGGGAGGACCTGAGCCGTGCGTTGGCAACCGTGCTCGGGACTGTCCCGCGCGTATTGCCCTTCGGTCCAGAGCGCGTGCAGCGCGTGGGCATAGTGACGGGAGCCGGAGGATCGATGATTCCGCAGGCGGCCGCGGCCGGCCTCGATACCTATGTGACCGGCGAAGGGCAGCACTGGACCTTTTTCGATGCGGAAGAGCTGGGGCTGAACGTGTTCTATGCTGGCCACTACGCTACCGAAACGGTCGGCGTCACGGCGTTGGCCGAGCATCTCTACAAGAAGTTCGACCTACCCTGGGTGTTCTTGGATCATCCCACCGGGTTGTGACTCCGCGGCGAGTGCTCACGGTTCTCGCCCTCGCCGAGCTGCTCGCGATGGCGCCGTGGTTCAGTGCGTCCGCGGTTGCGCCGGCCCTGGTTCGCGTCTGGCAGCTCTCGCCGGCCACCACCGCGTGGCTCACGATTTCCGTGCAGCTCGGCTTCGTCGCGGGCGCGCTGGTGAGCGCGGCACTCACGCTTGCCGATCGACTGTCCGCGCGTCGTCTCGTCGCTGGATCGGCGCTGATCGCGGCGACGGCGACGCTCGGCGTTGCCGCTGCTTCGGGAATCACCCTGGGAATCGTTTGTCGCTTGCTCACCGGCGCCGCACTGGCTGGCGTCTATCCGCCGGGCATGAAGATCGCCGCTGGGTGGTTCAAAGAAGGACGTGGATGGGCAATCGGAATTCTCGTCGGCGCGTTGACGCTTGGCTCGGCGAGTCCGCATCTCGTGCGCTGGGCGGTGCCTCCGGCGGCTTGGCGGATCGTCCTCATCGTCGCGGCGATGAGCGCAGTCGCGGGAGGACTGCTCGTCCTGCTTGTTCCGAATGATGGTCCCTACGCCGCCCCATCGCCGCCGTTTTCACTCGCCGCCGCTCCTCGGATTCTGAGAGACCGGGCGGTAGCGCTCGCCAACCTTGGCTATCTCGGTCACATGTGGGAGCTGTACGCGATGTGGACGTGGATTGCGGTTTTCGTCGCCGAGAGCGAACGCGCGCGACTGAGCGCGCAGGCGGACGTCACCGCGCGCGCCGCGCTCGTGACATTCGCAATAGTGGGAAGTGGTGCGATCGGATGTTGGCTGGGCGGCAAGTACGCGGATCGCCGGGGGCGAACGTTGGTGACGAGTGTCGCGATGCTCGTTTCGGGAAGCTGCGCGTTGGTTGTGGGACTGCTCTTCGGAGCGCCCCTCGTCGTACTCGCGCCGCTCCTGCTCGTGTGGGGCGTCAGCATCGTTGCCGACTCAGCGCAATTCTCCGCCGCGGTGAGCGAGCTCGCGCCGCGCGATTACGTCGGCACGGCACTCACGCTCCAGACGAGCCTCGGATTTCTGCTGACGTGTGCCACGATCTATCTCCTGCCAATGGTCGCGCGCGCGATCGGTTGGCGCTGGAGCATGAGCGTGCTGGCAATCGGACCAGCCCTCGGCGTGTGGGCGATGCTGGCGCTCAGGCGCCGGCCGGAATCGCTGCGGCTCGCGAGTGGTCGTCGGTGAAGCGAGCGATGCGGCGCAGCAGCTATATTCCGCGTCGTGACCTCGTCTGCTCCTCGATCACACCATCGCCCGCCGCAGAACGGCTCGAACGCCGGTTTTCAAAACCCTTGGGTCGATCGAGCCATGCCGTCGTTCGGCAGCGCGATGAAGTGGCTGCTGGTGAAGCGAACCACCACGCCACGCTCCCGCGATCCCGATCCCAGAGTGTTTCGGCGAGTGCGACCTTCGTTCCGGACGCCGCGCGCTTCTCCAGCCGAGATCACCGTAACCTGGGTTGGTCATGCGACGCTGTTGTTGCAGCTCGGCGGTCTGAACATCCTCACCGACCCAATGTGGAGCGCGCGCGCGTCGCCGTTTCGTTTTGCCGGCCCGCGTCGCTGGGTGGCTCCGGGTGTGGAGTTGCGCGATCTGCCGCCCATCGACGTCATTCTCCAATCGCATAACCATTACGATCACCTCGATAACCGTTCGGTGCGTGCGCTCGCGCGCGCGTATCCGGAGGCGAGTTGGCTGGTTCCTCTGGGTCTTGAATCGTTTGTGCGGCGGCGGGGAGCGAGGCTCGCGAGGGAGATGGATTGGTGGGAGACGGCAGACATCGGTCAGCTCCACGTCACCTGCACACCGGCCCAGCACTTCAGCGGTCGGACGCTCATCGATCGCGGCGAGACGCTGTGGTGTAGCTGGGCTCTCGCGATTCAAGGTCGCAGCGTCTTCTTCGCCGGCGACACCGGCTATCATCCGGAGTTCGCGCTGATCGCCGAGCGCTGCGGTCCGTTCGATCTCGCGCTCCTGCCCATCGGCGCGTACGAGCCGCGCTGGTTCATGCGCTATCTGCACATGAACCCCGAGGAAGCGGTACAGGCATTCCGCGGGTTGGGCGCGCAGGCGATGGTTCCCATTCACTGGGGGACGTTCAAGCTCACCGATGAGGCCATGGACGAGCCGCCGGTACGCGCCCGAGCCGCATTCGCCGCCGCGAATCTGCCGATGGAGCGATATCGCCAGCTCGCCCACGGCGAGACACTCACGATCTAGCTGAGGCTCCACTTCATGTTCCGAAGATCGCTGCTGATTGTATTCGCGGCGGGGTGCGCAGGGCACAGGCTGCCTCCCGTGCCTCTCGCCGGTCCATCGTCCGCACCGGTGATGGAAACGCCGGCGCATGTGGCGCTCATCGCCGTCCCCGGGGACGCCGACTGGAGAGCGCTCGGCGACGAAGCGACGGCCCTTCTGTCGCAATACATCCGCATCAACACGACCAATCCTCCCGGCAACGAAATCATGGCAGCGCGCTGGCTTGCCGATGTGCTGCGGCGCGACGGCATCGAGGCGAAGGTTTTCGAGCCCGCGCCGGGAAAGGCGAACCTCTACGCGCGTCTGGCGGGCGACGGCAGCGCACGACCCGTGATTCTCTTGAATCACATGGACGTCGTGCTCGCGTCGCCCGAATACTGGACGGTGGATCCGTTCAGCGGGCTCATCAAGGACGGGTACATTTGGGGCCGCGGCGCGCTCGACATGAAGGGCGAGGCGATCGCGCAGCTCATGACGATGCTCGTGCTCAAGCGGGCGCACGTGCCGCTCAAACGCGACGTCATCTTGCTGGCGACTTCGGACGAAGAGATCGGCGCCGGGGTCGGCGCCGCCTGGATCGTCGAGCACCAGGCCGACTTGATTCGCAACGCCGAGTTCTTGCTCAACGAGGGTGGGTTAACACGATCTGACGGCCACGGCGGCGTCGAGTACTACGGAATCGGCACCACGGAGAAATCGCCCTTCTGGCTCGATGCGATCGCGCGAGGAACGGCGGGCCACGGCTCCCGGCCGACACCTGACAACCCGGTGCACCGGTTAGTCCGGGCGCTGAACAAGATCGCTGCATGGCAGACGCCGTTGATTGTGACGCCCACGGTTGAGCGGTCATTCCGCGACCTCTCCACGATCGAGCGCGATTCGACGTTGCGCAGCTGGCTCGGCGACCTCCGCTCCGCGCTCAGGGACTCAAACGCGGTGCGGACGATCACGGCCGATCTCACGTATAACGCGCTGCTCCGTAATACCATCTCGATCACCGGACTGAAAGGCAGCGATAAGACGAACGTGATTCCGCCGATCGCCACGGCAGCGCTCGATGTGCGGCTCCTGCCTGGCCAGGATCCCGCGGCGTTTCTTGCAGACCTCGTGCGTGTCGTAGGAGATTCCTCGGTGACGTTTCGGCCGCAGGGGCCGAACTGGCCGGCGACCGAAAGCCCGACGGAGACAGAGATGTTCCGCGCGATCACCGCCGTCGCCCATGCGCGCCATCCGAACGCGCTGGTCACGACCCTGATGCTGCCGGGCTTCACCGATAGCCACTACTTCCGGAGGCTCGGCATTGCGAGCTACGGACTCGGACCGTTTCCGCTGTCACAAGGCGATTCGCGCGGCGTGCACGGAAACGACGAACGCGTCGGCCTGGACGCGTTGCGGTTTGGGGTGCGCTTCTATTACGACGTGGTGTCGCGTGTAGCGGCGAAGTGACGCGGACTCGACTACTTCAGTGGAACCACGAACCTCACGATCAGTCGCTCGGCTGACTGCGGGCTCACGCTGCAGAAACAGTCCCCGATGATACGCTTCACGCCGAGGACTTCGGCTTCGGCGATTCCCGCAACATCGCGGTAGGTGATTTCCAGCATCTTGCCATCGATCACTCGATAACTGACGGGGCGGCCTAACAGACGATGATGTGGATCAATCTGCGCGAGCCCCTCCGCGAGCTTCCGCTGCAAATCGCTGATCGCCTCGGCCGAGGTCCCTGACACAGGCCTCATTTAACGGCGGCGTTCGCAAGCACTGCCGCGGCGTTGCGCCTCATTCCCTTTCGGCCTGGTCGAGAAAAGGGCGTATCCCCGTAGTGGCGGTCGAACTCATCATCGCTCACGGTGGACAAGGCATGGGCATCCGGCGCTGCCATCTCCGGACGTGGCACGAAACCTGGATCGATAGTCGCGCGCGCGAAGCTCACATTCCAGGGACAGACATCCTGACAGATGTCGCAACCGAACAGCGAATCGCCGACCTGGGCGCGTTGAATGTCTGAGAAGTCGCCACGATGCTCGATCGTCAAATACGAAATGCACGCTCGCGCGTCGAGATCGCGCGGTCCGACGAAGGCATCGGTGGGACAGGCATCGAGACAGCGGCGACACGTCCCGCAGCGATCCGCTTCAAACGGGAGATCCGGTTCCAGCTCCGCATCGGTCAGCACGACGCCGATGAACGTGAACGACCCGATCTCCGGATGGATCAGCATCATGTTCTTGCCGATCCATCCGAGGCCAGCGAGCTGTGCCAGCTCGCGCTCGGGCACGGGGCCGGCATCGACGTAGCAGCGGGTCGTCGCCGGCGGCACGATTTCACGAATTGCCGAAGCGAGCTGTTCGAGACGGTCGCCGAGGACGTCGTGGTAATCGGATGACCACGCGTATTGTGCCACCCGGGCCACCGGCCCGGGGTCAGCCGCGCCGTGATAGTAGTTGGTGAGCGTGACGACAGCAGACCGAGCATGCGGCATGATTTTGCGCGGATCTTTCCGCTTGTCCGCCTGCCGATGCAGATACGTCATCGTGCCGGCGTGTCCGGCCGCCAGCCAGCGATCGAGCTCGGCGCGGTGTGGATTCTGCTCGAGCCGCGCGATGCCCGTGGCCGCGAAGCCCAACGCCGCCGCCCGCCGTTTGATCTCGATGCTCACAGTCCCATCGTCTCCCGCCGCCAACGCGCAAAGTTGACGACGTCATCGACGGGCGGCACGGCGTGCTCGTCGCCGTACGCGGTGAACATGCGCCATTGCATGTAGTCGCGTGGCGGGAGTGGAAGAAACGGCGGCCGGCGCCACCAGTCACGCGCGCGAAAACTCCACACGAGTCGCACTAAGTCGACGGCCAGCCGCGGACGGGCCAACGCCTTCAGCGCCAATCGCAGATAGAGTGCGGACCAACTCGCTCGGGGCTGCATTCCTTCTGTATATTCACGGCCTATGACGCTGGCAAGCAGTGTCAAACCTCGCATCCTTGGACTCGCCAGATACCGCGGCGAGTTTCCAGTCTTTAAGGACCGCGTGTATCTCAATACCTGCTCGCTCGGCGCACTGGGCGAGCGGTCTCGTCGCAAAGTAGCGGAATTCCTCGATCTGTGGCAGAGCCGCGGCGCTTCCGCGTGGTACGACGTCTGGTGGGAAGCCCTCGGCGATCTGCGTGCACGCTACGGCCGCATCGTCAACGCCGCGCCCGGCGAGATTGCGCTCGCCCCCAGCATCTCGGTCGCGCTCAGCACCGTGGCGGAGTCACTCGACTACAACCGTCGGCCCAAGGTCGTCATCACGTCGCTCGACTTCCCGACGGTCGCGTATCAATGGCTGGCGAAGGCCCGGAAGGGCGTGGAGCTGGTCGTGGTGGAGAGTCCCGACCGGATCAGCGTGCCGGTTGACGCCATCGCACGCGCCATCGATGATCGCACGGCGCTGGTCGTGACGTCGCACGTGTACTTCACGAGTGGTGCGATTCAAGACATCAAGAGCGTTGCCGCTGCCGCGCACGCACGCGGCGCGCTCTGCCTGATCGATGCGTATCAGTCTGTTGGTCAGATTCCGGTGGACGTGCAGGACGCAGGTGTCGACGCGCTCGTCGCCGGAGGCCTCAAGTGGCTGCTCGGCGGACCAGGCATCGTATTCCTCTACATGCGCGAAGCAGTGGCCCGTCGCCTCGAGCCGGCCATTTCCGGATGGTTCGGTCAGCGCGAGCAGTTTGCCTTCGACCCGCGCGATTTGACGTTTCACGACGACGCGCGACGCTTCGAGCTTGGCACACCGTCGCTCGCGGCGGTCTACGCGCAGCTGGGCGGCCTCGAGTACATCGAGGAGATTGGCATCCCCGCCATTCGCGACGTGACCGCCGCGCTGACAGAAGATCTCATCGACCGAGTGCGCGCGGCTGGATTCAAGCCGAAGATTGCCGCGGATGTCCGCCGGCGGTCGGCGATCGTGATGATTCCGATGCCGGATCCGGCGGCTTCCGTGCGACACCTGGCGGCGGGAGGCGTAATCGCCGACTCGCGGCCGGGGCACGTCCGATTCTCGCCTTTCTTCTACAACGTGCAGGATGACCATGTCAGAGCAACCGAGCGCCTCGCCGCGCAGCCCGCTCACTGAAGACGAACAGCTCCTCATACCGTCGCAGATCGTTCCGATCGAGCGGCGGGCCTCCTTCACGAGCACCGATCCGTGGCGAGTGCTGCGCATCATGGGAGAATTCGTCGAGGGCTTCGATACGTTGTCCGACGTGCGCAATGCGGTGACGGTGTTCGGCTCGGCGCGCACTCTGGAAAACGATCATTACTACGCGGCCGCGCGAGAGACGTCGCGAATGCTCGCGACGGAAGGGTTCGCGATCATCACGGGCGGTGGACCGGGCATCATGGAGGCCGCCAATCGCGGCGCCAAGGAAGGCGGCGGGCTCTCGATCGGTTGCAACATCGAGCTGCCCTTCGAGCAGGGGACAAACCAGTGGGTGGAGCGCTCGATCAACTTTCGCTACTTCTTCGTTCGCAAGACGATGTTCGTGAAGTACTCGACAGCGTTTATCACTTTTCCCGGTGGCTACGGCACGATGGACGAGTTGTTCGAGGCGCTGACCCTCGTGCAGACGGGCAAGGTGAAGCAATTCCCAGTCGTGCTGTTCGGGAAAAAATACTGGGGCGGCCTCGCGGACTGGCTCAAGGAGCGCGTCGCCGGCGAAGGAAAGATCTCTCCCGAGGATTTGAATCTCTTCCTCCTGACGGATGATCCGAAGGAAGCGCTTGGCTGGATCGTGGAAGCGCGCGAGCGCCGCACCCGTGCATACCGCGCCATGGCGCCGATGGGGCAAGCCACGCGATGACGCAAAACGAGTATCTGCGCGGCCAGCGCATCAGTCCGAAACCGATCACCGGCAAGGAAACGGTGGCCGAGCTCGTCGAGAATGCGTTTCTCGCCTACAACGCCGGGCGGTTGGCCGAGGGGTGTCGTCTCTTTGCCGAGCGGATGCTCGAAGACGACGTCACCGTCGGCATGAGTCTCACCGGCGCGATGACGCCGGCCGGACTCGGCATGTCGACAATGATCCCACTCATCGAAGCCGGGTTCGTCGATTGGATCGTGTCGACGGGCGCGAATCTGTATCACGACGCGCATTTCGGGCTCGGCATGGCGATGCATCGCGGCACGCCGTTCGCCGACGACGTCGTGCTGCGGGAAGAAGGCGTCGTCCGGATCTACGACATCTTCTTCGATTACGACGTCCTCCTCTCCACGGATCGATTCGTGCGGGAAGTCTCGGCCCGCTCAGAATTCCAGCGCCCGATGAGCACCGCCGAATATCACTATCTGCTGGGTGGCTACGTGCTGGAGCGCGAGAGGGCGCTGGGACTCTCACGCAAGTCGGTGCTCGGTGCGGCGCACGCGGCGGCCGTGCCGATCTACACGTCCTCGCCCGGCGACTCGTCGATCGGCATGAACGTCGCCGAGCAGGCGCTGTCGGGCAGCCAACTGCGCTTCGATGTCAGCGCCGACGTGAATGAGACGTCGGCGATCGTGTTTTTCGCGAAGGTCCATGGCGGGAAGAGCGGTGTTTTGATCATCGGCGGCGGCAGCCCGAAGAACTTCGTCCTCCAGACGGAGCCGCAGATTCAGGAAGTGCTCGGGATCAGCGAAAAGGGCCACGATTACTACCTGCAGCTCACGGACGCGCGACCCGATACCGGCGGGCTCTCCGGCGCGACACCATCCGAAGCGGTGAGCTGGGGGAAAGTAGACCCGGACAAACTGCCCGGCACCGTCGTCGCCTACCTCGACAACACTGTCGCCTTTCCGATCCTCGCCTCGTATGCGCTGGCGCGTCGCAAGCCGCGCAAGCTGAAGCGGCTGTACGACCGGCGGTCGGAGATGATGCGCGAGCTGACGGACTCGTATCTCGAGGCGAAGGCGGATCGCGACGCGAGGGCAGAAGCGGCCACCGGCGGTGGAGCACCCAACCTGAAATGACGAAGGCGGCCACCGCATCCCGGGCGTACGCCATGTACGTCCTTGGGCTGCTGACGCTGGTCAATCTTCTCAATTACCTCGACCGCAACGTCGTCTACGCGGTGTTCGAGCCGATCAAACGCGATCTCCACCTCTCCGATGCGCAGCTCGGCTGGCTCGGTTCGGCGTACATCGTGGTCCTCTCGTTGGCCGCCCTGCCGCTCGGCGTGATCGGCGACCTGCGCTCGCGCCGAAGCGTCATCACGTGGGGCGTCACGGTTTGGAGCGTCGCGACGGCAGCGGGAGGCCTCGTCCATCGCTTCTGGCAGCTGTTCAGCTGCCGCGCGCTGGTGGGATTTGGCGAGGCCGGCTACGGTCCCGCTTCGCAAGCGATCATCGCGCAATACTACAAAGGCAAACGCCGCGCCTTTGCGATCGGCGTGTACTCGGTCGGCATGGCGCTGGGTGGAGTCTTGGGCATCTGGTTCGGGGGCGTCATCGCCGAGACGTATGGGTGGCGGAGCGCGTTCATCTGGATGGGCGTGCCCGGCTTGGTGCTCGCGGTGTTGGCGTCGCGCTTACGAGAACTGGATCGCCGGCCACCACCGCCGATCATGGACACGTTGCGCGAGTGGTGGCGGCATGGAATGCATGGCGTGACGCACTACGTCATGCCGCTCGCGATCTGCGCCGGTGCGGGCGCCTTGGTGGCCGGTTTCCTCGCGCTGTTCGAAGACATTCCGTCCCAGGTCGGCACGGCCGTGTTCAGCATCGGCGTAAGCGCCGGCGTCGCATGGACAGTGTGGCGACTCGTGCCGCTCGCGGTGCGACGGACGACCGAGGCTGGAGCCGTGGCCGCCGGTGCGCTCGGTGAATTTCAGCACGCGGCCGCTTTAGTGCTGCGTACCCCAACGTTGATCTGGATATTCCTCGGCGGCGCCATGGTGACATTCGCGGCGAACGGACTAATTGCCTGGGCGGCGACGTTCATGCAGCGCGTGCACGGGCTCTCGGTCACGCGCGTCGGCGCAGAATTCGGCATCTGGGGCCTCGCCGGCGGCGTGACAGGAGCGCTATTCGGCGGCCGGCTCGCGGACCGGCTGCAGCAGCGCTGGGGCGGCGGACGCGTCCTCGCGAGCGGAACGGGCTTCGTCCTCGGCGCTCCGGTCTGCGCGGCGCTGATCTTGGTCGATGATCTGCGCTGGTTCGGCCCGCTCGTCCTGGCGACGTATTTCCTCTATACGTGGTACAACGGGCCCGTCGCCGCCGTCATTCTCGACGTCGTGCCCGCGGCCGTACAAGCGTCAGTGCTCGGCGCGTTCGTCCTGTTCTCGCATCTCGCCGGAGATGCCCTCGCGCCGCCACTCATTGGGTATCTGTCCGACCAGATGGGCAGCATCCGGACGGCGATGCTGTTGCTGCCTGCCGTCGGTCTGCTCGGCGGCGCCGTCATACTTATCGGGCTCACAACAGTCGGCCGGGATATGAAGCGGGTGAGCGCTCTTGACCTCCATGTGTCTGGCCCGCGTTCCGGGCACGACGCTCCGAGTTGAGGTGGGGTCTTGAAGATCGCGGTGATTTTCGACGCGTTGCATCCCGAATGGGAGGATGCGGACTTCAAGCGCGAGATCGAGCAGAAGGCCGAAGAGGCGGAATACGACGTCGCGCGCGCGCTGATCGCGGGCGGGCACGACGTGCTCATGATCGGGATCGGCGACGACGTCGGCCCGATGCTCGCGAAGATGGCGACTTTTGAACCTAAGCTCGTGTTCAACGGCTGCGAGGGCTTCCGCAAGAACGCACGTCATGAGTATGCGATCGCTGCGCTGCTGGATATGTATGGCTACCGCTATACCGGATCGTCGCCGACCGCATTGCTCGTCGCGCGCAACAAGTCGCTGACCAAGAAGATTCTCGCCTATCACGGCATCCGCGTGCCGGCGTTCGCCGAGTTTCACGATGGCCACGAGCTGGTGCGCCCGTCCGAGCTGCGCTTTCCACTCATCGTCAAGCCATTGCTCGAGGACGCGTCGATCGGCATCGCCCAGGCCTCTGTCGTAGAGGATGACGCGAGCCTGAAGCAGCGAGTCGAGTTCATTCACTCGAAGTTCCACCAGGCGGCGATCGTCGAGGAGCTGGTCGAGGGACGCGAGGTGTACGTCGGTCTGATCGGCAACGCTGACGTCGAGGTCCTGCCGCTGACGGAAATGACCTTCGGCGAGCCCGAGACGACCGAGCACCGCATCGCGACCTACAAAGCGAAATGGGACGAGGACTACCGCAAACGTAAGAAGATCAGGAACGTTTTCGCTAAAGGCGTCTCGGACGAGCTGACCAAGCGTATCGGCGAGATCTGCAGCACCGCCTTCCACGCGTTGTGGCTTCAGGACTACGGCCGTGTTGACGTGCGTTTGACGCACGACGACGAGGTCTATGTCCTCGAGGTGAACCCCAACCCCTTCATTGCCGCCGAGCACGAGATGGCGGAGGCTGCGGCAAAGGCGGGGCTCAAGTACAACGCGTTCATCCAGCGCATCGTGGAGGAGGCGTTGGCCCGGTGAGTAAGCGCGAAGTCCCGACCCCCGAGCTGCGCTGCCCGAGGTGCCACACCGAGCTGGAGCGCTTCTGGAGCCACTGCCCGAGCTGCAGTCACCGGCTCGAGTGGCCCGATACGCAACGCGAGACTGGCGCCGAGTGCGCGTACTGCGGGTGGATCGTGTCGGACACGTTCTCATTCTGTCCCTGGTGCGGCCGCAACATCCAGGACGAGGACTCGAGCGAAGAGCCGCTCAAGGCGCCGAAGGGATTCAAGTATCACGCCCGGTGCGATTGGGGCTGCGGCGGCGGCGTCATGTACCCGATGCCCTTCTGTCCCTGGTGCGGCCGGACGCAAACCTGGCGCTACGATCACTTCCAGAACGCCTGCCCACATTGCGACCGGGGCGTGGACGACTGGATGGCGACCTGCCCGTGGTGCGGCGAGGACGCCACCGGCCGCGATCTGATCCCCCGTGCCCTGCGTCGAGCACGCCGCTTGCTCATCGTGGCGCGCCTACGCGACTGGCACTATCGCGTCGTGCTGCGCCCGGGCGTGTCAGGCGTCGCGCCGCGCGCGCCGAAGGTCATCGAGCTCGACCGCCGTTACGTCACCGGCAAGCGCCGCCGCGATGAGATCTCCTGGAACATGCTGACGGGGTTGCTGCTCCACGAGCTGGGGCACTCGTTCCTCTATCACCACTGGTCGTGGACCCGCACTGGCCGGTTTCGCCGCGCTTTTGGCGAGGTGCGCAAAGCCTATCGCGTCGTCGACGAGCATTGGGTGGATTTCGAGCGGCGCCGCATCGCGACGACGCTGACCGACTACGTCAGCGCGTATGCGGCGACCCACCCGCAGGAAGATTTCGCGGAGACATTCCGCTTCTACGTCGCACGCCGCGGCCGGCTCCGCGAGCTATTCGCGGAGTTCGGCCGGAAGCGCAAAGGCGTGCCGTTGTACGAGAAGTTCCTCGTCCTGCACGACTTCGTCCACAGTCTGCGTGGATGGCGCTAGTAGAGCGTGACGTTGAGCCCGAACAGCAGCTGAAGCGACGAATTGCCGTGAAATAGGCCGCGCCCCTCGACGTACGGATGCGTCCGCCCGTAGCGCGTCTCGAAGCCCCCGAACAGATCGAAGCCGGTGTCCGAGTTCCCGCTCGCCCGCAGGATGTTCAATCCACCGCCGAAGTACAGCGGCGTGCCCAAGCTGCGGAATTTGAGGTCCGCATTGAAGCCAACGAGCGATCCGGCGTCCACCAGGTAATAGTCGAACGACGGGTAGAACTCGATCGACCGCGACACCGGCATGTGGAGCTGCGCGCCGATCAGCCAGTCATCGCTATCGAAGTTGTAACCGCCGTGCACGCCGAAGTGCGAGCGTTGAGCCACAGCGCGGGAAACGCCGGCGGCACTCAGGAGCAGCACGAGCGCCATGAGAATGCGTCGCATGATGTCCGGTCCTCCGGTTCAAGTGCGCGTCCTCTACCCGGGGACCGGCCACGGGTTCGGGGGTTCCCGCCCCGCGCCCCGTGGTCCGGTGAGCCGTGTCACAAACCGTGATGCGTCAGCCCGCGAAGCAGTACGCGCACCCCTTCTCCTGCGACCGTGCCACCGCGAGCACGCCCGACGGCACGACCTGCGCGCCCGGAATGAGACCGGCGACCCACTCTGCCTTCACGGCTGCCGGGTCCAGTCCCATCTTCTGCGCGACTGCGCCGCTGTAAATCGTCAGCGCGACGTTGCAGACGCCGAACTGGGCGCCGCTCGCCAGCAGCTGCTCGATACCCGTACCGGGGAGCGGCAGCGGCATCTGTTTCGCGAAGACGTTACGCGTCGCGGCCGCATCGCCGTCCTTGATGTTGAACACTTCGCCGAGCTTGTACTTCGCCCAAAGTGCGTCGTGCATCGCGATCGGTATGCCGGCATGTCGCAGCACGATGACGGCGGAGTTGTCGGTGTCCTTGGTGCCGTAGTTCTCGTTGTTGCCGTTGAGCCAGACGCGCGGCCAGACGACCGGCATCCCGCTGTTCACCTCGGGCGCGTCGAACAACATCTTGTGCTTTCCCGTGATCTTGTTGAGCCACGCCTCGAACGCCGCGTCGGTGGCGTTCTCGGGGACGCGGCGCGTCTTCGTCGCTGCCTCGAGGCTCAGCGGCGTTAAGCTCGCCAGGCCGGCGGCGGTCGATGCAGCGAGAGTGCCAAGAAATCCACGTCTATACATAGTGAGCCTCCTCAGTGGTGAGCCCGAGTTGGATAGGCAACATCGGGCGGTGGATCGCCATTCGGCCAATCATTCTCTTTCCCTTTGTAGTCAACACGGGGGTGTGCATTGATGAAGGTTGCCACGTCAAAGGCCTGCTGGTCGGCGAGCGAGCCGGGCGCATCGAACGGCATGTTGCGACTGATGAACTCGGCGGCCGTGCGCGCGCGCGACATCCCGGCGCCGATGTTGTAGGACTGCGGTCCCCAGACGGGCGGCGCGCCTGGTGTTCCCTCGCCCGCCGCGCCGTGACATTTGGCGCACGATGCCGAGAACACCCGCGCGCCGGCGGCGGTATCGGCGGTGAACGTCGCCCACTTCTGCAATCGACCGCCTGCGCCCGCCGGTGGCGGCGCGACCGCAACGCCACGCGATAGAAACGCGAAGTAGGTGAGGACGTCCCGCATGTCGACTCCGGCGGGATCGATTGCGGTGCCGTTCATGCTGCGGCGAAAACAGTCGTTGACGCGGTATTCGATCGTCTCGACCACACCACTACGCGGCCGGTATTGCGGATAGCGCGCGAACACTCCGATCCAGGTGCCATTCTCGCGCCGGCCTTCATCCAGGTGACAACTCGTACATCGCAGCTTGTTACCGACGTGTTCGGGCAGGCTGTCGCGCGTGGCCACGAGCAGGGCTCGTCCCCGCCGCACGGAATTTCCATACGGACCGGCGGGAATCAGCGAATCCGCAGGTCCGCGCGTAGCTGCGACCTGACGAGCCGAATCAGACCGGGAGCATCCGATTATCCCGGTCATGCAGAAAAGAACAAGCCACTTAATCGACGGCACGGGGCGCACGGAGCGAGATAATACCGGCATTTCCGGCGGCGGCAACCTTCGACGCGTTCATCCTATCCAAACGGGCGTATCCCTCACCCGGAAAGCCGAATGATTGCTCAACTGATCGCCGCCGCACTCGTCATTACCCAAACCCGGCCCGCATTGGATTCTGCAACCGTGACGCGGGTCCTCGATCAACTCAAGGCGGCCGACTCGACGGTTTGTGCTCTCGCCGGTGAAGCGCTGACGGGGTACGGCGGCTGGGGATGGGAGAACTGGGGCTACACTGATCAAGTGATGCCCATGCCTCAGCCGACGCCGACTCCAACGCCGATGCCCAGGGGCGGCGATGGCGAGATACCGGTGCACTGGCGCATGCACGGCAGATCGCACGATCTCGATCCCGGAGTCTTACAGGCCTTCCGAGCGGTGATCCGCGACGACAACCGCTGCATTCGCAACATCGCCGCGCGCGTGCTGGGGACTCACGGTGGTTCGGCGTCGTACGACCTGTTTCTCGGCTTGCTGCGCGACTCTCGCCCCGACTTACGCGAGACGGGGGCGTTGGGCCTCGGGGAGCTCGAGGACTCGCGCGCGATCGGACCGTTGAGCGACGCCCTCAAGAGCGACAACGATGTGGCTGTGCGCGCACGAGCCGCATGGGCGCTCGGTGAGATACAGGACAAAGTGGCGACCGAGACGCTCGCGCGCGCGTTAGGCGATCGCTCGCCTCAGGTGCGCCGCACGGCCGCTTGGGCACTTGGCGAGATCCAGGACAAACAGGCGGTTCACCCGCTGAGCGTGGCGTTGAGCGATGCCGCCGCCGATGTGCGGCTGACGGCCGTGTGGGCGCTTGGAGAGATCCAGGACGCCTCCGCCGTCCTGCTGCTCGCCAACACCACAAAGGACCGGGACCCGCACGTTCGCGAGGCCGCTGCGTGGGCGCTCGGCGAGATCCAAAGTGGGCAAAGCATCGCCGCGCTCGAAGCATTGCTCCGCGACCAGTCGGCGGATGTTCGCAAGACCGCGCTGTGGGCGCTCGGCGAAATTCAGGACGGCAGTGGCGTCGAGCCCGCCTCCGCTGCCCTCAAGGACGCCGATCCCGACGTGCGTACAGTCGCGGCATGGGCGCTGGGCGAGATTCAGGATGAGCGCGCGGTCACGCCGCTCGTGGCGGCGCTCAAGGACACCGACAGCGACGTGCGCGCGACGGCCGCGTGGGCCTTAGGCGAGATCCAGAGTCCGCGGGCGCGGGAAGGATTGACGGCGGCGCAGCGTGACGAGTCTGGAGCGGTTCGCCATGCGGCGATTTGGGCGTTGCGGCAATTGAGCGACAACGAAGCAGGCGACGACGGCATTCACGTGCACGTACACCCGCACGTGCACGTTCATGTCTCGAAGGTCAAGCCTTGATCCGACCTCGCTCGACCATCTTGAAGTAGTCGCGAAGCTCCTCGGCCTCTCGGGAATCGTCCCAGTCGAGGAGCTTCTTCATGCGGCCGGCGACGACCGCCGCGATGGCGTGCGCGTGATCGCGCCGCTCGTAGAAGAGATGCAGTCGCCGGATGAGCACGTCCTGCACCCGCACCGCCATTTCGCGTTCGACGGCGTAGTTGACCTCCGCCCAGATCTCCGGCCGGCCTGTGATGAGCAGGTCGCCCAGTGAGCGGTCGCGATCCACATAGTTCAGGATTGCAGCCGCCTCACTTCCATAGTTCGCGACGAGATGGCGCGCGGTGGCCTCCGAAGCGCCTCGAGCTCGTGCCGCTTCCACCAGCACCTCCAACTCCGCTGCCTCGCCTCCCGGCAGCGGCAAGCGATCCGTCGCGGGGCGCGGTGCCACGGGCCGCCCATCCAGCTCGTGCAGTCGAGCGGCGATGCGATCGACGACATCGCGTGCCATCACGCGATAGGTGGTCAGCTTTCCGCCGGCGATCGTGATCAAACCGTGGGCGCTCTCCACAACGCGGTGCTCGCGCGACAGCTGTGAGGGACTGGCGTGATCGTCCTGGCGAAGCAGTGGACGCAACCCCGCCCACGCGGAGACGATGTCCTTGGCGCCGAGGTGGGCGTCGGGAAAGGCGGCGTTGGCTGAGCGCAGCAGATAGGTGACGTCGCCGGCGGTGACGCGCAGCGTGTCGGGCGACGAGTCGGCGTCGGTATCGGTAGTTCCGATGTAAGACAACTCTCCCCACGGAAGCACGAACATCACCCGGCCGTCGAGCTGTGAGAGCAGTGTCACCGCGTGCTCGTTCGCGATGCGCCGCCGTTCGACGACGACATGAGCGCCCTTGGTCAGCCGCAACAGCGGCTCGGCTGCCGGATCATCGAGTCTCCGCAGAACATCCGACCATGGACCCGTCGCGTTGACGACCGCGTGGGCGCAGATGGTGAAGGTCTCGCCTGTCAACACGTCGCGGACGGCGGCGCCGCGCACGCGTCCGTCCGGCTTGAGCAGCGTGGACACTTCGACGTAGTTCGCGACGAGCGCCCCCGCGCGCGCCGCGCTGCGCGCCGTCGCGAGAACGAGACGGGCGTCGTCGGTCTGCGCATCGTAGTACAGCGCCGCGCCGACCAGCCCGCGCTCGCGCAGCGCCGGCTCGACGCGACGCACCTTCTTGGGCCGCAGCCAGCGATGCGCGCGCACGTTGCGGAACGCCGAGAGCACATCGTACAGCCACATGCCGGCGCGCAGCTTCCACGCTGGAACCCGGCTGCCCCGGTACACCGGGAATAGGAACGCCAGTGGACGCACGAGGTGCGGCGCGATCTTCAGGAGCACACGGCGCTCGTGGCTCGCCTCGAACACCAGGTGCAAAGCGCCCTGCTCGAGGTAACGGATGCCGCCGTGAATCAGTCGCGATGAATGTGAGGACGTGCCGGCGCCGAAGTCCGCTTTGTCAATCAGGGCCGTGCGAAAGCCGCGCAACGCCGCATCACGCGCAATGCCCACTCCAGTTATGCCGCCGCCGATGATCAGCACGTCCACCGGAGTCTCAGCCATGGACGCCAGGGCGGCTGCGCGCGTGCGTTGCGAAAAGGGCGACTCCGCGGCCAACTCCCCTCCACTTGGGGCTGGTGGTAGGTTTCGATTCCCAGTAAGGAGGGAAGAATCTAATGCCCGGTCTCAACGGACGTCGCGTGGCAGTCGTTGCCGGCGTCCGTACGCCGTTCGCGAAAGCAGGCACGGTCCTCAAAGACGTGCGGGCCGTGGATCTGGGTCGCTACGCGGCGCGCGAGCTCCTCGAGCGCACGAACCTCGATGGCGACGAAGTGGACGAAGTCGTCTTCGGCCAGGTCGTGCCTTCGGCGCTCGTGCCCAACATCGGGCGCGAGGTCAGCCTCCTGCCGCAGTTTCCGAAGGAGATTCCCGCCTACTCGGTAAACCGCGCCTGCGCATCCGCGACTCAGGCCATTACTTCCGGGGGCGATCAGATCGTACTGGGTAACGCGAACATCGTGATCGCGGGAGGCGCGGAGGCGCTCTCCGATATTCCCATCCTCGCGTCGCGTCGTCTTGCCGACATCCTCGTGGAAGCCAGCAAAGCGAAATCGGTAGGCGCGCGCATCAAGACGTTCGCGAAACTTCGACCGCGCGACCTGATCCCTGTAGCCCCCGCGATCGCCGAGCCGTCTACCGGCGAATCGATGGGCCAGTCGGCCGAGAAGATGGCCAAAGAGAATCACATTTCCCGCGAGGCGCAGGATCGCTGGGCGCTCCGCAGCCATACGCTTGCCGCCAAGGGCACCGCCGATGGCCGGCTCACGGCCGAGATCGTGCCGTGGCTGTCGACCAAGCCCGGTGAAGCGGTCGTAAAGCAGGACAACGGCATCAGGACAGATACGTCGCTCGAACAGATGGCCAAGCTCAAGCCGGTATTCGACCGGCGCTACGGCACGGTCACCGCGGCGAACGCCTCCCCGCTGACGGATGGCGCGTCCGCTGTGCTGTTGATGAGCGCCGAGGCCGCGCGCGCGCTTGGCTACGAGCCGCTCACGTTCATTCGATCGTACGCGGTCGCGGCCGTTGATCCAGGGTGGCAGCTGCTGCAGGCGCCGCTCTGGGCGGTCCCCAAAGCGCTGGAACGCGCGGGCATACAATGGAAGGACCTCGGTCTCATCGAAATGCATGAGGCGTTCGCGTCACAGGTGCTCTCGAATCTCCAGGGCTTCGCGGCGAAGGGGTGGGAGATCAACGAGGACATCATCAACGTGATGGGCGGTTCGATCGCCATCGGGCATCCGTTCGGCGCGACCGGCGGCCGTCTCGTCACGACGCTCTCGAACGAGATGCGCCGCCGCGATGTCCAGTTCGGTCTGATTTCCGTCTGCGCGCAGGGCGGGATGGGATTCGCCATGGTCCTGGAACGCCCGTAGTGGCGGCGACCGCTCCCGCGCTCACCGCTCCCGCAGTCACCTGGGAGGTCACCGACGGCATCGCGACCGTCGTGCTCGATCTCAAAGGTCAGCCGGTCAACGTGATATCGCGCGCGGTGAAGGACGAATTCCTCGCCTGCTTCGCCGCATTAGCCGACGATGCGCGCGTGCGCGCCGTCGCCTTCTTCTCCGGTAAGGCCGACAACTTCATCGCCGGCGCGGACATCGAAGAATTCGTGACGCTCAGTTCCGCGGCGGAAGCGGAGCGGTTGTCGGCCGACGGCCAGGAGATGCTCGATCGCGTCGCCCGATTCCCGAAACCCATCGCCGTCGGCATCCACGGCGCGTGCCTCGGCGGCGGATTCGAGTTCGCGCTCGCCTGCCACTACCGCGTCGCCACCGATCACCCCAAGACGCAAATCGGTTTGCCCGAAGTGCAGCTGGGCATCCTGCCGGCGGCCGGCGGCTGCCAGCGCCTGCCCCGGCTCGTCGGTGTGCGCGCCGCGCTCGATATGATTCTGGCGGGCAAATCGGAACGGGCGGCGAAGGCATTCCGTTTGGGAATGGTCGACGAGCTGGTGCCTCCTGCAATTCTCGCCGAGATCACTGTCGGTGCCGCACGGCGGATGGCCGGGGGCTGGAGACCGAAGCGCAAGCGTCGCGGTGGCATCATGGGCTTCCTGCTCGATGGCAATCCGCTGGGGCGACTTCTGGTCTATCGCACCGCTCGGAAACAGGTGCTGGAGAGAACCGGCGGGCATTATCCGGCCCCACTCGCTGCGCTCGAGGCGGTCGAGTACGGCATGCGCCACGGAATCGCCGAGGGGTTGAAGCGAGAAGCGCAGCTCTTCGGTCAGCTCGCCGTCACCGATGTCTCGCGCAAACTGGTTCAGATCTTCTTCGCGACGAATGAGCTCAAGAAAGACCCCGGCATTCCCAATGCGCCACCCCCGGTCCGAGTTCATCGCCTCGGCATCATCGGTTCGGGGTTCATGGGCTCCGGGATCGCGGGCACCGCCGTCGCGCAGGCGGAAGTGGACGTCCGCATGAAGGACGCCGACTTGGGCCGAGTCGCACAGGGAATTCTCGCCGCGCGCGCGATCCTCGACGACCGGCTGAAACGGCGCCGCATCACGAAGTACGAGTACGCGCGGCTCATCGCGCTGCTGTCCGGCGGTGACAGTTACGCCGGATTTGGCAGGGCCGAGCTGGCGATCGAGGCCGTCTTCGAAGAGCTGGGCGTCAAGCAACAAGTGCTGCGAGAGGCCGAAGCGGTGCTTCCGTCCGCCGGCGTGTTTGCGTCGAACACGTCTACGATTCCGATCACGCGCATCGCGGAGGCGGCGCGCGCGCCGGAGCGGGTGATCGGGATGCATTTCTTTTCGCCGGTCGCGAAGATGCCGTTGCTCGAGGTCATTCCGGGCGCGCGCACGTCGCCGCAGACTGTGAGCACGGCGGTTTCCTTCGGGCGGCGCATCGGCAAGACGGTGATCGTTGTGCAGGACAGTCCTGGCTTCTGGGTAAACCGCATTCTCGCGCCCTACGGCAACGAAGTCGGGCATCTGCTCGCCGAGGGTGCGTCGATCGAAGACATCGACGCGATGGCCGTGCGGTTCGGATTTCCCGTCGGCCCGGTTACGCTGCTGGATGAGGTCGGACTCGACGTCGCGGTCAAAGTCGCCGGAGTCATGCAGTCGGCGTACGGCGATCGGATAGTTCCGGCCCCTGGCCCCGGGATTGCCGCCCTCGTGAAGGAAGGCCGGTTGGGCCGCAAGTCGGGCCGCGGTTTCTACATCTATAAAGGCGGCAAGAAGCGCGGTGTGGACGAGAGCGTCTACGGCCTGCTCGGCATTCATCCGAACGGCGGGCCCAGACCGGCGGAGATCCTCCAGCGTTTGGTGCTCGGCCTGGTCAATGAAGCCGCGCGCGCACTCGGCGAGGGCGTCGTGAGAAGTCCGCGCGACGGTGATATCGGCGCGATCTTCGGGTTCGGCTTTCCGCCGTTTCGCGGCGGACCCCTGCGCTACGCGGACGACTTGGGTGCCGAGCGCGTGGTCGGTGATCTCGAGCGCCTGGCCGAGCGCCATGGTGTTCGGTTCGCACCCAGCGAGGTCCTTCAGGAGCATGCCCGCCGCGGCACCAAGTTCTATTCCTGATGCTGCGAGCTGTCTTTCTGTGGTTGAGCGAACAGCCGCGCATTTTCGGCTTCGTGCGGAAAAACCGTCTCGCGCGCAAACTGGCATCGCGGTTCATCGCCGGTGAGACCGCCACGGAAGCGATCAACACGCTCGCTGAGCTGAATCACGGCAACCTCTCCGCGTCGCTCGACCTGCTCGGGGAATCGGTGCTGCATGCCGAGGAAGCGCGACGGGCGTGCGCGACCTATCTCGACCTGCTCGACCGCATCCGCGACGCGAAGGCCAACGCCAACGTTTCGGTCAAGCTCACCCAGATGGGGCTCGACGTCGACGAGGCTCTTTGCATCGACAACATGCGCGCCATTATCGGCCGGGCGAAGCAGTACGGCTCGTTTGTCCGCATCGATATGGAGCAGTCGAGTTATACGGGAAAGACGTTGCAGCTCTTCACCGACGTGTTCTATCCGGAGTTCGGCAATACAGTTGGAGTCGTCCTGCAGTCCTACTTGCGACGGACAGCGAGTGACGTCGACGCGATGATCGCTTTGAGAGCGCGCGTGCGTCTGTGCAAAGGCGCCTACCAGGAGCCCGAGAGCGTCGCCTTCCCCGACAAGAAAGACGTAGACACCAACTTCATCACCTGTATGGAACGATTGCTCGAGCGCGGGAATTACCCGGGGATCGCGACCCACGACGAAAAGATCATCGCCCACGCCAAGCAATTCACCAAGAGCAACGTCATTCCTGCCAAACGATTCGAATTCCAGATGTTGTACGGCGTGCGTCGCGACCTCCAAAACAAGTTGCGGCGCGAGGGCTGCAACATGCGAGTGTACGTGCCGTTCGGCACGCATTGGTATCCGTACTTGATGCGCCGGCTCGCCGAACGGCCGGCCAATGTCGCGTTCATCGTCGCGAACGTGCTCAAAGAATCGGTGCATCGCCGCTGATGGGCGACACGACCCTCGGTGGCTACCAGCAAGTGCACGGACGGCCGCCGGCGTTCGGCGCCGCGGATGGCCGAGCATATTCTGTCGCCACGTTCGCCGACGACACCGCTGAAGCGGGACGTTTCGGCGCGGCACTGTTGTTCGTCTGTTGGGGCGACGGTGGAGTAGACCGGCCGGTCGGTCACCTGGAGACGGACTATCTGGCTTACGGAAACAGCCCGGACGAGGCGCTGGCCCCGCTGCTCGCGTTGACGCTCGAACAGGTCAAGGCCCATCTCGACCGTTGCGTCGCCCGGCAGCCGCAATGACGCCAACGACCGGGGTCGTGCTCGCGCGCACGGGCGGCGGCTACCGCGTGCACACCGACGCCGGCGAAATCACCGCTACGCTGCGAGGCAAACTCAAACATCGGGATACGGACCGCGTCGTCCCAGGCGACGTCGTCGTGTTGGAGGGAACCACGATCGCCGAGATCCGGCCGCGGCGGTCGGTGCTTGCGCGTCGCGCGGCGCAGGGAAGTAGCGGCGCGGGTCCGCGTCGCGCACAACCCGTCGCCGCCAACGTCGATCAGGTCGTCGTCGTCGCGTCCGCGCGCGACCCCGAGCCCAACCCGCGCATGATGGATCGCTTCCTGGTAATTGCCGAGGCCAACGGTCTGCCGTCGGCAATCGTCGTGAACAAAACGGAGCTCGATCCGTCCGTCTCGGCGACGGTTGCGCAGAGATATCGGACCGCGAATTACCAGGTACTCCCGACTTCCGTGAAGGCCAACGAAGGGCTCGCGGCGCTGCGTGACTTGTTGCGCGGCCGTCATTCTGTCTTCACGGGCGCGTCGGGCGCGGGGAAATCGAGCCTGCTGAACGCGCTCGAGCCGGGGCTCAAGCTGCGCGTGGGCGCGATCAGTGAGAAATGGCGCACCGGCAAGCACACCACGACGGCCGCCGAGCTCGTCCCCATCGCCAGTGTCGGCTACGTCGTCGATACGCCCGGCCTCCGCGAAGTCGGCGCCTGGGGCATCGATCCCAACGAGCTCGACGCCTGCTTTCCCGAATTCCGTCCCTATCTCGATCAGTGCCGGTTCGATAACTGCCGCCACCTTGAGGAGCCCGGATGTGCGGTGCGCGGCGCACCGGTGGGAGCGATCGATCCCGATCGCCTGCTGTCGTACGAGAGGATCTACGAAGAGGTCAGCGAGCCTTCCTGGTCCAGCGGCCGGCGTCGCGGGAGGTGACCTTGACCATCATCTGCGCGAAGGCGTCGTCGAGATCGATCGCCTGCGAGTTCGCGAGGCAAATGACGACGAACAGAATGTCCGCGAGCTCCATGGCGATCGACCCGTCGGGCTCGCTCGGCTTCTTTGGCTTGGGGCCGAAGCGGTGATTGATCTCCCGCGCCAGCTCGCCGACTTCTTCGGTCAGGCGCGCGACGTTCGCGAGCGGCGGAAAGTAGCCCTCTTCGAATTGACCGATCCATCGGTCCACTGCCTGCTGCGCGTCGCGGAAACTCATGAGCTCCTCTGACTTGGTAGCGCCTTTTCAAGGCGAGCGATTTGCGGACGTGGAGCGACTGAGTCGCGTGATTGCGCCTCCGTACGACGTCATCGACGCTGGGGAGCGGACGCAGCTCGCTGCGCTCGACGAACACAATATCGTGCACGTCATGCTGCCGGAAGCGCCGGAGGGGCGTCCGCCCGACGCGCGTTACGCGGTGGCGGCGGAGCTGCTGGCCGCGTGGCGCAAACGCGGCGTGCTGATGCGCGATCCGGCGCCGGCGCTGTATGTGCTCGCCCAGGACTTCACGCTACCGACGGGCGAACGGCGAACGCGGTGCGGTGTGTTCGCAGCCGTCAAGGCGGAGGGCTACGAGCCGCGCCGCATCCGCCCGCACGAGAAGACGCACGCGGGCCCCAAGGCCGACCGGCTGGCGCTGTTACGCGCGACAGCCACGAACATCGAATCGATTTTTCTGCTCGCGCCCGATCGCGACCGTGTGTTGGCGAACGCCATAGCGGCTGTCACGCAAGCGGATCCGGATGCGCGTGCCGAGCTGAACGGCGTGCGCATCCGACTCTGGATCGTTCACGACCCTTCCCCCTTCCCCCTTCCCCCGTCCCCGCTTTACATCGCCGATGGGCATCATCGCTACGAGACGGCGAGCGCGTACGCGCAGGAGAATCCCGCGGCCGATCGCGTGCTCGCCTTGATCGTCTCGGCCCAGGACGTTGGGCTCGCGGTGCTGCCGACCCATCGCGTGATTTTCGGTGCCGGGCGCGAGCTGGAGCGGCTGTTGCCGCGCTGGCGCGAATGGTTCGACGTCCAACAGCTGCCGGCCGGTGTCGATCCGGTGAAGCATCTCGCATCGGTGGGACGCGACCGCACGGCGTGCCTCGTTGCGGACCGCTCGCGCATTCTGGCCTTGCTGTTACGGTCCGGTGCCTTGCTCGACCGTCTACCGAGCCTCGCGCAGAGCACCGCGGTCCGCGACCTCGACGTCGCGCGCATCGAGTCGCTGGTCGTGAAAGAGCTGCTGGGCGCGGGAACGTCCACGCCGATCGCTCGCTACGTCGCGGACGCAAAGGAGGCGCTCGCCATGGTTCAGCATGGCGGCGCGGCGGCCGCCGTGCTTCTGAATCCCACGCGCGTCGAGCAGGTATTTGCGGTGGCGGACGCGGGGGACGTGATGCCCCCCAAATCCACATACTTCGTGCCGAAGGTGCCGAGTGGTCTAGTCTTGCGGCCCCTGGCGTAGGGCTGCGATCAGGGCCTTGCAGAATTGCGGCAAGTCCGCGGGCGTGCGCGACGAGATGAGATTGCCGTCCACGACGACCGCGCTGTCCTCCCAAATCACGCCGGCATTCTCCATGTCGTCTTTTATGGCGCGGACACTGGTCGCCCGCTTGCCCTTGAGAATCTTGGCGGAGATCGGCACCCATCCCGCATGACAAATGAAGGCAACGGGCTTGCCGGCTTGGTAGATCTCACGAGTCAGATGAAGGACCTTCTCAGAGCGCCGGAGTTGATCGGGAGCGAAGCCACCGGGGATCACGAGCGCATCGAAATCGGCGGCGTCAACCTCGTCAACACTGGCGTCAACCGTGACCGGATAGCCGCGCTTTCCTTGATAGGTACGGTCGCCCATGCCGGCGACAGTGGTCGCGGCGCCTTCTTCTTCAAGACGGATCTTCGGATACCAGAGTTCGAGATCCTCGTATTGTCCAGCAACCAGGATGAGTAACCGCTTCCCTTTGAGACTCATTTCGAGAACCTCTATCTTTGGCCCTTATGAATCTACGTCCCCTCGTCTTCCTTGCGCTCGTTTCTGGCTGCAGCCCCAAAGCTGACATCGTCGTCACGCACGGCCTCCTCTGGACCGGCCTCTCGACAGGAAGAGGCCAACCCGGTGCGGTCGCGATCGGTGATGGGAAAATCCTCGCGGTCGGCGATTCGGCCGAGATCGCGCGCTATATCGGCTCGAAGACTAAAGTCTTGGACGCACACGGTGGGCTCGTGATGCCAGGATTCGCCGATGGACACGCGCACTTCATCGACGGCGGCTTCCAGCTCGCGTGGATCAATCTGCGCGATGCTGCGACGCCGCAGGAATTCGTGCGGCGCATCAAGACCTACGCCGCGACCGTGAAGCCCGGCGAGTGGATTCTCGGCGGCGACTGGGATCACACGCTCTGGCCGGGGTCGCCATTGCCGAGGCACCAATGGATTGATTCGGTGACGCCGAACAATCCCGTCTTTGTGAACCGGCTCGATGGTCACATGGCGCTCGCGAACGCCGTGGCGATGCGCGCCGCGAAGGTCACGAAGGACACGCCCGCGCCCGTCGGCGGTGAGGTCCCGCGCGATGCTCGCGGCGAGCCGATCGGCATCTTCAAGGACAACGCGGAAGACTTGATCGGGCGGGCCATTCCCGCGCCGTCGGCCGAGCAACGCGATTCTGCACTGGCGCGCGCCCTCGCCCACGCGGCGTCGCTGGGGGTCACGGCAACAGGCCACATGTCCGCCTCATGGGCGGACCTCGCCAGCTATAAGCGATTGGAGCGCGCCGGCCGGATGACGCTGCGGGTCGCGCTGTATTTGCCGATTGAAGACTGGCGCACCGTTTCTGACAGCGTCCATCGCGACGGTGCCGGCGATGACTGGGTGCGCATCGGCGGCGTCAAAGGCTACATGGACGGTTCGGCCGGCTCCCGAACCGCCTTTTTCTTCGAGCCGTTCTCGGACTCCGCTGGGTATCGCGGTCTGACGCGACAACCGGAATCGGACATGCGGGCCTGGGTCGGCGCCGCCGATTCATCGGGCCTTCAGATCGCGGTGCATGCGATCGGTGACCGGGCCAATGCGATTATTCTCGCGATCTACGACTCCGTCGCGCGCGCGCACGGCGCGCGCGACCGGCGCCTTCGAGTGGAACACGCGCAGCTCCTGCGCCCGCAGGATATTCCGCGCTTCGGAGCGCAACGCGTCGTGGCATCGATGCAGCCGTACCACGCGATCGACGACGGGCGTTGGGTGGAGAAACGCATCGGGCCGGTGCGAATCAAGACGACCTACGCCTTTCGCACGCTGCTCGATACCGACGCGCCGCTGGCCTTCGGGTCCGATTGGACCGTCGCGCCACTGGACCCGATTCTCGGCGTGTACGCTGCTGTCACCAGACGCACGCTCGACGGCAAGAATCCGGGTGGCTGGGTGCCGGAACAAAAAGTCAGCGTCGGCGAGGCGCTGCGCGCGTACACCTACGGCAACGCGTGGGCGTTGTTCATGGATCAGAAGTGGGGAACGCTCGCGCCGAATCGCTATGCGGACGTGGTGGTGCTGGATCGTGATCTGTTTACGGTATCGCCCGATTCGATCGGCACGGTGAGAGTGCGGTATACGATTTCCGGCGGGCGCGTCGTCTACCAGAAACCGTAATCAGCCAGAGTACTTGAACCCCGCTTCGTCCAGCGTGAGCGCTTCGCCGTCGTGCTCGACGCCTGCGGCGACGATCTCGCCCAGCACGAGGGTGTGATCTCCCGCGGGTAACGTCGCCACCACCCGGCATTCGACCCATCCCAGGCAGTCAACCAGCACCGGCACTCCCGACACGGGCGCCGGTTTGGTCTTGATGCCCTTGAGCTTCTGCGGTGCCTGATCGGAGCTGCGTCCCAGCTTTGCCGCCAGATCGCGCTGGCCCTTCAGCAGCAGGTTCACGGCAAAATGATGCGAATCACGGACCATTCCGATCGTTCTCGAGGTATTCTCGATCGCCACCACGACCATGGGCGGATCGAAGGCAGCCTGCGTCAACCAGTTGGCAGTCATCCCATGGTCTTCGCCGTCATGCACGACGGTGACGACATAGAGTCCATAAGGAAAGTGGCGGAGTACGGTCTTCTTGGCGGCGTCGTCCATGAGGTTCAAGTAAGAAGGCTAGATTGAGCCGCGCAACCGCGGCAAATTCTTCATAACCGCCGTCACGGATCGACTCATGTTCTTACAGAGCCTGCTCGCTCTCGCCGCCGCTGTTCCAGCCGACACGACGTACGCACGGTATCTCGACTACTACCGCGGAATCATGTCTCTCAGTTCACTCCCGCAATCGGCCGCGGACGTGAAGCAGCTGGTGCTGAAACGCGACGCGGGCGTTATCACGCTCAACCAGGGAACGATCTATCTGCTCTCGCCGGTCGGAGGGCGGACCGTGGCCGCGGTTTTTCGCGGGGCGGGAAGATTGACGCTGACGCCGCCGGAAGCGCCGGAACGGGATGCGCTACGCCGGTTGCTTGACGCCAACGTGGTCGACGACAGCATCACCGAAGCGATTCTCATCTTCGACGACTCCACGGCGGCGCAGCTCCGCGGTCTATCGCTTCACGGTGGGGACGTTCCCGACGAATTGCTAGGGCACGTGCACGATTTCGTGCAGGGTCTTCGCGGGGAGAATGACGGGACGTTCATGCCGAGTGTGATGGCGGCGCTGTTGAATGACAGCCCGACCGGGTTTTTCATGGCGCACGTGCGGCGCGCGAACGGTGCGCCGCTGGTGTTCAAGTACGATCCCACCGCCGTCGAAGCGATTCAGCTGTTCAAGCCCGCGAGTAAGATGCACTGGGGGGCGAATTGGTCGGTGGTCACGAAGTTCGCGCCCGCGCAGCCGCTCGCGGGGAGCGCTGGAATGTGGACGTTCCGGCAGCGCATGGCGGTGCCGCGTTACAAACTCGAGGTCTGGCTCAAGACGACCGGGATTGCGGACCTGAGCTTTGCGGCGTCCGCTGTAGCCACCTTGCGTGCTCAGGAGGCGACCGGACCATGGATGCATTTCGCGTTGCATCCGAAGCTCGTCGTCGATTCTGCACGCTGGAGTGATGGAACGGCGATAAGCACGTTCAAAGGGAAGGACGACGACGACTTGTGGGTGCGCGCTCCGCATCGTCTCGCCGCGGGCGACTCCGCCTTCTTGACCCTGTACTATCACGGCGATCTCATCGACCGCTACGCCAACTGGTTCTTCATCGATCCGGGGGCCGCCTGGTATCCGAAGAATCAGCAGGGCGGCGACGAGGCGATGTTCGATGCGACATTCCACAGCCCCGCGTGGTACCCGATCGCGAGCATCGGTGAGCGTAGCGACTCGTCGGTCGACGGTAAGGTCATGACGACACGCTGGGTCACGAAGCGGCCGACACCATTCGCGACCTTCAATCTCGGCCTTTTCAAGACCTACCACGCCCAGTACGAAGGCGCGCCACCACTCGACGTCATGATGTCTGAGGAAGCACACCGGGCTTTGCGTAGCGCCATGATGGACGCGGGCTACATGCCGCTGGAGCAAAGTCACATGGTAGAGGCCGTCGCGGCCGACATCTCGAACAGTCTCAAATGGTTCACGCACGCCTTCGGTCCGCCGTTGTACGACCATTTCTACGTCACGGAAATCCCGTATTTCGAGGGTGTGTCGTTTCCGGGCATGATCGATCTCTCGTGGGTGACGTTCCAGAACACGTCGCTCGACGGCTTCGATGAGTTCTTCCGCGCCCACGAGGTGGCGCACCAGTGGTGGGGCAATGGCGTCCGGCCGGCGACATACCGGGACACGTGGATGGCGGAAGGCGTGGCCTCATTCTGCGGCCTGTGGTACCTGCAGAGCATCCGGAAGGGCAACAAGGAGTACTTCAAATTCCTGGACGCGTATGTCCAGAACATCAAGGACAATCGCGATGGCGCCGGCGCCACGTGGCTCGGGTACCGGGATGCCTCGCCGGAGCGACCCTACGGCTACCAGGCGATGATTTACGAGAAAGGCGCCTGGATCATGCACATGCTGCGCATGCTGATGCTCGATCTCAATACCGGAAAAGACGACCGCTTCAGCGCGATGATGCGCGATTTCCACGACAGTTTCGCCGGACGGACCGCCACGACCGACGATTTTCGCGGCATCGTAGAAAAACACGTCGGCGTGCCGATGGACTGGTTCTTCAATGAATGGGTGAAGGGGTCAGCCATTCCGACATATCACGTCGCGTGGACGAGCGAAGCCACGACGGACGGCAGACAACGCGCACGCTTTCGCATCACACAGGAGCATGTTCCGCCCGATTTCCAGGCGTATGTACTGGTGTCCGCCGATCTCGGTCAGAATCGCTTTGCGAACTTCCGGATCAAGGTGACGGGCGCGCAGACTGAGTACGCGAGCCCGGTGTTACCTATCGCGCCAAACGCCGTCACGTTCAATGAGCTGCACAGTGTTCTGGCGGACGTGAAGATGGAGCGCTGGTAGGCCGACCAGGCTATTTTGAGGTATGGCGACTCGTTCGCGTACCGCCGCACGGACGGCCAAGTCGGGCGCGGGTCTGACAAAGGCCGATCTCCTCGACATGCATCGCTTGATGCTCCTGTCGCGCCGGATCGACGACAAGGAGATCCAGCTCAAGCGGCAAAACAAGATCTTCTTTCAGATCTCCGGCGCGGGACACGAGGCGGTGCTGGTCGCGGCGGGAAAAGCGCTTCGGCCCGCATATGACTGGTTCTATCCATACTATCGCGACCGCGCCCTCTGCCTGACGCTCGGCATGACACCGACCGAAATGTTTCTGGCGGCGGTAGGCGCTGCCGATGACCCGAACTCCGGCGGCCGCCAAATGCCGTCGCATTGGGGACACAAGCAGCTCAACATCGTCAGCCAATCGAGCCCTACAGGCACGCAATTCCTCCAGGCGGTCGGATGCGCCGAAGCCTGGCTCCGCTACAAGCGAATCGATGACATCAAAGACAAACCGATCCACGGTGACGAGATCGTCTACTGCTCCGCGGGCGACGGCACGACGAGCGAGGGGGAGTGGTGGGAAGCGCTCAATACCGCCAGCAATCTCAGACTGCCCGTCCTGTTCCTGATCGAAGACAATAAGTACGCGATCTCGGTCCCGGTGGAAGTGCAGACTGCCGGTGGTTCGGTCTCGAAACTCGTGTGCAACTTCCCGAATTTGCTGCTGGAAGAGGTCGACGGCAGCGATCCGCTGCTGTCGTACGAAGCCATCACCCGGGCCGTGGAGTGGTGCCGGCAGCGCAAAGGACCGGCGATCGTTCACGCGCATGTGACGCGCCCCTACTCCCACTCGCTTTCCGACGACGAGATTCTGTACAAGCCGCCCCGCGAGCGTGAAGAGGAAGCAAAGCGCGACCCGATCGTGACGTTTCCCCGTCGCCTGATCGAGGAGGGCGTGGCGACCGCCGCTGAAATCGAAGCGATCAAGGCACAGGTGGACGAGGAAATTCAGATCGCCGCCGACATGGCGTTGGCGTCGCCGCAGCCCAAGCCCGAATCAGCCTTGCTGTGGGTGTACTCGCCGGACGTGGATCCGACCTCGGAGCAATTCGACACCGAGGAAGATCCCCACTTTACGGGGGAGCCCACCACGATGGTGGATCTCCTCAACGCGTGCATGAAAGACGAGATGACGCGCGACCCGCGCATCCTCGTGTTCGGCGAGGACGTCGCGGACGTCAGCCGCGAGCAATACCTCAAGGAAGTCAAAGGCAAGGGTGGCGTCTTCAAGGTGACGTGGGGCCTGCAGCGGCAATTCGGCAGCGACCGCGTCTACAACTCGCCGCTCGCCGAGGCGAACATCGTGGGACGCGCGATCGGTCTCGCGACTCGCGGGCTGAAGCCGGTGGTCGAGATCCAATTCTTCGACTACATCTGGCCAGCGTATCACCAGCTGCGCAACGAGCTGGCCACGCTGCGCTGGCGCTCGAGCAATGCGTTCAGCGCGCCGGTCGTGGTGCGCGTGACCTATGGCGGGTATCTGAAGGGCGGCTCCGTCTATCACTCGCAGACGGGCGCGGTGGTGTTCACGTCCGTGCCGGGGCTGCGGGTCATTTGCCCGTCAACGGCGCTCGACGCGAACGGCCTGCTGCGCACCGCCATCCGCAGCGATGATCCCGTCATCTTCCTCGAGCACAAGCACCTCTATCGCCAGACGTACAACAAAGCGCCGAATCCCGGGCCCAACTTCATGATCCCGTTCGGCAAGGCGAAAGTCGTGCGCGCGGGGTCAGCGCTGACCGTGGTGACCTACGGCGCGGTGGTCCAACGCTCACTCGTCGCCGCGAAAGAGCTGGAGGAAAAGGAAGGTGTCAGCGTCGAGGTGATCGACTTGCGCTCGCTCTCTCCGGTCGATTGGGATGCGATCGCCGCGTCTATCCAGAAGACCAACAAGGTGCTCGTGGCCTACGAGGACGCCACCTCGTGGGGCTACGGCGCCGAGCTCGCGGCGCGCATCGCCGACCAGTGCTTCCCGTGGCTCGATGCGCCGGTCCGGCGCGTCGCGTCCACGGACACGTTCGTCGGGTACGCCCCCGACCTCGAAGATTTCATCCTGCCCCAGGTGGAGGATCTCGCGCAGGCGATGCGCGAGCTGCATGCGTTCTAAACCGGCGCGCGTCTACGGCAGTCTCTTCTTTCTTTCAGGCGCGACCGGGCTGATCTACGAGCTGCTGTGGGTCCGCGTTCTCTACCAGTCGTTCGGCTCAACCATCCAGTCCGTCACCACCGTCGTTGCCGCCTACATGGGCGGCCTCGGCCTCGGCGCCTGGCTGTTCGGCCGCATCGCCGACCGCACGGCCCGGCCAGCGGTCCTGTACGGCCGGCTGGAAATCGCGATCGGCGTGTTCGGCATCCTTTCACCAGTGGTGCTCGGTCTCGCGCACTGGCTCTATATCGGCACCGCCGGCGCTCTCGCGCTCGGCGGCAGCGCCAGCGTTGCGCTGCGATTTGGGTTGGCCGCCCTGGTGCTGCTCATTCCCACGACGCTCATGGGCGGAACACTCCCCGTGTTGACCCGGGCGTTCACCGGCGAAGATCGGAGCCTGCTCAAGCCGTCGCTGGGCCGGCTCTATGGCTTGAACACGCTCGGCGCCATGGTGGGCACGGCGCTCGCAGGCTTTTTCCTGATCGAGTTTGTCGGAGTGCGGTTCTCCCTTGGGGCGACTGCCTTGCTCAACTTTGCGATCGGAGCTGCCGCCATTCGACTCAGCCAAGAACGAGGCTTGTCTGACCCCGGGCGGCAGCCCGGGGAACACGAAACCCCGCCGCGCGATCCTCTCCGGACACTCGCTCTCGTGCTCCTCGGCATCACAGCCTTTGCCGCGCTGCTCGACGAAATCGCCTGGACTCGCGTCCTCGTCATGATCGTCGGCGGATCCACCTATGCGTTCACACTGATTCTGTTGGTATTTCTGCTCGGCATCGGGCTCGGCAGCATGGTCGTCGCGCGGCGGAGCGTACCGCGCGCCGACACGGCTGCCGCGGCGGCGCTCGCGCAGGGGGTGACCGGCCTTGGTGCGGCGGCGCTGTTTTTGTTTTTCGGCTTCTTGCCAGCCTATATCATCGCGGTATTTCAGATCTCAGGTCTGACCGCCGCCTCGCGACTTGTTCTCATGGCTGTCGCGATCGGCGCCGTCGTCCTGATTCCGGCAATCGGCATGGGCATGACGTTCCCGCTGCTGACGGACCTCACCGCGCGCGATCGTGAGGCCCGAGGAGCGGACGTCGGCGCCGCCTATGCGCTCAACACGATCGGCAGCATCCTGGGTGCGGTACTGACCGGATTCGTACTCGTCGTCGCCATCGGTACTCAGGCGACGTTGCGGGTGGGCTTGGTGATAAACGGCATCGCGGCACTCGCGCTGGCGCTACTCGCGGCGCGCGGCGTTGCGGAGGGCTCCTCTGAGCATCGGCGGCTGCGTGTGCGGGTGCTGGGCGCGGCGATTCTGGGGACCGTTGCGGTCGTCGTAGCGGCCGCAGGTCCGGGTTGGAGTACACGGCTCATCGACCTCGGGCCTACGATTTACGCGCGCCAACGCATGGACAAGACCGCGCGCCGGCTGTTCCTCGAGCATCGCGGCGTACGCCAGCTGCGTTTTCGGGAGGGGCCGAACGCCACCGTGAGTGTGTGGGAAGGAGAAGCCGGCAGATCGCTGCGCGTGAACGGCAAGGTGGATGCGTCCGATCGCGGCGATATGGATACGCAAGTCATGCTCGGCCTCGCGCCGCTGGTGTCGCGCCCTCAAGCGACATCCTCCCTCGTCATTGGTTACGGAACCGGGGTAACCGCCAGCGTCCTCGCCGCGGCGCCGGGGATGACTCGAGTGAAAATCGTCGAGATCGAGCCCGCCGTCCTCCAAATGGACAGTCTCTTTCATGCCGTAAACGCTTCCGTGCTCACGTGGCCCAACGTTCGGGTCGTCGTCGACGATGCGCGCAGTGCGTTGCAGCTCGATCGAGATCGCTACGACGTGATCGTGTCCGAACCCTCGAATCCGTGGATCGCCGGCATCGCCACGCTCTATACGCCGGAGTTTTTCCGCATCGCCAAGAGCAGGCTGTCGGATGACGGCGTGTTCTGTCAGTGGATCCAGCTGTATCAGCTCCCGCTACCGGTCGTCGCGGGAATCGTCCGCAGTCTTCGACAAGTCTTTCCCCACGTCAACGTGTGGTTCGGTGGCACGGCTGATCTCTTGGTGCTCGGATCGTCTCGTGCCTTGAACTACGACCGGCGGTGGCTCGCGCGGTTGATCGGTCGCGGCGGCCCGTTGCAGGGACTCGCGACGGAGTGGCTGAGCATCGACTCGCCCGAAGCGTATTTCGGCCGGATGCTGCTCGGCGATTCCGGAGTGACGCGGCTCGTCGCCCGCGCGGAGTTCGTGCACACCGACAATCGACCGCGGCTCGAGTTCGTAGCGGCACGGCGGTTTCTCGATCCCACGAGCGACGTCTACGCCGTGTTCGATTCGCTTGTCCAAATCGGCGAGGGCGATTCGGGGCTGGCGCCGTTCGCGCGGATCAGCGTGCTGGCGGCGCGGCGCAGCGATGCCGGCGTGCTTCCGTACCTGGATGCGGCGCAGCGGGCACAACCCGGTGCCGAGGTGTGGCCAGTGCGCGAGGCTGCGATCTACCTCGCGATGGGCGACACAATCACAGCTGACTCACTGCTCGACGCCGTGATCGCACGCGGTCCTCCCACGCGGGCGGACGCGTTGATGACCCGCTCGCTGCTTGCCGCCGCGCAGAACAAACCGCTCGCCGGTCTTGCCTTGCGGGAGGCACTCGCTGCCGGCGCAGATACCGGACAGGTCCGCGCCGCTCTGTCGTTGCTCGCGGCACGGAATTCCCGGTGGCGGGAGGCGGCATTCCAGGCCCGTGGCTCGCTGGCCGCCGCGCAGGGGACGTTTCGCCACCCTTTCCCCGGAGAATTTCTCACGCAGGCGATGAGCCGCGTCGCACTGGAGGCACCGCCGGACCTCGCGGACACCGTGCTCCGCTACGCCGTGCTGCGGCGCCCTGGGTCGGCGCGTTATCGGGAGTTTGCGGCGGCGGCCGCGCTGCGTGCCGGTCAGTGCGAGGAGGCGGCGGCAAGCTTCGTCGAGTTGATGGACTTCGCGATCCGGCGGGACGACGGCCCGGCGTTAGTGCGGGAGTGCTGGGCCGGACAACGTGCTACCGTGGAGTCGACCGGGATCCCCCCCCTCCATCCGGGGGGTTCTGGCGCTGTACGGAGGACGCTGGAGAAGGCGACGCACTGAGCACATCGCGGATCTCGCCCGCCGCCGCGATGGCGTGATCCACGTCGCGGGATAGCGCGCGCGCCTGCTGGGTCGCATTGGTGAGGTCGCTCAACACCGCCGCGACCCCGGCCGAGCGAAGCCGGAGCAAGTCAAACCGCACGTTCTGCATCGCCAGCACACACGAGTCAACCTGCTCTTCGACGCGTCTGCGGCGCGTGAGCAGGTCGCTCAGCGCCTGGCGCTGCCGATCGAGCAAACTCAACTGCCGCTCCCGTTCGGTGCCTTCCTCATGATGCTTCACGGTCTCGATCCGGATCTCGATGCGGGCGAGTGCGCCGTCGTCGACGTCGGCACTCATGCCGTGCAGCATGCGCGCGAGGTCTTCGGCGCGCTTGAGGAGCCCGTCGACCGTCGCAACCACGTCGGGCAAGAGCTTGCGTTCCGAGGTCGGCACGCGTTCCATGATCTTGAGAATCGCTTCGCGATCGTTGCGCGCGAGCTGCACCGTGCCGACGTGCCTGCCGAATTCGTCGGCCTTCGGCGGCGGCAGGTTGCGGCGCACCCCGGTGCCGAGGAGCGCTTCATGCGCATCGGCCGCCGCCGGCCGGTTGATCACATCGCGCCATGAATACCCTGACTGCCACAGCTTCATGTACTGCGGCAGCAACCCGAACGCCGCCCAGGGCACCGTCACGAACAGTGACCAGCCGAGTCCGCCACCCTGGATCAGGTCGATCAGCGTCAGTCCGCCGCAGACGGACGCCCACGAGACGAATCCGTCGCGAAACTTCGCGACCATCTTCGGTTCGCCACTCGCGGTGAGCAGGCTCTGAGCGTCCTTGCCCTTCGGCGTCGTGCGAGTCGCGCGCCCCCGCTGTGGGCGGCCGCCGCCGGATGCCCGCGCGGGAGGTCCGCCAAACCGCGATTCGTCGCGGACCCGCGACAGACCCGCCCCCCCCCCGCCCCCCAGGGCCGCTCCTCCGGCTCCTGCGCCCGCGACGCTCGTCCGCCGCGGCCGATAGGCCGGCGCGGTTCGCGATTCGAGCGCGCGCCGCAGGGCATCCGCGGTCGGCCAACGCGCCTCGGGCTCCTTCTCGAGCGATCGCATGACACACGCCGCGAGATCATCGGGACAGGTGGGTGACTTGTCTTGGAGATTCGGCGCCGGCTCGGTGATTTGCTTGAGCAGCAATCCCGCCGCCGTCGGTGCCAAGAAGGGCAGCTCGCCGGCGAGCATCTGATAGCCGACCACGCCGAGACTGTATATGTCCGAGCGACCGTCGATGTCGCGATCGCCGGCGGCTTGCTCGGGACTCATGTAATGGGGTGTGCCGATCGCGACGCCGGTGGCCGTCAACGTGCCCGGACCCGTCGTCGATGTCAGCGCCTTCGCGATACCGAAGTCCGTCAGGACCGTGCGGCCGCGGCTGCCCTCGAGCAGGATGTTGTCGGGTTTGACGTCGCGGTGGATGATGCCCAAGGCATGTCCGGCGCCGAGCGCGTCCGCCGTTTCCATCATGATGCGGCGGGCTTCCTCAGGCGGCAGTCGCTCGCGGCGTTTGAGACGCGCCGCGAGCGACTCACCGTCCACATACGCCATGACGAAGTAGACGAGCCCGTCGGGACCTTCGCCGACGGAGTGGATTGGAACGATGTGGGGATGGGAAAGCCGGGCAGCGGTCTCGGCTTCGCGAAGGAATCGGATACGGATCTCCTCGCGAAAGGCGAGCTCCGGCGGCAGGACCTTCACCGCCACGCCACGTTTCAGCCGCTCGTCCCGGGCGCGATACACGACGCCCATGCCGCCGCGCCCGATCTCTCCTTCAAGGGTGAAAGAGGAACCGAGGGCCTGACTCAGCCGCTGCGCTAGCGGATCGTTCATGCCGATTCGCGATCCATCCGCGGATAAGATTTAGCCGCAACTGGGCGACGTTGCAACCAATTCAATAATTTGCTTTTAGCGCGCTTGCCGCGTCGAGTTGGCAGCCTGATACAGTGCCCGCGCCGCTTTGGCGGCGTATTTCGGAACGCGTCTGCCTGCAGCGGCGTTTTCTCGTGGCATGCTCGGTGCATTCTGCGCCCCGGAATATCGTCGTTAATCCCTAGAATGGAGAATCCATGGCTGACCGGATGACTCTCCCCGTACTGCCGCTGCGTGATGCCGTGTTGTTTCCCGGCGTAGCCACGCCCATCGGTGCGGGCCGTCCCGCGACGCTGCGCGCTATAGAAGCAGCCCTCAAGCAACCCGATCGCAAGGTCTTCGCGGTCGCTCAGAAGGAAAATGTCGATCAAGTCTCGCCCGGCGTGCTGTATACGACCGGGACCATCGCGCGCATCAGCCAGGTGCAGCGGAACCTCGGCGGCGTGCAGCTTGTCGTGCACGGTGATGCTCGTGGGACTGCCGTTCACTACACGGAGACGAACGGCTATCTCGAGGCGACTGTTTGGGAAACGTCAGACCTTCCTCCCCTCAACGAGAAGGACGCCGCGTTCGTCGCCCTGCATCGGGAAGTCCGCGAGCGTGCGGGGGAACTGGGCCAGAAGTCCGGCCTGCCGACGGAGGTCGTGCAGCAGGTCCTTCAGGGCGTGAGCGATCCTGGTGCGCTCGCTGACCTCGTCGCCGGTCATCTCGATATCCAGTCGACGGAGCGCCAGCAGCTGCTCGAGACGCTGGCCGTCGAAGACCGCCTGCGTCGAGTGCTCGTGCACGTGCAGCGGCAGATCGCCGTGCTGGACGCCCAGGAGGACATCAAGTCTCAGGTGCAGGAAGAGCTGGGCGAGCGCCAGCGGGAGATGCTGCTTCGCGAGCAGATGAAGGCGATCCGCAAAGAGCTCGGCGAGGAAGAGGAGGCGGCCGAAGCGGATGATCTCCGCAAGCGCCTCGAGGCACTGGATCTTCCAGAGGCAGCCCGCAAGGAAGTTGACCGGGAGCTCACGCGCCTGGAGCGCGCCGGTCGCGAATCCATGGAAGCGCAGGTCATTCGGACCTACCTCGAGACCGTCGCCGAGCTACCCTGGAACAAGCGCGCCGATGAGTCGCTCGATTTGAAACGGGCGGCGGAGATTCTCGAAGAGGATCACTACGGCCTTCAGGACGTCAAGGACCAGGTGCTCGAGTTTCTGGCGGTCCGTCAGCTGCGCCAGCGCCAGCCGAAGACGGAAGCGCCGGGGAATGAAGACGATCGCGCGGCGCGCGCGCCGACGTTGCTGTTTGTCGGACCACCCGGAGTCGGCAAGACGTCGATCGCAAAATCCATCGCGCGGGCGATGGGCCGGCCGTACGTCCGGATTTCACTCGGCGGCGCGCGCGACGAAGCCGATATCCGCGGCCACCGGCGCACCTACGTCGGTGCCATGCCGGGTCGGATCATTCAGGGCATGAAACAGGCGGGCGCCAAGAACCCGATCTTCCTGCTCGACGAGGTGGATAAGCTCGGCATCTCGTTCCAGGGTGATCCGGCGGCGGCCCTTCTGGAAGTACTCGACCCGGCTCAGAACGACACGTTCACGGATCATTACCTCGGCGTGCCGTTCGATCTCTCGGAGGTCTTGTTCATCGCGACCGCGAACTTCCTGCAGAGCATTCCAGCGCCGCTGCTCGATCGTCTGGAGACCGTCAACTTCGCGGGATACACGGAACGAGAAAAGCTCGAAATTGCCAAGCGCTATCTCGTTCCGCGGCAGCTCCGCGAAAACGGCTTGCTTCCTGATCAGCTGACGCTGACGGACGGCGCGCTCAGCGAGATGATCACCAGCTACACACGCGAAGCGGGCGTGCGCCAGCTGGAGCGCGAGATCGGCAAGCTGGGCCGCAAGATCGCTCGCAAGATCGCCGACGGCGCCGCGGAGCGTGTGACCGTGCGCTCGGAGGACGTCCCAGATTTGATCGGGCGTCCCAAAGTGCATCCGGAGCGGATGGCCGGCGAGGATGAGGTGGGCGTCGCGACCGGGATGTATTACACGCCGGCCGGGGGCGACATCATGTTCGTCGAAGCGAGCGTGATGCGTGGCAAAGGTGAGCTTGTGCTCACCGGTCAGCTCGGCGACGTGATGAAGGAATCAGCGCGAGCCGCGCTGACGTACGCCAAATCGCACGCAGACTTGCTCGGTATTCCGGAGGGTGCGTTCGTGGATACCGATATTCACGTTCACGTGCCGGCCGGGGCCATTCCAAAGGACGGGCCATCCGCTGGTGTGACGATGGCGACCGCACTCGTGTCCGCCTTGTCACGGCGGCCGGCGCGGCACGATATCGCCATGACGGGCGAAGTCACCCTGCGAGGCAGGGTGCTGCCGATCGGCGGCGTGAAGGAGAAGGTGCTCGGAGCCGTGCGCGCGGGACTCTCATCGGTGATTTTGCCTAAGGAGAACGAGCGGGATCTCGAGGATCTTCCGGATGAGGTGCGCAAAACGCTCGAGGTGCATCTCGTCGAGGACCTCGGCGAGGTGCTGAGTCTGGCCTTGCGAGGCGCGCGCTTCGAATCGGGACACCTGATCTTCGAAACCGAAGCCCCAGTGGGGGGAGTGGGGGGAGGGGGGGGAGCGCTAGCGCGCGCTCACTCCGGCCACAACTAAGTCGACGGCCGCTTCGCGCCAGCGCTCGCGCAGGGCCGGCTCATCGCCGCCGAGCGGACGAGCGCTGGCCGCGACGACGGCTTCCATGCTGAGATAGCCGACCATCAGGATCAGGGCTTGGGCTGCGGCGAGGTGCGGGTCGACGTCGTCCCGCACTTGGCCGAGCCCCTGCCCCTCAGCAAGCAACACCACCAGGCGTTTGATCGCCGGCGCGAATGGCGCGAGATCCATCCCACGAGCCGAACCACCGAGATGTGTGGCTTGGGCAAGCAAGGCCACGAGTTGCGGGTGGAGAGCCAGGAATTCGAATTGAGCCTGGAGCGTGAGCCGCAGCCGGTCGAGGGGTACGCCGCTGGGAAGCGCGACGTTCGATAGTGCGGCTTCGAGCTCGCCGGCCGCTTCGGCGAGCACCACCTGGAAAAGGCCGCGCTTTGAATGGTAGTAGTAGAACAACAGTTGCTTGTTGACTCCAGCGCGTCGAGCGATCTGCTCGACCCGAGCACCCGCAAAGCCGCGCCGCGCAAACTCCTCGCGCGCGGCGACTACAATGCGTAATGCCCTGTCATTGCTTAGTTTAGGAGTCACTGGCGATTTCGTCAACCATTTGGTTGATAAAATCTAAGGTCCTTCTTGTGGCGCCGCCACTAGGCGACCCGTTGGCTTCGGCGCGGCCGGCCAAGCGACTCCTAAGTCATTCCAATTCAGAATCGTGTTGAACACAAAGGCGAAGCTGCCTTGCGTCTCCCAACGCCAGAACGGACGGATTGCAAACAACACGACGTGCCCCTGCCCCACGGGCGCATCGAGCACCGCGGGGCGGCCAGCCAGCTCCTCGCCGCCCACGAGCAGCCCCGAGAGCCGCAGCGAATCCTTCTTCTGATGGAAGCTCAACACGACGCGCGGTCTCGCCCGCGCCTGCTCTGCGGTCAGCGCTGCATCCTGGTCCTCCGGGACGTCCGTGCTCGTATCCACCTGGAGCAACGGCGACTGGTTGAAGTAGACAGCGACCGTATCCGCGTACCCGTAGGCGATCGGACTGCGAGGATCCTTGATCACGGCGCGGTAGATCCCTCCGTTCGCGCGCAGCTGACGGGCCGGCGCAATGTCGACGCCGTTCGTCACACCGTAGTCCGTGAACACCGATGACGTCGCGCCTTCAGTTATGACGATGCCGCCGCCGTCGATCCATTCCCTCAACGCCGTCATGCCGTCCAGTCCGATTCCCGGCCGCACGTCGTCCGTAGAATCGATCCCGCCGAGATTCGGCGTTTCGGCGGTGCGTCGCCACGGAATTGGCGGGCCGGCCATCGGTAAGCCGTTGACGATTTGCTGCGCGCTGCTCGTGACGTAAGGCAACACCAACACGTTGATGCTCTTCAGCAGATCCCGGTTCTTCAACTGCTGCACATTGAGATAGATGTAGGGGATTGCGAGGGCGTCGAATGCGTAACGTACCCAACCTTCATTTTGCGTGTTGAGCCACGAATGTACGAGTGCGATCGTGGGCAAATCGAGCTCGTGACGCGCGACTTGGGGCAACCCGCGCACACCGACAACGGTGAGGCCGAGCGATTCGGCCGCCTGTGTGATTCGGCGTTCGAGATCCGCAGCCGCCGTCGCAGGCACGATCGTGGTGCCGCGCCCAAATGAACGGTGTTCGACGTTGAACGTGTCCTCGCTCGCCCACATGCGTACGTCACGCAGCGCAAACCGGAACTGAATCAGCCCGCTCTCGGTCGTTGGTGCGATGAGGTATGCGCCGGCGGCATGCCCGCCCGTAACCTGTCCCTTGACTCGGACATCTCTCGTGACCGGCGTGAGCGATGCGTGCAACACCGTGCTGTCGGTAATAGCGCGTAACGCGACGTTCCGCACGTACTGAAGAGTCCAACCCGTGTCGTCGTACGGCCGGGGATCGTCGGGGCCGTAGTCCTGCTTGCTGAAATAGCTCTTCGCCAACGGCCCATAGGGTTGATCGAGTCGGATCACGTAGTCGCCCGCGGCGACGTCGGCCGCCCCCGCCTTGAATGGACGGTCAGCGCGCTGCACCTCGACACCGTGAAAGCGAAGCAGGTTGACGAGACTTGCGGCTTCAACGGGTCGCGCCTGGTTTGCTGGAATCCAAAATGCGTTCGGGCCGTCCTTCGCGCGCCCGCGCTCGACCGCGCGCACGCCCTTCCGGTAGAACTGATCGAGATAGCGATGACCATTGCGCGCCATGTAATTCAGCGCGATGAGCAGCCCCGATTCCTGATAGTTGATGTTGTTGCGAATGCACCAGCGCACGCCGTTGATCGGCGGGTTCGGACGGAACCATTCGACAGAGGTCTGCCGATCGGGAAGCTTCACGGTGTGGCAGTCGGCGCCGCGTGAGGTGTACGTCTCATAGAACCGGCCGATCGAATTGTGGCCGTTGGCCACCCAGAACATGTAGTTCGGCGTCCAGCCGTCGTAGAAATCGTGCGTCCACACGCCCGGCAGTCCGCGCTTCGTGAGCTCCGTGATCTCTTGAAAGGCCAACTCGTGCCACTCGGCGATGACGATGGGGTCGAGCTCGCGATTGTAGGGGCCGGTCCCTGTGGACGTGTAGAGGAAGGGCACAGACTCGTGGAGGTCGTGCAGCACGGTCGGATGCCAGGCGAAGAAGGTCTGCATCATGGTCCGGGTCAGCAGCTGTGACATCACGATGCCGTCGCGGTTATTGTCGTGCGTGGTGTACTTGCCCCAATAGATCAGACCGGGGCCAATGTTCTTGTGCGCCTTCCGATACCGGTACACGTCGACCTCACGGTCGCGGCCATCGAGCTCCGTCACTGGCGTTATGAGTGTTATAACGCTGTCGCGAATCTGTCTGACAAACGGCGTCTCCTCGACCGCGAGCCGATACGCCAATTCCATGAGCATTTCAGGCGAACCCGTCTCAGTGGAGTGGATCGAGCCGGTGGCGTAGTAGATCGGCTTCCCGGCCCCGATCAGCCGTTGCGCGGAATCGGCCGACAGACGGCGAGGATCGGCGAGTGCCGCGGTGATGTCGCGATAATGGTCGAGCTGGGCGATGGTCGTGGAATCGGCGATCGCCGCGAGAATCATGGGACGCCCTTCATCGCTCGTGCCGACGTCGAACAGCTTGACGCGCGGCGAGGCGGCGGCGAGGGCGCGGAAATAGCGCGTGATGTCGGCGACGTAGGCGAGCTTGCCCACCGTCCCCGGGACGTAGCCGAGCGCCTTCAACGGCGTTGGGACCCTGGCGTCAGCCGGCAGATGGTCGGTGAGCTCGGTGTTGAAGCGCGGCTCGGTCGTCAGCTCACGGATTTTGGCCGTGTACGCGGAATCTACCGGTTGCTGAAGTGCGATGAGTGCGAAGACGATGTGAACCATGCGACGTTCTCCGGAATGCGGGCCAATCCTTCCTTCAGAAAATCCAGCAGGAGGCCGTTGACTGCGTCGTGCGACTCTTCAGCGACGGCGTGTCCCGTGTGGGGAATAACGTCGAACGCGTTGCGCGGTAGCTCGCGCGCAAACCGGCTACCGTTGCTCACCGGAATCCACCGGTCGCCGGCGCCCCACACAATCAAAGTCGGGGTCTGTAGGTTTGCCAGGCGCCCGCCGGCGAGACCGTCGAACCTGAACTCGCGCAGCACCCCCCGCAAGGCGATTCCAAAGTCCGGATCGGGAACCGGCGCATAGTATTGATCGACGTCGGCTTCGGTGACTTTGGTCGGGTCGGCGTATGTAGACCGTAGAATGCGTCCCGTAATCCAGCGACCGCGGAGCGACGTGGCGATCGCGCCGACGAACGGCCAGCGGGCGATCTTGAGAACGCCGGGCCAGCTCATCCCATAGCCCGCGGCGTCGATCAACACCAAGCCCCGTACGCGATCAGGATGACGGAGCGCCATCTCAGCGGCGATCACACCACCCATCGAATGACCGACGAGAACCGCGCTCGCGATTCCCAGCGAGTCGAGCAGCCCCACGACGAGTCGAGTGTAATCGCCGTTGCTATAGCCATGCGCCGGCTTATCGGAGAATCCGAAGCCGCGGTTGTCGAACGCGACGACGCGATATCCCGCGGCGACGAGGGGAGGCAACGCGTAGCGCCACGCGTACAACGATGCGCCGATGCCGTGGATGAGAACGACGGGCGTGCCATTTCCGGAATCGATGATGCGCAGGTGGGTGCCATCGATGGTTCGATATTGCGCGCGGAACGGCGTCCCCGCGGGGTAGCGTTGCGCCGCTGGAATGGGGGCGGCCCGGCACGCGGTAGCCACCACGAACAGGGCCAATGTGGCGTGCGCCCTCATGACATGGTCTGCAACGCGCGCCGTCCGATCATCACGATCAGAGGATGGGAGCTCCACAACCCGGCGATCGCATCACCCTCGCCCGAGGTCAGAACCAGCTGCGATTCGTCCATGATGAGCATCGTGACCTTCGGCGCGTCCGCGCGTGCCTGCTTGAGCCATGGAGGGGCATCCGCGGGGAGTTCGCCAGCCAACGCGACGTCGATCTGGGCGCGCTCGCCTGCGCGCCGCCACGCAGGGAGCGTCGGCCGCCACAACTCCGCAGCCATCGCACCTTGTACACTGCGCTCGGCGCGCGCGACGAGCTGAAGAATGAGATTCCCAATCGCGCGGTGACCGGCGATCTCCCTGGTGACTGGATCGCCGGGACGCGACAGACCACGCAATTCCCGCCCCAGGCGATCCAGCGCCTCGCCTTGCAGCGTGGCGAGTTGCGCAAGCAGCGCCTGGGGATCCGTAGGCCGGTACCGCACCGGTCGAGCCGGCGACGGCGTCCGGGATGCCGCGCCACGCGTGACCAACCCCTCGAGGGCACTGTACGCGTTAGCGCGGGCAAGACGGCCTGCACGGGCCACTGCATAGCCGGTGGATGGACCGAGCCGCAGCAGGACCGAGTAAACGAGCGATTCGGTCGGAGTGAATCCGAAAGGAGTGAGGTCTAGCATCGGAAGTAGTAGCAAATACTACTACTGAGTTCCAAGTCAAACAATATTCAGCGGAATTCCCAACAGCCGCGCGATCAGCGCCAGCCGGAATGTGACGTCTGTTTGCCGTTGCGCGGGACTCTTGCCCGGCCCTTCCAGCGGGAAATAATGCGCTACGACTGGGTTCTCGGACTTGGGTATGGCCCGAAGGCTCTTCGGACTCCAGATGCCTTGGTCGGAGCACTCGCTATACAGTCTTGCTAGGACACGAACCGCGCTGGGGACCTGCCGGACGATACCGAGTCGTGCTAGCAGCTCCAGCCAGTAGAGAGCGAAGGGGACGTCGTCCAGGCGGCCCTGGGCATCAGCGTGGAGCGGGTCTCCAAGAATCTCGAATAGCGGCCGGAACAGCTTCTTGCCGGCCTGGATGAAGAACACGCGACGCGGCGTCGGAACCGAGAAATACGCCGCCAGTCGCTCCAGAAACCCGGCGCGCTCGCGCTGCACGGCTGGCATGAACGCGAGCATTTCTATCGAGAAAACGGTCGGCGTGTAGGCCAGCGGGTCGAGGACGGTCTTCCCTTGAGCTTTCCGGAACGGCTTCTGCGCAGTCTCGCTCCGCAGATAGGTCGAGATGTCACTCGCGATGCGGTGGGCGGCGCCCCTGAGTCGGGGATCATCTTGATGGGCACCGCGCGCGAGCGCCGCTGCGGCTCCCTGCGCACCCATGCTTCGCGCCCAGAGGGCGAGCCCAAGGTCCCCCTTGGCGACGCGTTGAAACTCTACGAGTAAGGCTGGATCGTCGTCCCGAGAGAGCAGTCGAAACAGAAAGCGATCAGCAAACCGGAACGGTCGCGCATCGGGCGGCCAGCCCAACTCGAGCAGGCGTCTGTACTGATAGACGGTGCCGCGTTCCTTCCATCCGAATGCCTTGAAGGGTTCCGGAGCTAGAAGGTTTCCGCCCCAGAGCCCCGTATCCTTCTGCTTGCGGATGATCGCGAGCGCCTCCTTGTCATGGAGGACCTGCTCGCGCAACGCCGTCACCTGTTCGGGGTCACGTCCCGATTCGGGAATGACCTCCGTGAGCGTCCGATATTGGATGGGGGGACTGGCTGCCTCAAACAACCACGACAGAGGCACTGTATGCGTGGAGGGAATCTCCAACCGCCGCTCCAATTCGAGGAGGTCGGGACAGCTGGTGCAACCGGGTCAAAAAGCGGGGGCAAACTACCCCGCCCCCGCGTAATAGGCAATCGCCAAGCATTAACCCATTGTCCTGCAGTATGTTCCAATGCTCCGGTTTGTATGCAAAGCCCTGCACGTTACGGTTGCGGACGCTGGAATTCCGACGATGGTAGCCACCGCGGCAGGTGCGGATTGTTGGCGACCGCGAGCGCGGTACGGACGGAGACCCGCACCTCCTGCGCCATGCCATCGTAGCGAAACGACGATCGGTACTCGTCGCTCGGCTGATGGTAGCGCTGCTGGTTGTAGATGTTTTCCTGCTCTTCGCCCCAGCCCTTGGGACGGCCAACGAAATCGATGCCCGGCTTGATGGAAAGTGCGGGGACGCCGGCACGCGCGAATGGAAAATGATCGGATCGGAAGAACGACCCGCGAACATCCGGTTGCGATTGCACGGTTAACGACTCCGCGTGCGCTGCGGCATCGAACAATGGGCCGAGCGTCGAGCGGTCCATACCCAGGGCGCCAATGTCCCGCGTCGCGCCCCGGACATTGGTGACGTCCAGATTCAGGACAGCCGCCGTTCGGGCGAGCGGAATCAGCGGCCGCTGCACGTAGCCCTCGCTTCCTAGCAGGCCGCTTTCTTCGGCCGTCGTTGCGATGAATACAATCGAGCGGGCGGGCCGGGGCAGATGGGTGAGCGCCTCGGCCACACCCAGGATCGCAGCCACCCCCGAGGCATTATCCTCAGCTCCATTGTAGATCGAGTCGCCGCGCACGGCGGGACCAATGCCTTTGTGGTCCCAATGCGCCGTAATGAGAACCGCCTCCTGACCCAGGCGGGCATCGGTGCCCGGCCAGCGCGCCACCACATTCTCCGATGTCACGCGACGCAGCGCGCTATGAATCCGCGCAGAGGCGTGCAACCCGGTGCTGACCGGGCGAAAGTCACGACGAGCGGCGGCGCGACTCAGTGAATCGAGGTTCAACCCCGCTTGCGAGAGAGCGGCCCGCGCGCTGGCTTCCGTCACCCACGCCGCGAACGCGAGGCTCGGGGACTGCGGTTGGTCGAGTTTGAACTGCTCGACGGACCACGAGCCGCGCACGACATCCCACGGATAGGTCGCACTCTCCGTCGTATGAATCAGGATCGCGCCTGCGGCGCCCTGCCGGGCCGCCTCCTCGAGCTTGTACGTCCAACGTCCGTAGTACGTGAGAATCTTTCCCAGGAATACGGTCGAATCGACCAGACCCGGATCGTTCACGAGCATCAGCAAGATTTTTCCGTGGAGATCGGCGCCCTTGTAGTCGTCCCACTTCCATTCCGCGGCGCGAATGCCGTAGCCGACGAACACGACGTCACCGTCGGAGGAGATGTCGGCCTCCGGTCGCTCGCCCCACGCGACGAACGCGTCCCGATAAGCAAGACTCTCTGCGGGCCTGCCCATCTTCCCCCACGCGAACGTGGGCTGCGGCGTCATCCCGACGAGCGCGATCGGTTGGAAGTAGGTCCCACTTGTCCCGGCGGGCTCGAGCCCTAGTGTCTCGAACTGCGCGGCGATGTACTCCGCGGCGATGCGGCCGCCTCTCGTGGCGGGTGCGCGGCCTTCGAGGAGATCATTAGAAAGAAAGCGGAGATGCGCGTCCATCGCGGTGGTATCAACAGGGACCGCGAAGGCTACTTGAAGGAGGAAGGCGGCGATGATCACGCCCTCAACAAAATCCGCTTGCTGGCCCCTCGGCAAGTGGTGATACTTCGCACATGCGCGAAGCGAACGTCCGATTGGAAGGCCGGATCCTCTATCTGGCCGAAGATCCTGCGTTCGTGCGCGCTCAGCTGGCAGGCGAGGACCCCAAATGGACGCCTGCGATCAAGCTTCGCGATGACATTTCGACTGACGAGATCACTCCCGCTTACATCTGCTACTACTACGACGAAACGTTGGGAGAATTCCCGTACCTGGGTCTCAAATGCCGCGATGAATTCCCGATTACGCGCGGCAGCGTAAAGCGTGGCGGTTTCGTCGCGGCGGTGAGCGGCAAGCGGCGCGGGAAGGGCTCATCCCGCGAGCAGTCGCCGTACGCCGAGATGTGCGCTGGCATCAAACTGGTGGTCGCGGAAAGCATCGAGCGCATCTACCGCGAGAATTGCCAGAACCTCGGCGTCCTGACAACCACGGACTTTTCGATTCTCGACAAGGTGCGCCGCGGCGAGACCATTCCGCTTGCTACGTTCACGGCCGGCGAGGGCGAGATCACGCGCGGCATCATCGAGCACGGTGGCCTCTTCAATTACAACATGGCGCGGCTGAAAGGTGATGTCGTGCTGCATCCGCCCAAGACTGCGCGTCGTCCGATGACGTTAGGGGAGAAGATTCTCGCGCGCCGCTGGGTGGTGGATGCCGCGAAAGGGAAGATCGGCGTCCCAGCCGTCAAGCCGGGCGATGAAGGATTCGTGCTGACCGACATCCGCTTCAGTCACGAATACGTCACGCCCATGGCGGCGATCTTTTTCGAGCAGCTCGTGGGCAAGAACGCGAAGGTCAACGATCCGGGCTCGATCCTCATGTTCCGCGACCACCTCACTTTCCTGCCCGAGGCGATGACGCCGGAGCGGGTCAAGGAAGGTCTGCTCGATGTCGCGATGCAGCTCGAGAAAAAGCAGCGCGAATTCGCGGCCGCGCAAGGCGTCAAACTCTACGGCGAGCTGCGCCTGGGTCGCCACGGCTCCGAGGCAATCTGTCACTCGAAGATCCTCGAATCGCACGCGCTGCCCGGCCAGGTGATCATCGGTTCCGATTCGCATACGCCACACGCCGGCGCGGTCGGGTGCGTCGCCTTCGGCGTGGGGACGACGGCGATCTTCAATTCGTGGATCACCCGCGACGTCCGCCTCCAAGTGCCCGAAACCGTGAAGGTAGTGATCCGCGGCAAGAAGCCCGACAACGTCACGGCGAAGGATTTCATGCTGGAGGTGCTGCGCCATCCGTACGTGAAGACCGGTCACGCCATAGGCAAACTGGTGGAGTACTGTGGAGAAGCTGTCGAGTCGCTGTCGGTAGACGAGCGCGCGACGATGACCAATATGACGGCCGAAGTTGGCGGTTTTACGGGCTATGTCGCGCCCGATGCGAAGACCGTCGCATACCTCATGGACTACCGCAAGATGTCCCGTGCGGAAGCCGAGCAGCTGTGCGCGGGACTCGACAGCGATGCGGATGCCGAGTACTGCGAGGTGATCGAGATCGACGCGGCCGGCATTCGTCCGATGATCGCCCTGCC
>Ga0099794_10000006_pt1 | contig 130517 bp, 126 predicted proteins | sample Rivendell_Oct201_10_FD_77320 | JGI IMG/M metagenome (GOLD analysis project Ga0099794, IMG submission 77320) | Vadose zone soil microbial communities from the Eel River Critical Zone Observatory, Northern California, USA -... | ecosystem: Host-associated > Plants > Roots > Rhizosphere > Soil ... | reverse complement strand
GCTACCAGCCGCGGACCGCGCGCGTCGTCGTGGACCAGACTGCCATCACGCAAGACTTCGTGCTCACCGAGCAGCCGATCAGCCTATCGCCGGTGGACGTGGTCGTCGGGTCGCGCGCGCGACACACCGCGGCAGAACAGCTCGCCGTTCCCGTCGATGTCTTCACCTCAGAACAGATCGCGCTCCAGGGAACCAACGAAACAACTCAGATCCTTCAGACGCTGGCGCCATCGGTCAACTTCCCCCGGCAAAGCGTGACCGACGCGAATGACATCGTTCGTCCGTTCACGCTGCGCGGCTTGAGTCCCGATCACACGTTGGTCCTGGTAAACGGTTGGCGGCGTCACCAGATGGCGGTGCTGAACACCTTCGCTTACGGCATGGGTGCCGGATCGAGCGGCGTGGATCTCAACGCCCTGCCGGGGGGCGCCATCGACCGCATCGAGGTGTTGCGCGACGGGGCGTCGGCCCAATACGGCTCTGACGCTATTGCGGGCGTGGTGAACGTCGTCCTGAAGGAGGGCGGCTTTGCGCCATTCATTAACTTCGACGCCGGCCACTATAACACCAAGGGCTATCCTGCTGACGGTACCTCGGCGGACGTGAGGGGCGGCTGGGGCGTCCCGCTCGGTCGCGGTTCTCTCTCCGTTTTCGGCGAGTACCTCTATCGCGACAAGACGAATCGCGCCTGGCCCGACTCGTTCCTCGTCGACCAACGGGGCGTGAATGATCTCATCGATCCCGCCACGGGTCGCATCATTCGGAAGCGGAACGCGCTCCCGCAGCCCAACTACCATTGGGGAGATGGGCTAGAGAAGGACGCGATGACATTCGCAAACTTCCGCATGCCGCTGAATCCGGGAGGGACGAGCGAGGTCTACGCCTTCGGCGGCTACAGCCATCGCGCGGGGACAGGAAATGGATTCTGGCGCTATTTCGACAGCAACAAGAACTGGCCGCAATTCTATCCGCAGGGTTTCCTGCCACAGTTCCGGCCCGACGTAGCCGACTACTCGGCCGTCGCGGGATTTCGGGCCAACGTCAGCGGCTGGTCACTTGACTTTGGGGGTTCGTACGGCGGCAACAGGTTCGACTACGATCTCGAGCACACGAACAACCCCTCGCTTGGTCCCTGTCTGGTCACCGCGTGCGCGCCCGGACCGGACGGTATTCTCGGAACGCCGGACGATCCTGGCATTCCCAACAAGCTCTCGTTCTTCGCTGGCCGCTTGACGCGCACCGAAGGAATCGTGGCGCTCAACCTCGCGAAGCCGGTGAGCCTCGGGCTTTCGGCGCCGGTGAACGTGGCGCTCGGCGCGGCGTTCCGGCGCGAACGCTTCAAGATCGCGGCGGGCGAACGCGCGTCATGGATCAACGGCTACCACCGCGCGCAAGACAGCGCGGGCGTTGACGGCATCTGGGGGACCGCTGACGATGACAGCCTGCCCGCCCCGGCGGGATCGTCTGTCTTTCCAGGTTTTGCGCCGACAGACGCCAGCGACCACAGCCGGACGAATGTGGGCGCCTATATCGATCTGGAGAGTCAGCTCACCAACCAGTTTCTTGGCAACGTCGCCGCGCGATTCGAGCACTACAGCGACTTCGGACAGCGCCTCACAGGGAAGTTGGCGCTGCGCTATCAGCCAGCTCAGCGATTCGCGTTGCGCGGGGCAGCGAGCACCGGTTTCCGAGCACCAGGGTTGGCTCAGAGTTACTTCAGTCACACCACGACCAACGTGATCGGCGGGAAGTTTGTCCAGGTCGGCAATTTCCCGGTGGACAACCGGGCATCGCGCATCTTCGGCGCTAAGCCGCTGAAGGAGGAGACATCCGTCAACCTGAGCGCGGGTTTCGCGTTCACGCCACGCGATAACGTCACGTTCACGGTCGACTACTTCCATATCACGATCAAGAACCGGATCCTATTAGGCGCTACCTTCGGCGGGAGCGATACCGTATCGACGCGCATTCTGCGGGATTCAGGGTTCTCGAGCATCGGGGCGGTGCAGTTCTTTACGAACGGCCTCGACACGCGCACGAACGGTGTAGACGTCACCGGCGGGATTCAGGTTCCGGCGGGGCGGGGCATGCTCGATTTGAATGCGGCCGTGAACTACACCAAGAACCGGATTACGCGGGTCGATCCCCTTCCCAGAATTCTGCAAGGCACGGCAACCGATCTCACGAGCATCCTCGATCTCGTCACAAAAGTCGGTATTGAAGAGGAGCGTCCTGATTGGCGCGGCACTCTCACGGCTGAATACACCCTCGGCCGCGTGCACGGGCTGGGGCGTCTCTCGTACTATGGCGGTTTCGCGTCGGCGCAGCCGAGCTTTACGGATCGCGAAACCTACGGCGCCAAGACCCTGTTCGATGCGGAACTGGGCTACCGCTTCAGCGACGTGAATCTGGCAATTGGCGCGCGCAACCTCTTCGACGTCTACCCGGATAAACCGAAGGCTGAGTTCAACAACAACGACAACACCTTTCCGTGGGCCGCAGCTTCCCCATTCGGCTATAACGGTCGGTATCTCTATGCCCGGGCGGAAATGCGGTTACTGCAGTAGCGCGCTGCAACAACGAAAAGCGTGCCCTGGGGATGCACGGCCAGGGCACGCTTTTTTGCTGTCCGGGACTTAGTAGTTGAAGCGGAGCGTCATGCCGGCCGTTCTCGGCTGGTTCGTCAGGAAGCCCACGCGCGCGCGCAGTCCACGCTCCCGGTCCAGCGCGAGCAAGGCCCGCTCATCGGTGACGTTGTTCACGAAAACCGAAGCCTCCCAACTCGCGCGCGTCAACCCGACTCGGAAATTGAGAAGACTGTACGCCGGCAACAACGGATCGAACGTAAAGGTGTTTTGCGTCAGCGGTCCGCCGATCGTGCCGGGGAACGAATGGATGTTGACCGTGCCGATCCCTGGCGTGAGATCGTCGATCTGTGTGTAACGCGAGCCGACGTACTGATAGCTGCCGCCGATGGACAACCGCGAGCCCGCGGCGAGCGACCAGCCATACGTGATGGCCGCGCTCCCCTGAACCTGTGGGACGCTGGGGAGGCGGTTCCCTGACTTGATCCCCGAGATGATCGTCGTCGCGCCTGCCGTATCCGTGGTGGTTACGGTGGACTTCAACTTCGCGTCGTTCAGTCCGGTAGAGAACGAGAGATCCCAATGGTCGTTCGGCGTCGCCGTGACTTCCAGCTCGAGGCCCTGGCTGCGGGACTTGGGCACGTTGAAGATCAATCGCGACGAGCAGGTTCCTGCGGTGAGGACCAGCTGCAGGTCGCGAATGTCCATGTAGAATGCGGACGCGTTGATGGACGCTCGGCCACCGGCAAGACGAGACTTCACTCCCACCTCATAGTTCCACGCGGTCTCATCTTTCCAGGAGTTGTGGCCGCTGAAGGTAATGGAGTCCTGCTTGGAGCAGATCGGGAGATTCAGTGGATCGTTGATGCCGCCCAGCCGGAATCCTTTAGAGACTTGCGCGTTGAGGGTGAGCGCATCAGAAGCCTTGTAGCTCGCGATCAGGCGAGGCGCCACACCGTTCGCTTTGGTCGAACCGGGCGTGGAGACCAGCGAGGTGCCGGTGTTGTTGTTCGTGAAGATGCCGTCGAAGATCTGCTGGCGATCTTCCTTGAAGTTGTAATAGCGCAGGCCCCCGGTCAGGTCGAACTGCGGACCCGCGGAGATCGTCGCCTCGCCGAAGACGGCGCCCTGCTTCAAGGCGTAGTCCAGATCGGACCAGAACAGGTGGTCCTTCGGCGCGCGGAGTCCTTTGGTGAATCCATTGGGCGCACCCAGAATCGGCGCTGCGAGCGTATCGAACCGCGACACGAGGAGATCCTGGCCATAGTGGCGCTTATTGTTGCTGTAGAATCCTCCCACGAGCCACCGCAGCCGCCCCGCCGCTCCGGAGAGCCGGACCTCCTGCGTAAATACTTTGGACTTCGTGTTGTCGTTGAGCGGAGCGTCCAGCTCGTAGATCGACTGCGGGAGATTGAGAGTGCCGCCGGTGACGCTCGCGGTCAGCGCGGTCGCATCGCGCACCACCAGGATGTTGCGCCGCGCGTAGGCGCTGATCGACGCCACGCTCACCTTCCCAAAATCATATTGCAGCTTCACATCGCCGAGCATGAACTCGTCGGTATAGGGTTCCGCGATCTGCGTGAAGAGCCGTCGTCCACCCAGCGTCACCGGCGGACGCGATGTGGTGTACGGGTTTGCCAGAATGTTGAAGGTGTCGATACGGTTCCACCCATCCATCTTCACGTTCTGATACACGAGGCCCGGCGTAATACTGAACCGACCACTCGGCGCTATCCGGAATGCAGCTCGCGCGCCGGAGCGGACGCCGCCATTGACGTTCGGATTGACCTTCAGGTTGGGCTGCGTCGCATCCATCCACCCGCCGAGACGGTTACTGTAGCCGGCGATACGGAACGCCCCTTTCTCGCCCACCGGCACGTTGAAGCCAACCTTGGCGCTGTTCTCAGGGTCGCCGCCGTCAATCCAGCTGAGGCCGGCTTCGCCAAACGTGCTGCTCACACCTGCTTGGGGTGGGCTACTGATGTAGCGCACGGTTCCTGAGAGTGAACCCGCTCCGAACAACGTTCCCTGTGGGCCGCGCAGCACCTCGACGCGATTGACGTCAAACAGATCGAGGTCTGGCGTGTACAGCGAAAGGGAGATCGGCACATCGTCCAGATACGCGCCCACGTCCTCTTTGACGCCGGGCTGGTCACGCGCGATCTGTCCCGAAGAAGCACCCCGGATGGCCGGCTGACTTTGACCAGGGCCCAGATTCTGTACGCTGAACCCAGCCACGTTCGCCGCGATCGCTTCGATGTTGTCCGCTCCCCGAAGGCGCAGGGCCTGCGCGGTAGGAGCAGCGATGGAGAGGGGCACGTTGACCAGCTCCTGCTCGCGCAGCATGGCCGTCACCGTGACCGCCTCCAGCTCCACCGCCTGCATCACGATATCGACCGTGACTTCCGCACCCGGGCCGACCTGGACGTCCTTCTGGGAGACTGTTCGCAAGCCGGGCAGCGACGCGGACACGGTGTAAGGACCGGGCACGATGTTGGAGAAGCTGTAGCCGCCGTCCGCGGTCGTTGTCGCACGGCTGGACGCGCCGATGTTTTGGTTCGTCGCCCTGACCACGGCTCCCGACAACGCGGTGCCTTGGGCGTCGCGTACCACACCCCTGATCCGACCGCCTTGCGCATGCGCCTCCCCCGGGACGCCGGACAGAATGGCGCCGAGTGCGGCGAGGCTCAGGAAACCCTTCCGGACGATGCTCATACACTCTCCTGTTGGAAGCGTGGGCTCGGTAGCGTGAATACGGCTCCCGCAAAAGACTGTCAAGTGCATCGCGTCAAACACAAAGCAAAACCGCCGGACAGCGTGGCTGCCCGGCGGTTATTGGTTTCGTTGCTGTGACTGCGTTTACATCCTGGCGCCCATCCCCGCGCCCATTCCGGCTCCCATGCCCGCGCCTTCCATATAGAACTTGGCGCCGACCGCTGCAGCTAGTGGGAATTCTACGAGCATCACGGCCGTTGAAATGACTGTGAGATTGTGCGGCATCAGTCCCATCGGCCACATGAACGCGGCGTTCACGAGGCCACCCAGGAACCAGGCGGCCAACCCCGCCTTTACCGCCGTTACCGGACCCGCGCCGTAACGCGGTCGAATGGCGGCATACAACCACACCAGGAACACGCCAACGACGAAATCGAGGAATACGAACCAAAGGATCGTGTTGCCAGCGATAGGTGGTTTGCCCAACGCCTGCATCGCCGCCGCCATCTGCGCCTTGAGGACGACGCCGTAGAGCACATAGTCGATGACGTTCAGCACGACTCCGGCAATCACGCCGCCGATCAGCACCTTCTGCAGGTTGATCTTGCCCATCGAGCACCCCCGCAACTGAGAGAGGACAGCCGTGGCCCGACCCCCGACCCCCCGACCCCCCGACCCCCGACGCTAGATCACCGCCGCCACGGTAGGGACTTGGACGGCAATCGTCAAGTCACGGCACCATCAAGACGGCGACCAGCCCCCCCATTCCATCTGAAACCACCGCGACGCCTCCCGGCACAACCCATTCTTTTCCATCGACAACCAGATTGAAATAGTAGGTGTCGGGCGGCAGCAACAGCGCGGCCTCCCAGATGTCTCCGCCGAGTCCGTGAGTGTCGACTGGGGTCCATGCATTCCAGCTCCCCGCAATCGCAACCGATTGCGCGCCGCTCATTCGGAAACGCACGACGAGGGAGTCGCCGCGACGCTGCGCGATGAGCGGTTGGAGAGGCGGTGCGGCCGATACGGAAGAGGTGGCGGCCGGTGCGGACAGCGCACGGCGTGTCGTAAAGATCCGAACGCCGCCACCGACGAAGCCGGCGCGCGGAAGTCCCTGAAACGGATCGCGCAGGTAGTTGCCGCCTGACGCTTCCAACGCGATCGCTGGAGTGACGAAGTACTGCAGGGAGGCGCTCGCCGCGCCCGTTGAGCCGTATGCAGGGCTCACCCGCGCGCTGAGCCACAGCGACGCGAGCACACGCGGCCGCTCCATGGTCGCGCCGCCCACGAGATCGGTGTACCACGACCCGTAAAACCGCGTGCCTTCGATTGTCAGCGAGAGTTGGGCAGGCGCGACCGGCTGCCACCAGGTGCGCGCGCGTAGACGGAGCGCGCCGACACCGGACGCGCCCTGGATGACCCCCGTGGCCCAACCGCCGCCGAGCGCGATGCCGCCGTGTTTCGCGGTCCACAACGTTTCGAGCAGCGCCGTTCCCGATCCCGCGGCGACGCCGTCGGAGCGCGTGCTGAAAGCGATGGATGCGCTGCCCGCCACGCGCACGGCGGCGGGATGTGTGGGAATCGCTGCCCACAGGTCTCCGCGACCTTGACCGGCCCAGACCCCGCCAGCGAGCAGCGACGCCGCGCCACTGGCCGCTACATAAAAGGAAGGAGAGAGGCGCTGAACGGCCGGAGACGCCGTGAAAGAGCTGAAACTCGAGCCGCCGGCGTAACGAACGATGCCCGTCCCAATCCCGAGCGAAGTCTGTGTTCGCGCGGAGTCGGGAAGGGTGAAGAGTGCTAACACAGGAAGAAAAAAAACCGGTCCCACTTTCATGGGACCGGTAAGATAAGGCACCCCAGCAATCTCAGTTACGGCCGACGGCTATGTCCCGCCCCAGGATTGTCGGGCCGCTGTGATGGCGATGCCGGTGTGGCCGGCGTCGCCGGAGTCGCGGGCTTGGCAGGCGTCGCGGGTCCGCCGTCAGGATTCGGAACGGCGGGGGTCGCGCGCGTCGCGCGGGTCGCGGGCGTGGCGGGCGTCACGGGCCGGTTATCCAACCCGACCGCTTCACCGCGCACATGCGTGGCCCGGCGCGCCATATTCGCTGCTACCTTCGCCTTGGCGACGTCGGATGCGTGCTCGTTGGGAGCCGCCACCTTGGGCGTCTGGGCCGCGAGCAGCGCCGGAAGGGCGAGCGCGGGAACGAATGCAAAGAGTCGCTTCAACATGTTACCTCCTTGGGATACTTACGTCTTTCAACGCTAGCTCGGCACGCGCCAGCTCAGTGGCCATGGCGCGGAGCGAACGCAGGGGAGTACTGGACCCGACGAAGCGCGCCGCCGCATACCAGAGTTGTGCGAACACGTCGCGGACGACGCGCTCCGCCAGATTCGAATCCATCAGGATGCCGTAAGCCTGCGCATACAACGAGCCGCGATGACGGCGCTCCAGCTCGACCAATGCGGTCGAGTCATGTTGCACCAGTCGCTCGATCAAGACACCATCCGGAACGAGGGGGGGTACCGGAGGCTTCGGCTCTAGCATCGCTGACATAGCGTGCTAAAGATTGCTATGGGGCGGCGGAGGTAACGTTACCGGGCCAGCCCAGGGGCGCTCTTTAACCGGGCGGGGGGTATCGGGTTGCGTGCTGAGACCGGCGCGGGAGATGGCGACATCGTTCGGGCTGTGCTCGCGGGTGACCGCGAGCGTTATGCCGAGCTTGTGGACCGGTACCGAGACCGTTACGCCCGCTACGCCGCCCGAATGTTGGGCTCGAAGGACGCCGCCGAGGATGCCTTACAGGACGCCTTCGTGCGGGCCTTCGATCAGTTGGCGCAGTGTCAGGATCCGAACAAGTTTGTCGGTTGGTTCTTTCTCATTCTCCGCAACCGCTGTTTTGCGGAGCAACGGCGCACCAGGACGACGGCGCCGCTGGAAGCAGCCGATGGCGTCGCGACGCGAGAGCGCGCGGACGAAGTCGCGGAGACCGCGGAACGACGGCGCGCCCTGCAGCAGGCGCTGCTCGATCTGACGCCCGAACAGCGTGAGGTGTTCGTACTGAAGCACGTTGAGGGTCTGTCGTATCAAGAGATTGCCGAGCGGCTGAGCACATCGGTGCCGTCGCTCAAAATGCGGATGCACCGCGCATACGACAGACTGCGGGAACAACTGCGGGAGCACACATGAACGAACGGGAATTTCATCCTGATGTAAAGCGGCTCCTGGACGGCGAGATTACGATCGCCGATCTGCCGCCCGAGCTGCGCGCCGAGGGCGAGGAGGCCCTGCGGCTGCTCGCGGCCGTGGATCGTAGTCCCGTTTCGACGCCCGCCGTGACCTGGCGCGTCATGGCGGCGCTCGAGCGCCGGAGACAGCGCGTCCGGTGGCCGTTGCTGCTGGTCCCGGCGCTCGCGATGGCGGCGGCGCTCGTGCTCTGGATCAATATCAATCGGCCATCCATGGTAGGCCCGAGTGCCGCCAGCAACGTCGTCACAGTACGGTTCGTGCTGGTCGCGCCCGGAGCCCAGCACGTGAGTCTCGCCGGCACGTTCAACCATTGGGATCCGCGCGCCACACCGCTCGTGCGCTCCGGTGCAGGTGATCTGTGGACCGCGACGCTGTCGCTTCCTTCGGGACAGCATCAATACGCTTTCGTCGTGGACGGCACCCGCTGGGTGCCCGACCCCGCCGCCCCCGCGGTCGACGACGGCTTCGGTCGTCGTAACAGCGTGCTCACATTGTGACGATGCGTTTCCCCTCGATTCTCTCGCTCGCACTTCTCGCTGCCTCCCCTCTCGCCGGGCAACAGCGATTCACCGGCCGCATCGCGACCGTCGTGGAGAGTCTCGGCGTTGCCGCCACGGCGCGTGGGCTGCCCGTAGATCCCGTGATCGAGAAAGCAATAGAAGGAAGTGCGAAGGGCATTCCTGCCGAGCGACTGACGACGGCGCTGCGTGTCGTCGTCGATCAGCTCGACACGGCAGCCGCGTCCTTGCGTGCGGGGGGAATCAGCGGAGACACGATCGCGATCGCCGCCGGCGAATTCGCGATTACCGCCGGCCTGCACGGTCGCGACATCACGGAGCTGGCCCGCACCGGCAGGCCTGCTGCCGATGTCACGGTCGGTTTGCGTGTCGCCGGGACACTCGCCGCGCTTGGCGTCCCGCCGCTCGAGAGCGTGAAATTGGTGAGCGCGGAGTTGCGCTTGGGTCGTTCGCCCGCCGATCTGCTCGCGTTACCCGGACGCGTGGAGAGCGAGGTCGCGCACGGCGCTACGCCAGCACAGGCCGCCGCAGGCCTGACGCGTGCTGCTGCCGGACAGGCGGGCGGCCAGGGGGGGCCGGCGGGGCCCGGGGGTCCACATCACGGTCCGCCTCCGGGAAAGAGTGGAGAGCCGCCTCCGCATCCGCCTCACCCGTAGGTCCCTCGGAAATCCGTAAACAATAAAGAGCGTGCTTCGACGGTCTCACGGAGACCGTCTCCATGAGTCCCCCCGGTAACTTGCTGATCCGGCTCACAACCCTCTAAGATTCCGTTCTCCTATGACTCTCGCCTCGAATTTAGGCTTCCCACCCCTCGGCGCCGCGCGCGAATTGAAGCGCGCTACCGAGGGATACTGGGCCGGTAAGCACTCAGCGCAGCAGCTACTGGCGACCGGAGCAGAGCTCCGGCGGCGCCACTGGGAATTGCAGCGCGCGATTGGTATCGATCGCATCCCCGCAAACGACTTCTCGTTCTACGACCGGATGCTCGACACGTGCGCGCTGGTGGGCGCGGTGCCGCCGCGGTACGGCTGGAAAGGCAATGAGGTCGACCCCGACACGTACTTCGCGATGGCGCGCGGGAGTCAAGGCAAAGGTCGCGACGTCACCGCGATGGAAATGACGAAGTGGTTCGATACGAACTACCACTACATCGTGCCGGAGCTGGAGCCGGGCCAGTCGTTCCGGCTCGCTTCGCAAAAACCGGTCGCCGAGTTTCGTGAGGCGAAAGCGGTCGGCATCGATGCGACGCCCGTGCTCATCGGACCGGTCACATTTTTGCTGCTCGCGAAGACGAAGGGCGGGAAGTTTGACCGGCTCTCCTTACTCGACGCGCTGCTGCCGGTATACGCCGAGGCGTTGAGCGCGCTGGCCGCCGCGGGTGCGACGTGGATCCAGTTGGACGAGCCGTGCCTCGCGCTGGATCGCAGCGAAGCGGAGCGGGCGGCCTACGTGCACGCGTACGGTCAACTCTCCAAGCGCGCCGGCAAGACTCAGCTCTTGGTTGCGACGTATTTCGCGGGTTTGGACGACAACCTTGCGACCGCGCTGGCGTTACCCGTCCAGGGTTTGCATGTGGATCTCGTGCGGGCACCGGGTCAACTCGATCGCCTGTTGTCCGATTGGCCGAAGGGTCGAACGCTGTCGGCCGGGGTGATTGACGGCCGGAACGTGTGGCGCGCAAATCTCCAGTCGCAGCGTGCGCTGCTCGACCGCGCCGCGAAGACGGTCGGTGAGGATCGACTGTGGGTTGCACCCTCGTGCTCGCTGCTGCACACGCCGCTCGATCTCGACCTCGAGACGAGGCTCGATCCGGAGCTCAAGAGCTGGCTCGCCTTCGCGAAACAGAAGCTTCAGGAAGTCGTGGCGCTGGCGAAGGGCGATCGTGGCGCGGTGGAAGCCAGCGGCAAGGCGGCGAAGTCGCGGCGGGCCTCCAAACGCATCAATGACGCCTCCGTTCAGCGCCGGGCGGCCGCCGTTTCGGAAAAAGACCGAGTGCGCCCCACACCGTACGCCGCGCGCCGGAAGACACAAGTGGCCTTGCCACGCTATCCGACGACGACCATTGGCTCATTCCCGCAGACGGCGGAAGTCCGCGCGGCGCGACGCAAGCTGCACGATAGCCAGCTCACGGCAGAGGAATACGACAGCTTCATCGAGTCGCAAATCGGGAAGACCATCGCGTTACAGGAAGAGATCGGTCTCGATGTGCTCGTGCACGGCGAATTCGAGCGCAACGACATGGTCGAGTATTTCGGAGAGCAGCTCGCCGGCTTCGCGTTCACCGAGCACGGCTGGGTCCAATCGTACGGCACGCGCTACGTGAAGCCGCCGATCATCTTCGGCGACGTGTCGCGGCCGAGTGCGATGACCGTGCGCTGGAGCCGGTACGCGCAGTCGCTGACGAAACGACCGGTCAAAGGCATGCTCACCGGACCGGTCACGATTCTGCAGTGGTCCTTCGTACGCGACGACCAGCCGCGCGCCGAGACCGCGAAGCAGCTTGCGCTCGCGATCCGCGACGAGGTCATGGACCTGGAAGCGGCGGGGATTCGCGTGATTCAGATCGACGAGCCGGCGCTGCGCGAAGGGCTACCGCTGCGCCGCAGCGATTGGGCCGACTACCTCCACTGGGCCGTCGATGCGTTCCGGCTCGCGACCGCGGGGGTTCGGGACGGCACGCAAATCCACACGCACATGTGCTACAGCGAATTCAACGATGTGCTGCGCGTCATCGAGCGCATGGACGCCGACGTGATCTCGATCGAGAGTGCGCGCTCCGGCTCCGAGCTGCTCCAGGGATTCGAGCAGTACACGTATCCCAACGAAATCGGTCCCGGCGTTTACGACATCCATTCGCCCCGCGTGCCGTCGACGTCGGAGATCACGGGCGCGCTCAAGACGATGGCGCGCGTCCTCGGTGACACGCAGATCTGGGTGAATCCCGATTGCGGGCTCAAAACGCGAGGGTGGGACGAAACGCTCGCCGCGCTGCGGAATATGGTTGCAGCCGCGAAAGGCATGAGAGACGGGAAGCGGGATGCGGGATGAAAACCCACGTGTCCCGTTTCCCGTGTCCCGTTTCACGAGTATAGTACTCCCATGCCGCCCGAAGTCCGGATTACCGCCGAGCCGATCGACACGCATCGCTGCAAGTTCGTGGTGAGCGAGCCGGTGCTGGCGGGTGGTGTGCGCCGCTTCGCCGGCGCGGACGACGCGAAGGGGTCGCCGCTCGCTGAAGCGATTTTTGCGATCCCCGGTCTCGACGCGACCGAGCTCATCGTATCGGGCAACATTGTGACCGTCGTGAAGCAGTCGCCCGCTCCTTGGCAGGCGGTCGGTAAGTCCGTTGGCGTGGCGATCCGCACGGCGATGGCAAGTGATGTTCCACCCCTCTCGGCGCCGCCACGTCTCCCGAACGCCGTCAACGATGACGCGCTGTATGAGCAGGTGGCGAAGGTGTTCGAGGAGCAGGTCAATCCGATGGTGGCGCGTCATGGCGGCCGGGTGGAGCTGATCGACGTGCAGGATGCCGTCGTCATGCTCCGCATGGGCGGCGGCTGCCAGGGCTGCGGCATGGCGGACGTCACACTGCGGCAAGGCATCGAGGGGTTGCTCGCTCAAGCCGCACCGGAGGTGCGCGGCATCGTGGACATCACGGATCACACGTCGGGCGCGAACCCCTACTTCCAAGCCGCAAAGAAATAACGCCTCGCCTACTGCTGCTGCTGCCGACAACGACCTACCGCACGACGGCATTCGTGGAGGCCGCGCGGCAAATCGGAGTGGAGCTGACGGTCGCATCGGAGCGGCCCAGCACGCTCGAAGCAGCGAATCCCGCCGGTCTTCTCACCCTCGATTTCGAGCAACCGGAGCGAGCCGCCGACGCGGTGCGGGCGTTCGCACGGCAATACCCGATCAACGGAGTGGTTGGCGTGGACGACGCAACCGCGGTGATCGCCGCCGCCATCGCCACCAAGCTGAAGCTCAAAGGGAATCCGGTACACGCTGCGATCGCGGCGAGTGATAAGTACCGGCAGCGCGAGCTGCTGGCCCAAGCCGGAGTTCCGGTCCCGCGCTTCATGCTGCGTAACCTCGATGAAGATCCCGGGACAATCGCGACGTCGGTCACGTATCCATGCGTGCTAAAGCCGGTGCGCCTTTCGGCATCGCGCGGCGTCATTCGCGCCGACAATGCTCAATCATTCGTAGCGGCTCATGGCAGGCTGCGGGCCATACTCGCCGATCCAGAGACCGCGACGGCGTGCGGAGACCGAGCGCGGCAGTATCTCGTCGAGGAGTTCATACCCGGCTACGAAGTGGCACTCGAGGGCCTGGTGGTCAATCGCCGGTTGCACGTTTTGACATTGTTCGACAAGCCCGACCCGCTCGACGGACCGTTTTTCGAGGAGACCATCTATGTCACACCGTCGCGTGTGCCGGCTGGATTGCAGGCAACTATCAGGAACTGTGCGGATCGCGCCGTGCGAGCAATCGGTATCACCGAGGGTCCGGTGCACGCGGAATTGCGTTACAACGAGCACGGTCCCTGGCTCATCGAGCTGGCCGCGCGTCCCATCGGCGGGCGCTGCTCGGCGGCGCTGCGGTTCGGGGACCGCGGGGTGTCCCTCGAAGAAATCATTCTGCGGCACGCGCTCGGCATGCCAATCCCTTCATTGCAACGGGAACGCTTGGCGGCCGGCGTCATGATGATCCCGATTCCTGGAGCAGGCACGTTCCGTGAGGTGCGCGGTCTCGCGGAGGCAAAAGCAGTTCCGCTGATCGAGGACGTGCAGATCACCGCGCATTCAGGTGAGCGTCTTGTCCCATTCCCGGAGGGTTCGCGCTATCCGGGATTCATCTTTGCGCGCGGCGAAACACCGGACGTCGTGGAGGCTGCACTACGGGAATCGTTCCAGCGGCTGACCTTCGTACTCGAGTGAGCTGGCGCCGCGCGATCGGAGTAGTTCTGGTGCTCGCGGCAGCCTGGGAGGTCGGGCGCAGCCTGGGCCGGCTCGATGGCGTTGTATTCACCGGCTACACGCAAGTTGGCGAAGTTGTCCTACAGGGCGGCGATCCGTACGGCCTTCCCATCAATACCTGGCCGCCGTTCTTCCTCTTTCTGGCCGCCGGTCTGGCCCTCCTGGCGCGGATCTCCCTGCCGATTGCTCTTCTCGTCTGGCAGCTCGGCAGCGTGGCCACCGTGTGGGGAAGTTGTCGACTGATGGCGCGTCTGGTCGGCGAAGAACCGGCACGGTTTACCTCGTCCGCCGTACTGGTGCCGCTACTGATGACGGCGCGGCTCCTGCAGGAGCATCTCCAACACACGCAGATCAATCTGTATGTCATGTTCCTTGTGTTGCTCGCGTTCTACCTCTTCCAACGCCGGCGCGAGCCGCTGGGCGGCCTGGCACTCGCGACTGCGACCAGCCTCCGCGCAGTCCCGCTGCTTTTCCTTCCCTACCTCCTTTATAAGCGCGCGTGGCGGGCCGCCGCGTGGACCACGGCCTTTCTCCTGGTGCTGAACGTCGTGCTTCCGCTGGTGATATTTGGACCCGCAACCGCCGCTCAGCGGTGGGCATCATGGCGTACCCGCGCGGCGGTGGAGACGAACGACCCGACGCCCGTGTACCCGAATCAGTCGCTGCTCTCGGCCATGAAGCGTCTGCTGACCGTGGAGGGTGGCGCCCGCGATCCGCTGCGGTACCCGGTGGCGTCCTGGCCGACGAGACGCGTCGTGCACCTGTTCTACGGCGTCGTAGCGGTTGTAGTCGTCGCACTCGCATTCGCGTTTCGTCGCCACCCCCCGGGACTCGCGGATCCCTCGGTGTTTGGTGAGGTCGCCGTGGGGTTATGCCTGATGACGCTCGTGTCCCCGCTCGCGTGGAAGGCGCATTTCGTCACGCTGCTCGCGGGATACTGGCTTGTCTGGCGCGTCATTCAGGGAAGGAACGCGCGACTGCCGTGGCTGGTGTGGTGGGCGTCGTTCGTCTGCCTGACGTTGACCGCGCCTCTGCTCGTCGGTGAACGTCTGCGCTCCGTGCTCGAATCTCTGAACGTGATTACGGTGGGGGCGCTGCTGGTACTCGCGCTGACGATCTGGGCGGGACTCAATCCGCTTCGGCTACAACCTCCAGCCAATTTCGCTCCACCGAATCAATCTTGAGCTCGTCCATGGTGCGCTCCAGGCCGACCTGCAGCGCATCCGATCCCTCCTGGAGCGGCACACCGGGCAGCGCACCTTCGATGAACAGCGAAAAGCGGCCGATGTCAGCCAGGCTCTCCGCCGTCATGTGGACCCTGACGAGCTCGACGGACGTGGGTCGCAGCCCGGCATCGCGGCAGGCCTGTGCGTAGTCTTCGGCGGAAAGCCACTGCATGGCGGCGGCGTGTCCTTCGTGTTTGACCGTGATTCCTTTTTCCCGCAGCGACTGCACGGCGCGCACGACCCAGCGGCGCCAGAAACCGCCCGTGCCCTCGACGTAGGCGCCGTTGAAGAACGTCGAATTGAATCCCAGCAGACCGCGCGGCTTGAGTGCTTTGCGGATCTCACTCAACACCTGGCGTTTGTCCTGCACCAAATGAATCGCATTGAGGAAGACGACCGCGTCGGCGGGGGGGACGAGACGCGATAGCAGTTCGGCGGTCCCCTCCTTGAATTCTGCGAAGCGCGAGGAGATACAGGCGCGCGCTCGCGCGATGGCCGAGGGGGACGGGTCGACGCCGATGACGTGTGGCGGCGGCTCGGCCCCCGAGAGACGCTCCAGAATAAGCTTGGTCACGGCGCCCGGGCCGCAGCCGAGATCCACGATGATCTGGCGCCCCGGTCCGATCACCTTGTCGATGATCCAGCGATTCACCTGCGTGAAGAAGGGGTGCCGCGTGAACGGCGTAAACGAAAAACTGTCTTCACCGGCCGCGCCGGTTGCGTGGGTCACAGTTTGTGAATCCCCAGCGGACCCAGGTGGACGTCGAGATTGTGATTGACGCGATAGCCGACGACGCCATTCACGTCGAGGTTCGCCGCATCGCCGGTGTACACCTCTTTGCCGTTCACCATGAACTTCGCTTTTCCACCCTGCACCTGAATGCTGAGCTCGTTCATCGCCCGCCCGCTGGAGTCGGCCTTCGTCACGGCGTCGCTGGGGGTCCACTCAACGACCGCCGTCGGGCGGGTCGCATAACTGCCGCGGCGACGGATCGAGTACATGCCATCGATCGGGCGCACGAGGAAGTACGTGTACCGCTGGCCTGAATCCGCGAGGTTCTTTCCACCGATCAGGATGCCAAACGCTTCGGGATGAGCCGGGTTCTTCATCTGGGTCAGCTTCGCGACCACGTGATAAGTGCCGGAGATCGTGTCGCGATCGCGCCAGTAAATCGCCGCCGGGCCCACGGTCGTGTGCAGCCCATCGCCCATGCTCGTGAACTTCACGTTATCGAGCGGCGCCGGTTGGCCGGTTTGGTGGCTCGGCTCGGTGCGGACGTGCCAACCGGCGGGCAAGGTGCCGCCACCGGCGACGGTCCGGTCAGGATCGGCCTGGGCAAGGCTTGTCGCAGGAGCGGAAAGCAAGAAGACCGCCGCAGCGGTCAGTCGACGAACCGACGTCATGCACTCTCCCACGGATTGGCCACTTTTCGTGGCTCTAACTAGCCACACCGGAAGACGTTAGTCAAGAGCGCTCCGCCAGATCATGCACGGTATGCAAGGCTACGATCTTGAGCTTGCGCTTGCCCACGGGGAGACTGATCTCGACTTTCTGCCCGACTTTGCCGCCCAGGAGCGCGCGTCCCAACGGCGACGCCATCGAGACCGGCATCTCTGGGACGCCGTCTTCGCCCTCGATGAACTCGCCGAGTGTCAGTGCGTAGATCTCCTTCTTCTTCGTATCGATGTCCTCGACGGTCACGCGCGAGCCGAAACCGACGCGGTCTCGCGGAATGTCCTGCTCGCGCACGTCGGAGAGTTTCGAGAGCCGCAGGCGGAGATGATGGACGCGCGCCTGCGCGAACTGTTGGCGCTCGAGCGCCGCCTTGTATTCGGAGTTTTCGCGCAGGTCGCCGTGAGCGCGCGCCTTTTCGATCTCTTTCGGGAGGACAAAAGAGATCTCGTGGTTCAAGCGCTCGACTTCGGCCTGGAGTTTCTGCTTCAGTGCGTCGATCATGGCGTGAAGGGAACAAGCTAGACGGAGCGCGCGGGGAGTGCCAGCGGCACACGCCGGCCGTATGTTAGCGGCATGATCTCGGACCGGCGGCTGCGCTGGCATGTCTTCTGGTGCCGGCGCAAGAGTGACACGAAGAGCCGCTTCCTCCTCGAGCTGGCTCGTACCGTCGCCCGAGCCCCCCGCGCGCCCGATCCACCGCCGCTGCTGGAGATCGGTACGCGCAGCGGTGGGTCGGCGCTGCTCATGCTGCGGGTGTTGAACGACGTCTATCCGCGCGGCACCCGGCACCCCGTGGTGCTCACGGTCGACCCGTACGGCACCCGGCCGTATGAGGGGTCGACCTCCCTATACGACGAGCGGCATTATCGGGCGATGAAACGCAACCTCGCGCCCTACGCGAATCACATTCACTACATGATGGACTCGACGCTCTTCCTGCAAACGCTCGGAGCCGGGCTCTACGTCTGGATCGACGGCGCCAAGAGACCGCTCGACCAATTCACCTTGGTGTACCTCGACGGCAGCCACGACCCGGCCATCGTCTGGTCCGAGATCGAGCAGCTCTCGCAACGGGTCGTGCCCGGCGGGTTCCTGATCGTAGATGACACGGACTGGTTCGGAGGAGAAGTGCGGCGGCGGCTCGAAGCCGCCGCCCCGCGCCTGGGCGTCCGGCTGCGGCACAACGGCAAGCAGACCATCCTTGAGCGGTAGGCATCCCTGCCGCGCATGGCGGGGCCCGCAGACCGGAGGCATTATTTGCGGATGCCTCCCCCGCTTCACATCCGCACCTATCATGAGCTGACCGAGGCCGACCGCTCCGGGTTGCCCGACCAGATCGGCGCGCAGCGGCGCCGCGTCGCGGAGCGTCTGGCGGGCGTGAAGCGCATCGTCGCGGTCATGAGCGGCAAGGGAGGAGTGGGGAAAAGTTACGTCACCGCGCATGTGGCGCGAGCGCTGGCGCGCACGGGCCGGGCGGTCGGTGTGCTCGATGCCGACTTGAATGGGCCGACGATCCCCCGACTGCTATCCCTTCCGGCTCTCCAGATCCGGGATCCCGAGGGCGCCGTCACGCCGGCTGTCAGCGCGGAGGGAGTCCGCTGCATCTCGATGGCACTGCTCCTCGAGGACGGCGCGCCGCTCGAGTTCAAGGGACCGAGCACCGAGAGCTTCGTGTGGCGCGGGGCGATGGAGGCGGCAGCGCTGCGCGAGTTCCTTGGCGACGTCGCCTGGGGGACGCTCGACATCCTGCTCCTCGATCTCCCACCCGGGATGCAGCGCTACCTCGAGCTTTGCGACATCCTCGGCAGTGCGCCGGACGTGCTCACAGTCACGATCCCCACGCCCGAGTCGCGCGATGCGGTCCGGCGCGCGATGCGCGCGGCTCTCGAACGTGGCTCCCACCTGGTGGGCATCGTCGAGAACATGGTGGGTCAGGAGTTCAGTGGCACGGCCGCCGCTGATCTGTCCAGAGAGTTCGACACCCCAGTGCTCGCTCGAATTCCCTGGCACCCGACACCCGACACTTGGTCGGCGCTAGGATCCCGCCTGTGAAGTTCTTGTGCGTCGACTGCGACCGGCAAATGACTTTCGAGGAGCGCGCGCTTCCGGGCGACGGCACGCTGGCGGCCACATTCAAATGTCCAAAGTGCGGCCGCGTCATGGCGCTCCTCACCAATCCCATGGAGACGCAGCTCGTCTCCTCGCTCGGCGTCGAGATCGGCGGGCGGACGGTTCCGGCGCAACCGCTCGAGACGGTGCGGAAGATGGTGACGACGGGCAGGGATGACGCGTTCGAAGAGACGGCCGGACGGCCGGACGGCCCGACGGCCCCGTTCTGGTCGAGCGAGGCGCAGGAGCGATTGGGGAGGGTGCCGAATTTTGTGCGTGGTATGGTGAAGAGGATTTACGTCGATTATGCGCGCGAGCGCGGTATTTCGGAAATCACGCCGGCGATCATGGACAGCGCGCGCAGTGAGTTGGGACTCGAGGGCATGTGAGCGATTTCGAAGAGCGTGCCGTCGGCGAGCTGCGCGTGCGCATCGATCGCACGTTGTGCGTCGGTTTCGGCGACTGCATCACTGCAGCGCCGGAAGCGTTTGTGCTGGACGAGAGCGGCACCGCCGTCTTCACGAGACCGGAAGCGGTCGAGCGCGAGCGATTGCTGCGCGCGTGCGATGCGTGTCCGGTAGACGCAATTACGGTTTGGAACAATGACGGCAGCCAAATCGTCCCCTCTCCGGCGGCTTGTGAACAAGTTCCTTGACAGTACTGGAACCCCTCTGCATATCCCTTAACTCTGACGGCATCCACACCGACATCTAAGCTGTAAAGCCCGCTCGAGCGGCGTCACTCGGGGAGGTAGCGGTGTACCGCGAGATATTCGTTCCGGTCGACAACTCGCCGCACTCCGATTGGGCCGTGGACCGCGCCATTGAGATGTGCCGTAAGACCGGCGGACGCATTACCGGCAACCATGTCTACGCCGCCCGCCTCCACGATGTCCGCTTCCGCCAGCTCGAGACCGGTCTCCCCGCGCAATTCCAGACGCCCGCAGAGATCAAGAAACAGCGCAAGATCCACGACAAACTGATCGAAAAGGGTCTGCAGCTCATCGCCGACAGCTTCCTCGATCAGCTCGGCAAACGCTGTGAAACCGCGGGCGTAGGACTCACTCGTCAGCTCCTGGAAGGCATCAACTACGAAGAGATCGTGAACGAGGTGAACCGCGGCGCCGGCCGGCTCCCCGGCCTCATCGGCTTCGATCCCAATCGTGCTGCGGGCTACGACGGCGGCGACAAAGTCCGCAGCGACGTCAAGCTCGGCGAAAACGGCCGGCTCGTCGCGGAAGACGAAGACAGCGCTGCCCGGCTCGTCGGCTCGTCGGGCCGGCAGTACGATCTGCTCGCGATTGGCGCGCATGGGCTGGGGCGTCAGCAGTTCTCGCAGCTCGGTGGCGTAGCGGCTCGCGTGCTACGCGGCATCGAAAAAGACGTGTTGATCGTGCGCGATCAGCAGCCGCTCACCGGCGGGCGCTTCATGGTGTGCGTGGACGGATCGTCCTACAGCTACAAAGCCATGAAAGCCGCGCTCGAGCTCGCGCAGGAGTTCGGCGCCTCGCTGTTCGTGTGCAGCGCATTCGACGTCGAATATCACCACGTCGTGTTTCACAACATCAAAGACGTGTTGTCGTATCAGGCGTCGAAAGTCTTCAAGTTCGAAGAGCAGGAAGAGCTGCACAACAACATCATCGACAAAGGGCTCCTCAAGCTCTGCCAGGCGAATCTCAAACGCGCCGAGGTGATGGCGCAGCAGTTCCCCGACGTACCGCTCAAGACGCAGATCCTCATCGGCAAGCCGTTCCAGGTGATCATGCAGTGGGCCGACGAGATCAAACCGAGCCTGCTGGTGCTGGGTCGACACGGCGCCCACCGGATCGAGAACACCGAGCTGGGGTCGCAGTCGGAGAATCTCGTCCGTCTGGCTCCGTGCTCCGTGCTCCTTGTCGGTGTGGTCGGAGTCCGGCCCGAAGACATTCCCTGGATCGAAGAAGACGGCCAGGCCGGATTACCGTGGGCACCCGAAGCCGAGGTGCGGATTCTCCGCGTGCCGCCGTTCGCGCAGGGAATCGCGCGCCGAGCCGTCGAAGAGTACGTGCTCGAGAACGTGGGCAACGCTGGGCCGCCCCCGACCGTCACAAACAAATGGCTGGATGAAGCGATCCAGAAGCTGCTGCCCACGCACATGCAGCTCATCATGGGCATCGGCAGTGCGGAGGAGATCGCGCTCGCGGAGGTCAAGGCGACCGAGCAGATGAAGGCGACGAAGGTACAGGGACACGACACCGACGCCGAGCCACTGACGCCGGAAGTCGAGACGAAATGCCCGGTTACGGGAGCCCTCTCGAGGCGTCCCCGCGTCGCGACCGATCCCATCACCTGGACCGAGGAGGGATGGCAGCGTCTCCAGCTCGTGCCGCTGATCGCCCGGCCGCTCGCGCGCAACACGGTTGAGCGTTTCGCCCGCAATCACGACATCTGGCGCGTGACCACCGCCGTGATGGACGACAACAAGCAGGCGATGATCGAAGCCGATGAATTCGACATCGACACGATGATGGTGATGTTCACGGAGCTGCGAGCGAAGCAGATCCGGGCCGAGGCGGAAGGGAAAGACGCGCTGTCACCCGAAATGCGCGCATTTATCGAGGAGGCAAAGGCGCAGGGAATTACGCGCTGCCCCATCCGGGACATCGAGGAGAAGATGGACAAGTGTCCCGTTGACCTGAAGGCGGTCACGCCCGCCGACGCCAAACGGGCGGTCGAGAAGCTGCTGCAGTGAACTACCTGCCACACGTCGTCGCCTGGAATCTCACCCGGCGTTGCAACCTCGAATGCGCGCACTGTTACATCTCGGCCGGCCCGCGCGAGAGTGCGACCCCGGGGGGGGAGCTGGAAACCGCGGAGTGCCTGCGCATCGTCGATGAGCTGCTCGTGGTGAATCCCGCGCCGATGATCATCCTGTCGGGCGGCGAGCCGTTGCTGCGGCACGATCTCAATCAGATCGCCGCCTATGCATCGCAGCGCGGCGCGACTGTCGTGCTGGGCACGAACGGGACGCTGCTCACGGACGAGCGGATCGCGGGGCTCAAGGCCGCCGGTATCCGCGGCGTCGCCGTCTCGATCGATTCATTGCGCCCGAGTTATCACGACAACTTCCGCCATGGTCGCGGCTCGCTCGGCGACACAATCGCGGCGTTGGGCCGGCTGCGGGCGCAGCGGCTCGATTTCATCATCCAGACGACGGCGACGAAGGGCAATCGCGCCGAACTCGAGCGCATTGCGCAGTGGTCGGCGGAGCAGGGCGCCGTGGCGTTCAACTGCTACTTCCTTGTCGCGACGGGCCGCGGCGCGGGTATGTCCGATCTTACCCCCGCGGAGTACGAGGTCGTGCTCGCCGATCTCGCGCGTTGGCAGCGCCAGTATCGCGGGCAGATGATGGTGCGCGCGAAATGCGCGCCGCATTTCATGCGCCATGTGCACGCCGCCGATCGCGACTCGCCGATCCTCAATTACGAGACGCGCTGTCCCTGCGGGACCCAGTACTGCCGCATCACGCCGGACGGCAAACTGACGCCCTGTCCCTATCTCCCCGAGGTCGCCGGCGATTTGCGCACCCAGAGCTTCGCCGAGATCTGGCAATCGGCGCCGCTGTTTCGTGCGTTGCGCGAGGGTGCGCTCGGCGGGAAATGCGGTGCCTGCGAGTACCGGAAGCTGTGCGGCGGCTGTCGCGCGCGCGCCTTCGCGCTCGAAGGGGACGTCCTCGCCGCGGATCCATCCTGCGTCTATGAACCGAAGGGCGTCGCCGTGATCGAAGCCGAACATGACGTCATGTACGGCCAAGACTTTGTCCCGGCGCTTGCCTGGTCACCCGGCGCGCGGGCGCGACTCGAGCGCATTCCGTCATTTGTGCGGGGCGTCGTGACCAAGCGCGTCGAAGATTGGGCCCGCGAGCGTGGCATCCACGAGGTGACGCCGGAGCTCTTGAGCGAAATTCGCAATTCGATGCCAATCGATTTCTCAAAGCGGCGGCCGTTCTTTGCAGAAACCGACGGCTGATGGCCGATGACTGACGGCCTGCTAGTTCTTCAAGCCGCAGCCGATACGGCCAACGCCTACCGCGACTTCCCGGTGATCGGCAGTCGCGCGGCGATCTGGATCGCCGCCGAGATCCATCTGATGTTCGCGGCGTTCGTGCTCGGGGTCCCGATCTTCGCGGTCGTGGCGGAAGCGATCGGCATCTTCGGCAAAGACCAGCGGTATGACCGGCTGGCCAAGGAATTCACGCGGCTCCTGCTGATCGCGTACAGCGCCACGGCAATCTGGGGCGCGGTGCTCGTGTTTCTCTTGTCGACACTGTATTCCAAATTCTGGGCGTACCTGACGGCGATCTTCGCCGTCTCGATGTGGGTGTACGTGTCGCTGTTCTTCGTCGAATCCTTCACCCTCTATCTCTACTACTACGGCTGGGATCGCTGGAAGTACGGACGCTCGAAGCTGGTCCATCTGGGGCTCGGGATTCTGCTGAATATCTGGGGCACGACCGTGATGTTCATCGCGGACTCGTGGCTCACGTACATGATGACGCCGCCGCGCGACATCACCCCCGAGACGTCTCCCACCAGCATCAAGCTCTGGCACGCGATCTTGAACCACACGTGGATGCCGATCAACATCCACCGCCTCATCGGCAACGTGGTCTTCGGCGGCGCAATCGTGGGCGCGTACGCGAGCTATCGATTCCTCGCGGCGCGCACGGACGAGGAGCGCGCGCATTACGACTGGATGGGCTACGTCGGCAATTTCATCGCCATCTCGGCGCTGATCGTGCTGCCGTTCGCCGGCTACTGGCTCGGCCGCGAGATCTACCAGTACGACCAGTCGATGGGCATTACGATGATGGGCGGCTTCATGAGCTGGCTGTGGGTGATTCAGGCGTTCCTCATCGCGGTGCTCTTTCTGGCGGGCAACTACTACCTCTGGGTCGGGATGGGCCGCATTCCCGGCGCCGAGCGGTACCGGCCGTACACGAAGTGGCTGCTTGTGGTGCTCGTGCTCGGCGCGCTGGTGTGGGGGACGCCGCATACGATGATCGCCGATTCCCGCGAGCTCGCGGCGATGGGCGGTTCGCACCATCCGCTGCTGGGTGCACTCGGCGTGATGAGCGCCAAGAACACCGCTGTGAATCTGATGATCCTGTCGACGTTCCTTTCTTTCCTTCTCTATCGGCGCGCCAACATCCGGCAGGTGGTGCCGTGGGCGAAGACGGGCACGCGCATCCAGGCAGGGATGTTCGTGATCGCCGCCGCCATCGTGCTGTTCTTCGGCATCCGCGGCTACTTTGTGGAGGCCATCGTCCGGATCGGCTACTCGGTCTATCAGGTGGGCTCCGTGCTGGCGTGCATCATCTTCGTGACCCTCATCGACGTACTCATGGCGCGCGGCGCCCAATCGCTCGGCGCGATTCAATGGGGGAAAATGCCGCCGCGCTCGCAGTACGCACTCTTCATTCTCGCGGTCACTTTCACTTGGCTGATGGGGCTAATGGGGTTCGCGCGCAGCGGCATCCGGCAGCACTGGCACGTGTGGCAGATCATGCAGGATACGACGAAGTACGCGGCGACGCCGGCGCTGGGCTATGCGGCGATCATGATCAGCACCTGCGTGCTGATCTTCCTGTCGCTCGTCGCGTTCATCTTCTGGCTCGGCGGGCTCGCCGAGAAATCGACGTTCGTGCCTGCGGTCAGTCCAGTGGAGGCGCCGCATGTGGGCGACTAACCTCCGCATCATCGGGATCGTCCTCGGCGTGCTCGCGCTCTATACGCTGATCGCGAACAAGATCCCGCAGGTCCAGTCGGAAGTGCCGAAGGCGCTGAACTTGGGCTCCAACGTGACGCCCGAACAGCTCGTGAGCGCCGGCGATCAGCTGTTCCATGGCGCCGGTGGTTGCACGGCGTGCCACGGCCTCGGCACGCGGGCGCCGAACTTGCTCACCGACGAAAAAGGTCTGGGGCCGATCGGTGCGCGCTGCGGCAAGCGCGAGCCCGGCAAGGACTGCAAGGCCTACCTCTACGAGTCGCTGGTCAATCCGCGCGCGTACGTCGTGCCCGGCTACGAGCCCATCATGCCCGAGATGGGCCGCACACTTTCACCGCAACAGCTCTGGGCCCTGGTGGCTTTTCTCGAGTCGCAAGGCGGGACGGTCGACGTGAGCGCGTCGGACATCCCTGCCGCCAGTGCCGCCCCTGGCGCCAATTCTGGGGGGGGGGCGGCGGGGGCGCCAAAGTCGGCAGGGATTGCGAATGGGAGTACGGATCCCATGGAGATCATTCGCGGCGCCGGCTGCATCGGCTGTCACAAGATCGGCACTGAAGGCGGCGCGATCGCGCCCAACCTGACCCACGTCGGCTCGCGACTCTCGCAAGCGCTGATCCGCGAGTGCATCCTCAAACCGGACACGCGGGTTTCTAAGGGCTACGAGAAGTTCGTCGGCGTCATGCCCAAGACCTTCGGGAACATGCTCACCGGGGCACAGCTCGAAGCGCTCGTGCAATTCCTGGCGAGTCACAAGTGAAGACTTATCTCCGCCATCCGTTCTGGCAGGCCGTCGGGCTGCTCGTACTCGCCTATCTCGTCATCGTTTTCGTGATCCCGGCGTTGCCGGGCAGTGCGATGGTACCCGGTAGCGTCGTACTCCAGTACATGGCGACGGTGCTCGTCGGGGTGCTGATCTGGGTGAGCGACGACGAAGCGCGCTGGACCCAGTTCAAGGAGCCGCTGCACGAGGTGCTCGTGCAGCCGCGGCTCAAGGTCGTCCGCACGGCCGTGCTGGCGGCGGTCACACTGGTCGTCGGATGCATCACGTACGGCCAGGTCAAGGCGGGTGTCGCGGCTCCGCCAAATCTGCGCTCCATCCATCCCGCCCCGCCGTCGCAGATCACCTTCCGAGGCAAGACAATCACGCTGGTGGGGCTCGACAATCCGGTGCGAAAGACCGGCGACATGGCGGCCCATCTCGCGGTCGGCCACAAGATCTACTATCAGAACTGCGTTCCCTGTCACGGCGATCATCTCGACGGGCAGGGGCACTTCGCGTCAGGCCTGAATCCGCTGCCCGCCAACTTTCAGGACAACGGCACGATCGCTCAGCTCACCGAGAGCTTTGTGTTCTGGCGCGTCGCGAAAGGTGGACCGGGGCTGCCGCGCGAAGGCACGCCGTGGAACTCGGCGATGCCGGCGTGGGAGGAGTTCCTGACCGAAGACGAAATCTGGTCGGTCGTGCTCTTCCTCTATTCACAGACCGGATGGAAGCCGCGGACGTGGGAGGTGGGGAGCACGGAAGGGGCCAGCAAGTGACGCCCGCCCTGATTCTGATCGCTTTGCTGGTCACCCAGGACACGACAGCGGGGAAGCAAGTCTACGTGAAATGGTGCGCGGGATGTCACGGCGACAACGGCGCCGGCGACGGTGAGGCCGCCCATCGCATGATTCCGCCGCCGCGCGACTTTACAGGGGCGATCTATCAAATCCGCACGACAGCCAGTGGGCAGCTGCCGACGGACGCCGATCTGCTCCGGTCTATCGACGCAGGTCTCGGCGGGACCGCGATGCCGGGCTGGAGGTCGCGGCTCTCCGACCGGGAGCGCCACGACGTGCTCGCATACATCAAGACATTCTCGACGTTTTTTGCCGATACCTCCCTGCGGCCGAAGCCGCTCACGTTTGGCAAGGAGCCTGGAGGCGGGACCGGTGCCGATGCCTTGAAGGTAGGCCGCCAGTTCTATGACTCGATCGGCTGCCGGAAGTGTCACGGCGATCAGGGCCGCGGGGATGGGCCGTCTGCTCCCACGCTCAAGGATGACGCCGGCCACCCGATGTTTGCGGCGGACTTGCACGAGAATTGGCGCTTCAATGGCGGCGAAACCGTCGAGGATATCTACCACCGCCTGCGCACCGGGCTGGACGGCACGCCGATGCCGTCGTTCAGCGATCTCCTGGATCAGAAATTCCTCACGGAAACCGAGCTGTGGCGCGTCGCGGAGTACGTCCGCAGTCTCTCGCCCGCTAAAGCGCCGGTTGTGCGAGACGTCATCCACGCGCCGCTCGTCAATCGAGCGTTGCCGCATTCGCCAGATGATTCCGCCTGGACTGCAGTCGACGCCTACTGGTTCCCGCTCGTCGGCCAAGTCATCCGGAAGAGCCGGTGGTTCGCCCCTTCTGTGAGCGGCGTGTGGGTCAAGGCGGTCCACACCGCCGACTCGATCGCGCTGCGTGTCGTGTGGGACGATCGCTCACAAAGCCCCGATACAGCCTGGCTCGGACACGTGGGTCGGGTCTTGGCGGCTCTGGATCCCGACGAAGGCACTCAGGAGCAGCCGGCCTTATGGCCGGATCAGCTGGCGGTGCAGTTTCCCGTTGCGATTCCGACCGGAATGGAGCGGCCGTATTTTCTCATGGGCAGCAGCAGCGCGCCGGTGTACCAATGGCGCTGGGCCAGTACCGCGCACGCCGCGGCAGTCGCAGGCCTGGCGCGCGGCGTTGACCGGTTCGATTCATTGCCGGGCACCGGGGTTGGCGCCCAATCGGTCTATGACCACGGTCAATGGCGCGTCGTCTTCACACGCGCACTTGCCTCGCCCGATACGGCTAGCCAGCTTCCGTTCCGGACGGGCCGTGCGATCCCGGTGGCCTTCTTCGCGTGGGATGGGTCCAACGGAGAGCACGGCACACGCATGGCCATCAGTACGTGGTATTTCCTCGCCCTCGATGAACCGGTGCCGGCGCGGGTCTTCATCTCGCCTGTGATCGCGATGGTGCTGACGCTCGGGCTCGGCATGCTGGTCGTTTGGCGCGCGCAGCAGAAGACAACATTCCGGAGGAAGCAATGAACGGTAGAATCTTCAGCGTGGTGGGCGGGATGTTCCTGCTCACCGTGTGCAGCAAGGGAGACCGGAGCTCCGTGCAGGCCGCCCCCGCTGCCCCGGCGGCCCCGCAGCCGGCAGCAATAGCGGCATCATCGGATGAGTCGGCAGATGGCGGCACGATCACCGGCAAGATCAAGTTCACCGGCACGGCGCCGCGCAATCCCGCAATCGACATGAGCGAAGAGGCGGCCTGCAAAGCGAAATACAAGACCAGCCCGACCGAAGAGAACGTCGTCGCCGGCCCAGCGAATGCCCTCGCGAACGTGTTCGTGTACGTCAGCGCCGGCTTGCCGGCAAATGCGAAGTATCAGGCGCCGTCGACGCCGGTCACGCTCGATCAGAACGGCTGCCGCTATCATCCGCACGTGCTGGGCATCATGGTCGGCCAACCGTTCGAAATCATCAATTCCGATCCGGTGCTTCACAACATCAAAGCCATCGCCAAGAAGAACCGTCCCTTCAACGTGAGCCAGCCGTCCGCCGGCATGAAGACGACGCGCACGTTCTCGACGCCTGAAGTGATGGTGAACCTCGAGTGCAACGTGCACGGCTGGATGAAGGCATTCCTGGGGGTGCGGTCCGATCCGTTCTACGCCGTGTCGGGTGAGGACGGCAGCTTCTCGATCAAGGGTCTGCCGCCGGGGACGTACACGGTCGAAGCGTGGCATGAGAAGTTCGGCACGCAGACGGCCACGGTCACGGTGACGGGAACCGAGAGCAAGACGGCCAACTTTACTTTCGCCGCGCACTAGCGCGAGGAGAACTCGCCGCATGCATTGGTGGCTTCCTCCCGCGGCCTCGACGTTCGCCGGTCCGATCGACGGGCTGTTTCTCGCGATCCTGATCATCACCGGGATCGCGCTCGTGATCGTCGAGGTCGGCTTGGTCACGTTCGTCGTCCGCTATCGCGCTCGCCCCGGCCGGAAAGCCTTCTACACACATGGGTCGACGCGCGCGGAAGTGATCTGGACGGCGATCCCGGCGGTGACCATGGTGGCGCTCGGACTCGTCAGCAATCACTACTGGGTGTTGATCAAGGACAGAAAGAGCGTGCCGCCCAACGCCTACCATATCGGCGTGCACGCCAAACAGTTCGAGTGGCAGATCACCTATCCTGGCCCGGACGGGAAGCTGGGTACGAGCGACGACTTCACGGTTCGCAATCAGCTGCACGTGCCGGTCAACCAGCCGATCGCGGTCGAGCTCAGCTCCGAGGACGTCATCCACTCGTTCTTCGTCCCCCAGTTTCGGTTGAAGCAGGATGCCGTACCCGGGATGCACATCATCGTGTGGTTCCAGGCAACGAAGACGGGGGAGTACGAGCTGGGCTGCGCTGAGCTGTGCGGGATGGGGCATTACAAGATGCGGTCGCGCGTGTTCGTGCACACTCCTGAGGAATTTGCCGCCTGGATGAAGCAACAAGCCGCCGGAGGAACCGAATGACGAGCGTTGCGCACGCGAGGCCGGGAGAAGGGGGGGGGGCTCACGACGCGCATCACGCGCCGATGAGCTTCTGGCGCAAGTACATCTTCTCCACCGATCACAAGATCATCGGCATCCAGTTCCTGTTCGTCAGCCTGTTCTTCCTGCTGGTGGGGGGACTGCTGGCGATGCAGATCCGCTGGCAGCTCGGCTTCCCCGGGAAGCCGATGCCGGGCGGCGGGCTGCTTCCCGAGACAATGATCGTCAACGGCGTGATCCTGCCGGAGTATTACGTCCAGCTCGTGTCGATGCACGGCACGTTCATGGTGTTCTTCGCCATCATGCCGCTGCTCGTGGGTGTGTACGCCAACTTCCTGATTCCGCTGAAGATCGGCGCACACGACATGGCGTTCCCGCGCATCAACATGGCGTCGTTCTGGCTCGCGCTCCTCGCCGGTCTGATCATGTTCTCGAGCTTCTTCGTGCCCAATGGACCGATTCGATCCGGCTGGACGAACTACGCGCCACTTGCGGCACGACCCGATCTCTCGGGCGTCACCGTCGGTCAGATGCTCTGGTGCGTCTCGATCGTGGTGCTCGGGCTCTCGTCCGTGTTGGGCTCCTTGAACTACATCACCACGGTGATCAACCACCGCGCGCCGGGCATGACGTGGTTCCGCATGCCGCTCTCCGTCTGGGCGCTCTTCATCACCGCGATCCTCGGCGTGCTGGCGCTGCCGGTACTCCAGGGCGCGGCCATCATGCTGCTGTTCGATAACGTCCTCGGCACGCACTTCTTCGATCCGGTCGCGGGCGGTCAGGCGCTGCTCTGGCAGCACCTCTTCTGGTTCTTCGGGCACCCCGAGGTCTACATCCTGATTCTGCCGGCGATGGGCATGGTCTCGGACATCATCGCCAACGGCAGCCGCAAACCGATCTTCGGCTATCACTCGATGGTGTTCGCCATCATCGGGATCGCATTCCTCGGCTGGCTCGTCTGGGGTCACCACATGTTCATGAGCGGCATGAACCCGACTCTGGGGTCGACGTTCATGGTCTCGACGCTGCTCATCGCGGTGCCGTCGGCGATCAAGGTCTTCAACTGGCTGGGCACGATGTGGCGTGGCAATCTGCGGTTCCATGTGCCGATGCTCAACGCCGTCGGCTTCGTCTCGATGTTCACGATCGGTGGGCTGTCGGGCATCTTCATGGCGGCGACGCCCGTCGATATTCCATTGCACGACACGCAGTTCATCGTCGCGCACATCCATTACGTCCTGTTCGGAGGATCGCTGTTCGCCCTGTTCGCGGCGATGACGTACTGGTATCCGAAGATGTTCGGCCGCGTGATGAACGAGCCGCTCGGCAAGCTGCACTTCTGGCTGACGTTCATCTTCTACAACATGACGTTCTTCCCGATGCACATCATTGGGATGGGTGGGCAGATGCGCCGCATCTACGACCCCACCATCTACGACTTCCTGAAGCCGCAGCAACCGCTCAACGTCTTCATCTCCCTCAGCGCCTTCGCGCTGTTTGCGGTGCAGATCCTGTTTGCGATCAACTTTCTCTGGAGTCTGAAATTCGGTAAGAAAGCGCCGCGGAATCCGTGGGATGACAATGGGCTCGAGTGGTCGTTGCCGAATCCCGCGCCGCACGGCAACTGGGAACGGACGCCCAACGTGTACCGTGGGCCGTACGAGTTCAGCTCGCCTGAAGCGGGCAGCGCCGACTTCCTCCCACAGAACTTGAAGCTCCCCTCCGACCGCGATCCGGTGCCGGCGACGTTGCCGGCCGGACACTGACCGGGAGATCGAGGCGATGACGCACGCGACGCAGACTGTCGACATGATGCGGCCCCCGTTCCCGGCGGAGCCGGGGGCGGGCGTCTACAGTAATAAGCTCGGGATGTGGGTGTTCCTGGCGAGCGACGTGATGTTCTTCACGGCGCTGATCGGCTCCTACATCGTCCTCCGTTTTGGAGTGACGGAGCCGTGGGCGAAGCCCGGCGCGGTGCTCAACGTGCCGCTGACGGCCGTGAACACGTTCCTGCTGATCTGCTCGTCCGTATCGATGGTGAAGGCCTACGCCGCCATCGCCGACGGCAAGAAGTATTTCCTGCGCCCTGTGCCGGGGAAGCTGCTGCGCGATGGCGGCCTCAAGTTCTGGCTGCTCGTCACGATGATTTGCGGCGCGGCGTTCGTGGGCGTGCAGCTCGTCGAGTACATCAAGCTGGTCGGCCACGGCTTCTCGCCCGCCGGCTTCCGGGAAGGATCGTTGCTGGCCGAGCACGCCGCCGCGGATCCGGTGAAGTACGGCGCCGCAGTCGCGGGGATGTACGGTTCGACGTTCTTCACGATGACCGGCTTCCACGGATTTCACGTGACGTGCGGCGTCATCAGCATGACGTATCTCTACTTCACCAAGGTGCTGCCCGAGAAATACTCACCGCAGGACTACCGCGGCATCGAGGTGATTGGGCTGTACTGGCATTTCGTCGATCTCGTGTGGATCATCCTGTTCACCATCGTCTACCTGATCTGAGGACCAGCGGGGGCCCCATGACCAGCACGACTCCGACGACCACCGGGCATAAGCGCCCTAACTACATCCTGATCTGGCTGTACCTGTTCGTGCTGACCGTAATTGAGGTGAGCGCGGCGTTTCTGTCGCATATCCCCAAGAACTGGCTGATTCTGATTCTGCTGTTTTTCGCGGTCTGGAAGGCGCTGCTCGTCGCCCTGTTCTTCATGCACCTCAAGTTTGAGCGCTGGCGCCTGCGGCTCATCTTCATCGTGCCGTTGCCGCTCGCCGCGATTCTCGTCACCGCCGCGATCATGGAGAAGGTCTGGTAGCACGTCCGCTGCTGGAGCTCACCAAACCGCGCATCACGCAGCTCGTCCTGCTCACGGCGGCCGCCGGGTTCTACCTCGGCTCCCGCGGGCACGTCGACTTGTGGCTGCTTGCCAACACGTTGCTCGGCACGGCCCTCGTCGCGGGCGGCACGAACGCGTGGAATCAAATCTGGGAGCGGGATGTGGACGCTCGGATGGTGCGCACACGCGGTCGCCCGCTCCCGTCGGGGCGTTTGGCCGCGTCGCATGCGATGTGGTTTGCGTCGGCGATCACCGCCGCCGGGGTCATCTATCTCGGTGTGACGGTGAATCTGCTGACGGCGGGCTTAGCCGCGTTGACGTTTGCGAGCTACGTGCTGCTATACACGCCGCTCAAGCGGCGGACGTCGCTCAACACCCTTATCGGCGCCGTGCCGGGCGCGCTGCCGATCGTAGGTGGCTGGACGGCCGCCGGTGGCGGACTCGATGTCGCGGTCGCCGCGCTGTTCTGGATTCTGTTCCTGTGGCAGCTGCCGCACTTTCTCGCGTTGGCGTGGATCTATCGCGAGGACTACCGCGCCGGCGGGTTGAAGATGCTGAGCGTCGGTGACCACGACGGCCACGACACGGCGCGCATGGCGCTGCTCTATGCGATGGCCCTGCTGCCGATCAGCCTGTTGCCCACACTGCTCGGCGTGACCGGCGCTTGGTATTTCTTTGGCGCGCTCGCGCTGGGCGTGGTCTACGTTGCCGCAGGGACGGGCTTGCTCGTCGCCGCCACTCCCGCGCGCGCCTGGCGGCTCTTTTTCGTTTCCATCCTCTACCTGCCGGCCCTGTTGACACTGATGGTGCTCGACAAGGTGACGGCGTAGCGGTCCCCCCCTCCCCGATGATCCCGTTCCATCGGCTGCTCATTACGACGGGCATCGTCTTCTGCGGCGGCTTTGCGATCTGGTCGCTGTGGCGTGGCGAGATGGCCCTTGGGATCGGGTTTGCGGCGCTCGGTGCGGTCCTCGGCTATTATCTGCGTCATCTCCGGCGCTTCATCGGTCGATGAATCAGCACATTGACCTGATCTATTTCGTGAGCTCGCTCGTGATGGTCGCCGTCCCGCTCGTGATCTTCACGGTGCTGACGTACTTCGCTGTAAAAGGATCTCGGAAAGCTCAGCGGAATCGTTAGATTCACCCCATGCCTGCTACCGGTAAAGAGAAGCGGCAAGTCGTCCGCTATGCCTTTTACAAGTTGGATCCGGCATGGCGGAGGCTAACCGCGGAGCGCCAGGCCTCCGCGAAGCTCGAATTCGGGGAAACGCTCGAGCGCTATCACGGCCGGCTCTTGCTCCGGCCCTATGGACTCGTGGGGATTCGCGGGGATTGCGATTTCCTGCTCTGGCAGGTCGCGGAAGACCTCGACGCACTGGTGGAGCTGCAGACCGCGCTGAACCGCACCGATCTCGGCGCGTACCTCTCGATTCCGTACAGCTATCTCGCGATGACCCGGCGGTCGATCTATGAATTTCCCGCCCCCCCCGAGTCCGGGCACGAGCAGCGGCTGGTCATCCAGCCCAGTGCGGCGAAATACCTGTTCGTCTACCCCTTCATCAAGACGCGCGCGTGGTACGCGTTGCCCAAGCCGGAGCGCCAGCGGATGATGGACGAGCACGTGCGCGTGGGCCGCACGTATCCCACGATCCGGCTCAACACGACCTACTCCTACGGACTCGACGATCAGGAGTTCATCGTGGCGTTCGAGGGCGACAACCCCGGCGAATTCCTGGATCTAGTGATGGAGCTCCGCGAAAGCGAGGCGTCGTCCTACACGCTGCGCGATACACCGACCTTCACCTGCGTTCAGATGTCTCTCTGGGACATGCTCGACACGCTGGGTGGTGCGGGGGCCGCCCAGGCCGTCTCGCGCCGCCCCACTCGCGCCGATGGCTTCACACCGGTCGCGACGTTGAGCGAGCTGCCGCCGGGAACGGCGAAGCGGGTGTACGCCGCGAGTGACGCGGTGGCGCTGTTCAACGTCAGCGGCACGGTCTACGCGATCGCGAACCGTTGTACGCATGCGCGGGCCAGTCTGTCCGAGGGCACGGTCGATCCGGCGCGCTGCACGGTGACGTGCCCGTGGCACGAGGGCGTGTTCTCGCTCGAGACCGGGCGCGTACTCGGCGGTCCCCCCGTGCATCCCGTCTCGACGTATCAAGTCAAGCTCGAGGGCGACACCATCCTCATCGCTCAAGAGGCTCGCGAGCCGACGGTTGTCCCAGCCCCTCCCGCGATTTCTTAAAGCGTGTCGTCGGGAGCGCACCGACGTCACGCCCGTCTGGTTCATGCGGCAGGCCGGGCGCTACATGCCGGCGTACAGGAAGCTGCGCGAACGGCATTCCATCCTCGATCTCTGCCATAATCCCGATCTCTCCGCCGAGGTAACACTCCAGCCCGTCGAACGCCTCGGCGTCGACGCCGCGATTTTGTTTGCGGACATCCTACTTCCGTTTGAGCCGCTCGATTTGGGTTTGCGCTTCGCGGCGGGGGAGGGTCCTCAGATCGAGCGGCCGATCGCGACCGCCGCCGACGTGAGCCGACTGCCGCACATCGATCCCGAGCATGAGCTGCGGTATGTCCTCGATGCCGCTCGCCTGGCGCGCCGTGCGTTGCCCGCCGATGTTCCACTGATCGGCTTCGCGGGCGCGCCATTCACGCTCGCGAGCTACGCTATCGAGGGTGGAGCGAGTCGCACGTTCACCAAAACCAAAACGTTCATGTATCAGGCACCAGACGCCTGGCACCTGTTGTTGAGCAAATTCGCCGATGTGGTTGGTCGCTATCTCGCCGCCCAGGCGCGCGCCGGTGCGCAGGCTGTGCAGCTCTTCGACAGCTGGGTCGGATGTCTCTCACCGCACGATTACCGCACGTTCGTGCAACCCCATACCAAGCGCGCAGTGTCGCTCGCATCGGAGAGCGGGGTGCCGCTGATTCATTTCGGTACCGGCAGCGCCACGTTTCTGGAAGACTTCGCGTCCGCCGGAGGCGACGTGATCAGCGTCGACTGGCGGATTCCACTGGATGTAGCCTGGAGGCGCATCGGCGAGAAGCGTGCGATTCAGGGCAACCTGGATCCGGCCGCGCTGCTCGCGCCTGCAACCGTGCGCGACGCACAGGTCCGAGACGTGCTGCAACAGGCGGGTGGTCGACCGGGCCACATCTTCAACCTCGGCCACGGGGTGTTGCCCGAAACGGACGTCGGGGCCGTCCGTGCCGTCGTGGACCTCGTGCATGGCGCGTGAGCCAATCGCCGTACTCGTGATGGCGTACGGCGGTCCCGGAAAATTGGACGACGTCGAACCCTACCTGCTGGATGTCCGCGGCGGTCGCGCGACGACGCCGCAGCTCGTCGAAGAGTTTCGCGCCCGCTACGCGCGCATCGGTGGCCGCTCGCCGATCCTCGAGCTGACTCGAGCGCAGGCGGCAGGCGTGGCGCGCGTGCTCGGCGACGGCTTTCGCGTCTATGTCGGCATGCGTCATTGGCATCCATTCATCCAGGAGACGGTGGAGGAGATCACCCGGGCCGGACACAGCCGCGTCGTCGGCATCGCGATGGCGCCCCACTACTCGAACATGTCCGTGGGCGCCTACGAGAAGAAACTGCTTCAGACCGCGGGCGACCGGCTCGACAGCTCGCTGGTGCGGAGCTGGTGGCATCATCCTCGATTTCTGGACGCCGTCGCCAACCGCGTGAGAGACGCGCTCCAACGTTTCCCCCGGCCCTCGCGCGTGCGGGTCGTCTTCACCGCTCACAGTCTTCCGGAGCGGATTGTCGCGTCGGCTGATCCATATCCCGAAGAGCTTAGAGGAAGTGCAGAAGAGGTCGCGCGCCGCGCGAAGTTGACCGACTGGCAGCTCGCCTATCAAAGTGCCGGTGCCACGCCGGAGCCGTGGCTCGGACCCGATGCCGGAACCGTGATGACCGAGCTGGCGAAGGCCGGCAACGACGCGGTGTTGCTCGTGCCCATCGGATTCGTCTGCGACCACGTCGAGATTCTCTATGACATCGACGTCGAGTACCAGGCGGTCGCCAAGCGGCTCGGCATTCAACTCGAACGAACGAAGTCGCTCAACGATGATCCCGGCCTTGTAGCGGCCGTCGCGGACGTCGTGCGCACGGCGGCCGCCGAGCGAGGCTGGCTCTGAGGGTAGTCGTGGTAGGCGCCGGCATTGCCGGGCTCGCCGCCGCGTGGGAGCTCGTGCGCGAGGGTGGGAAGGTCGACGTCACCGTCCTCGAGAGCGAGCGCCGCGTCGGCGGCGTGATCGTCACCGAGCGCGTCGACGGGTTTGTGGTGGAAGGTGGACCCGACGGCGTTCTCGCGAGCGAGCCGGAAGTGGCGGCGCTGGCCGCTGAGTTGGGGATAGGGGATCAGGTCGTGAGCCAACTCGCCCGCGGCACCTCGCTGTGGTCGGGGACCGATCTTCGACCGATCGAGGAAGGTCGAGCCGCGACGCTCCTCGGAATCGACGTGAAGAACGCGGATCTCGGAGCGGGCTTTCGAACGTTTGCCGGCGGAATGGGGGAGCTTGTCGCGGCGCTCTCCGCGCGTCTCGCTGGGACGCTGCACCTCGCGCAAGGCGTCTCGGGACTCGTGCGCCACGGAACGCGGTGGCGCATCGCGATCACCGGCGGCTCGGCATACGACGCCGATGGCGTGGTGCTCGCCCTGCCGGCCTGGGCGGCGGGCCGCGTGCTCGAGACGGTCGGCGTGCACCACGGGCGCTCGCTCGCTGAAGTCCCCTATCTGCCCAGCACCACCGTATCGCTGGCGTACCGCGCTGATCAAATAGGGAGACCGCTCGAGGGCGCGGGATTCGTCGTGGAATCGGCTTCTAACCAGATCCGCGCGTGCACATACGCCTCATGCAAGTTTCCGGGGCGGGCCCCCGAAGGCCACGCCCTTCTGCGCGCGTTCCTCCAGCCGCTCGAGGGCGACCCCGTGGTCGTCGCACACCGTGAGCTCGCGACGATTCTCGCAATCCATGGCGAACCGTTATGGTCTCGCGTGTTTTACTGGAATCGCGGCTTGCCGAGGTATCGGCGCAACCACGCCGAACACGTCGCGGCGGTCCGCCGGCAGCTGGCGCGGATGCCCCCGCTCGCCATCGCCGGGGCGGGCTACGATGGAGCGGGAGTATCCGCCTGCCTACGTTCGGGCCGTGCAGCCGGGGGGCTCATCGCACGGCTGATGGCTCGTTGACGAGGGGCATGACCGCTTCCGCGAAGCGCTCCATCTCTTCGAGCTGTGGACTGAATTGCAAGAGCAGCAGATCGACCCCCGCCTGTTCAAACGCCCGAATCCGGTCAGCGATCTGCTCCGGTGTGCCGGTGAGGCCGGCTTTCAGGCCGCGGTTCGACACTGAGTAATCCTCCAAGCTCACGCGCTGTTCGAGCTGCGTGTTAGCGAGCCATTGCTCGTAATTGGCGTATCCGGCGGCGCTCTGGTGCACGTCGGTGATCCGGGCAACCTCCCGCTGTGCCGCCGCCTCGGTGGCTCGGCACACGACATAACCGGCAACGCCAAACACCAACGGCGTCAGCCCGCTCGATTCCCGCAGGCGCCGCATATCCTGAACTTTCGCGGCAATGCGGTCCGACGGATCGCCGTGCATCAAGTAAGCGTCGCAGGTGCGCGCGATCAGGTTCTTGGCTGCCGGTGACTCGCCGCCTGCGTAAATGGTCGGCCGCGGGCGCTGGGGACGGCGTACCGGCTTCGGCTCGAGGATCGCATCCTCGACATGATAGTACTTTCCCGCGAAGCTGAACTGCCGCTCCTTCCACAGGCCATCTACCACCGCGAGCCACTCGGCCGTTCGCGCGTACCGCGCGTCGTGGGTGTCGAATTCGACGCCGTACTGCCGCGCTTCCTCCGCCCACCACGACGACACGACGTTGAGCGACAATCGTCCGCCTGAGATGTGATCGATATTCGCAGCCTGTTTGGCCAGCAGCGCGGGAGGATGAAACGTCGGCCGCACGGCAACCATCAGCTCGAGTCGCTCGGTGACAGCGGCCAGCGCCGCGGCGGTCGACCAGGCGTCGAGCGCAGGCGCTTCGGGACCCTTGATGTCGTTGAGATTCAGCTCGGCGATCAACGTGAGATCGAATCCTGCGCGCTCACTCGCCCGCGCCAACCGCCGAACATAGGACCACTCGGCGGTCATCCCCTCGTCTTCGACGTTCCGCAACCAGCCGCCGAATACGGGTAACCAGTAGCCGAAGCGCATCAGCGGCCCCCCCTCTGTGTCTCGAGGTAGTCCGCCAGCCGCGCGAACGCATCGAAGCCGACAACCCTCGGCGTATCAGCGACGAAGTTCGACAACGCGTTGATGTCGTAGTAGTAGAGGCGGCCGTCGCGCGCATCGATCGCGTACTCGATGCCGCCGACCTCGATGCCGCATGCGGCCGCGATGCGCTCCACCTGGCGCGCGATCTCGGCCGGCGGCTCGTATCCCTCCACGCGCAAGCCGTTGCGCGGAGCATCGACGGGACAAGCGCTGCGGACGAGCTCGGCGCCGTCCGTCGTCTGGCACACGTCGGCGGGGCAGAGATTGAAGGTTTCGCCCGACGAGTAGACGCGAATTGCGTACAAGAAGCGACCGCCGAGGACTTCGACTCTCGTGATCCGGCCTTCTTCTGTCGGGATGAACTCCTGGACCAGCGCGGTTTGGTCGGGACCAAACTCGAGCTCCCCAACCGCAGCCGCTGCCGCGAGCTCCTCGAGTGAATCGAACCGACGGATCCCCGCGCCACTTCCGCCCACGTTCGGCTTTACGACAATGGGAAACCGCAGCTCCGCCGCCGCGGCTGTCGCGTCTTCCGGTTGGTTGATGACGCGGGTTGCAGGGTAGGGCAGACCGAGTCCGCGTAGAACCGAAAGTTGGATCGCCTTGGATGTCTCGGCCTGAAAAGCGCGACTGCCGTTGACGACTCGAACGCCGTAACGCTCCAAGTGCGCGAGGAACTGGTGTGTATAGAACACGGCATGCCCATGGCCTCGTTGCCAGGCCGAGGGGCTCATCCGATTGAACACGAGATCGTACGGCGGACGACTGGCCGGATCGAATCGATGCCGCTCGGCGTGCACGCGCGTGAAGGGCGTGCCGCGGCGCTCGAGCTCGGCGAACAGCGGGGTGAACCAGTGCGGGTGCTCGTAGTAGATGGCGATCATGTGGTCACACCCGATGCGAGCGATGCTGCTTCGAGAGTCGCGCGCTCGACACGCTCCGCGAGTGCCGTGTCGGGCGCACCATTGCGGAACTGCGCGTCGGTGCCGTAAACGCCCGTCGCCACGACCAGCGCGCCGACGCTCGCCAGCAGCGGTCTGAGTCCGTGATCGACGGCGAGCAGGTGAGTCGGTCCCCCGCCGGTCGCGATCGCGATCGCGATCTTACCGGCGAGCGCGTCTTGCGGGAGAAGGTCGAAAAACACCTTGAGCAGGCCGCTGTACGTAGCCCGATAGATCGGCGTGCTGACGACGAGAATCGCCGCGTCTCGCGTCGCCTGAAGGGCCTCAGCGACATCGCTATCCTCGCGCCGGCTGAGGAGCGCATCGGCCGGAAGCCGGGCCAGGTCGATCAGTCGACTAGTGCCCGCGCCGTGACGTTCGAGCGAAGCGAGCGCCAGCTCGAGGAGCGTGCGCGAGCGAGACACGGACCCTGGACTGCCTGAGATTCCCACCACAGAAGCTCTCACAAGTCAGTTCTCCTGAAAAAGAAATCGGCCGCGACTCCATTCGAGGCGTCGCGGCCGATTCGTTGCGTCGTTGCGGGGCGATGCTCCGCGTTTCTACCTACTGCATCTCAGCTTTCATCCTGACGCGCGCCGATCGGCCGCCTCCCCAACGCATGGGGAGTCGACAGCAGCACATGACCATCAGGACGGATTTCATTGTCCGGGAAAGCTACAGAAGCTTTTTGGCAGTGTCTACCACTCGGTCGACCGTGAGGCCGAGTTCCTGATAGATACGTTGGTAGGGCGCGGAAGCGCCGAAGCGTTCGAGGCCGATGATGGCGCCATGCTCACCGACCCAGCGGTACCACGACTGCGGCACCGCCGCTTCTACCGCGATTCGGGGCACGCCGGGGGGCAGCACGCTGTCGCGGTAGCTCTGCGCTTGGTTTGCGAAGAACTCCATGCACGGCATGGAGACGGCCATCGGCCGCCGGCCATCAGCCTTGAGTTTCGCCCACGCACTCAGCACGATCTCGACTTCCGAGCCCGTACCGATCAGCACGACGTCGGGGTCGCGGGAATCGGTAAGGACGTAGCCACCCCGGTGCAACCCGACCGCAGGTGCATACTTGGACCGATCCACGACCTGCACCTTCTGCCGTGTCAGCACCAGCGCCACGGGCCCGCCGCGGTGCATGATCGCCGCGCGCCAGGCCTCGACGACTTCGGTCGGATCGGACGGCCGGATCACGGTCATATTGGGAATCGCGCGCAACGCCGCGAGCTGCTCGATAGGCTGATGCGTCGGCCCATCTTCGCCGAGCCCGATCGAATCGTGCGTGAAGACGTAGATCGGGTGGAGATGAGTCAGGGCCGCCAGTCGAATCGACGGCCGCATGTAGTCGGAGAAAATGAGGAAGGTGCCGCCGTACGGAATGAAGCCGCCGTGCAGCGCGATGCCATTGAGGGCGGCGCCCATGCCATGCTCGCGCACGCCAAAATGAAAGTTGCGGCCGCTGCGCAGCCCGGCCGTGAACACACCGCCGCCTTTGATCTCCGTGTTGTTCGAGCCCGTGAGATCGGCCGATCCACCGATCAGCTCGGGGAGCTTCGGAGCAATCGCGTTCAGCACCTTGCCCGATGCGGCGCGCGTGGCTTGTGCATCCTTCGGCCCGAACGCCGGCAGCGCTGTATCCCATCCGTCGGGCAATGTGCCGGCCAGTCGCCGCTCGAGCTCCGCGCCTAGCTCGCGATGTGCCGAACGATAGCCGTCCCACTTCCTCTGCCACTCGGCTTCGAGCCGTGCACCGCGGTCTTTTGCGCGCCGCCAGCGTTGTAGTGCTTCGTCCGGTACGTAGAACGGCTCGAGCGATGGCCAGCCGAGATTTTGCTTCGTCAGCTTGATCTCTTCAGCGCCCAGCGGCGCTCCATGCGCCTCGGCGGTGTCCTGTTTGTTGGGGCTGCCCCACGCGATGTGCGTCCGCACGATGATGAGCGACGGCCGCTCGGTCACTCGCTTCGCTCGCTCGATCGCTGCGTCGATCACGTCGAGGTCGTTGCCATTGGCGATGCGCTGCACGTGCCAGCCGTAGGATTCGAAACGCCTGGCGGTATTATCGGAGAACGCGAGATCGGTGGACCCGTCGATCGTGATGCGATTGTCGTCGTAGAACCCGATCAGCTTGCCGAGTTTCAGATGTCCGGCGAGCGAGCAGGCCTCGTGTGACACGCCCTCCATCAGGTCGCCGTCGGACGCGAGGAAATACGTGTAGTGGTCGACGATGTCGTGACCGGGGCGGTTGAACAGCGCCGCGAGTTGCGACTCGGCGATCGCCATCCCGACCGCGTTGCCCGTGCCTTGGCCGAGCGGCCCCGTGGTCGCCTCGACACCCGGCGTCATTCCCCGCTCGGGATGCCCCGGGGTGCGGCTGCCCCATTGGCGGAACTGCTTGATGTCGTCGAGAGAGAGGTCGTAGCCGGTGAGGTACAGGAGACTATACAGCAAGATGCACGCATGCCCGGCCGAAAGGACGAAGCGGTCGCGATCGAACCAGTCAGGATTCGCGGGATTGTAGCGCAGATGGCGCTGCCACAGCACCAGCGCGAGCGGTGCGAGCGCCATTGCCGTACCCGGATGTCCCGAGTCAGCCTGTTGCACCGCGTCCATTGCCAATGCGCGGACGGTATTGATGCAGAGCTGATCGAGATCGACGCGAGTGACGGCGGGGGCCTCGGTCACAGCAGTCCCGACTTCGCCGCCTGCCACAGCTTCATCAAACGATCAAAACCGTCGACCAGCAGCTCGACCTGTTGCGGAGAGGCGGATGCCTGCGCGGCGATTTTGAGCTCCTCCACCACTCTGGGCATCTCTCGGCGACCCTGCTTGGCGCTCTGAACGCCGATTTGCGTCAGAATGTCGAGAATCTGCTGGCGCACTTGCGCGTCTTTGGGAACCTGCCAGAGATATTCGGCGGCCTGCTTCCCATCCGCGCAAAGCTGGCCGAGGGGATCGAGCAATGGCTGACGCGATTGCCGGGGGGCGTTTGGATCGTTCATCGGAGGAAATAATCTAACATTGCCGGAGTGTTTGAACGCATCTAGCTTGCGGGTCCTATGCTGGCCCTTCTCGCGCTCGCGGTCGTGCAAGCCCAGGCCATCGCGCCAGACTCGGGCGAAACGCATCTGCGGAACATTCAACAGCTGACATTCGGCGGCCAGAACGCGGAAGCGTATTTCTCGCGCAGCGGCAGGCAGCTCATCTTCCAGCGGCAGGCCGGCGATTCCGGTTGCGACCAGATGTTCGTCATGAACGTCGAGGGCACCGGTCTCCATCGCGTGTCGGACGGCAAAGGGCGCACGACGTGCGGCTATTTCTTCGCGGATGACCGCAGAATCTTCTACTCGTCCACGGAGCACGCGGCAGCGGCCTGCCCGCCGCGCCCCGATTATTCCCAGGGTTACGTCTGGGCGCTTTTCGACTACGACATCTACGTCGCGGACGCCGATGGCGGGAACGCCAAACGGTTGACGGATAATCCGTATTACGATGCGGAAGGCACCCTCTCGCCGGATGGCAACACGATCGTGTTCACGTCGCTGCGCGATGGCGACCTCGACATCTACACGATGCGCGTGGACGGCACGCACCTTACACGCCTGACGAACACACTGGGCTACGATGGCGGCCCGTTCTTTTCCCCCGACGGCAAGCAGATCGTGTATCGCGCCTGGCATCCGCAGCCGGCAACGGATTCGGCCGACTATCGGGCGTTGATCGCGCGCAATCTGGTGCGGCCGGTGCGGATGGACATCTGGGTGATGGACGCCGATGGATCCCACCAGCGCCGGGTTACGGATCTCGGCGGCGCCAGCTTCGCGCCGTTCTTTCATCCGGACGGGAAGCGCATCATCTTCGCCTCGAACTACAAGAACCCGCGGTCGCGCAATTTCGATCTGTATCTCGTCAATCTCGATGGATCGGGGCTCGAGCAAGTCACGACGAGCACGGCATTCGACGCCTTCCCGATGTTCTCTGCCGACGGCAAACGCCTCGTATGGGCCTCGAACCGCCACGGTAAAGTTCGGGGCGAGACCAACATCTTCATCGCGGACTGGGTCGAGCGGCCGTGACGCAGCCGCCCGTGGCCACCACCGCTCCGCCGCCCAAGACTCTCAAGGAAGAGGTGATCGCCTGGGCCAGAGCGATCGGCGCGGCGCTGCTGATCTGGATCGTCTTGCGATCCTACCTTGTGGAAGCGTTCCGGATTCCGTCCGCGAGCATGGAAAACACGCTTCTCATCGGTGACTTCCTGTTTGTGAACAAAGCCGTCTTCGGCGGGGAGCTCGAGATTCCGGTGACCGGGATTCACTGCTGCCGGTTGCCCGCGTTCCGGGCACCCCGGCGCCAGGAGGTCGTGGTGTTCCGCTCGGTCGAGGATTCGACGCCCGATCTGAATATCGTGAAGCGCGTGATCGGTATTCCCGGCGACACGCTCCAGATGGCTCACGATACGGTGATTCGCAATGGCCAGCGCCTCGATGAGCCGTATGCGCTGCACACTGCACTGACACCTGTTCCGGACGAGGAATTCCGCCTGCAGCAGATAAAGGCGTGGCAGCTGCCGCAGTACGTGGGCCGCGATCCCGTCCACTACCGCCCGACCACGCACGACTGGGGACCGATCGTCGTGCCGGCCCAGCACTATTTCGTGATGGGGGACAACCGCGACGAGTCTTACGACAGCCGTTTCTGGGGATTCCTACCGCGCGACCATATCCGTGGGCGGCCGCTCATCATTTACATGAGCGTCGCGTCGCGGCCCTTCCGGATTCGGTGGAACAGGTTGTTCCGGCAGCCGAGTTGACGGCGTCGGTTACTTATATCGGTAAGTGATGCGGCCGCGCGTCAAATCGTAGGGCGATAAATCCACCGCTACCCGGTCGCCCTGCAGGATGCGGATGTAGTTCTTGCGCATCTTGCCGCTGACATACGCCAGCACTTCATGTCCATTTTCGAGTTTTACGCGGAATGTCGTGTTGGGCAGCACTTCGGTCACGGTGCCCATCATCTGGATCGCGTCACCAGCCACGCCGATGCCCCCGATTGTTCATGCCGTGCGCGGATCCATGGTCGCGTCGCGCGGTAGGTCCATCCCGCGCGCGATGTAGAAGGCATGCCGGCTGCACCCGGCGCAGGTCAAGCTGATCCGCTCCGCGGTGAGCAACTCCCCGGGGCGCAAAGGGTGGCGGCGAGGCGAACGCTGGATCGTGCGAGTCCCGCACGATGGGCACACAAGCGGCAGATGTGCTCGATCGGCTGCGATGAGCGCCAACGCCTCCGGCGCCCGGTATTCCTTGATTCCGCGTCTACCCACGGCCACTCCCCCTCGGTCACGAAATCTACACCGGCCAGGGCTTTGACGCGCTCGCCCCTGGCAGCTATCTCTCTGGGCAACAGGAGGTTGGCATGGAGCCCCCCCGCACGGTATTTCAGCCGCTGGCTGAGATCGAAATCGACGCGGTCTCGCCGTCGAATCAAGGATTCACGCTGACGGGGCAGGGTGCCGGGACGGACCGGTCGGAGTATCGCCTCGATCTCCACTTTGAGCTCCCCTTGGACAACCGGACACGGACAGTCTTGGGCGAGCTCCTCTCGCAGTCGGAGCTTACCATCTCCCGCAGGGCGGCGGGGATGCAGCCGCGCTCACTCCGCCCGCAGCGCGCGCGCAATTCTTGACGCCCCATCGGGGCTCGTATAGCTTGGCGGACCCTTAACCGCCCTTCCTCCTGATGCCAGCCGAGCTCGGTGGGTCCCAGATCTCGTCGCTGCTTGAAGCCCTGCCGGGGATCGCCAGCGTCCTGCGCAGTCCGGTCGCAGACGCGCTCATCAAAGCGATGCGCGCCGCCTCCGGCTTGGCGGATTTCACCCCCGAGGATGCTGAAGAGCTGGTCCGCTACGCCGTGCGCCGCGGCTTAATCGGTCCCGACGAGGGCGATCGCGTGCTGGGGGAAGTTCAGGAAGGACTGCGGAAACGTAAACCGGTGGCGGTGAAGAAAGCTCCCGCGAAGAAACCACCCAAGAAAAAGACGCGGCGCTAAATCCGGAAGCCGCGCACCAAGCCGCGTAATTTCTCGGCCGCCTGAAGCAGATCTCCGGCGGCCGCTGCCATTTGCTCGGTCGACGCTCCCTGTTGCTCCGTCGCGGCCGTCACTTGCTCCGCGCTGGACGCGTGTGAGACCGCACGGCTCACCACCTGTTGTGCCTGCGCGCCGAGCTGTTCGGTGACGCCACGGTTCTCCTGTGCCGCCTGCGTGACGCGCGCCGCCGCCTGTTCGACTTGCTCGACGGCGGCAACGATTTCGGTGAGCCCGCGCGCCGCTCCCTCCGCGACCGATTCGATGCCGCGCACCTTTGCCTGTCCCACCGCCATCGTGGCCGTGACCTCTTCCACCTGCTCGCGGATCACGCGCGTCGTCCGAGCGACGTCCTCCGCGGCGCGCGCCGATTCGTCCGCGAGCTGACGCACTTCCTCGGCGACGACTGCGAAGCCGCGGCCATGCTCTCCGGCGCGGGCGGCCTCGATCGCCGCATTGAGCGCCAGCAGGTTGGTCTGTGACGAGATGCGCTTGATCAGGTCGACGAAATCGTCGATTGCTGTGCTTTGCTCGGCGAGCTGGGTCACCTCGGTGCCGGTCGTCCGGACGACTTCGCGGACGTCGAGCAGCGTCGTGCCGGCGGCGGCGATGTCGTTGCGGTGCCGGTCGGCCACGGTACGGATCTCTTCTCCCAGTCGCGCCACGCGCGCCGCGGCATCGGCCATCTCGCTGGTTGCGCGCCGCAGCTGCGCCAGCGCGGACTCGGTCGAGTTCAGCTCGTTGCGCTGATGTTCGGCGCCCGTCGAGATCTCGAGCATCGCGGTGGAGACTTCGCTCGACGATGCGGCCAGCTCTTCACTGACCGCCGAGAGGTCACCGGCTGAGCTCGCGATCTTGTCAGCCGAGCCGATAACCTCGGAGACGATGCCCCGGAGCCGCTCGCCCATCTGCCGCATGGCGTCGGCCAGCACCTGGAACTCGCGCGGCATTCGCCCGGTCGTCACCGGCCGCAGATCCCCGCTGCCAAACCGCTCGGCCGCCGTGACCAGCCGGATCAGCGGCCCCTCGACCCAGCGCAGCGTGAGTCCTCCGACAATCGCACCCACGATCGCCGTGCCGACCAGCACGATCCAGAGAATGATCTCGCGCTCGCGCGCCAGCGCGGCGAGGCGCTGGCCGGCCGCGGTCGCCTTGTCCGACTGCCGCGCCGACAGCTCGCGCACCAGTCGTGTGAGCTCGGCCACTGGTTCGCGAACCTGTCCGATGAGCGCCTGCGCCTGGCCGGTTCGCCCCAGATCGAGGAGGGCGTGCGCCAGCGAGTAGTCGACATGAATCGCCGCTTGCAGCTGCTTGATGCGATTGACCGTGATGCGATCGGTCTCCGTGAGTCCGGGCAGTTCGTCGAGCTGCTTCTGGTACCGAAAGGCGGCGTCTACGGCGCTCTGAAATTGATCAGCGCTCCGTGCGCCCACCTGTTCGGCGGAGCGGATTTCATCGAAGATCGCAGTGACGAGCCCGCTGCCGACCGCACTCGAGGCGCGGAGATGGTCGATTTCCGTCGCCAGCGAGTGCCGCAACGTGGCCAGCGAGGTCACTCCCACGACGGCCGAGATCACCAACCCGCCGAGGAGGCCTGAAAGGCCCAGAATGATCCGCCAGCGGATCGTATCGAGGCCACTCATGGCGCGACCTGGGTCACGAGCTGGCCGGCGTGCACGACGCCGATGACGACCGGCTTGGCGGGTACGTCGCCGCGCGCATCGAAGGCGATTGTACCGGTAACTCCCTCGTACGCCGGCTGGTCGAGGCCCACGCGTGCCAACCGGTCCCGGATCGCGCGACGGTCGGTTCCGACGTCTTCCATAACCCGGGCCAGCAAATGCACGATGTCGTACGCACCCGCGCCGCGGTGATCGGGACGCTGCGCGTAGGCGCGTCCGTAGGCAGTGACGAACTGCAGGTTCCGTTCACCGGGTCGGTCCGGAAGGTAGGCGGTCGAGAGGCGCAATCCCTCGGTCATCGCTCCCGCGGCTTCGATCCCCGTCAGCGCATCGCCGCCGATCGCCGGCCAGCGAACACCGATCTGTCCCATTTCTCGCAGCGCCAGCTCAGCTCCCGTTCGCTCCGTTGCCAACATGAGCGCGTCAATGCTGCCCGTCTTCCTGAGCCGTGAGAGGTAGGGGTCGAGGCTCGCTGTGGCGCTGAGCATCGGGTCCTCTTCGACGACTTCTCCCCCCAGCCGGCGGAATTCGGCCGCAAAACTGAGCCTCAGCCCGCGGCCATAGTCATCATCGATGTAGATCACGCCCACTCGTCGCGCGCCAAGCGTCTGGCGCGCGAAGCGGGCGAGCTGCGCGCCGTGGCTCAGATCACTGGGGCAGATGCGAAACACATAGGGATTGAGGCCGGACAAGTCAGGGCTGGACGCGGATGGTGAGATCATCACGACCGGCCGGCGTGCCTCGCCATACACGCGCCCCGCGGCGAGCGAAGTGCCCGAGGTCAGATGACCGATGACCGCCACGACAGACGGGTCGTCCGCGAGCGATTGCGCGATGCGAATCGCCACGTCAGGGCGACCGCTGTCGTCAATGGCGCGCAGGGCGATGCTCTGCCCGCGGACTCCACCATGCGCGTTGATCTCTTTGACCGCGAGCTCGGCGGCGCGCGCCATCGACACGCCGCGAGGTTGTGAAAATGGTCCCGCGATCCCCAGGACTATCACTCCCCTTTCGCCCCGCGAACATCCCGCGACTAACAGAATTGCGGCGAAGAGCCTCCGCAGACGGTCCTCCTGGTGTGGAGAGGGAGAGTGCGGGCAAGGTTAAGTCTCGATGTGGGATAGCGCAATATCCACGCGCTTTCCACATTTCAGCATGAGTGCGATTCAGCAATTGTGTGGATTTGCGGCGGCGCTCGAACGCCTGTTGTCAGCGCGCGACGCCGCCGCGCTGGATGAGATGTGGGAGGAGTTGAATCTCGGTCAGGTCGGATGGGAAGCACTGGCGCTCGCGCGGCGCGCCAACACCGAAGCGCTCGAGCCCGCGCTCGCCGAAGTGGATCGCCGACTCCTGGCCGTATTGGAACGCTGCCGCGCGCTGCTCGATCCTCACATCGTCACATTCCGCGTGCCGGAGTTGGAGCGCTGGCAGCATGCCGCCGCCGCCGCGCTCGTCGGCGCGCGTTGGGGAGTTGCCGGACTGCGCACGGTCATCGCCGACACACGAGCGCCGCTGGGCCGCCGCTACTTCGCGTTTCTCGCTCTCGCCGAGCGGCATCCGAAGCAAGCCTGGCCGCTGTTTGCGAAATATCTGGAGACGCCCGGCGCGCATCACGCCTTCGTCGCAGCCGCCGTCGAAGCGGCGCGGTACTATCCCGGCGAGGCGCGCAATGTCATCGCGTTGTTCCAGCGCATCCGCGGCGATCAAATGCTGCGCCGCTTCCTCGCCCCGAAGATCCTGGAGTCGCTCTACGTGCTGGGCGATCCCGCCGCCCTTCCTCTTTATGAAGAGCTGCTCGTCACCGGCCACACCGATCGGGATCTGGGCCGTTGCGAGGTAACGCACGCGTTGGTGGGCGTGCGGAAGCTCACCGGCCGGGTAGCCGCGAGCAGCAAGTTTCCGGATCCCGAGGAGCCGGACGTAATTCGGGCGCTCGATGAGGCGCAGCGACTTTTTGAAGAGGAGAGAGATCGGCTGGAGCCGGTCGTCGTCATTTGACGAAGGCCGCGAGCTTGTCTTTGTACGCTTTTCCGCCCCCGTCGTATGTGTCGTTGTGGCCGGCCCCCTCGATCATGACGAACTCAACAGGTCCGGCGGCGGCCGCGGCGACTGCACGGCCCATCTCGATAGGGACAAGTTTGTCAGCCGTGCCGTGGAAGATGAGTATGGGACAGCGGATCCGCTTGATGTTCTCCAGATTGTCCAACCCCAGCCTGACGAGAAAACTCGGCACGATACGATAGTGCCGCGCCGCCATTCCCCGCGCACTCGTGAACGGTGACTCGAGGATCAGTCCGGCGACATCGTGCGTGACTGCGGTGTGCGTCGCGACGGCGCTGCCGAGCGAGCGGCCGTACACATAGATGCGATGGCGGTCGACTTCGGGACGCTGCAGCAGCTCCTGGTACGCGAGGTCGGCCGCCTCATAGACCGCCGCTTCGCCGGCATGTCCCTCACTCGCGCCGTAGCCGGGATAGTCCAGGACCAGTAGCCCCGCGTTCGCCGGACGGAAGTCGCGAATGGTCGGCCAAATGGCGCCGATGGTTTCGCCGTTGCCGTAGAACCAGAGGAGTGCGGCGGCGGGCGCCGAAGGGCGGCGGCGGGGCGGCAAGAACCAGCCACGCACCTTTGTCCCATCGTGCATCGTCAATTCGACTCGCTCGCCGTAGCCGACGGCCTTGACCGGATCCGGCAACGCCGCCCGCGGTGCCGGAAATGTGATCCGCTCCTGGAACGCCCAGAGCAGACCTACGAGAACCAGATACAGCGCCGGTAACCCCCAAACGAGCGCCATGGCGGGTGTTAATTTGCGGGCCAATGGAGCCCGAGCTCGTGTCTCGTGCGCGGGGTGCGTTGCTGGCACTCGTCGCCGGCAACCAGTTGGGAGTCCCGACCGAGCATTTGGATACGCCCGAGGCCATTCGCAAACAGTTCCCCACCGGCGTGACCGACCTTGCCCCACCGCCCAAGAACTCGCCGTACGACGACGACGCCGCCATGGCCCTGCTGTTTGGCGAGTCGTTGCTCGCGGCGCGCGGCTTCGACGCGGCCGACCTGGCGCGCCGCTGGGTCAAATGGATGAAGGTGGATGGGCGAGGCATCGGCAATACGACCAAACGCGCGCTCACCTTGATCGATCGCGGAAAAGAGCCGTTTGAGGCCGGCCGCCTGGTCTATCAGGAAAACCCGCGCTTCTCCGCGGGCAATGGCGGCGTCATGCGCTGCGTCCCCGCCGCCCTGCGCTATCACGATGACCTCGATCGCCTGATCCGCGTGTCGACACAACAAGCGGCGATCACCCACGCCGACGAGCGCTGCACCTGGGGCGCCGCCGCCGTCAATCTCGCCGCACGTGAGCTGCTGCACGGCAACATCTACTTCATCGACGAGGTGCTGCATCGCATCGGGGATCGGGCCCCCCGTGTGCTGCGCGACGCGATTCACCGCGTGCCGCGCGAACGGGAGGCCGACCTGCCGATCACGGGTCCGGAGTCTGGCTACGTCGTGCATTGCATCGAAATCGCGTTCTGGTTTGTGACTCACGATCGGTCGCTGGAAGAGACGCTCATGTTTCTCGCGCAGGCCGGCGGTGACACCGACACGAACGCGGCGGTCGCAGGCGCGTTGCTCGGCGCGCGATACGGGGAAACGGCACTACCTCCGCGCTGGGTCGCGCAGATTGTCGGAGCTCAGGGAATTGGGAAACTAGCAGAGGAACTCGTCGGCGCTGCGTGAGTCACGGCGCACTTTGTTTCCGTGCCGGACGATAGCGTCTGATCCGATCCATGACGTCGCGATCGTTGAGCGTAATCGAGATCACGCGCCAGTCGGCGCGGCCGCGCCAGTTGAACCGGATGAACCGCCGCCCTTTCCCGCTCGTCCATTCCCACATGCTCCGGCCCCGGCGTTGCGTCGGGCCCAGCTGTCGCCGCATGTCCTCTTGAGTGCGCTTGACGAGCGCGACGCCTCCTGAATCCATCAACGAGATCACCGACGTGCGCCCGTCGATGACGTTCGCGCTGAGATAGAAGTCATCGCTGTCGGCCGGATCACGCGCGCGCACCCCGCAGTCCATGACCTGAGCGGTGCTCCGCATCGTCTGGCACGTGAAGACATCGTTGTGCGCGAGGGCGCGCGCCCGCGCCGCGAAATCCGTGTAGGTCATCCCCGGCCGAAAGCCGCGGTAGGCAAAAGGACGCGTCGCTTGGCCGCCGAGGAGTGTCGGAGTGAGAAGGAGGGCGATCGCGGACAACCGGGATGCGGACATGGGCGCCAATATACCAAAAGCAAACGGGCCCTGCGGTCACCGGGCCCGTCCACCTGATGCGGGTTGGCTCAGACCTTGCGGACGTTCTGCGCCTGCAGCCCCTTCGGACCCTGAGCCACGTCGAACTCGACGTTGTCGCCCTCGGCGAGGCTGCGGAAGCCCTCGGCCTGGATCGCCGTGAAGTGCACGAACACGTCTGGACCCGACTCCTGCGCGATAAAGCCAAAGCCCTTCGCGTCGTTAAACCACTTCACCTTACCCTTTGCCATACTGTTCAGACCTCAGCACATGGGGGCACGGCCCCGGACTGGATCGACCCAGGCCACCGCGGCCAGGGACGGGCTCAAACAAAAACCGCGAGACGTATGGTCCTCGCGGAAGCGCAGACAGCCGGTGACGGTGCCACGTATGCTTGAACCGCGGGCAAAAGTATGGAACACCCGCAACCCTGTCAATCACAACTGCCGTTTCGTCCCGCCCTCAGTAAGCTGACACTTTCACGACACTAAATGAATAAAGCGTGGCCTTCCGTTCGTCCTGACGTGCCGGTAACCTCAAGCATCCCTTTCACTGCCGTCGCATGGAGGAGTACTCATGCTGCTGCCAGCGCTACTGTCATTAGTGACTCTGCAACAACCCACCGCTCCCGCGCCATCACCACCAATCGCAAAAGTAGAAGTGAAGCCCTCGGGTGGCGAAGTCCCGATTGGCGGCAAGCTCCGGTTTACCGCCCGTGCGCTGGACTCCGTCGGGGCGGAGGTCCCGCGTGCCGAGATCGAGTGGTTCGTCGGCGGTGACGTGGGCGAGGTCGACTCGCTGGGCGTCTTCACCGGTGGGTACCAGGGTTTTGCGCGTGTGACAGCAGTCGGTTTCCTGCGCGGCGTCCCAAACAGTCAGGTGTTCGGAGTTGCCTTGGTGCGCGTGCTGCCTGAGCCTCCGGCGAGCATCGTGCTCGACCCGCGGCCAGCTCGGCTCGTCGCCGGCTCGCATCTGACGCTGGCGGTGACAGAGTACTCGCGCCACGGTGATCGCCGTTCGGAGCCCGTCACGTTCACTTCCAGCAATCCGCGCGTCGCGACGGTTGGCAACGATGGCCGTCTCAACGCGCTCAGTGCGGGTCGGACAACGATCACCGCCACGTCTGGGCCAGCCAAAGAGACGCTCGCGCTGCAGGTGCTACCGAACAACGTCGCACGCATTTCCATCGAGCCCGGCACCGCGTCCGTGCGCACCGGTGACGTCGTCAAGTTCACTGCGACTCCGCGGACCGCTACGGGTCGCGCGGTAGACGATGTGGGTGTCGAATGGGCGGTGAGTGCCGGACCGGGTGTCGCACTGATCGATCCGAGCGGCACGTTCGTCGCCGAGTTGCCGGGCAGCTACACCGTGACGGCGGCGGCGGGAGGGAAGGAAGGAGACGCTGTCGTCCGAGTGGGGCCGCGTGATGTCGGCCGGGCCATCGAAGTGCGCGGCCGCGTTCCGATCACCATGAGTACGGCCGAGTTCTGGCTGCATCCGTCAGGCACGTGCGGCTATTTGTCGACGATTGCCGATCGCGTGTATGCGATCGACGTGAGTGATGTGACGCATCCCAAAATCGTCGACTCGATGATGACCAACGCGCGGATCGTCAACGACGTCATGACGACGGAGGACGGCAAGTACGGCGTCTTTTCTCGGGAGGGCGCATCGGATCGCAAGAATGGCATCGTCGTCTTCGATGCGAGCAATCCTTGCCACCCGAAGCCCGTCTCGGCATACACGGAGACCGTGTCCGGCGGCGTGCACAGTTCTTATGTCTACAAGGGGCACGCGTACATCACTGATGACGCGACCGGATCGATGCGCGTGATCGACATTCAGGATCCACAGCATCCGAAGGAGGTCGCCCGCTGGCAGACCGAGCAGACCGAGGCGGGCCGGTACTTGCACGACATCATGGTTGTGGACGGGCTCGCGTATCTCGCCTACTGGAATGACGGTCTGGTGATTCTCGACGTCGGGAACGGCATGAAGGGTGGCAGTCCGACGAATCCGCAGCTCGTCTCGCAGTACAAGTACGACTTGACGGCGACCTACGCGCGGGTGTGGCAGCTATTTGGGCAAGGATTCGTGCGTGGCACGCACACCGCGTGGCGCCAGGGCCGCTATGTGTTTGTCGGTGATGAGGTGTACGCGGCGCATCCGTACAAGGGCCTGCAGGACGGCAACAATCTGACCTTCGGACGGCTGCACGTGATCGACGTCTCGGACATCACGAAGCCGCGCGAGGTCGCCTGGTACGAACCCACGGACGGCGGCGTCCACAACGTCTGGGTCGTCGGCGACACGCTCTACCTCGGCAACTATCAGGGCGGCGCCCGCGTGCTGGATATTTCGGGCGAGCTGAAAGGCGACCTGCTCCGTCAGGGCAGAGAAATCAGCTGGATTCTGACCGTCGACTCACTGGGCCACCGCCGGGCACCATTTGCGTGGGGCGCGGTGGTGAGGGACGGCAACATCTTCGTCCCAGACATCAACACCGGTCTCTGGATTTTGAGGGTGGAGCCGAAGCCGCAAGCCATGCCGTGACAGGCGCTTAGCCGGTTACTGCTGGCTTACGGTCTTGGAGCTGTCGGACCGGTTCAGCGCCGCCTGCCCGTTCCTGAAAGCGAGCAACGCGTCGTCGTACGCGGTCAGCCGCTTCGTCAGGTCGGTGACTACCGTCGCCGGATCGTGGCCGGCCGTTTTCTCGCACGGTGGCAGCGCATTGCTCAACGAATCGAGCCGGGTCACGAGCTGCTTGGCGAGGATGCGCAACGAGTCGGCGTATGCCGTCGGCTTCATCTTCGGACGGCCGCTGACGATGAAGGTGTGAGCGGTGCCGCAGAGCCCACCAAGCCGGCGCGCCGCGCGGCGACGTGTGAGCGAGTCGCGGGACTGCTGTGTCCGGGCGACGCGATTCAAGCCATCGCGGATCTGAGCGACGCCGCGCGTCGCGGTGCGCAGCCCTTCCATGTAGCGAATCTGATCGAGCGTCGGCGCCGGAGGAGGCGCGGGTGCCGTCGCGGCGGGTGGGATCGAGTCCCTGTGTCCCGACGAGTCCTTGTGTGTCGTGGTATCCTGCGCCAAGAGTGGAGGCGCGACTGCGGTGACCATCATCACGATTCCAGCGAGCATCCTCTGACGACTCCTCTAACAGTTGAATTCCGGCTCCGTTATTATCACAAGATGGCCGTTCCGGCAACATCCCGCATCTTGCGGACCTTCGAAGATCGCGCCGATGCGCTGGCGCATTTTTTCCAGCGCGCCGGTGAAGCTCCGCGCCTCATTGCGTACGACGACGCCATCGGGCTGCCGTTAGATCAGGCGCTCGCCGCGCTCGAGTGGACTGCCCAGGTCGGCATTCTCGCCGCCGACGATCTCGTACATGCCGCGCGCCTCGGTCCTGACTCTGCGGCGATCGTCGTCGAACGCAAGGAAGCCGACAGCCACGTGTTTGTGTACTTCGGCCCGCGCATGGACGCACCACCCGCCGACCCATACGAAGGTACCCTGCTCTACGATGAGCCGGGAGTACGATCCTACATCTTCACCCAGCGCGGCCATGCGATGGCGCATTTTCTGCGTGCGACGCACGGTCTCGGCGCCGCGTTGAGTCTCCTGTCGCGGCGCGCGCCGGAGTTGCGCCACATTCGGCGTTGGACGCAGGCGTTGTTCGCCGAACCCGCGGTTGGTCGCTCGACACAGCTGCTCGCCGGCTGGTTCGCAACGAGTGGCGCCGGATTTCTGTTCGTTCCTGCCGAGCTGGACCAGCCCTTTGCCTACTGCGAGGTGGCAATCGAGGGGTAAAGACCCCGATGTGGGAACGTGCTCGCTGTGGATTCACAACTCCACATCATGTGGATGAGGCCCGGAACAAGTTGTCGAGTCAGTCTTTACTCTCCACATGCCGTGCACATCGAAGTGAGCTAACCCGAAGAAACATCGGCACTTGCGCGTTTTTCAGCTACCTCTATATTCATCTCCACGCGGCTTGGAGGGAAGGGTTGGGACCTGGCGTCTCAACAACGCCTTCAAGCTGGGTCCGAACGGAAATTCCGGGGAGGGCGCCGATGCAACCAAGGGCTCAGGCGCTCGTTGATCCGGGAGTGACACTCACCGGGTCGGACAGATAGGGCCAGTCGCGTTGCCCTGTCCACGTCGAAGTGGTGCCTCGACGTGCAGTGCGGGAGGTCGGTCCGCGACCCGATCTGATCCGTAGCACTCACATTGGTGAACCGAGCGACCCGACGGGGTTGCTTGGGGATGGAAGCCGGGGCCTCTGATTGCCCTACCGAGGACGAATCAGTCCATAGGTGGCGACAGAGAGAAGAACGAAGGGCGCAAGCCCTCGACTCCGGGTAGCCAATGTGTCGGAGCCCCCAGGCGCGCTTATCGAGCCGTCCTGGGGGCTTCGTTTTTTTTAGGGGTGAGGGTTCAGCAGTTTCGGAAGACTGGTATCCAACTCGTGCGTCTTGTGAAACGGCAGCCTCGGACCGCGGATCGGCACCAGGTGAGCAATTGAGTTCGCGTAGTATTCTAGCAGCGGTCGTCCCTTCGGCAGAATCACCAACGATTCGCCCTCCGCAATCACCAGCCGCCGCATCCGGAGCATGCGCCATGCACGATCCCAAATGTCCGCGATGCGCGCGCCGCCGCGCACGACTTTCCCGTTCACTTCCTTGAGCCGATCGCGTAGCTGGTCCATCCGCTCGAGCACCGCGTTCTTTCCCACCACGGTCTGTCCGAGGGAAAGCAGCGCCGCCGCGGCTAGCGGAACCGGCGTCACGGGAATGATCGCACCGATCCGTGTCATCATCTCGCGTGCCAGGACGTCGAGCGCCGTCAGCCGCGCCTCCTTGGGCCGCGCGAGAACGTCCGCAGGCTGGGTCCGGAGCCACGCCCGGAGTGACAGCGGCGTCCCGAAGTTGATGGCCACGCGTCCATAGCGCTTCAGCCGTCCGGTGAGGAGCCTCGCCGTGTTACTGGCCAGATACGAGAGCACCGTGCCCAGCTGTGACAACCGGCCCGGTCGATCCTCCTGGTCCACGAGCTCGCGAATGAGCGATCGGTCCTCGAGCACGCGGTCGTAATTGAGTGCGACTGGTACGAACCAGATGTCGCGGTCGAAGCCGGGCTCGAGCACGGTGCGGCAGATGTAGTCGAGCAGGCCCAGCTTGGGCGGGCGCAACTTGCCGTTACGCGACAAGCCGCCCTCCGGGAAGATTCCCTGCGTCACCCCATTGCGGGTGATGAGTTGGACGTAGCGCTCCAGCACCGTGTGATACAGCGGCTCGCGAAAACGGCGACGGACGAAGTAGGCACCGAAGGATTTGAAGACGTATTCGAGCGGCCACGCTCGTGCCCACTCGCCTACGGCGTAGCTGACCTGGACGCCGCGCGCCAGCACGTAGGCCACGACGACGTAGTCGGCGTTGGAGCGGTGATTGATCAGATACACGACGATGTCGCGCTTCGGAATGCGCTCCAGCGCCGGTTCGTCTTGATAATCGACACTGACCTTGTACAGGAGATTCAGCAGGATCTTTGCGACGTTGTACCCGACTTTATAATACGACAGCACGTTGAAGTGGGGGATAATCTCACTGAGATACGACCGCACTTGGCGTCGGACCGACTGTTCGGATAATCCATGCTCGGCCATGTGCGCGTGGACGGCGGCGGTGATTGCAGGGTCATCGGCGAGCGCGCGACGCGCGAGACGCGGCTCTTGCTTCTTGTAGCGGCTTAAGCGAGCGCGGAATTCGTGAATGAGCCTCCCTCCTTCTTGAGCTGCGCGTAGCCCATTCCCTTGAGTTTGGCGATGCGCATGCCCATGGGTGGATGGGTGGCGAAGACGTCGCCCAACCAGCCTTCATGATTGGTGAAGTGCCGGCCCAACGGATCCGCGATGCAGAGGTGCGCGGCCCCACGCTTGATTGACGTGGTCGGTGCCGTCGCGCCCTCGATCTTCTCGAGTGCGCTGGCCAGCGCCAGTGGATTGCGCGTGAACTGCGCGCTCATATCGTCGGCCAGATACTCGCGCCGGCGGCTCACCGCAAGCGCGAGCAGCTGCGTCACGAGCGGCGCGATGACCCACGAGATGATCCACAGGGCGAGCAGAATCGCGAGTAATGGCCCAGCCCCCTTCTTGCCGCCCTCCTCGGCCTTCGACGCGACGCGGCCGCGGCCCCACATCCAGCGACCCATGCCGTCGCGCACGAGCAGCACCGCCCCCACGAGAGCTGCGAGCGTCGTCATCAGCCGGACATCGAAATTCTTTACGTGACCAAGCTCGTGCCCGATCACCGCCTGCAGCTCCGCGCGGTTGCATATCGACAGCAGCCCCTGCGTGACGGCGATATGGGAATCCCCGGGACCGTGTCCGGTTGCGAACGCGTTGGGATCGTCGTCGGGCACGATCCAAATCCGTGGCCGCGCGACGCCGGCCGCTATCGCCATCTCCTCGACGACATTAACTAGCTGGCGCTCGCCGTCGGTCTGCGGGTCGATCACCTCGCGCGCGCCGGTCGACCAGAGAACCTTCTCAGGGCCCGTCTTGTAGGCGTAGCTGGCGGTAATAATGGCGGTCAGCGTCAGCACGATGCCCAGCCACGGAAAGACGTGATGATAGGCGTGCGGCCCGGCATCGCTCGTGGCGAGCGCGAGGATGTAGTCGCCCCCAAAGCCGAGCCAGGCGAAAAACAGCACGAAGCCAATCACCAGCCATGTCGTGCGCCGGCGATTGGCTTCCTGTTGTTGAAAGAGATTACCGTCTGGAGAGGTCAACCTGCGGTACCGCCCGTTCAGCTTGATCTTCGATTTCCCACAGATCCGCGGGCGCCGCGTGCGCCATCCCCGCGACGAGCGTCGTCGGGAATTGCTGCTGCTTGGTGTTGTATTGCGTCGCCGTGTCGTTGTACAACTGGCGCGCGAACGCGATGCGATTCTCCGTCGAGGTCAGCTCTTCCTGCAGCTGGGCGACGTTTCCCGTCGCCTTCAAGTCGGGATAACGCTCTACCACGACCATCAGTCGAGACAGGGCACTCGACAGGGCGTTCTCCGCTTGGCTGATCTGTTTGACGGCTTCGGGACCGGAAGCATTCACTTTGACGGCCTGATTGCGCGCCTGAATGACCGCCTCGAGTGTCGAGCGCTCGAAGTCCATCGCGCCTTTCACGGAGTTCACGAGGTTCGGAATCAGATCGTGGCGGCGCTTCAGCTGCACGTCGATCTGCTTGAAGGCATTGATGGTCTGGTTCTTCAGCGAAATCAGGCCGTTGTACGCACCGATCACCCAGAGAACGGCGACCACGACAACTATCAGCAGGACCCACATCGTCGGTACTCCAAGGTTTCGAGAAGGTAGGGGGCGCAACATGTCGCGCCCCTACAAAAAGTCATTACGAGCCGTGCGGCAGGAGTTTCGAGATCGCCTGGCGGATGGACTCTGCCAGCCCATTCTCATCGGAGCCGAGGCGGGCGAGCGGATGGTCGGAATCGACGTGCAGCTCCACGCCCCGCGTGACCGGGATGCGGCGCCACGTCGTCGGCGACCCTGTCTCCTTGGCGGCATCGCGCGTAAGCCACGCGGTGAGCGCCCGTCCGGAACGGCCGCGCGGCATCCCCTCGGCACCTTTGAGTAGCAGCCGGTCCGGGGTTGGCAGCGAGGCACCCAGCACCTGCGCGCAGCGCCGTTCCAGGACGTCGCCGGTTTGGTCCTGCATGTCTTTGGTGATCGCCGCGAGAGTCGCGCCCTCCATCTGCCGCAGTTTGATCGCGAGCAGCTGGAGGAAATGACGATACGAATACGTCGCGGCCGTGCCGCGGCCCTCCGGCGGGCTGACGAGGCCGCGCGTCACATAGAAGCGAATCGTGCGCTCACTCGGCGCCGCGCGGGCGGCGGCGTTGATCGGTGTGACGGCGGAAGCGTCGAGAACGGCGCCGACTACTACGGAGAGATCGCGGAGGTTCCAGGGCGCAAGGTTGCGGTATTCTCGGAGGACGTGGAGCGGATCGGCGTGCACCACTGTCGTCATGCGTCCATCGCTCCGCTCGAGCGATCGTGCTGCAATACCTCCGATACCCAGTCGACCACCTGTTGCAGGTTGAACGGCTTCCGGATGACCATGCAGCGGTGGTGCTCGAGCCAGGTCCGCACTTCCTCAGCTTCGGCATCGCCCGTCATGATGGCGATGTGGCCTTCGAGCGCCGGCCAGCGGTGGATGATGGCGAGATAGAGCGCCAGGCCGGACATCGTCGGCAGATGGATGTCGAGCAGCAGCGCGTCGGCCGTTTCCGCGGCGAGGATTTCGTAGGCCGATTCAGCCGTGCCGGCACTGAGCACGCGATAACCGTGACGCTCCAGGAAGCGCTCGAGGACGCGGCGCAGGCCCGCCTCGTCGTCCACGATCAGAACGGTCGGCGGTTTCCGTGGCGGGGACGTCATCATGATGCGTTGGCTGCCGCTTCGGGTCGCGCGGGTGTCAGGAAGCTCTGCACGATGCGGACCGTCGCCTCGTCGCTGGTCAGCGACAACCGCATCTCGCCCGCGGTGAGGCCGAGGTACGTACGCGCGTGTTGCTGCAGCGTCTTCGCCTGCGCGTACCCGAGCCGTTTGGCGACGTCCTCGATCGTGAATCCCGGATCCTGAAGCAGCCGATGGGCGTACAGCACCCGAGCGGCTGCGAGGATGTGTCGCGGGCTCGGCAGGCCGGCGCGTGCGAACCAGCGCGCGCACGTACCGCGGTCGACGCGTGCCCGTGCGGCGACTTGTTGAATCGTTTGCACCGCGCCTGAAGACCGCAGCGCGTCTTCGAGCACCCAACGGAGCCCGCGCGGCAGGGGTGCGAGTGCGGCGGTGAGTTGATCCAGCAGTCGGTGCGAGGCCGCATGCATCGCTTCCGCCGCGACGAGATCGCCGAGGCGTTCGGGGTGATCGTCGACGCCGCGCAGGACAACCTGGCGGATCCCGCATTGGCCGAGCGCGAGCAACACTGGAGCGAGCGGCGGCGTCATCGCTGTGTAGAGGATCAGTCGCAGCGACGGGAAGAGCACGTGGAGGCGTTCGATTTCCTGCCCGCTGGCCGCGCCGCCGAGCGTGGGATCGACCAGAGCGATTTCGACCGGCCGTTCACGAATGGTTTGGAGGGCGTCATCCCACGTGGGCGCGCGCACCACGACAAAGCGCGGCGCGACGGCACCCCGGAGCCGCTGGTATTGCAAGTCCGAAACGGCGGCCAACACCAGCATTTCTCTACGAACCTCCCGAGAAACGGCCGAATTGCCGCAAAATCGCCCTACGATGCCGCAAAAACGCCCTAAACGCCGCGACCTCCCGCACCCAACTTGGCTGGTGTCTGTGCCTGCCCACCCAACTCGAGTCCGGAGGATCTATGACCCGCCGCATCCGCTTCGCCCTATCGCTGGTCCTCGTGTCGTTCGCCCTCGCCGCGTCGGCCTGTGCCAGCCCGACGGCCCCTCGCACTCAGACGTGCGACACGAACAATCCAGTGACCTGTCACTAGCCCGTTAGCTGCCCAACGCTGCCAGGGAGGCTGAGACCTCCCGGAGCGATTCGCTATGGATCGCAGGTTCGGATGCGGCGCTCTCCGTCGATTCGAGAGCGCCGCATTCGTGCAGGCCGCCAAGGATCCGCTCAATCCGGAACACGAACTCATGCAAGCCATGCGCAATTGCAATCTCGAGTGCATGGCGCAGCTCGGTCTCTGCACGACGGTACGAACCGAACCGCGCGAAACCAATTCCCGCCTTTAGGTGATAGTCGGTCCGCATGTTCGGGGGCACATGCTCGAAGCCCCGCGTGGCCCGTTCGCGCCAGCGCTCGAAGCTGACACGGTCTTGCCTGAACGACGCGCAGTGCATGAGCTCAATGGCAGCATTGATAACTGGCTCGCCCGTTTGAGCACGACGCACAACCTCTTGTAGCGCCTGCTCGGCGGAATCGACCTTACCAAGCGCCACGAGCGACAGGCCAAGGTCGCCTAACGCACGTATCTGATTCTCCGGGTCTTCATAGAGTTCGAACGCCCGCCAGAGATGCGGGATGCCTTCATGTGTTTTTCCACGCCGATGCAGCACGTTCCCCAGTCCATGTTCGGTCTCACTCTCGATTCGCCGGAAACCGCCGCTCTGCGCATCGGCGAGCAAGGCGTGCCAGCTGCGCTCTGCCTCCGCCAGGTTGCCGCGGAAATAGAGGAGGTTGCAGTGACCGACACGGCTGAGTAACACGGACTGCCGATCTCCATGAACTGCCGCGATGCGACCTGCCTCCTCATACGCCGCGTCGGCGCTCTGAAAGCTCGCCTGCAAGCGACGCACGCGGCCGAGTCGGAGCCAACCCGAAATCGCATCGGTCGACGATAGGCGGCTGCCTCCAACCAGAATCATCGTCTCCAGCGCATCCTCGGCTTCCTCGAAGTGCGACTCTTGCTCGAGATACAACGCGTACGCGAACAGTGCAGGCGCGATGAGATGGAGCTCGCCCGTCTGATGTGCTTCGCCGGTGGCGCGCACGATGCAGCTCAAGTGCGATGCCTCCGTGCCCTCTCCTGCCAGCTCCGCGCAATAGCGCTCGGTCGCGGCCCACTGATAGCGAAAAACGTCTGGTGTTGGAGGCTCGCGATCGGGCGCGAGCAAGTCGACAAAGCGAAGGGTGAGAAAAGCGCCCTGGCCCAGGCGCACCTCGGGTGAGGTGGCCGGCTCATCGGCCACCCGCTGCAGAAAAACCGCGTGGGGAAGACCGCTGCGGCGCGACTCGGTTTCAGTGCTCATCGAGCAGTGCTATTTGCACCGGACATGCCGTACGCCAAGGCCATCACGGGCACCAACATAGCGTTCGCCTGGCGCGCGCGTTAGACCGCAAATGGCGCGTTTTCTGGCTTTTCGCCGGGCTTTTCGGATGGTGGGCTGGGTCACGGCGCGACGTATAAACGGCGCATGTGCAAAGGGTTCACTTTGCTCGAGCTGCTGGTTGTGATCTGCGTCGCGGCCGTACTCGTCGCGTTCTGGACGCCGCGCGCTGCCCGACTGCTCGACTGGATCGAGACCGAGCGGGCTGTTCGCGACGTCACGACGGCGCTCGCAGTCGGACGGAACGGCGCGGTACTTCAGGCGATTCGCGCGCGAGTGACGTTCGCTACGGACAGCATCCGCATCGACCGCTTTGCCGCCGCCGGCTGGGAGCCGTGGTGGCGTGTTGCGGGACCCGCGAGTCACGGCGTGGAGCTCGAGGTCTCGAATCCCGTCGTGGTATTTGGTCCTACCGGAATGGGTTGGGGCGCATCCAACACGAAGATCGTTTTGCGTCGGGGGTCCCAAGCCGAAACAATCACGGTATCGCGGGTGGGCCGGGTGAAGCACTGGTAGATGCAACCGTTCAGCGCATCACTGCATCTAATCGTATGAAACCTGAATGCGCGGCAGGACGTAATCGAAGGGTCGCGGCCGAAGTGTGACGGCCACTTCGCCCGACCGCCAACCCCGGGGAGCTTTTCGCCCCGGGGTTTGGTCTTCTATACCGTCGGACCCACGTCCTCGTCGAGATACACCAGCGTCTGCCGCCTGCCGACGATCCGGACCAGCGCATCGTAGACTTTGGGATCGAGCACCGTTCCTGACAAATCGGCCATCCGTTCCACTGCCTGCTCGGGCGTCATCTTCTCCTGATATGGACGCGACGTGGTCAGCGCGTCGTAGACTTCCGCGGCCGCGATGACCCTGCCCCCGAGCGGAACTTCCTCGCCGCGGAGCCCATCGGGATAACCGGTGCCGTCGAAGCGCTCGTGATGGCTCTTCACCATCGTGACGATGTCGCCCAGATGCACGAGCGGAGCGAGGATCTGGGCTCCGATGATGACGTGCTGTTTGACGTGCTCGAACTCGTCGGCGGTGAGCGGCCCTTCCTTATTAACGACCGCGTCGCGAGTCCCGATCTTGCCGAGATCGTGGAGTCGCCCCGCCATACGAACACGGTCGACGTCCTCCTCAGAGAGACTCATCTCGGTGGCGATGTTCGCGGAGAGGTCCGCGACGCGCGCCGAGTGGCCGCGCAGATATGGATCTTTGGCCTCGAGCGCGTTGACGAGGGCCTCGAGCGTCGCCGTAGAAACTCGCTCCAGGCGGTTGCGCTCCCGCTGCAGCTCGGCGGTGCGCGTGGTGACTTCTTCCTTGAGCCACTGATTGAGCTGGCGATTCTCGAGCAGCATCTCACGGCGCTTCAGGGCACGGTGCACCGCCCGGCCCAGATCCGCGAGCTCGATCGGCTTGGTGAGGTAATCCATCGCGCCACGCTGCATGCACAGCGCGGCGCTGGTCGCGTCGTTGACGGCGGTCAACATGAGGATCGCGAGCTCGGGCTCGATCTCGATCGCCTGGGGAACGAGGTCGACGCCGCTTGTCCCCGGCATGCGGATGTCGGAAAGCATGAGCGCGACTTTGTGCAAACGGAGCTGCTGCAGCGCCTCGTCGGCCGAGCCTGCCGTATACACCTCGAACTGCTGCTGCTTGAGAAACTTCCGCAGCGCATTCCGGATCGGCTCTTCGTCATCGACCACGAGGACCGTGACGATACCCGGATGAGCAGTCAACGGGGCTCCTTGGGGAAACCAGTCGCCAAACTAGGAATCGGCAGCGACGAACGCCAGGTCCACGGGCCCCGAGAGCAGGCCTGCCGCTCGCGCCCGGTCAAGAAGCTCAGCAACGGCGCGCCGGCCCTTGGTCCCGTAGTCCACTGTGTAGGCGTTAACGTACATGCTTACGAATTCGTCAGTCCGCGCGGTGTCGAGTCCGCGGCTGAATCGCTGAGCGTGCCGCAATGCCTCCGTACGATGGGCCAGGCCATACTCGATGCTCGCCTTGAGGTCTCGCGCGATGGCGCGCATGAGCTCGTCCCCGAGGTCGCGGCGGACAACATTGCCGCCGAGGGGCAACGGGAGGTTTGTCTCCTGGTACCACCACTCGCCCAGGTCCGCCCACAGGTGTAGCCCGCGGTCGCCGTAGGTCAATTGCCCTTCATGGATCAAAAGACCGACGTCGGCTTTCCCGGCTGCTACAAAGTCCTCGATCTGATCGAAGGGCACAACGACGTGCCGGACCGCTGGCTGGTACAGTCGCAGCGTGAGAAACGCGGTCGTCAGTTCGCCGGGCACGGCTACCAGCCGTCCCGCGAGCGCACTGCGCGCGTCCTTCCCCGGTGCCGCTTCGCGCGCGACGAGGCGCGGGCCGTAGCGATCGCCGATGCTCGCGCCATGCGCGAGCAGGGCATACCGGTCGGCGAGATACGCGTACGCGTGCAGCGAGACCGCGGTGACTTCCAGCTCACCCGAGAGCGCGCGCCGGTTCAACGTCTCGATGTCGCCTAGCTCATGCACATAACGACGACCGCCAGTGTCGATTTTTCCGGTGGCCATTGCCCAGAACATGAATGCATCGTCGGCGTCGGGGCTGTGCGCGACGCGGATAATGCCGGGATACTTGACCCGGGACACGGGATGCATGGTCATGTGCCCGAACGAGCTCCGGTTACTCGAGAGGCTTCTGCCTTGAAGCTGGTCAGCGCGTCGGAATGGTCGGCATACTCGGGGCGGTTTTTCGCCATCTCAGCCGGTTCGTTGCGCAGGAAGTCGGCGTAGGCGCGCGCTTCCTGCCTCGCATCACCGCGCTCCCTGTAAGCATGAGCGCGCAGTACATAAATGAAGAGGTGCGTCGGGGTCGCGCGCTGAATGGTGTCGGCCTGGACGAGAGCGGCGCTCGGATCACCGCCCGCCAGCTGCAGCAGCCCCAGGTGATAACGGGCGTCGGCGTCGAGCGTGGGGAGCTGGCTATAGGCCCCCAGCGCCATGGGAAGAAAGAAGTGAACGCTGTCGTTCTTGCCGGCCTCCGCGAGGATCATGACGCGATTGAAGAGACGATTCGCGCGCTCCTGGGGAGACATTTGACTGATGTCGGGAGCGCGAAGCTGAGCGGTTTGACCAGAAGTTGCCGCTCCCTGCTCTCCGCTACTCGCGCTCCCTCCCCCCGTTCCACGGATCGCAAGCAGAGTCACTAGTGCGCCGAGCGCGGCTCCAGCGATCGCCCAAGGAAAACCGGCCCGCCACCCGGTCGGTCCGGCCGTGGCGACCGCCGCGCCGCACTTGTGACAAAACCGAGCACCCTGAGAGAGCGGGGCACCGCACGCATGACAGGCCATTGGGTGGAGAATGTAACCCGGGCTGGCGGGCGACAGGAAAGCCGGTAGAGTAGGGCCGCATGGCGGGCACCGACTATGGCAAGCACATGGGGGAGTTGAAGCGCGGCGAGCAACGCTGGGACGTCTACCTCGAGGGCCAGCCCGATACGTCGCTCGGCGCGGTCCGCGGGCGCATTCACTTCGTGAGCGGTCAGTTGCACAAGGTGACAGGCTGGATTTTTCTGGAGTGGCAAGAGAAGGAGATTCAGGAACGATTCGGCGAGTTTTCGGCGGTCGAGCTGTTGCACTTTGTGGAGGCTCTCTAGCGTACGTTTTGCACATTTTTTGTGTAAAACTCGGCCAGCGGCCCGTTTGTTCTGCATTTCGTGCACGTTTTCATTGACACTCTACAGCGGGGCCTCTAGTTTCCTTAGATGGCCCGACGCTTGCATAGTGTCTCACCGACTGGGAAGGAGACTGAAGCCCAATGACAGCTACGCTGGAACCCTCCGTCGCCTCCGCCGCGAAAACGTCCACCGGTGCCACACCGGCGGATGTAATCCGCCGTGCCAAGGAAGCGGGAGTACAGGTCGTGGACGTGCGGTTCACGGATCTGCCCGGCACCTGGCAGCATTTCTCGATTCCGCTGAAGGAGCTCGAGGAGGACACGTTCACCGACGGTTTGGGATTTGACGGCTCGTCGATCCGCGGCTTTCAGGCAATCAATGAGAGCGACATGCTGTTGCTGCCGGATCCAGCCAGCGCGTTCGTTGATCCGTGCCTGCAGGTACCGACGCTCTCACTCACTTGCGACGTCGTGGATCCCATCACGCGCGAGCCCTACTCCCGCGATCCGCGATATGTCGCGCGCAAGGCCGAGGCCTTTCTCAAGAAAAGCGGCGTCGCGACGACGGCGTATTTCGGGCCCGAGGCGGAGTTCTACATCTTCAACTCCGTACGCTTCGACCAGAATGCGCATGAGGGCTACTACCACATCGATTCCGAAGAAGGCATCTGGAACAGCGGCTCGAACGGGTCAGCCAACCTGGGTCACCGGCCTCGCCACAAGGAAGGGTATTTCCCAGTCCCGCCAACGGATCGGCTGCAGGACCTGCGCTCCAAGATCATGCTGGCAATGATCGCGTCGGGCATCGAAGTGGAGGTCCATCACCACGAGGTCGGAACCGCGGGCCAGACCGAGATCGACATGCGCTATAGTACGCTGACGCGCATGGCCGATCAGGTCATGATGTACAAGTACATCGTGAAGAATGTGTGCGCGCAGAACGGCTATACAGCGACGTTCATGCCCAAGCCGATGTTCGGCGACAACGGCTCGGGGATGCACGTGCACATGAGTCTGTGGAACGGCACCAACAACCTGTTCTTCGACAAGAACGGCTACGCGCTGATTTCCGAATCGGCGCGCTGGTACATCGGCGGGCTGATCAAGCACGCGGCCGCGCTGCTCGGCTTCGCCGCGCCGACGACCAACAGCTACCGGCGACTCGTGCCCGGCTATGAGGCGCCGATCAACCTGATCTACTCACAGCGCAACCGTTCGGCGATTTGCCGCATCCCGATGTACTCGACGTCGCCGAAGGCCAAACGGCTCGAGTTCCGGGCGCCGGATCCCTCTGCCAACCCGTACCTCACGTTCGCGGCGCTGCTCATGGCCGGTCTCGACGGCATCAAAAACAAGATCGAGCCGCCCAAGCCGATGGACGTGGATCTCTATGAGCTCGAGCCGTCGGAGCGGAAGCACGTAAAGAACACGCCGGGCACGTTGCAGGAGTCGCTGGCGGCGCTGGAAGCCGATCATGCCTTCCTGCTCGAAGGCGGGGTGTTCACCCAGGACCTCATCGACACCTGGCTCGCGATGAAGAAGGCCAAGGACGTCGATCCGGTCGCGTTGCGGCCGCATCCGTACGAGTTCTTCCTGTATTACGACGCCTAACCACTAAGGCGGCAGGGGCGGCAGGGGAAGCACCCTTGCCGCCCCTGCCGCCTCTGCCGTCGTCATTCCCATGACAACCAAACGCGAAATCCTCGATCTTGCCAAGAAGCAGGGCGTGTCCTTCCTGCGGCTGCAGTTCACGGACATTCTGGGCGTCAACAAGAACGTCGAGGTGCCCGAAAGCCAGTTCGAGAAGGCGCTGGAAGGCGACATCATGTTCGATGGCTCGTCGATCGAAGGATTCGTGCGGATCGAGGAATCGGACATGGTGTTGAAGCCGGACCTCGACACGTTTCGCGTCTTGCCCTATGGCGACGAGGGGGGGAGGGTGGCGCGGGTCATCTGCGACATCTACAACCCAGACGGCTCGGCGTTCGCGGGGTGCACTCGCAGAGCCTTGAAGGAACAGATCGCGAAGGCCAAGGCGCTGGGCTATGCGATGATGGCCGGGGTCGAGGCCGAGTTTTTCATCTTCCAGCTGGATGCCAGGGGAGATCCGACCACTGAGACGCACGATCGGGGAGGCTACTTCGATCTGACGCCAGTGGACCGGGCGGAAGAGATCCGGCGGCTGATCATCAAGGACCTCACCTCGATCGGGTTGGAGGTCGAAGCGGGCCATCACGAGGTCGCGCCGGCGCAGCACGAAATCGACTTCCAGTACGCAGAAGCGCTGCAAACGGCCGACAACCTCGCCACCTTCCGATTCATCGTGCGCAACGTCGCGTACCGCCACGGGTTCCTGGCGACGTTTATGCCCAAGCCGATCTTCGGCCAGAACGGCTCGGGGATGCACACCCACCAGTCGCTGTTCCGGAAGGGGGCGAACGCGTTCCACGATCCCAAGGCGAAGTGGGAGTTGTCCCCGGTCGCGCTGAACTATATCGCGGGGCTGCTGAAGCACGCCCGCGGCTTCTGCGCGGTCACGAATCCGCTCGTGAACAGCTACAAGCGGCTGGTCCCGGGTTATGAGGCCCCCACCAACGTGGCGTGGTCGATGCGCAACCGGTCCCCGCTGGTGCGCATCCCCGCCCGCCGCGGCGTCGGCACGCGCTGCGAGCTGCGAATGCCCGATCCATCGGCGAACCCCTACCTGGCCCTCGCGGTGCAGCTCGCGGCCGGGCTGGATGGCGTCGAGCGCAAACTCACTCCTCCCGATCCGGTGAACAAGAACATCTTCGAGATGAGCTTCCGCGAGCGTCGCAAGTATCGGATCGATGAGCTGCCGCGCGACCTCCACGAGGCGTTGGACATGCTCGACAAGGACGACGTGATCCGTGACGCCCTGGGGCCGCACATCTACGAGCGGTTCGTCGAAGCCAAGCGTGAGGAATGGCAGGAGTACATCGGCCGCGTGAGCGAGTGGGAGGTCGAGCGCTACCTGGCCCAGTACTGAACGTCGTCCAACCCCCTAGCTCTTCCCTCTTCCCCTTCCGGCGTAGTGTCTCCATATTCGTGCATGCAATGCACGAATAATCCTGCATCCATCCCACCAACCGTAGCTGACTATGTGCAGAGTGAACGCTAAATCGTGCGTATTATGCACGAATTTGATGACACAGTTAACGCCTGAGGGGGCCAATGGACGCCAACACCGTTGCCATCAACTTCGTCTGGACGCTGGTCGCAGGGTTCCTCGTGATGTTCATGCAGGCGGGCTTCGCGCTGGTCGAGACCGGTTTCACGCGCGCGAAGAACGCCGCGCACACCATGACGATGAACTTCATGGTGTACGGCATCGCGATGTTGGCCTACTGGGCCGTGGGCTTCGCCCTGCAGGCGGGCGGCGTGGGGCCGCTCGGCACGCTGGGCGGCTACGACCAGCTGTCGCACGAAGTCTCGGTCACAATCGGCGGCAAGGCGTGGGGGCTCTTCGGTGGAACCGGGTTCTTCCTCACAGGCGTCGCCTACACCGCGCCGGTGTTCGCGTACTTCCTCTTCCAGATGGTCTTCATGGACACCGCGGCCACGATCCCGACGGGAGCGCTGGCCGAGCGATGGAGGTTCGTCGCCTTCGCCGTGTTCAGCGTGTTCGTCGGCGCCGTGATCTATCCCATCTATGCCAACTGGACTTGGGGCGGCGGTTGGCTGGCCATGCTCGGCAAGAACCTCGGCCTGGGCCACGGACATGTCGACTTCGCGGGATCGTCCGTCGTGCATATGACGGGCGGCGTGATGGCGTTCGTCACCGCGATTCTGCTTGGCCCGCGGCGGGGGAAATACAACTCCAACGGAACTGTGAACGCCATCCCGGGCCACAACATCCCGATGGCTCTGGTGGGCACGTTCATCCTGGCCTTCGGGTGGTTTGGGTTCAACGCCGGATCGACGTTGGCGGGCTCTGACCTGCGCATCGGGGTCATCGCGACGAACACGATGCTGGCTGGGGCGGCGGGAGGGATCACAGCGATGCTCTATGTGTGGCGCAGGTACGGCAAGCCCGATCCCTCGATGCTCGCGAACGGGACGCTCGCCGGACTCGTCGCCATCACCGCGCCGTGTGCCTTTGTGACGGCTCCGGCCGCCGTACTGATCGGCGGCGTCGCTGGAGTACTGGTCTGCGCGGCGGTGCTGTTCATCGAGCGCTCACTGAGGATCGACGATCCCGTGGGCGCCATCTCCGTGCACGGGGTCTGCGGCCTCTGGGGGATTCTGTCGGTCGGCTTGCTCGCGGACGGGACGTATGGGGCCGGCTGGAACGGCGTCGACGGCGCGGTGCGCGGGTTGTTTTACGGGGACGCGTCGCAGCTCGTGGCCCAGCTCGTGGGGGGCGTGACCAATTTCGTCGCCGTGGGAGCCATGGCGTACGCCGCGTACAAAGTCACTGGGCTCCTGGTGGGTGGCCATCGCGTCTCGGCTGAAGTCGAAGAGCTCGGGCTCGACGTGCCGGAAATGGGTATCGAGGGTTACACCAGCACGCCTGAGCCGGCGACGGTGGTGGTCATCGAGGAGCAGCCCGTGACCGTGCCCGCCGAACCGGCCTTCGAACCCCAGCCGGAGCCGATCTGATGCGCCCCGTCGCACTGGCGGGCCTGCTGTTTGTGACGGCATCGCTGCCGGCGCAGACGAGTCCTCCGCTCAAGCTCAGCGGCTGGGCCGAGGCGTCCTACGTCTACTCCCGGCACAGCGCTGGGGATACGATCATCGTCGGGCGGCTATACGATCGTCTGCAGAATCGGTTTACCCTGAACGCGTTCGGCGTCGTGCTGGACAAGCCGTATGACCCCGCGAAGCGCAGCGCCGGGTTCCATGTCGAGGCCCTGTTCGGTCAGAACGCGACGGTAATCAAGTCAGGGGGAGGAGCGCTCGACCTCGGCACCCAGGCCGACATCCCGCACCTCTACGTCACCCTGAACCTCCCAACCGCGAATGGGAGCGGCGTGCAGTTCAAGGCGGGGCGCATGCCCACGCTGCTCGGGCTGGAGGTGATCGAGACCGCTGGCAATACGAACTGGTCGGAGGGAAACCAGTTCATCTACGTCGAGAACTTCACCGCGGTGGGTGTGAGCGTCGAAACGAAGCTCAACCGGCACCTCGACGTGCAGCTCCGGGTGATCAACGGATGGGACCAGGTTTCGGACAACAACAAACGCAAGTCGCTGATGGGACGGCTCGGGATCTCCCCCGATACGCTTACCTCGGTAGGGATCGTTGGGTTCTGGGGCCCGGAGGAGGCCGGCAATGACCACGCGAATCGCTACGGCGTCGACGCACTGATTTGGCGGAAGCTGGGCGCGACGCAATTCTGGCTGCAGGGTGATTACGGCCGCGAGCAGGCGAACGCTGCCTTGCCGACCCCAACCCAGGATGCCAAATGGTGGGCAATCGGCGGCTGGGTGACGTACGACGTCAACACGGCGGTCGGGCTGGCGTTGCGGGGCGACTACGTGAACGATGAGAACGGCGCGCGCACCAGCGGGTCGATGGGCTTTCCTGCGAATACCGGGCAGAAGTTCGGCAGCGCCACGGCCACGTTGAACATCCGGGCGTGGCCGAATGCTATCGTCCGGCCCGAAGTCAGGTTTGATCGGTCCACGCTGACGGCGTTCGCCGGCAAGAAGGATCAAGTCAGCGTCGCACTGGGCGTGGCGTACCTGTACTGACGCCGGGGCGGTAGCCGCGTACCCCACGGCTGCCTTGGCCGTGGGCTCGTGAAGCTTGCGGTGGGAATCGATGGGGTGTAGAAGAGTCTGACGCCGACCCCGTGAACAAGAACATCTTTCTGATCCTGAGCGCGCTCACCGCCTGCGACATCCTGCCGCGGCCCGGCGATACCCAGGGAGTGCAGCGCGCGGGAGAATGGGATCAGCACGGCCGTGTCCTCGTCGACACCGATCCGCGGTACACGCTCGTGCATGTGCGCGTCGATACGACCGGCATCGCCGAGCGGCGCGACGTGCTCCTGGCGCGTTTTGATTTCGATCCCAGCGACGCCATCGGTGACGAGTACGCGCTGACGCTTGCGCTGGACCTCGGAGACGTCCGGCGCCGCTCCGCCAACCATCCCTACTCCCTCGGCGATTCGATCCCCGCGTACGGAACGGTGACGTGTCTCTGTCGACCGCTGCGTCCCGATTCGGTGCGCGGCACATACACGATTCAGACGCGGGGCCAGCGGCAGGTTGCCGGCCGCATCGATGCGACGCTGTACTTCACGGCGTGGGATAACCCCAAGACCCACGCGACCTATCGCCTGCGCCAGCGAATTCACGGAGTGAGACCCTGAGGGCGGTTGCGCGGTTCGGCGGTTGGGCGGTTGGGGTGGTGGGCCTGCTAACCGCTCAACCGCTCGACCGCCTAACCGCTCAAGCCGCTGCCCCCCCGCCGACGATCGATTCCATCATCATCGACAACAAGAACGTGTTCGACCGTGACGACGCCGCTCCGAATTGGGTGGCCCATCTGGCGAACCGGCTGCACATCCGCACGCGTGCATGGGTCATTCGCCGGCGCTTGCTCGTGAACCGCGGCGATCCGTTCGACAGCGCGCGGATGGAGGAGAGTGAACGCGCGCTGCGCTCGCTCGGCATATTCCGCTCCGTCCGCGTCGACACCGTCCGCTCGGATACTGATGGCAAGCTTGCCATGCGCGCGGTCACCGCCGACGGTTGGAGCACGCAGCCGCAGGCGAGCTTCACCAGCGCAGGCGGCGACCAAACGTGGGAGGTGGGATTCCTCGAGCGCAACTTCCTGGGCACCGCCACGCAAATCGCGCTCAAGTACGGGCGCAATCCCGACCGGCGGCACCTCGAGTTCGAATTCGTCAACCCGAGCTTCTTCAGTCGCCGCACGCTGCTGTCGGCGCGATACGCAGTCTTATCCGACGGCAATCGCGGCGACTGGCAATTCGGGCTACCGTTTCATGAGACTGCCGCCCCCCGTTCGATCGGGACCTACGGCCAGATCGCGGACGAGCGGGTCCTTCTGTTTCGCGACGACTCCCTCGTAGACAGCACGCACCATCGCCTATTGCAGCTGGGGCTGATGGGTGGCGTCGCGTTGCACGCAAACACACACACCTATACGCGTCTGTGGGGCGCCTGGGAGTGGCGCCGTGAGGACGTTGCGCCGAGCACGACCGTCCCATTTCCGTATTCCGTGTTCACTACCGTCAAGGCCGGCGTGGAGCTCGGCTCGATCCGTTTTCGCGTCCTCGAGCACTTCAACTCGTACGCTCGCCGCGAGGACGTGGACCTGTCGCCCACGCTGCGGTTGGGAGTTGTCTTGGAGTCGGGCGTGGGCTATGAAGTCAGTGGTCAGACCTCCGCCGTCTGGAACCGTGGGTTTGCGGTGCTGCGGCTGCACGCCAACGGCCTGGACTCGACCCGGACCCGAGGGGAAGTGACGGTCGTCAGCCAGAACCTGCGGCGCCATACGCTGATCGCGCATGCGGAAGGCGGCATCCTGAGCCACGTGCGACCGGGCGCGGAGTTCGACCCATGGCTCGATCAACACGGGCCCCGGCTTTTTGGGATTCACAATTTCACCGGCACGCGCATGACGTGGTTCGTGTTCGAGGACCGGATCCTCCTGGCCGACGACATTCTCGGACTCATGGCCTTCGGGCTGGCGCCGTTCCTCGACTACGGTGGCGCCTGGTACGCGGACGAGCCGGCGCGGCAGGGCGGCGACGCCGGCATCTCGCTGCGACTCGGCCCCACGCGCGCGGTGCGTGGCGAAGCGGCGGAATTCGCGTTTGGTTATCGGTTCGGGCAGGGAGTCCGCGGGAAGCGCTGGGGCATCTCGCTGCGGAAAGGCTTTTCATTCTGATCGGAGGCAATTATGGAAGCGGCGCTGGAGATCTTCGAAGTGGTGCGCGCAGGTGACGTGAGCCGGCTCCAAGCGCTGCTCGCCACGAATCCGGGCCTCGCGAACGTCCGGAACGATCGCGGCCATTCACCGGTGCTCATCGCGCAGTATCATCGCCGGCCGGAAGCGGTGGCCGCGCTGCTCGCCGCGGGTCCGGATCTCGACATCTTCGACGCCGCGTCCGTCGGCCGCACCGAGCGCGTCGCCGAGCTCCTGGACCGCGATCCGAGTCTCCTGAACGCGTATTCGAGCGATGGCTTCTATCCGTTGGGGCTGGCGGCGTTTTTCGCGCACCCCGATACGGTTCGGCTGCTGGTGTCGCGCGGCGCGGATGTCGCCCAGGTTGCGCGCAATCCGATGAAGGTCCAGCCGCTGCACGCGGCCGCGGCGGGACGCTCGTTCGAAGCGGTGCAACTGCTCGTCGACGCAGGCGCGCCCGTGAACGGGAAGCAGGAAAAAGGGTGGGCGCCGCTGCACGAAGCGGTGCGGCAGGGGAATGTCGAGCTGGTCCGCTATCTGCTCGCGCACGGCGCCGATCCCAAGCTGCAAAACGACGAAGGTACGAGCGCGATTGGCCTCGCTGCCAAGGAAGAGCGCCACGACATCTTGAAGCTGCTCAAGGGGCAGGGATGAACCACGACCTGGTTGGCTGGCTCGCGACGGCCGTATTCATGGTGTCCTATGTCGTGAAGGGTCCGGTGCGGCTGCGGCGGGTGCAGGGTGTGGCCGCGGGACTGTGGGCGCTCTACGGCGTCTTGATCCATTCATTGCCGGTGATCATCGCGAATATCCTTGTAGCTAGCGTGGCAATTGCGTCGTCTGTTAAGTTCCGCGCTCAAGAAACGGCGCCGTAGCCAAGTGGTAAGGCAGAGGTCTGCAAAACCTCGATTCGTCGGTTCGATTCCGACCGGCGCCTCTCCAGCGTGCTCATTCCCAAGCTCGTCACCACCTTAAAAGACTACAACCGGGAGCAATTCTCCCGGGACCTACTCGCCGGCGTCATCGTCGGCATCGTAGCGCTTCCCCTTGCAATCGCGTTCGCCATCGCCAGCGGCGTCAGTCCCGAACGCGGGCTCTACACCGCCATCGTGGCGGGAGTTCTCATCTCGGCGCTGGGCGGATCGCGCGTCCAGATCGGCGGGCCGACGGGCGCCTTCGTCGTCATCGTCTCCGGGATTGTGGCGCAGTATGGCGTCGATGGACTCGTGCTCGCGACGCTCATGGCGGGATTCATCATCGTCGCCTTCGGCCTGCTGCGCTGGGGCGCCGCTATCAAGTTCATTCCCTATCCGGTGACAATCGGTTTCACGAGCGGCATCGCGCTCATCATTTTCTCGAGTCAAATCCGCGACCTCCTCGGCCTCGAGATGACGGCCGTACCCGCGGCGTTCGTCGCTAAGTGGGGCGCCTACGTCCGCGCCTTCGAGTCCGTCAATCCCTGGGCGTTCGCCGTTGCCATCGCGACTCTCGCGATCATCGTCGTCTGGCCGAAGGTCAGCCGGCGGATACCGGGGCCGTTCGTCGCGCTCATCGCGACGACGCTGCTGGTACAGCTGCTGCACCTGCCCGTTGAGACCATCGGAGCGCGCTTCGGCGAAATTCACGCCGGTTTGCCGCGCCCTACGCTGCCGGTGATCACGCTCGAGCGGATGAGAGCGCTGGCGGCTCCCGCCTTCACCATCGCGTTGCTGGCATCGATCGAGTCGCTGCTCTCCGCAGTCGTCGCGGATGGCATGATCGGCGGGCGCCATCGCTCCAGCATGGAGCTCGTTGCCCAGGGCATCGCGAACATCGCCTCACCGCTGTTCGGCGGGATGCCGGCGACGGGCGCCATCGCGCGCACGGCAACGAACGTGAAGAACGGCGGCCGCACGCCCGTGGCCGGCATGACGCACGCGCTGACATTGCTGCTCATCACGCTCTTCTTCGGTCGTTGGGCGGCGCTGATTCCGCTCGCGACGCTGGCGGCCATTCTCGTGGTCGTGGCCTTTCACATGAGCGAATGGCGGACCTTCGCGTCGGAATTCCGTGCGCCCAAGAGCGACGTTGCGGTGTTGCTCACGACCTTCTTATTGACCGTGCTGGTGGATCTGACGGTGGCGATCGAGGTCGGCATGGTGCTCGCCGCCTTCCTCTTCATGCGGCGCATGGCGGAGGTCACGAACATCAGCGTGCTGACCCACGAGTTCACCGATCCGATCGACGATTTCGAGCACGATCCGAACGCCGTGCGGCGGCGCGCGATTCCTGAAGGGGTCCAAGTCTACGAGATCACCGGCCCCTTCTTTTTCGGAGCGGCGGAGACATTCAAGGATCGGGTGAGCCGAATCGCGGGAAAGCCAAAGGTGCTGATCCTGAGGATGCGTCACGTGCTGGCGATCGATTCGACCGGTTTACATGCGCTCCGTGAGCTCGTGCAGCGCAGCAAGCGGGAGGGGATCCTGGTCGTGCTGTCGGACGTCCACGCGCAGCCCGTCGTCGCCCTCGAGCGATCCGGGCTGTACGATGACCTTACCGAGGAGAACGTGCACGGCAATATCGATGACGCGTTGAATCGCGCGCGCCAGCATCTTGGCCTGCCGCCGCTCGCTCCCCCGGCCGGCGCCACGCCCACCGTGGCGCGGGAGTCGCTCAGCGGGCGGTAGCGATTAGCGCCGCTGCACCGTCCAGCGGCCCGTCTGTGTCTCGCCCGACGGCAGAAAGGTCGTGTACGTGCCGGTAATCGTATTGCCCTTGAGCGCGCCCACGAAGCTGGTCGAGAGCCGGACACCGGTTTGCGGATCGGCGTAGGGCGCGAGCCTCCCGCTCACCGTATCGTGCATCACTCGGACGAAGTTGATCGTCAACACTTCCGGCTGCGCGCGAGTCTGCGGATCGGTCGCCTGCGCAGGCCATGGGCCGAGCGGCCGGTTCAGGCCCGTCGGAATCATCACCACATCGCCGAACGCTGAGTCGCCCTGTGCGCGCAGGGTGAAACTGATGCTGCCGCTGCGGCCCGACATCGCGCTCGAGTAATCGCCGGCCCATTCGCCGGCCAGCGCGGCCACGTCTCGAGCCGGACCGATCAGGGGTACTGGTGTCTGCGCGCCGCCGCACGCGGCGACCAACGCACAGAGCACAAGAGCAGCTGGACGGATCATATTCCGAACATGATGGGCCTCGCGGCTTCTCGCAATCGCGGCACGCACTTGACGCCACTGCGCACACAGGATTAGTCGTTAGTTGCGGGCTGCGGGCGGGTATCACGATGCGGAATTGGTGGGGGTTTCGATCCGGAACGAGTGTGCCGCAAGAATCTTGAACCCTGAGAACGGAGACACTATGAAATCGCTGGCACTCATCGCAGTTGGCTTGTGCTGTATCGCCGCGCCACTCGCGGCGCAACAGGATACGACGCACGCACGCCGTCCGGCCCAGCCGCCGCGTGCTGCTATGGGCCGTGGCATGGAGCGTGGCGAACGTGGCGGCATGGACGACATGGTGTCGATGATGCACGAGATGATGGGTCCGATGATTCACGTCGTGGCGTACACGCCGGACCACCTGCTCGCGCACAAGGATTCGCTGCAGCTCACGAGCGATCAGGTCACAAAACTCACGGCGATTCGTGAGTCGGCAAAGGCCGCGCACGACGCCGCCGTCAGCGACGTGAAGACGCATATGAACGAACTCTCCACGGTCTTCCAGAACGCGTCCCCCGATACCAACGCACTGCGAATTCATTTTCAAGCCGCGCACACCGCGATGGGCAAGGCGCATTGGGCGATGCTGACTGCCGCGGCGCAGTCGCGAGCGGTGCTCACCGAGGCGCAGCGCTCCAAGATCGATACGTGGGTGACTACGATGGAGCACCGCGAGTCGCGCGATTACTGAGCGACCTATAACGATCCGAGCTGGCGCGGCGGACTCGGCGCCAGCTCGCTTGATCGGCTCGAATCAAAAATGAACGACAACCGCAAAGCCACTGTCGCCTGCCCGTTCTGCGAAACGCTGAACCGTGTCGACTTGTCGCGGATCGGGCAGCATCCGAAATGCGGAAAATGCGGGAAGCCCATCCTGCTGGATCGCCCCATCGCCGTCTCCGACGCGACCTTCGAGCGAGTGACGACCGATACGACGATTCCGGTGTTAGTCGATTTCTATGCCGATTGGTGTGGCCCGTGCAAGGTGATGGCGCCGCTGCTCGACGACGTCGCGCGGAAACGGGCGGGTGAGCTGCTGATCGCAAAGCTCGACACCGACAAAAACCCGGCGACCGGCATGCGCTTCGGCATCCGCGGCATTCCGACGATGATCTTGTTTCGGGGAGGAAAAGAGATCGGGCGCCGTGTCGGCGCGGTTCCGCCGCAGGACCTCGACGCTTTCGTGAATTCGGGTTAGCGAGCGAGCTGGCGCAGCACGTACTCCAAAATCCCACCGTGCCGGTAGTACTGAAGCTCCTGCGGCGTATCGATGCGTACCGTCACATGGAATGCGGTGACTTTTCCGTCATCCGCAGTCGCCGTAACGGTCAGCTCTTTCGGCATGTCGCCAAGTCCCAGGATGTCATAGCGCTCGTACCCGGTTAGCCCGACCGAAGCTGCGTTCTGAGCAGGCGCGAACTGCAGCGGCAGGATGCCCATCCCCACGAGGTTCGAGCGATGGATGCGCTCGAAGCTTTCGGCGATCACGGCGCGCACGCCGAGAAGGCGCGGTCCCTTTGCCGCCCAGTCGCGAGACGACCCGGCGCCGTACTCCTTTCCCGCGAGCACGATCAGCGGCGTGCCCTCGGCGGCGTACTTGAGAGAGGCGTCGTAGATAGTCATCTGCTCACGCTCGGGCAGATGGACCGTAAATGGCCCTTCCGTTGCGGGGGCGAGCAGATTCTTGAGCCGAACGTTGGCGAACGTGCCGCGCACCATCACTTCATGATTGCCGCGACGCGCTCCGTAGGAATTGAAGTCAATCGGCGCGACGCCATGGCTCACCAGATACTGGCCGGCGGGGCTGGTCTTGCGGATCGAGCCCGCCGGCGAGATGTGATCGGTCGTGATGCTGTCGCCGAGCAGACACAACACCCGCGCGCCACGAATGTCGCGAACCGGTCCCGGTTCTTTCGGCATACCGTCGAAGTACGGCGCTTGCCGGATGTACGTGGACGTCGGTTCCCACGCGAAGCGGTCGCCTTCAGGGACCGGCAGGCCGCGCCAGCGCTCGTCACCCTCGAACACTTGTCCGTAACTTTTGCGAAACATCGACGACTGAATCGAGCGGCCGATGACGTCGGCCACTTCCTGCGCCGATGGCCAGATCTCACGCAGGAACACCGGCCCATTCATGCCGATGCCGAGTGGCTCGTTGTGAAAGTCGATATCGATGCGGCCGGCCAGCGCGTAGGCGACAACGAGGGGCGGCGAGGCCAGATAGTTGGCGCGCACTTCCTGTTGAATCCGGCCTTCGAAATTGCGGTTGCCCGACAACACCGCGCAGACGACCAGGTCGCATTCGTTGACCGCATTCGAGACCGCTTCCGGCAGCGGACCGGAGTTGCCGATGCATGTCGTGCATCCGTAGCCGACCAGGTGGAAGCGCAGCGTTTCGAGCGGCTCCATCAAGCCGGCTTGTTTCAAATAATCGGTCACGACCTTGGAGCCCGGTGCGAGACTCGTCTTCACCCATGGCTTGGAGCGCAGGCCGCGCTCCACGGCTTTCTTGGCCATGAGGCCGGCAGCAACCATGACCGACGGATTCGAGGTATTCGTGCAGCTCGTGATCGCCGCGATGACGACCGAGCCGTGCCGTAGCACGTGCTCGGTGTCGTCGATCCGCAGCGTGGCGTGCGACGGTCGGGGCGGTGGCGGTTGGAGGCCGGCTTGACCGCCTTCGCCCTCCCACCGTCCCACCGGAACGGCGTTCACCGCCGGAACCGGAGCCGGCTTCATCAGCGTCGGTAGCGCTTCCGCGAACTTGCGCGGGACCTCGCGCAAGCCCACGCGGTCCTGCGGCCGCCGTGGCCCCGCCATGCTCGGCTCCACGGTGGCGAGGTTCAGCTCCAAGGTGTCCGAGTACTGCGGCTCCGCAGCGTTCGGGCTGTGGAATAATCCCTGTTCCTTCGTATAGGTCTCAACGAGCTGCGTCAGCTCCGGCGGCCGGCCGGTGAACTCCAGGTAGCGGAGAGTCTCCTGGTCGACCGGGAAGATTCCGATCGTCGCGCCGTACTCCGGCGCCATGTTGCCGATCGTCGCGCGGTCGGCGAGCGGCAACGTGGAGACGCCCGGACCAAAGAACTCCACGAACTTTCCGACCACGCCCTTGGCCCGCAGCATCTGCGTGATCGTCAGGACGAGATCGGTTGCGGTGGCGCCTTCGGACAGCTTGCCGGTCAACCGGAAGCCGATGACCTGCGGAATCAGCATCGAGACCGGTTGCCCGAGCATGGCGGCCTCCGCCTCGATGCCGCCCACGCCCCAGCCCAGGACGCCGAGTCCATTGATCATCGTGGTGTGTGAATCGGTGCCGACGAGCGTGTCCGGATACGCTTGCGGCGTCTTGCCGTCAGTCGTGAAGACGACCCTCGCCAGGTACTCGAGATTCACTTGATGGACGATGCCGGTGTCGGGCGGCACCACCTTGAAACCGGTAAACGTTTTTTGTGCCCAGCGCAGCAACGCGTAGCGCTCGCGGTTGCGCTGGAACTCGAGATCGGCGTTGACCTGGAACGCCGTGGGCGTTCCGAATTCGTCGACGATGACGGAGTGATCGATGACAAGCTCGGCCGGCAGCAGCGGATTCACCTGCTTCGGATCGCCGCCCATCTTCACCATCGCATCCCGCATCGCGGCGAGATCGACGACCGCTGGTACGCCCGTGAAGTCCTGCAGGAGAACACGCGCCGGCATGAAGGCGATCTCTTCGTCCGGAAGCTTGAGCGGCTCCCAGCGCGCGAGCTTCTCGATGTCGGCGCCGCGGACGGTGTGGCCGTCTTCGAGTCGCAACAGGTTCTCGAGCAGGATCTTGAGCGAGTAGGGCAGTCGGCCGACCGGGAGGCCGCGCCGCTCGAGCGCATCGAGCCGGTAGATCTCGTAGGATTTCCCGCTCGCCTTGAGCGTGGCCCGACTGCCGAAGCTATTGGTGCTCACTGGGGCAGCACCTTCACGGAGACGACGAAATACTCGGTCTCCCCGAAACAGCTCGTCGGGACACCCTTGTGTTGCTGATAGGTCAACGCCACGCGCCTTCCCAGCGACTCGTTGATGTGCTGTGCGACGTCGTCATCCCGTACTGTGAAATAAAACTTCTCGGGATTGGTGCCCGGCATCGACACCATCGCCAGCTCACCTTCCCACGTCTTACAGAGCCATCCCTTCTTGGAGAACTTCTGCACGAATCCGGCCCGCTCGCCCTCGGAATAGCTCCACTGGAGGGCAGACCAGGTGTACAGCGCGAAGATAAGGATCGGCGTCAGCAGTATACCCGCAATGATCAGCTTGCGTTTGCGGGTGAGCTGGAAGTTGAGATTCACGGGCGTCAATCTACCTCGTACGTTTCCGTGCGATAAGGCGTAAAGCCGCGCGCGACGTAGTTCGGCAGCGCGTTCGGATGATCGAGCGTGCAGGTATGCAGCCACACACGCTTCGGGCGGAGGGCCCAGGCGTCGCGTACGGCGCTCGACAGCAGGTGCTTTCCCAAGCCGCGCCCGAACTCGGCGGTCACGATACCGAAGTAGGCGATTTCCACGGAGTCATCGTCCGGTACTCGGCGGAGCTCGTACCAACCGGCCAGGCCTTCCTTCGCTTCCCCGCTGCGGGACGCGACGAAGAGCTGGATCGTGGGATCCGCCAGATGGGCGGCGATTTCCTGGTCCGTCCAGTCCCACCGGTCGCGCCAATGAAATGCTTCGCCCACCGTGCGATAGCACAGCCGATACAGCGCCGGCAAAGGCTTGGGGACTCGCGCAATCGCGACGTCGGAGAATTCCCCAAACGCGTTCTTGAACTGCCCGGGGCGCTGAAGTTCGAGGTATGTACGCGTGACTAGCATGCCGTATCTTAGCGTCTATTATTGAGCCATGACCTTCAACCGAATGGGCACACTGCCCCTGCCGCTGGCGCTCCACCTCGCAACGTACACGGTGATCGGTTTGTTCTGCGCGTTCGCCGGCGGCCTCAATCTGATCGACCCGACCAAGATCATTCCGAACGCGTTGATTTTCCTCGGGCTCGCGGGATTCAGTTGGGGTTACGTCTTCGGGATTCTGATGGCCCGCAAGGAAGTGTTGGGGATGGGGCTCGTCGCGAGCATCGGTTATGTGGCTGCCGGGATCTGGCAGCTCGGCCCCCATTGGGCCCTCGGGGCGCTACTGCTCGCCATTGGCGTCTACGGGCTCGCGACGCTCGCCCTCTACAGAAAGCGCATCCTCGAAGCCTGATTCAGCAGATCACCCCGTCCTGCACCGGCGCGGCGGGGAGCTCCACGACGAACTTCGCACCGCCCAACGCTTCCGAATCCTCGAGCCACATTCGTCCGCCCACTTCGGCGACCACTCGCTGGCAGATCGATAGGCCGAGTCCCGATCCCTCATCCGGGCTCTTCGTTGTGAAAAACGGATCGAAGATGCGACTCCGTACGTTCTGCGGGACGCCCGGTCCTGAATCCTCGACCGTGAGTCGCACCCATCCCTCCCGTCCCTCAGTGGCGAGCTCGATGACGGCGTTCGGCCGGCCCCGCACCGCGTGCTCGGCATTCGTTACAAGGTTGATGACGACCTGCTGGAGCTCCTGACCGAGACCAAGCACCGACTCCGCGCCCTGATCCATGCGGGTGCGCACTTCGATGTTGTCGGCGCGCAGCACGCGCTGACGAATCTCCGCGACGTCACGCACCAACTCATTCAGCTGGACGCGCACCGGTGTGCTGTCAGCCGTCGCGCGAGACGCAGCAGGCTGCGGACAATGCGGGCCGCGCGATCCACCTCGCGCACGATCGTGGCCGCGGCGGCGCTCGCATCGGTGTCCTGAGTCGACCGGCCGAGGAGCTCTGCCTCCATCCGGATCGCAGCCAGCGGGTTGTTCACTTCGTGCGCCACGCCGCTCGCGATTTCGCCGACGGTGGCGAGTTTCTCCCGCGCGATCAGCTCGCGTTGCGCCCGTAGCTCGTCGGTGCGGTCGTACAGCGCCACGAGCAGATCCTGCGATCCGAGCCCGCGCAAGTCGGTGACCGTGCAATCGCAAATGCGCCGGTCGCCGCCGGTGCCGCCGGATGATTCCTGCGTGACCAGCACGCGGCCGTGCCAAGGCTGCCCCTGTTGCCGGCCCACGAGCATGAGGCGGACCGTAATACCGCTCGGGGACAACCCGAGCTTCTCGAGGTGCTTGCCGATCGCCGCCTGTTTGTCTGCGACGCCGAAGACGCGGATTGCCGCTTCGTTGACCTGCCGGACTGTACCGGCGGTATCGACGAGCGCCATCGGGAGCGGGCTGGCGTCGACCATCGCGTGCGCGCGATCGGCGGCGGCGCGGGTCGCGGCAACGGCCTCCGATAGCTCGATACCGCCGGCGATGTGGGCGCCGACGGCCGATACATAGTGAAGGTCGTGCAAGCTGAAGGGTGGCGTCGGCGGCGCACCGGCTGCCTGATAGCGCAGCAGACCAACCGCGCCCACCGTTCCCTGAGAGATTCGCAGCGGCGCGATCAACGCGGCGCGCACACCCTCGGCCAGGGCGCGTGCGATCGGGCTCGCATCCGCTTCCGATCGCAGATCCGCCGTCATGATCGGCTCGCCGGTGCGCACCACGCGTCCCGTGGCGCTGGTGTCGAGTCCGAGCATGAGTCCATCGATTCGTGCTGCCTCACCGAGTGCCGGCGAGATGCGGAGATTCCGGCCGTCGGGCTGCTTCAGCGCGACAAAAGCGCCCTGCGCCTCGACGAGCTCCATGAGACTTTGCAGGGTGTAGCGGAGCAACAATTGCGTCTCGGGGGCGGCCAGCAGCCAGCGCGCGAGCTCGACGTCGAAGCCGCCGAGGCGTCGCTCCCGCTCCAGCGCGGCCCGGCGGCCGACCATGACCGCGAGGCGCGAAGCAAACTCGATTGCGGCTTCCAGCTCGGACGCCGGCAGCGCGGCCGGCGCGCCGGCCATCGCCGCATGGACGTGGCGACCTTCGGAATCGCGCCATTCCGCGGTCAGGCTGCGTCCCGACCGATCGTCCGCGCCCGCAGTCACGGAACCGCTTTCGTTGATGCCTTGATAGCGGATCGTGAGCCGGGCGCCGCCGGCCCAGTCGCCCAGGATGGACGCGGCGGCCTGCCAGAACTCTACGGACCGCTTCGCGTCGGTCGCCTGGCGCAGCAGCGCCTGCAAGGCTTCGCGCATGCGGGCACGAATATATCGGATCGGGAACCGAGTAGCGTTTTTCACGGCATGAGCACACTTCTGACGGTTACCGATGGCGGGTCACTGCGGGAAAGCCCCAGCGACCCAACGCAAATCGCCGTCACACCGAATCATCCTGACGATCCCGAGCTGCTCGATGCCTATTCGCGCGCCGTAAGCGGCGTAGTGGAGCGCGCAGCGCCTGCCGTGGTGAGCGTGGAGGTCCAGCACCGGCGCCGCAGCGGCTCCCGCCGCGAAGAACAGGGACACGGATCGGGATTCGTGTTCACACCGGACGGCTTCATTCTCACGAACAGCCACGTGGCCCACGGCGCAACCAAGACCGAGGTGGCGTTCCCCGACGGGCGCCGGCTGCGCGCGGAGTTGGTCGGCGATGATCCCGAAACCGATCTCGCGATTCTGCGCGTCGACGCCTCGTCGCTGATCGCCGCACCACTGGGCGACTCGGCGGCACTCCGCGTCGGTCAGGTCGTCATCGCCATCGGGAATCCGCTCGGCTTTCAGAGCACGGTGACCGCGGGCGTCGTCAGCGCGCTCGGTCGCTCGTTCCGTTCGGTGTCCGGTCGTTTGATCGACAACGTCATTCAGACGGATGCGGCATTGAATCCGGGGAATTCGGGCGGCCCGTTGCTCGACTCGCGCGGCAACGTCGTCGGCGTCAACACCGCCGTCATCTTGCCCGCGCAGGGCATCTGCTTTGCGGTCGCCGTCAACACGGTGAAGCTCGTCGTCGGCCAGTTGATCGCGTACGGGCACGTGCGGCGCGCGCGCATCGGCGTGGGCGGACAAAATGTGTCGCTGCCCCGACTCGCCGTGCGGGCGCATCGTCTCATCCAGCCGAGTGGCGTGTTGATCACCACCATCGAGAGCGGCAGCCCCGCCGACACAGCAGGCCTGCAAACGGGAGACATCATTGTCGCATTCGACGGCAAGCCGGTGCACGGCATCGACGACTTGCACCGGTTGCTCACTGGGGAACGGATCGGCGCCGCTACGACTGTCGCGGCTGTCAGAAAGGCGGAACGCCTCGAGTTACCCATAACTGCAACAGAATCGCGACCATAGTGTGACAGGCGCGCTGTTGACGCGCGCCTGTGTCAGTACTTACCATTCGCCCATGCTCTGCTGCGCCTGCAAGTCGAATATGACCCACAACGGGAACCTTCTCCCGGAGGCGGGCGCTACCTGACGCGATGGATTCTGTCGCAACACACGGAGCGGCCCGCCCACCTTGGAGCGGGCCTTTTTCGTGTGGAGGATTTCAAACGAAGGGAGTTGGAATGAAGAAGCATTACATCCTGGCGAGTGACTTCGATCAGACGTTGAGCTTCAACGACTCGGGGATCGTCCTGAGCGAGATGCTCGGCATCACGAGCTTTCGCGAAAAGGTCGCCGGATTGTCGGCGCTCAATCTGGTGCAGCAAGGCGCCGAGTTGGCGTATCTGCTCGCGAACGACCCCGAGTACCGGCGCGTCACGCGAGCGGACTTGCTGGAGGTCGGCCGGCGCGTGCGCCTGAAGCGCAACGTGCGATTGCTCACCCGGATGCTGGCGCAGGGCATCGACGGTCACCGGTTCGATTTCTACGTCATCTCCGCGGCGCCCGAAGAGGTGGTGCTTTCGGCGCTCGACGGGATCGTGCCCGCCGATCATGTCGTGGGTACGCGGTTTCGCTTCAAGCCGGAAGCCGAAGGTGGTCAAATCGATTTACTGGTGCGCGTCGCCGCGGGCTATGGCAAAGTGGCCGCGGTCGAGGAAATTCGCACCCGCCATGTCGTGCCGCGGGATCAGGTCGTGTACGTGGGAGACGGGCAATCGGACATTCCCGTGATGTTGCACGTCAATCGCGGCGATGGCTTCACGATCGCCGCGTCGGAGGCACGCGAAGTCGCGCACATCGCGAAGCGCACGGTGATCAGCGACGACGCCCTGAGCGTGCTCGTGCCCGTGCTCGAGGAGATCGCCGGATTCGGACCGAGCCAGATCCGCGCCCTCTTTGAAGATCACGGCCTCGTGATTCAGGAGTGGGACCGCGTCCGCACGGATTGGCTCACGATCCGCGATGGCGCGGGCGACGGCGTGATTCGGCTGGACCTCGCTACAGGGACTTGATCGCGCCGAGAAACCGCTGCGGGTCCGGAGTGAATCCCGGGAAGATGGGTGAGAGATCTCCGGCACCCAGGTGGCGGGCGAGTACCTCGCCAAACAGATCGCGGAAGTCGGTCGTGACGGCGACGTCGCGCCCCTCGAACCGCTGCTCGACGCTCAGTCCGGGCCAGCGTCCCAGCACGCGGCCGCCGTTGACGGGTCCGCCCATCACGAGCATCGCCGTCGCGTGGCCGTGATCGGTGCCGCTATTGCCGTTCTCCCGAATCGTCCGCCCGAACTCCGACATGGTGAGCACCACCACGCGGCTCATCCGATCGCCGAGGTCGCGGCTGAACGCTGAGAGCGCGAGCGCAAGCTCGCGCAGACGGGCAGCGAGCTGACCCTCGTTCGAGCCCTGATTCACGTGCGTGTCCCAGCCCGTACAATCGGCGAACGCGATCTCCAGTCCGACATCCGCTTTGATCAGCTGCGCGATCTGGAGCAGCGTGCGCCCGAGGCGACCTTGCGGGTAGTCGGCACCCGCCGCCGGCCGGTATTGGGTGGGGTCGGCCCGTTTGAGCATCTGGATCGCATCGAAGCCTTCCCGTGAGGAAGAAGCGAGCAGGCCGGTTCCTGCACCCTCATACAACTCTTCAAACGCCCGTGTCAGCCGATCGCGCGCGGCTTCTTGCGGAACACGTAGCCCGAAGGCTTGGAGATCGTCGATCGCCAGAGACGGCGCGCTGCCCGCGAGGATGCGCGGCAGCTGCGGCCCGAAAGCCACCGCGCGGAACGGCGTATCAGCGTGTTCGCGGTCATGCGCGCAGTAGCGGTTGGCCCAGCCGTCGCCAGTAGACTTCACGCCAGGCGTGCCCGTTTCCATGTAGTCCTGCGCGTCGAAGTGGCTGCGTGTCGAATCGGGTGAGCCGACCGCATGAATCGCGGCGAGGCTCTTGTTGTCCCACAGCTCTTTCAGGGGCGCGAGACTCGGATGCAGGCCGAAGTGCCCGTCGAGATCGACGACCGTGTTTTGAGGCACGGCGATGCGCGGCCGCTCCTCGTAGTACAGCGGGTCGCCGTGCGGAACGATCATGTTCAGACCATCGACCGCGCCGCGCTGGAACAGGCAGACGAGAACCGGATGGTCGGATGGAACGATGGAAGGATGGAATGTAGAAAATGCGGCTCGAGCCAGGAATAGCGGCTCGAGTCCGAGGCTGAACAGAGCCAGACCACCGGATTTGACGAAGAGGCGTCGAGAGATCATCGCGTTTCCTTCCATACATTCCATCGTTTTCACGTTTCACTGCTTTTGAAAGTCCGGCCCGCCGATCGCCAAGCCAACCGCGAGCGCGCGTGCTTGCAAGGGATCGGCAACATCCGTGAGTTGCTCGAGAATGACGATTCTCGTGTGGGCGGACATCGTGCCGCCAAGGATACGCTTATCGACCATGTCGACGAGCTGTGAATGATCGGTGGTGGCGGGGATGACGGCATCGAGATTCCCATCGATGCCGGGCAAATGCCCCCCCGCCAGGGCGACGGCGGCGTTCATGCGCGCCAGCAGCGCGCCGCTGTTCACCCAATGCGCTTCCGTCTCGGCGTAGCCGGTTGGTGCGGGCTGCTGGTACAGCGGTTCGCCGAGCCGAGCGACGACCTGGGCGAGCCTGGGAGTGGTGTCGGGGTCCGCCGAGACCGCTCGGACCGCGCTCACGACGAACTCAAACGGCGTCTTCACCTTCGAGCGGACCACCTGTGGAGCCCAGAAATCGGGCGACGTGACGATCGCGCGCAAGACGGCGCGAATATCGCCGCGCGTTTTCTGCCAGGCCGCGACTGCGGCGTCGACGCAGCCGTCGGGTGGCTCGTCCGCGACGAAACGGGCACACAACTTCGCGCTCACGTGATGCATCGTGGCGTGCTGCATTGCGAGGAACTTGAGGAGCCGCACGCCCTCGTCCTTTCCGTCGTCCTGGAAGGTGAGGCCGAAGACGTGCTTGGTGCCCTGATCGTGAGCCCAGTCGCGGAACACGAATCCCGCGCCGCGTTCCGGGGGCTCGATGCTCCAACCGGTGAAAATGCGCGCGACTTCGATGACGTCCTGTTGCGTGTATCCGCCGTCGACGCCAAGCGTGTGCAGCTCGAGGAGCTCGCGCGCGTAGTTCTCGTTGATGCCCGTCTGCTGGCGCCGTCGCCGATCTTCCGGCATTTCGTTCATTCCAAACCGCCGCCGTCCGAAGAACGGAGAGAACGGGCGGAACGGGCGAGGTGGTGTGGAACCCGGGGCCACACTCTGCGCATTGTCGAGGTAGAACAGCATCGCGGGGCTTTCCGCCGTCGCGATCAGCAGGTCCTCGAAGCGGCCGAGCACGCGCGGCCGGATGGTTTGCTCGATGTATGAAGGCAACAGGAAACGATCGGCGCCTTTGCCGACAAAGACGTTGAAATGATTGGTCCAGAAATCCACCATGACCTCACGCAGCTGGCGTTCGGACAGCGCGGCGCGGACAACGGCAAGTTGCTGCAGCTCGCCGTCGAGCTGCCGAAACTCTCTCATCGGCTTTGGGAGGTTGTCGGGACGCACCGTGTCCGCCGCCGCCCCCAACTCGCGCTGCATGCGTTGCCGCTCGCGCTGCACGTCCCGGAAACGCTCGGCGAGGTCCTCGCGATGGTAATCGAGGATCTTGAAGTCGTGCTCGCGCCGTTCCAGCGCCTTGTCATCGATCCCATCGGGATCGAGTTGCCGGTCGATCCAGCGCATCACGCCAAGGCGCACCACGCTATCCACCTCGCCGGGACGGGGTCCGTAGGCGAGACGGTTCAGGGCATGCAAAGCGGAGTCGCGCGCCGTCATCGCCGCAGCCGGTGGGGCGGGGGGGGCGGGGGGGGCGGGCGGCGGCATCTGCGCGGCGAGCGACGTCGCCAGGGTCAACGTGGTGGCGATCGAAAGAGGAATTCGCATCCGCCTATACTGACGGTTGTCTCAATGCGAAGTTAATGAATATGGCTCGATCCACCCGCCCATCCCGCTCCCGCGCTCGTCGCGGATTGAAGCCCGATGAGGGACCGCCGCCGACCTGGAGCGAACGGCTTGCGGCACTGAAGCACATTCCCCCGCTCATCCGCCTGGTTTTCCAGACACATCGTGGCTACACGGCGGCGATTCTCGCGCTGCGCGTCGTCCGGTCGTTCATCCCCGTCGCGGTCCTGTGGATCGGGAAGCTCATCATCGATGGCGTCATTGCGGGCATGGCGGCTGCGCACGCCGGACGCACGCCCGACTGGTGGCATCTCGGAACGCTGGTTGCGCTGGAGCTGGGCATTGCCGTCGTGGGCGAGGGACTCGCGCGCCTTTCGTCATTGCTCGAGAGCCTGCTCGGCGACCTCTTCGCGAACCGGCTCAGCGTCCGGCTGATGGAGCACGCCGCGACGCTCGACCTGGCGCAGTTCGAGGACGCCGAGATCTACGATCACCTGGAGCGCGCGCGTCGCCAGACGACCGGGCGCATCGGCCTGTTCACGCTGCTGCTCGGGACGGCGCAGGATCTCATCACTTTGGCCTCGTTGGCCGGCGTGCTGCTGGTTCAGCTGCCCTGGTTGTTGCTCCTCCTCACGATCGCCGTGCTGCCGGCATTCCTCGGGGAAGCTCACTTCGCATCGCTGGGCTATTCGCTGCTGTTCTCATGGACGCCGGAACGACGCTTGCTCGACTACTTGCGTTACATGGGCGCGTCTGACGAGTCCGCGAAGGAAGTGAAGCTCTTCGGGCTGTCTGACTTCCTGGTGGGTCGGTACGCGGATCTCTCGGACAAGTTCTATCAAGAGAACAAGAAGCTGGCCGTGCGGCGCAACATCGTCTCCACGCTGCTCGTAACGATCGGGACACTGGGCTACTACGGCGCCTACGCCGTGATCATCTATCGCACGGTGCTCGGCGTCTTCTCGATCGGTACGCTGACGTTCCTGGCGGGCTCTTTCCGTCAGAGCCGTGATCTGATTCAGCGGGTGCTGCTTGCCTTGTCACAGATCTACGAGCAGAGCCTCTACCTGAGCGATCTGTTCACGTTCTTCGACGTGCGTCCGACGGTCGTGTCGCAGCCCGGCGCCCGAGCGGTACCGCGTCCGATCCGGACAGGATTCCAATTCGAGAACGTCGGGTTCCGCTATCCCGGCTCGCAACGGTGGGCGGTGCGGCATCTCTCGTTTACGTTCGAGCCGCACGAACGCATCGCATTGGTCGGAGAGAATGGGGCGGGCAAGACGACGCTCGTGAAGCTGCTTGCGCGCCTCTACGATCCTGACGAGGGCCGCATCCTGCTCGACGGGGTCGACCTGCGCGAATATGACCTCGACAGTCTTCGCAAGAATATCGGAATCATCTTCCAGGATTTCGTCCGCTACGACTTCATCCTCCGGGAAAACATCGGCGTGAGCCAGGTCGAGGCGCTGGACGACGACGCGCGGATCCGCGAGGCGGCGCGCCGCAGTCTCGCGGATTCGGTCGCGCAGCGCGTGCCGCAAGGCTTCGACCAGATGTTGGGCCGGCGGTTCGACAATGGCGTGGAGCTATCCGGCGGCGAATGGCAGAAGGTCGCGCTGGCGCGCGCGTACATGCGCGATGCGCAGGTGCTGATCCTGGACGAGCCGACCGCCGCGCTCGATGCCCGCGCCGAGTACGAGGTGTTCCTGCGCTTTGCCGAGCTGACGAAGGGTCGGATGGCGGTGCTGATCTCCCACCGCTTTTCCACGGTCCGGATGGCTGACCGCATTCTGGTGTTGAAGGGAGGCGAGCTCGTCGACGATGGCACGCACGAGGAGCTGCTCGCGCGCGGCGGCCTCTACGCGGAGCTGTTCAGTCTTCAGGCGGCGGGCTACCGCTAGGTGGCGCGGCAGGTGCCGGCCTGACGTTCCCGCCGTCGGCCACGAATTTCCAGCTCCCATCTGATTGTCGCTTCCAGATCGTCAGGTACTTGCTGTAGTGCTTGAGGCTGGCGATGCGCGCTTCCCCCACCGTACAGCCGAGATCTCCTGACCGCGCGATCTCCGCCGCTACTGGCCACCATTCCAGCACGGCGCCCGCCGGAAAGCCGTCAAATCCCGCGGCGATCGCATCCCGGCCTTCGCTCATTTGCGCGCCCCCGCCAAATGCCACGGCATCAGCGCTTGCGAAGGCGAGGAACGCGGCCTTCCCTCCTTGCGACACCGACATTGCCGCGAACGCTGAGTCTGCCAGCAATAGCTCGGCGGGGTCGGCGCGCCCGCCAAACGTTTCGTCGTGCGCCGCTCTACGTGGCACCGGTAAGGGAACGGAATCGGGCATGGGGACAGGCTTGCTTCGAACGTAGGCCGAGATTCGCCAGCCTTCCGAAAGCTTCCGCCAGCAGGCGAGGTACTTGCCGCGCTCACCGGTTGAGCGCGTCCAACCGTAGGTATAGCCCACCGTGCCGTCACTCGACACGTCGGCGTATGCCGGTGTCCGTACGACGTTCCGCATGGACGTGTCGCCGGCAAGGAAGGCGCTGATGTTCCTCGCGCCGCGTATCAGCGGCACGCCAGGATGCAGATATGCGGCGCTGTCGGTGAAGGCGGCGGAGGTAATCGCGAGCGCGCGATCGGCGGCGAGCAACGCGTTGTGATCGGATGTTCGGTCCGCCGTCGCCGTCAACAAGGAGAGCACGATCAGGTAGCGCATGGGAGCCTCCGGCACACAATCTCGCGAAAACCGACGCCTGTCCTAGGGGCACCCTCTCATCGCCATGTGAATTTCACACACTTCTGACCGGTCCGCGGCTGCCGTTCCGGTAGGATGCTACAATGAAGCTCATGAAGCGCGGGCTCATGATTTTCGCCGCCTGGACGGCCGTTGCGCTGCTCTTCACCATCCAGATGGACTACCAGACGAGCAGCAGCAGCGAGCCGCGGACATGGAGCTGGATCCTCGCCTGGCAGCTCACCGGATGGTGGAGCTGGGCCGTTTTTACCGCACCCGTCTGGGCATTCTCGGCCTGGGGTGTGCGGATTCGGCGCCCAGCGCAGTTGATCGCCGCGCATTTGCCCATGGCGATCGCCACTGCGGTGTTGTGCGCGGCATTAGAAGGCGGAGCGAAATGGGCACTCGGCCTGTATCGCACGCCGCACACGCTCCTCAGCGGCATGGGTGACGCGGTGGCGATGTACTGGACGTTCAACCTGCTCGTGTACGCGATGGTGGCGGGACTGTATCACGCCTGGCGCGCCGAGCGGCTCGAGATGCAGCTCGTACAGGCGCGGCTCGACGCGCTCGTCGGCCAGCTCCAGCCGCACTTCCTCTTCAATACGCTGCACACGATTTCGGCGTTCGTGCTCGAGGATCCCAAGCAGGCGAACCGCATGATCGCGCGGCTCTCGGAGCTGCTGCGTCAATCGTTCAATACCGAACGCGGACCGCTCGTCACACTCGAAGAGGAGCTCGAGCTGCTCGACCATTACGTCGCGATTCAGGAAGCGCGCTTCGGCGACCGGTTGCGTGTGACGTTCCGCGTCGATCCGCGCGCATCGGCGGCCATGGTGCCGACGCTCCTGCTCCAGCCGCTGGTCGAGAACGCGATCCGGCACGGCGCGGTCCCCAACGGCGGCGTGGCCGAAGTGGAGATTGCCGCCACGCGCGTCGGCGAGAGCGTGCATCTCGAAGTTCGCGACAACGGACCAGGGATCGTCGCCTCCAACGGCCGGAGCGGTCTGGGACTGACGAACACGCGCGCCCGGCTGGTCGAGCTGTACGGTGCGAGTCATCGGTTCGATTTGACGAACGCACCGTCGCCCGGTCGCGGCGCGGTGGCAACCATCGAGATTCCGTTTACCGATCATGCGCGCGATCATCGTTGACGACGAAGCGCCGGCACGACGGCGGTTGCGCGGCGTGCTGCAGCAAATCCCGGCCGTCACACGCATCGACGAGTGCGCCAATGGCCACGACGCCGCGCTGCTGCTCAAGCGCGGCGCCCCCGATCTGGTATTTCTGGACATCCAGATGCCCGACCTCGACGGGTTTGCCGTCGCCGCCGCGGCCAGTGAGGAACGGCCGCCGGCAATCGTGTTCGTCACGGCGTACGACGAGCACGCGGTCCACGCCTTCGAAATCCAGGCCTTCGACTATCTCCTGAAGCCGTTCGATGACGAGCGCGTGATCGCGACCGTCAACCGGGCCGCCGAATTTCTGGAGTGGATCCGGCGTGAAGGAGGCAGCGACGCGGCGTTTCAGGGTTTCGGCGACGTGACCGTGGACTTCGCGAAGCACCTCGTCCGGCGGGGCGGGCGACCCGCGGAGCTGCGGCCCAAGGAATACGCGCTGCTTGTCGCGCTACTCAAGCGCGGCGGACGGGTCGCCAGCCGGCTCGAGCTCTTACGAGAAGTGTGGGGCTATGCCGAAGACGTCATGAGCCGCACGGTCGACACCCACGTCGCGATGTTACGGCGCAAGCTGGAGTCCGACCCCGCCCACCCGCGCCATATCGTCACCGTGCGGACGTTCGGCTACCGCATCGAGCGCTAGCGGAAGAGCAACTGATCGGCGATCCGCTCTGCGATCGCCTCGGGCTCACCGCTCGAGCGATTGGTGAGGATCACGATCGTCAGGCGCCGGTTCGGATAGCGCTGGATCGCGTTTCGGAAGCCGCTGGTCTCACCAGTATGGCGCCACCGCTTCTCGCTACGATAGCTATCGACAAACCACCCGAATCCGTATTCGGTCGTCGCGCCCGCGGGCAGCACCGGCGGCGTGGTGGCGAGCGCGAGCGTCGCTGAGTCGACGAGGCCTGCCGTCGATAGCGCGTGATCCCATCGTGCCATGTCGTCGACATTCGTGTAGGTGCCGCCGTCGCCCAATGTCGCGCTGGTGATGCTCTGATCCGTTTGTGTGAACGTGCCGCCGCTGGGCGAATACCCGTACGCGCGTTGAGGGACCGTGTCCTTGCCCTCGACGTGCGCCACCGTCGCGTTCATTCCCAACGGCTCGAAGATTCGCCTTCGCATGAATTCGGGGTAGGGCATTCCCGAAACGCGCGCGACGATCATCCCGAGCAGCACGTAGCCGGAGTTGCTGTAACGATAGGCGCTGCCCGGCGGGAAATAGAGAGAGTCCTTCGCCGCGACGAGCCCCAGCACGTCGCGATCATCGAGCTGCGCGGTGCGCGTCGGAAGAACGAGGTCTTCGTAATCCCAGATTCCCGATGTGTGGTTCAGGAAGTGACGGATGGTGATGGCGCGCGTGGCAGGCGGCAGCTCCGGAAAAATCTCCGACACCGGCTGGTCGTAGCGAAGCTTGCCGTCCCTGACCAGCAGCATGATGGCCATGGCTGTGAACTGCTTCGAGAGCGATGCGAGTCGGAAGTCGGTGCTGGGCGTGGCCGGTGTGCGATGCTCCAGGTCGGCGAGGCCGTAGGCACGACGCAGGGCTACCTGGTCGTCCTTGATCACAATGACACCCGCGCCCGGCACGTTGCCGGTGTAGGCACGGAACAGAGAATCGACGGCGCGCGGGTCGATGTTAGCCACGCGCCTGGCGCCTGCGGTCGCGCAACTCGCGCATAACGCGAGCGTCAAGACTTCGTGGATGCGTACCAGGCGTTCCAGGTCTCCTGTGCGGCGCCGATGGTGAGCTGGTTCTGGTTGCGGACGAGCGGCATGCGCAACAGCAACGGCTCCAGGCTGAGCTTCTCGAGCCAGCGCTCCTCGCTGAGTGTCGCCGAGCGGAGGCCGAGCTCGCCGTAGCGGCGCGAATCACGATCGATCAGCGCGGCCACGCCGAATTTCTGTGCGAAGCGGCGCAATTCCCCGACTGCGGCGGCGCGCTCATTCAGGTCTACAAAGTGCACCTTGATGCGCCGTTCCGCGAAGAACCGCAACGCGGCGCGCGTGTCCGCGCTCTTTCGGACGCCAAACACCTGAACCTCCATCGGAGCGGTAATATATTCCCCGCTCCCATGACACCCAGAGCCAAAGTTGTGGCGGCCGCCGTCCTGTTCTCGACGGGCGGCGCGGCCATCAAGTGGTGCGGCTTCGCCGCGTGGCAGCTGGCCGCATTTCGGGCCGCGTTCGCGCTGATCGCCATCCTCACCCTGCTGCCCGACGCACGCCGCGCCTGGACGTGGCGTACCGTCATCGTCGGGTTCGCTTATGCCGCGACGACGCTGCTCTACGTGCAGGCGAACAAACACACGACCGCCGCGAGCGCGATCTTTTTGCAGTCGACGAGCCCGCTCTTCATTCTGCTGCTCGCGCCGGTGCTCCTCGGCGAACACGCGACGCGGCGCGACATCGTCCAGATGGCGGCGATGGCCGCTGGGCTGGGCCTGTTTTTTCTCGGCTCCGACCGCCCGTCGACGACCGCGCCCAATCCGGCGCTGGGAAACACACTGGCCGCGATCTGCGCGGTGACGTGGGCGTTGACCGTGATCGGGTATCGCTGGCTCGCGGCACGGGGCGCCTCGGTGGCCGGCGCGGTGGCATGTGGCAACCTGATGGCCAGTCTCTTCGCTCTCGTCATGGCGCAGCCGCTGGTCGCGGGCCGCCCGGTTGATTGGGCCGTCGTCGCGTTTCTCGGGATCTTTCAGCTGGGCATTCCGTATCTGTTCCTCTCGAGCGCGGTACCCCGGTTGCGCGCGCTCGAGGTCGCGCTCTTTCTCTTAATCGAGCCGGTGCTGAATCCCATCTGGGCGTGGCTCGTTCACGGAGAACGGCCAGGTCCGGCCACGCTGATCGGCGGAGCGTTGATTCTGGGGGCCACCGCTATTCGCACCGTCGTCGACGCACGTTTCCCGCGGCACATTGAATCGAGCGCGCATGCCTGAGCAGACATCCAGTCCCGCATCCCGTGCCCGTATCGGCGTCATCTTCTTTACGGTCCTGATCGACCTCATCGGATTCGGAATTGTTTTGCCGATCCTCCCCTATTACGCGCAACGCTTCGGCGCGGCCGGTCTGGGCTACGGCGCCATAATCGGCGTCTTCTCGCTGATGCAGTTCGTCGCGACGGCATTGCTCGGCAAACTCTCCGACCGCATCGGCCGGAGGCCGGTGCTGCTGACCACGATGCTCGTCAACGCGGTCGGTTACACGCTGTTCGCGTTCGCGGGATCGTACTGGGTGCTGTTCCTCTCGCGCGTGGTGTCGGGATTTGCCGGCGGCAACATCTCCGCGGCCCAGGCGTACATCGCGGACATCACGTCGCCGGCAGAACGGTCCCGCGGCATGGGCATCGTCGGTGCGGCGTTCGGAATCGGATTCAGCATCGGCCCGGCGATCGGCGGATTCTCGGCCCACTACCTCGGCCCCATGGCGCCGGGGCTGGTCGCGGTCGGCCTCTCGCTCGCGAATTTCGTGTCGGCGTATTTCATCCTGCCGGAATCGTTGGCGCACGAGCATCGGGTGCGGCGCTCGCTCTTTGATCTCGGCCACATTGGCGAGGCGATCTCCCGCCCTCGACTTCGCCCGCTGCTGGCGGTTTGGGCACTGGTGCCGTTCGCGTTCGCCGGGTACACGGTTGTGCTGCCGCTGCACGCGAGCCGGGTGCTGGGTTGGCGGGAGCGAGAGCTCGCGATCCTCTTCACGATCATCGGAGTCACAGCGGCGGCTGTGCAGGGCTACTTCTTTGGAAAAATCGTGCGCTGGTCCGGCGAGCGCGCACTCGTCATTACCGGAACCTTCGGGATGGCGCTGTCGATCGCCGTCGTTCCGCTGCTGCCGACATCCGCGCTCCTCTACGCGTGGACGTTCGTGCTGGCGCTGTCGAACAGCGTATTCTCCCCCGCGGCGACGGGCCTAGTGTCTGTGTACGCGGAGCGCAACGAGCAGGGCACGGTACTCGGAGCGGCACAGGCGATCGGGGCGCTGGGCCGAACGGCGGGTCCGCCCGTCATCGGAACGGTGTATGACGTTGTGAACGGAAACACGTCGTTCGCGGTTGCAGGCGTGGTAATGGTGCTCGCCGGTCTCGCTGCGCTCCGACTCGCGCCCGTCGCTCACGGTGAGCCGCGTCACGCTCCGACGGGTCCTCCCCCGCCGTCAACTCCTCTTCCGCCCGAACCTTAACGCGGTCTAGACTTCAGCGTCACACGGCCAGACTTCTTCTCCGGAGCACGCTGATGTACAAACGTCTAACCGTCGCCGTCGCCGCACTCCTTTTCGTGGCGGCGTGCAATCAGGATCCCACGAGCACCACCGCGAACGAGCTGGCGCTCGCGCAGAACGCGCAGGTCATCACCGACAACGTCGTGGCGTCGCCGGCGTCCGAGAACAACGGCATGTCGTGCGAAGGCTTGTTCAGACGACTGCTCGACACGCTGCGTACCACCAACAATGCCACCGCCCTTGCCGACCTTGCCAAGGCTCGCGCCTATCGTGATTCGGCGTTCATGGCGCGGGAAGCAGGCGACACGGCGAAGGCCCGCAGTTATCGCCAGCTCGCATTCCGGTCGGTGCTCGCGGCCGTGATCGTGCTGTTCCCGGATGCGCCCGCGCGGACTGGTGCCGCGGTCGATACCGCGATCGCGCGCATCGAGAGATTCCTGGGCGACAAGGATGCGCCACGGATCAGATCCCTGCTGGCACACGTGAAAGACTTGAGGACGCAGGCGAATGCCGCGCTCGCCTCGGGAGACAGTGTCACGGCCCTCGCGCTGAATCTGCGAAGTATTCAGATCTTGCACAGGCTGGTGGAGCACGTGAGGGAAGCGCATCGCGATCATGACGATGTGGCTGATCATGAAATGGAAGACGCAGAACCGTAGGACCTGCAACGGCTAGGCTACAGACGCACAGCGGGTTCTTGGGTAGCGGGGGTCGGGACAAACTGTCCTGATCCCCGTTTCCTGTTTCACCGCGGCGCGTCTGTGCATCTAGTCGTAGCCTGTCCTAGCCACGAATTTCACCGCTTGTCATATTCCGGGTCCCCCCGCAGGAGGTGATAGATGCGTGTGTATAAGACTCCGGAGATCCGCAATGTGGCCGTCGTGGGCCACGGCGCGAGCGGCAAGACCTCCCTGGTCGATGCCCTGGCGTTCGTGGCCGGAACGAGCAAACGACATGGATCCGTAAAGGACGGCACGGCCCTCACCGATTACACCGCAGACGAAATCGAACGCAAATACTCCATCAATCTCGCCATCGCGGTCGCCGAGTGGATGGACACGAAGGTCAACCTGATCGACACCCCCGGATATCTCGACTTCACCGGCGACGCGCTCGCAGGCGTCTACGCCGCGGACTCCGCGGTGGTGGTGCTGTCCGCGACCGCCGGCGTCGAAGTGGGGACCGAGAAAGTCTGGGACTATTGCGAACGCCGCTCGCTGCCCCGGTTGTTCTTCGTCTCCCTGATGGACAAGGAGCACGCCAACTTCGAGCGCGTCTTCACGCAGATCAAAGAGCAGCTCACCCCCAAAGTGATCCCGGTGGAGATCCCCGTCGGCGAAGGCCTCGAATTTCACGGGATCATCAATCTCTTCTCGAAGAAGGCGCACCTCTATAAGAAGGGCACGAAGGCCGGCGAATACGACGAAGTCGACGTCCCGGCCGAGTACCAGGATCGCTTCGAGAAGTACTCGCAGGAGCTGATCGAGAGCATCGCCGCAACCGACGACACGCTGCTCGAGCGTTACCTCGGCGGCGAAGAGATCGGACGCGACGAAGCGATCGCCGCCATGAAGTCCGGCATGGCGCGCGGCGAGCTCTTCCCGCTGTTCTGCGGCGCCGCCGAGCTCACCTATGGCACCCGCGCGCTGCTCACGAAGATCGTCGAGCTGTGTCCTGCGCCGACTGAGCGGCCGCCGGTCGAGGCACAGAAATGGGGCAGCGCGGAACGCCTGACGCTGAAGGCAGACGACGCCGGTCCGCTGGCGGCGCAGGTCTTCAAGACGGTCTCTGAGCCGCACGTCGGTGACGTCACGCTGTTCCGCATTTACTCAGGCGCGGTCAAGAACGGACAGGACATCTGGAATGCACCGCGGGAGGTCGCGGAGAAACTGAACCACCTGTGCGTGGCGATCGGCAAGGAGCGCATCGAGGTTCCGGAGCTGCATTCCGGCGACATCGGCGTCGTCGCGAAGCTGCGCGATACGCATACCAACGACACACTGTCGAGCAAGGACAAAGGCCTCGTCCTGCCGAAGATTCCGTTCCCGGAGCCGGTGATTACGGTCGCGGTGGAAGTGAAACAGCGGGGAGAAGAGGACAAGCTCTCGACGGGTCTGCACAAGCTGCACGAAGAGGACCCGACGTTCCATCACGAGTACAACGGCGAGCTGGCGCAGACCCTGATCCGTGGTCTCGGCGAGCGTCATCTCGAGATCGTGGTGGGGCGTCTGGCGCGCAAGTTCGGCGTGCACGCGCAGACCGCGAAGCCCAAGGTCGCCTACCGTGAGACGTTCCGCGGCAAATCAGAGGGACAAGGGAAACACAAGAAACAGACGGGTGGCCGCGGTCAATACGGCGACTGCTGGATTCGGATCGCCCCGCTGCCGCGCGGGTCGGGCATGCAGTTCGTGGACGAAATCGTCGGCGGTGTCATCCCGCGGCAGTACATCCCGGCCGTCGAGCGCGGCGTAGTCGAGGCGGCCCACAAGGGCCCTGTTGCCGGCTATCCCGTCGTGGACTTCAAGGTGGAGCTGTACGACGGCTCCTACCACGACGTCGACTCCAATGAAATGTCGTTCAAGATGGCCGGCATCCTGGCCTTTCGAAACGTGAGCCCGGCAGCGCGACCCGTGCTGCTCGAGCCGATCATGGAGGTCGAAGTCTGGACCCCCGACGAGTACCAGGGCTCCGTCATGGGCGACATCTCGTCCCGGCGCGGGCAGATCATGGGCACGGAGAAGGATGGCCGGCTGACCAAGGTGAGAGCGCTCGTCCCCGAGGCGGAGCTCGATCGCTACGCTACGACGCTGCATTCGATCACACACGGCCGCGGCACGTACAAGATGAAGTTCCACGTCTATCAGGATGCTCCGCCGGAGATCTCGGCGAAGATTACGGAAGCCCGGAAGAAGGAGCTCGAGGAAACCAGAGCCTAAATGCTCTCGCGCTGGCTGCGCCTCTGGTTTGGATTCCGCGATCCCGTCAATCGCGGGACGTATTTCCGGCATGGCGCCGGCCTGACGGCATTCAAGTACGCCGTCGATGCGCTGCTGGTGTGGACGTTCGCCGGCAGATTCTGGACTCCACTCGATTACGCGAATCCGTTGTGGAGTGCCCGCTACGAGCTGCTGCGCGGCGCTCCACCGTGGCTGGCGCCACTGATGGTGGCGATCGCGCTTCCCTTCGTATGGATCGGCGTCAGCATGACGATGCGCCGGGCGGTCGATTCCGGTGCGAGTCCGTGGACCGCGCTGATCTTCTTCGTGCCGCTGTTGAACTTCGTCCTGATGGCGGTGTTGTCCCTCGTGCCGTCGGCCTCCCGCGTCGAGTGGCCCGTTGAGCCGCCGCCCCCGGCCGTCGACGACCGGCTCAAGAGCGCGATGTTGGGCGTGGCCGCCTCGCTGGGAATCACGCTCGTCACCGTGGGCGTCGGGATCTACCTGCGCCGTAGCTACTCGACGGGACTGTTCCTCGGCGTGCCCTTCACGATCGGGTACATCAGCTCGTACATCTACAACTACAACTATCCGCGCCCTGCCGGGCAGTCGATCATGATTGCCGTCGCCAGCGTCACCATCGCGGCGGGCGCTCTCGTCGTCTTCGCCCTGGAAGGCGTCGTCTGCGTGACGATGGCACTGCCCATCGCGCTGGCTATCGCTTTCCCGGGTGCTGTCCTGGGACGGATCGTCGCCCGGCGGGGTGTGCACGGCGGCGCGGGAGCGGGAGTGGCGCTCATCGTTCCGCTCTTCATCGGCGTCGAGCCACGCGTCGAGCCGCCCGTCCACGAGGTCGTGACAGTCGTCGAAATCGCGGCGCCTCCGGAAGTCGTCTGGCGGTACGTCGTCTCATTCCCCGACCTGCCGCCACCCACCGAAGCGCTGTTCCGCGCGGGCGTCGCAGCACCGATGCGCGCGCGGATCAACGGACGCGGCGTTGGAGCAATTCGCTACTGCGACTTCACAACCGGGAGCTTCGTCGAGCCGATTACCGCGTGGGAGGAGAGCCGGTTACTGGCGTTCGACATCGTTGCGCAGGCGCCGCCCATGACCGAATGGAGCCCGTACCACGATGTGAACCCACCGCACCTGGACGGGTACTTCCGTGCGACCCACGGCGAGTTCCGGCTCACGCGGCTGCCAGGCGGCCGCACACGCCTCGAGGGGCGCACGGCCTACCTCGTGGATATGTTCCCACAGCGTTATTGGACGTTGCCCGCAGGCCGCGTCGTGGCGGCGATTCACGAGCGCGTCTTGCGACACATCGCAGCCTTGGCTGAGGAGGAAGAGCCCCGATGAGAGCAACCGTCCTCTGTACGACCCTTGCCGTCGCAGCAGCGTGCCAGCCCGTCGATCGGAAGCGCGCCTCCAAGGTTGCCGACACCGCCGCGGCGGTCGATACCGGGCGCGTCGTGCCGCCACCTCCCGCCGCGCCCGGCGCCACCCGGATGCTGACGGTGGCCGGCTTCTCCTCGCCGGAGTCGGTGCTACACGACTCGACGCAGGACATCTATTTCGTGTCCAACATCAACGGCAGCCCGACGGCGAAGGACAACAACGGCTTCATCAGCCGCGTGCGGCCCGACGGGGCGATCGAGAACCTCAAGTTCATTGAGGGTGGCCGCGCGGGCGTGACCCTCAACGCGCCGAAGGGTCTGGCGCTGCTGGGCGACACACTGTGGGTGACGGACATCGACAGGATCCGCGCGTTCAATGCACGGACCGGCGCGCCCGTGGACAGCGTCAGGCTCGACACCGCGGGCGCAGTCTTCTTGAACGACGTGACCGTCGCCTCGACCGGCGCGATCTACGTCACCGATACCGGCATCCGGTTCGACGACGTGGGCAACGTGCTGCATCCCGGACCCGACCGCGTATTCCGCATCGGTCCCGACCGCAAGGTGACAGTCGCCGCGCGGGGCGACAGCCTCGGCTGGCCGAACGGGATTACCGTTGACCCCGTGGGCAAGCGGTTCATCATCGTCTCGTTCGGGCCGACCAAATCGGTGCTCGCGTGGAAGCCGGGGGACCGCGCGCCGCGCGTCATCGCCAAGGGCGCCGGCGGCTTCGACGGCGTTGTGGTAACCGGCACACGGATCCTGGTGTCGAGCTGGACCGATTCGACCGTGTCCGCGTACGAGACGGGCCAGGAAGTGAAGGTAATCACCGGCGTGCCGAGCCCGGCCGACATCGGCTACGACGCGAAGCGCAATCGCGTGCTGATTCCAATTCTGACGGGCAATCGTGTCGAGATTTGGCAGCTGTAACAGCGTGGTCAGGGGGTGAGGGCCGGCTCCTGCTGCGTCAGGCAGTGTATCGTCCCGAGCCCCCAGACGAGATCCACCGCGTGAATCCCCACCACGGACCGATCTGAGAAGCACTCGCCGAGAATTCCGAGCGCGGTTCGATCGTTGGGATCGTTGAAGGTCGGAACCAGAACGGCGGCATTCGCGATGTAGAAGTTTGCATAACTGGCGGGCAGTCGCACGCCGTCAAAGTAGAGCGGCCTGGGCATCGGCAGATCGATCACCTGGATACCGCTGCCTTGAAGCCGTTCGCGGTTTTCCGCCAGCGGTTTGTAGTTGATGTCCTTCGGATTGTCTTCCCGGCAAAGCACGACCGTTCCCGCACTCACAAAGCGACAGATGTCATCGACGTGCCCGTGCGTGTCGTCGCCGGCGATACCTTTGCCCAGCCAGATCGTGTTCGAGATCCCAAGGGTGTCGCGCAGCACCGCCTCGATGTCCTGCCGAGCGAGTCCGGGGTTTCGCACCTGGACCTTCGCATCGAGCAGGCATTCTTCGGTCGTGAGCAGAGACCCGCGGCCATTGACGTCGATGCTCCCGCCTTCGAGAACCATCTTGGCGTTGATCAGCGGCAGCTTGAACCGCTTCGCCGCCAGCTCAGGGATCTTGTCGTCCTTTTTCCAATCCTTGTACTTCGCCCACGCATTGAAGTGAAAGCGGGCGATCGCGAGCAGCGACTTCGCGCCGCCGGTGCGAACGAAGATCGGACCGGAATCCCGGGTCCAGCCGCGGTTCGTCGGGAAGCGCAGAAAGTCGACGCGCGCGAGATCCACGCCGACCTTCTTGAGAATTCTGCCGGCCTGTCCTTGGTGACTCGCGGAGTTGACGAGGATACGAACAGTCTCACCGGGGGCGAGATGCCGGACGATCTCGCCGTATACCCAGGGGATCGGCGGAAACTTGCCCGGCCAGTCGCTCGCGTTATGCGGCCAGGCAAGCCAGGTCGCTGCATGCCGCTCCCACTCGGCGGGCATGCGATAGAGCGGCGAATTAGTCAGTGAGGAACCGGTGCTGGATACCGTCGTAGGCGTCGGTGCGGCGGTCGCGCAGGAACGGCCAGTTGCGGCGCACTTCCTCGATGCGGGCGAGGTCGACCTCGGCGATGACGAGTTGTTCCGTCTCACCGGCCTCCGCGACCATCACACCGAAGGGATCGCAGACGAACGAGTGTCCCCAGAACTCGATGCCTGCCCCCTGGCCATCCAGCCGCTCGAAGCCAACGCGATTCACCGCGGCGACCCAGCAGCCGTTGGCGATCGCGTGGCTGCGCTGGATCGTTTTCCAGGCATCGAGCTGCTGCGGTCCGTACTGCTCCTTCTCGGCGGGATGCCAGCCGATCGCGGTGGGATAGAGGAGGATGTTTGCGCCTTGCAGTGCCGTGAGCCGGGCGCCTTCCGGATACCACTGATCCCAACACACGAGCGTGCCAATCGGACCGACCTTCGTGTCGAACGCGCGAAAGCCGAGATCGCCGGGGGTGAAATAAAACTTCTCGTAGTACGCGGGATCATCCGGGATGTGCATCTTCCGATAGATGCCTTTGACCTTCCCATCGGCGTCGATGACGGCCGCGGTGTTGTGGTACAAGCCGGGCGCGCGGCGCTCGAACAATGATGCGATGACCACGACGCCGGCGTCTCGCGCGACACGACCGAGCTTCTCGGTGCTCGGCCCGGGGACCGCTTCGGCGAGATCGAACAGCGCGTGATCTTCGCGCTGGCCGATGTAGAGGGTGCGGAAGAGCTCCGGTAGGCAGACGAGCGCAGCGCCTTGCCGCACGGCTTCTTTGATGCGCGCCACGGCTTTGGTGAGATTCGCCTCTGGATCGGCACTCATGCTCATCTGCACGAGACCGATCTTGAACTTCGTCGGCAGGGGCGTCGTCATGACGCCTAGACTACACTGATTGGTCTCTCCGTCGCAACTTCGGCCGGCGTGACGACCGGTGGCGCGACCTTCCGGAACAGCAGGCGGTACGAGCCCCATTGCGCGAGGATCGCGCGCGCGCGTGGGCTACCGGTCTTCTGGAAATGCTCATGCAGCAGCTTGCGCAGCCGCCCATCGTCCACGGACTTGAGCTCCGTGATGGCGATCATCTCCAGATTGCAGCGCGATTCCAGAAGGCCCCGCTCGTCGAGCACGTACGCGACGCCGTTCGACATCCCTGCGCCGAAGTTCCGGCCCACGGGACCGAGCACGACCACCACGCCGCCGGTCATGTACTCGCAGCAGTGATCGCCCGCGCCTTCGACCACGGCCAGCGCGCCTGAATTGCGCACCGCGAACCGATCCCCGGCGGTTCCCGCGGCGAACAGCGAGCCGGCAGTCGCGCCGTAGAGGGCGGTGTTGCCGAGCAGGACGTGTGGCGTTCCGTTCGCGGCATAGGCTGCGTCGCGGAAGGGCCGAATCACGATTTCGCCGCCGCAGAGTCCCTTACCGACGTGATCGTTCGCTTCCCCTTCGAGATGGAGCTGCATGTTCGGCAGCGTAAAGGCGCCGAAGCTCTGGCCCGCGCTGCCGCTGAACCGCAGCCGCATCAGTTTGGCTGGTCCCGCGTTGCCGCGAACGCGGGCGATTTGCCCCGCGATCCGCGCGCCCACGGTGAGATGATGATTCCCGATCTTGTACGTGCCGTCGAACGCTTCACCGCGCTCGAGGATCTCCGCATCGAGCGATACCAGGCCCGGGCGATGATTGCGGTCGACCGTACGCCGGCGCGGCGCCAGCGCTTCGGCGGGCGGCGCGAGTACGGAAGACAGATCGAGCGACTGTGCCCGCGCCGTTTCGGGGCGCTCTCCGCGTTGCAGTAGTTCGACGCGGCCGATCAGCTCATCGAGCCGTCGCACACCGAGCGACGCCAGGATCGTTCGCACTTGCTCGGCGATAAACGTGAAGTACGCGATCACTTGCTCCGGTGTACCCTTGAACTTCTTGCGCAAATCGGGCCGCTGAGTCGCGATGCCCGTCGGGCAGGTGTTCAGGTGACACTGCCGCGCCATGGCGCAACCCAGCGCCACCACGGTCGCCGTCCCGAACCCGAATGCCTCGGCGCCCAGCAACGCGGCGATCACGACATCGCGGCCGGTGCGGAGGCCGCCATCCACGCGCACTTCGATCCGCTCGCGCAGACCGTTCCGCATGAGAATCGCCTGGGTCTCGGCCAGGCCCAACTCCCACGGCGAGCCGGCGTGCTTGATCGACGAGAGCGGCGAAGCGCCCGTGCCGCCGTTGTGGCCTGAGATCAAGACATAATCGGCGTATGCCTTGGCGACGCCGGCGGCGACCGTGCCGACGCCGGCCTCCGCGACGAGCTTCACGCCGACGCGTGCCGCCGGATTCACCTGTTTGAGATCGTGGATGAGCTGTGCGAGATCCTCGATCGAGTAGATGTCGTGATGCGGCGGCGGCGAGATCAGCGGAATGCCGACCACGGCATGTCGCAAGCGCGCGATCAAGTCGGTGACTTTGTGGCCGGGGAGCTGTCCGCCCTCGCCCGGCTTGGAACCCTGGGCGATCTTGATCTCGAGCTCGTCGGCGCGGACGAGATATGCCGTAGTCACGCCGAACCGTCCGGACGCGACCTGCTTGATGCGGTTGTCGGCGCGATCTCCATCGGACCGGGACGCGTATGTCTCCGGATCTTCGCCGCCTTCTCCGGAATTCGAGCGCGCATTCATGCGATTCATGGCGATCGCGAGCGTCGCATGCGCCTCAGGAGACAGCGCGCCGAGCGACATGGCGCTCGAGATGAAGCGGCGGCGAATGTCTTCGGCCGGCTCGACTTGCTCGACGGGAATCGGTGTCTGCTCGCGGAACTGGAGCAGGTCGCGAGGGCCGGCCGGAGCGCGAGCGCGTACGCGGTCGGCGAATCCCTCGAACTGACCGTCCTGCAGCGCGCGAACGATAGGGGGCGACCAGCCGTGGTCCTCGCCGTCGCGGCGATTGCGAACCCTGCCGTGATCCGGCAAGACACCCGGTGACGATCCCTCGCCGTAGGCCGCCCGATGCCGTGCCAGCACATCTTCCGCGATCTCGGTGAAGCCAATTCCGCCGATCACGGATGCGGTGCCGGTGAAACACTTTTCGATTACCTCGACGCCGAGCCCGAGCGCCTCGAAGATCTGCGCGCCGGCGTAGGACTGGAGCGTCGAGATTCCCATTTTGGAGAGAATCTTCAGCAGGCCCTTCTCCGCCGCGCCACGGAATTTCTCGGCAGACGGCTCCTCGTCCGGTTCGCTCTTGATCGATCGCAGGGATTGCAGCGCGAGCCACGGATCCACGGCTTCCGCGCCATACCCGAACAGGACGGCCAGGTGATGCACATCCCATGCATCGCCCGCCTCGGCGACGAGTCCCACGCGCACGCGCTGGCGTGCGTGCACGAGACGCTGATGCACGGCGCCAATCGCGAGCGGCATCGGGATTGGCGCGCGCGCGCGATCGGCGTCTCGGTCGCTCACCACGAGAATCGTCGCGCCACGCCGCACCGCGGCGACGGCGTCACGGCTCAGCCTGTCGAGCGCGCGGGCCAAACCTTCCGGACCGGCCGCTGCCTCCCACACCGCGCTCACCGTCGCGAGCTCCGAACCGGCGGCGCGCCGCACGGCGGCCATCTCCTCGGCCAGCAGAACCGGGTGTTCGACGCGGAGCAAACTGCGCCGCCCGGGACGCTGCGCGAGCAGTGAACCCCGGCGTCCCAGATACATGACGAGCGACATCACGCGCTGTTCGCGCAGCGGGTCGATCGCGGGGTTCGTGACCTGGGCGAAGCGTTGCCGCAGATAGGCGTACAGGCTCTGCGCAGTGCGAGACAGCGGCGGGATGGGCGTATCGTCACCCATGCTCCAGATGGCGTCCTGGCCGGCGGACGCCATCGGCGTCATGACGTGGCGCAGATCCTCGAAGCTGTAGCCGAACGCGTGCTGCCGCGCCGTCAACTCCTCGGTTGGCAGGGCCGGACCGAGTGCGCCGACCTCTGTCGGAAGCTCGCGCACGATGCGACCGGACCAGCGGCCGTACGGAGAACGCAGCGCCACCTCGGTCTTTGCATCGGCGCTGCGCAGCACGGTCTTGCGGGTCGTGTCGACGACGAGCAGCTCACCCGGTCCCAATCGCCCGGACTCCACGACATTCGCGGGGTCGAGGTCGACGATGCCGACCTCTGAGCCGGCGATCACGACGCCGTCGCGGGTCAGCTTGTAGCGGCAGGGCCGCAGCCCGTTGCGATCGAGCGCCGAGCCCGCAATGACGCCGTCCGTGAATGCGAGGGCCGCCGGCCCGTCCCACGGTTCCATCAATCCGGCGTGGTACTCATAGAAGCTGCGGAGCGCCGGGTGCAGGTCGGGCACGCGCTCCCACGCTTCCGGAATCAGCATCATGAGCGCGTGCACCGGATCCCGCCCCGAGCGCACGAGCAGCTCGAAGACGTCGTCAAGACTCGCGGAGTCGCTGCCGTCTGCCCAGATCACGGGCTTCAGCAGCTCGACGTCATGCTCCCACACCGGAGCGGCAAGCGCGGGCTCGCGCGCACGCATGGCGTTGCGATTGCCCCACAGCGTATTGATCTCGCCGTTGTGGGCGAGCAAGCGGAACGGCTGCGCGAGCGGCCAGCTCGGCAGCGTGTTGGTCGAATAGCGCTGGTGAAAGACCGTCATCGCGGTCTCGAACAGCGGCGAGCGCAGATCGGCGTAGAACGACGGCAGCTCCGTGCCGACGAGCAGCGCCTTGTAGACGACCGTGCGGCAGGAGAGCGAGCACACGAAAAATGGCGCGAGATCGCTCTGCGCGGCGCGGCGCTCGATCACGCGGCGCGCGAGGTAGAGCCGGCGCTCCCACGCGTCCGCATTGAGCGGGCCTGACGGCGGTCCAACGAACAGCTGGCGAATGGTCGGCTGGCTGGCGCGGGCGAGCGGCCCGAGTACCGCGGAGTCGACCGGCACGACGCGCCAGCCGAGCACCGGCATGCCGAGGCCGACCAGCGCCTCCTCGATGAGCTCGACGGCGCTGTCGAGGGTAGGGCCCGGGGGCGGCAAGAAGAACATGCCAAGCGCGACGCGCTCGCTGGGAGCGACGCCCAGCAGTTTGTGCGGGATCTGTGTGAGGACGCCGGCGCCGTCGCCGGAGTGGTCGTTCGAGGCGGCGCCGCGGTGCGCGAGTCGCGCGACGGCCGTGAGTGCCATGCCGAGGATATCGGCGCTGCGCTCTCCGCTCGCGCGCGCGACGAATCCGACCCCGCAGGCATCGCGCTCGCGCCAGGGGTCCAACAAACGAAGAGCCCGCTCTGAGAAGGGAGCGGGCTCGGGGGATCGGACTGCGGATCGTGTCACGCTATCGCGCCCCGGCGCTCCCTCGGGAGGCCGTATTCAGAATGGCGTTCAGATGCGGTCGACAAGTGGTCATGTGTATTTCTATGCGTTGGACATCATAAATATGCAATCGCGGGACTTTCGTCAAGCGGCTGTTTGTAGTGGTAAACCTTGCCCGCGTAGTTGCGCAGCACGATCTCGGTGTCGGTCACTTTGACGACGTATTCGGGCAACAGGGGGATCTTGCCGCCGCCGCCCGGCGCGTCGATCACGAAATGCGGCACCGCCAGGCCCGACGTCCAGCCCCGCAGCGCCTGGATGATCTCCAATCCCTTCTGCACGGTCGTGCGGAAGTGCTCGGCTCCGGCGACCTGGTCGCACATATAGATGTAGTACGGCCGCACCCGGGCGGCGAGCAGCCGCTGCATCAGCTCCTTCATCACGTCGGCGTCGTCGTTGACCCCCTTGAGCAGCACAGTCTGGCAGCCGAGCGGAATCCCGGCGTCGGCCAGCATGCCGAGGGCTGTGACGGCGGCGGGCGTCAGCTCGTCGGGGTGGTTGAAATGGGTGTTGATGTACAGCGGGTGGTATTGCTTGAGGATTGCGCACAACTCCGGCGTGATCCGCTCCGGCAGGTGGCAGGGTATGCGACTCCCGATGCGGAGCACCTCGAGATGCGGAATCGCGCGCAGCCGCTTGCAGATGTCGTCGATCCGGCGGTCAGACAGGAGCAGCGGATCGCCGCCCGACATGATGACGTCGCGGATCTCGTGGTGTTCCTCGAGATAGCGAAACGCCGACTCGAGCTGCGACATCGGAATCTTTTCCGGATCTCCGACCTTCCGCCGGCGCGTGCAGAACCGGCAATACGACGCGCACACCGGCGACACGAGAAACAGCGCGCGATCGGGATAACGGTGCGTGATGTTGGGAACGGGGGAGTTCGCGTCTTCCTCGAGCGAATCCACGAGGCCGTCGTGCACTTCCAACTCTTGCACCGTGGGGACGTACTGCTTCCAGATCGGATCGCCGGGCGACTGGATCAGATCGACCATCGCGGGCGAAATACGAAACTCGAAATTCGCCGCTGCCTGTCGCAGCCGCGCGATGTCCCCGACATGCTCCGGCCCGAAGCGAGCGGCAAGGGCTTCGAGGGAAGCGATGCTCTTCTTGCGCAGCAGCTCCTGCCAAGTCTCCGTCACGTCAGATCCTTGGTATAGATCACCAGATCGTCACCCGGCGCGTAGTACGCCGGGATCGTCGCGGTTCTGGTGTAGCCGCGTGCTTCGTAAAACCGCCGCGTCGGCTCGTAATCGGCCCGCGAGCTGGTCTCGACGATGACGAGCCGGCAGCGATCAGCCGTCAGCCGTCGTTCGACCTCATCGAGCAGCTGCGATCCGACGCCGGCGCCCTGACGTTCGCGATCGACGACGATCCAGTAGAGATCATGCGTCGCTTCCGTGCCGGGAGTCGGGCCCCAGCAGGCGTATCCGATCAACTCATCGCCGTCAAACGCGCCGACGAATCGGTAGTCGTCGTCGCCCGCCAGGCTCTCGTCGAGCAGCTCGACCGCGGTCGCGACCTCTTCCTCGCGGAAGAGACCAGTCGCCCGCGTCAGCTGCTCAAGCCGTGCGCGGTGCGCGCGCCCGACGGGCTGCAGGGACCGCAGGGCGTGTAAGTGGCGCAGCGAGCAGCTCACGCGCGGCCTTGGTGCCCTGCGCTTCGCGCAGGGCTCCTTCCGCGATGCGACGAACGAGCTCGGGATACTCCCATCCCGCGGCCTTCGCCATGCGCGACAGGCCGGCTTCGTCGGTGAGATCGGGATTGGGATTGACCTCGAGGATCCACGGCCGGCCCGCATTGTCGACGCGAATGTCGATGCGTCCGTACCCCTTGCCTTGCATCGTACGCCACGCTGTTTCGGCGAGACGACACAACCGCTCGGCGAGTCGTTGAGGCACCTGAGCCGGGCACACGGGACGGCTGCCGAGGTCCTCGGGCGATCCCACGTGCCATTTGGCGGCGTAGGTGAGGATCGGCCACGCGCCCTCGGGCATCGCAGTGAAGTCGATTTCGGCAATCGGGAGTGTGCGGTCGCCGACGATGCCGACGTTGAATTCCCGGCCGGCGATGTACTGCTGGACCAGCACCTCGTCGAATTGCTCCGTCATGGCGGCGATGCGGGCCTTGAGGCTTTTGCGATCGCTCACGACCGACTGGCGATCGAGGCCGGCGCTCGCGTCTTCCGCGGCGGGCTTCACGATGGCGGGCAGCGGGAAATCGTCGTCGATCTTCCCCTGCGCGAGCGTCCAGCGCGGCACGGGCAGTCCCGCGCGCTCGAGCAGCGTATTGGCGACCGCTTTGCGGCGACAGGTCCCCGTCGTCCACGGTCCCGAGCCGGTGTAGGGGATGCCGGCGAGCTCCAGCGTGCCGACGACATGATCTTCCCACTGCGCGACGCCGCGCACTCCCTCGCAGAGATTGAAGACGAGATCGGCGCGGCGGCAATAGTTGAACCACCGCATGTCGTGGCGGACGGGGACCCGTTGAACCTGATGGTTGAGCGCGCTGAAGATGCGGGCGATGTCGTCGACTGCCTCCATCACCGCCGCAACGTCCTCGGCGGTCCAGTCGTCGGCGCCGGGATCATAGAGGATGACGACCTTCACGCGGACATCGCAGCGCCGGACGCCGGCATAGGCACAGCATGCTGCGCCCCTACTTCACGGCCGGTGATCCGTTTCCAGGCGATCCGGACGACCTCTTGGATGAGCTCGTCGTAGCCGTAACCCGCGACGCGCGCGGCCTTGGGGAAGCACGAATTCATCGCTGGATCGGGGAGAATCCCGGGCAGCGGGTTCAGCTCGACGACGTTGGGAACTCCGAAGCGATCCACGCGCACGTCGATGCGGCACCAATCCCGGCACCCCAGGGCACGGTAGGCGTCCAGGGCGACGCGCTCCGTCTCACGGCACAGCGATTCGGCAACGCCGGTCGGCGGACACTGGAAAATCTCGAGCGGATGCTCGCGTGTGTCCCAGATCCATTTCGCCTCGTACCCGTATACGGGCGGCGCGCCGGCCGGCAGTGTGGCGAAATCGAATCCGACGATCGGCAGGCAGCGCACGTCGCCGTTATTGCCCAGGATCGCGACCGTGAACTCCGGCCCGGGGAGATACGTCTCGACCAACACGGGTTGAGCGTAGCGCTCCAAGAGGAAAGGCACGCGCTCCGCCAGCTGGGCCGGCGACTCGCAGACGTTGTTGACGAAGATCCCTTTCCCCGATCCTTCCGCGACGGGCTTCACGAACAGCGGATACGGAAGCGGCAGCCGCTCGAGGTCGGGGAGCGCTTCGATGACACGGAAGGGCGCCGTCGGAACCCCGCGATACGCCAGGATCTCTTTCGTGCGGCCCTTGTGCAGCGTCAGCGCCAGTGTGAGCGGATCCGATCCGGTGTACGGGATCTGCAAGTACTCGCACAGCGCGGGGACGTGCGACTCGCGGCAGGGCCCGTGCAGCCCCTCCGCCATGTTGAAGACGATGTCCGGATGCGCGAGCGCGAGTTTTTCCGGGAAGAATTCGTCGGCTTCGAGACGAACGACGTTACCGAAGAGACTCAGAGCCTGGTCGACCGCATCGATGGTGGATGGGTCATCCCATTCGGCGTAGGCGTCGGACGCGGGGCTCGCGTCGGGTTTCTCGTTGTATGCGAGACCTATTCGCATGTGAAACCAGAATACGAAATGATTATTGGATACGCAAGACTCTTCGGGCGTCGAGAAAAATTTTTGCGTCAGACTTTGTGGTAGGTGACGCGCGCGGCTTCCTGTTTGTCGTCGGGGACGTAAATCTCAAAATCGGAAAACAGCGCGCCCGCTTCTCGCTGGAGGACGCGCAACACCGCGATCGCCATGCGCCGGATCTCCAACTCCGCGCCCTCGCCGCAACGCAGCTCGAGCATCGTGCGCCACGCGCGCGCGTTGCCCGACACGACGATCTTCACCTCGGTCGCATTGGGGAGCACGCTGCGCGCCGCCTCGCGCGCCAGCTTGCGCCGCTGAACCTTGTCGGTCACCCACTCGTAGCGCTGCATCAATCCTTCGACTGAGCGGACGTACGCCGCCTGCGCCTCGGCGACCTGCCGCTGCCACTCCTCCTCGAGCTTGGCATCGCCGGCGACGGCGGGCGGCAGAACGAACGCCGCATGCGACTCGTCGACGTAGCGCTGCGAGATCTGCGAGTAGCCGAAGCCCGCGCGGTGGCGCACCAGCTCGTGCGAGCAGGACCGCGAAATTCCCTCGATGAGCAGCACGTACACGGCGTGCTCGAGCACCGACCCGTGGCCCTGCTTCTTGATGTTCTCGAGGTATTCGGCGGTGGTGCGGTTCACCGGATTGTGCTGGCTCATATAGCAGAGCCGGCCGGCATACTCGGCCAGGCGCTCCCCATCGCTCGCTTCACCGCGCCAATGAACGGGGAGATGCTCGGGTTCGACGAACTGGGGGCGGGCGATCAGCGAGACGCGAGGCGCACGAAAGATTTCCATCGGAGCTACTGTGCCAACTCGAGCTTCGGTATAGCCCATGCGGCGCTGCGCTCCACTTCGCGTAATCTCGTCGCGATGTCTTCGGGGATGACCGCGGTCCCGTCACCGACCTTCAACGCGGCCACAGGGGACCAGTCGGTCGTGGGAATGATAACTCCGGGATTTAGAATACACAGCGGGTCATACGCGCGTTTCACGTCGCGGAAAAGCGCCATCACTCCCTTTCCATAGAATCGTTCCAGCACGCCGGCCCGCAGACGCCCGATGCCATGCTCTCCGGATGGGACTCCGCCCAACCGCACGAGGAGATCGGTGACCTCGTCGAACAGCGCCCGGATGTCCTCTCGCCACTGCGAGCGTGTGACGTCCGGAAGCGCGTTCACATGGACGTGGGCATCGCCCGCGTGTCCGAATATCGCGACGGGCACGCGATGGCGTGCCGCGGCTGCGCGCAGCCCGCGCACGTACTCAGCGAGCTGGGTGGGCGGCACGCAGCCGTCCTCGATGATCTGGAGCGACCGCTGCGTGAGCGGCAGCCGCGCGAGGGCGGGAGACGCGAGGCGCCGCACGCTCCACAACTGCTCGAGTCCCGCGCGATCGATCGCCGTTCCGACGTGGGTGACCACATGCTTCAGCCCGCGGACCGCGTCGCCGACCGCGCTTCGCGCCGCGGCGGCAGTCTCCCGCTCGAACTCGACCAGGAGCAAACAGGTGACGCGGGGCGCGTCCGGCACGAAGCGCAGCAGAGTATCGTCCAGCAGCTCCAGCGCCGACGGATTCAGCGACACGAGGTACGGCACCGCTTCTGCCATCGCCTCCAGATCGGCAAAGCCGAGTGCCGCTCCGGCGGTGTCGGGAGGAATGGGATCCAGGCGCCAATGCACCGCCGTCACGATCGCCAACGTCCCTTCAGACCCGACGAGCAGGTCGAGTTCGTCACCCGATTCGGCGAACCGGTCGAGCGCGTAGCCGGAGGAGTTCTTGCGGGTCTTGGGGAAGCGGTCGGCGATGAGCCGTCGGCTATCAGCGCTCAGATCGAACCTGTCCCCATTCCCCATTCCCCTTTTTACCGTCCGTGGCTCGCCATCCGCTCCCACGATTTCGACCGCCTCCACCCAATTCCGCACGCTGCCGTACCGCACCGTGCGGGGTCCGGCCGCGTTCGTTGCGACCATTCCACCGGACGTCGCGAACGCGCCGGACGAGGGATCCGGAGGCAGCCGCAGCCCGTAGGCTCTCGCCGCAGCGTTCACTTCCGCACATGTCACGGAGGCGCCGGCACGGGCGATCTGTCTGTGAGGATCGACCGCCAGCTCGGAGAAGCCCTCTCCCGTGCTCAGGTCGACGATGATGCCGGAGCCGACGTTCCCGCCCGGCATGCCGCTGCCGGCGCCGCGTGGAATCAGCGCGGTTCGCGATCCCTTTGCATGGTGAATCAGCCCGACGACGTCGGCTACATCCGACGGGATGGCAACAGCTGAGGGAACAATGCGGTAGATGCCCGCGCCTTCGGCATACGCGGCGCGGATGCGAGGGTCGGTGGTCAACACGCTCGAAACTTGACACCGGTGGGGCGTATCGTGAAGCTTCGTTTCCTCCATGGCCGCGCCCCAGACCACCGCTCCGCGCGCTCAGCTGATTCACATCGAAGTGGATCGGCGACTCGGTCACGAGTGGGACGAGTGGAACGGACGCCCGCTGCCCCGCGGCGGCGACTTCTCGGCCGAGCCCGGTCTGTTTTTCAAGTTCGCGGCGTTGACGATCGTCGCGGCGACGGCCGCGGTCGCTCTTGTTCTTTATCTGGTCGGTCCGCGGCTCGGTGCCTTCTGGGCGCCGCTCCCGAGGATTCTCTGGATCATACTCGCTTCACTCGCGGGCCTTGAGGTCCTCTATCTCGGGCTGGTTGCGGCCTCCTACTTCAGCCGTCGCAATCTCCTGCCGGAGCGCCTGCTCGAGCGAGGGCCGTACCTCCAGCTCATGAACTTCACGTCCCGCACCGCACGCGCGTTCGGCAAGCGCGACTGGGTCGAGCACGCGGCGATCGACGTCTACAACACACTCGCCGTCCGGCGCGGCCGCACCGTCGGCAAAGGTGAGCTGCTCGTGCTGATTCCGCGCTGTCTTTCAAAGCAGGCGCTCGACGGTGTGCTGGAGATCGCGGGGCGCTACGACGTACCGGTGTTCGTGGCGACGCGCGGCCAGCTCGCCCGCCGTGTGATCCGCGAGCGCCGCCCGCGCGCCGTCGTGGCGGTCGCTTGCGAGCGAGACATGATGACCGGGCTGCGGGATGTCGCGGGCAAGCTGCCGGTATTGGGTCTGACGATGCAGCTGCCCAACGGTCCCTGCCGCGATGCGACAATCGACCTCGAGCAGATGGAGAAATGGGTGCAGGGCTTAGTGGCGGATGGCGAGCCCGAGCACGCACCACGCTCCTAGCGCGGCCCATTCGAGCCACCCGAAACTCCCCGGAACTGCCGGAATCAGCTTCATGAAAATGATGGCGACGCTCACAACGGCGCCGCCGGCTGCCATGACGACGCCGCTGCGTTCGCCGCTACGACGGGCCAGTGCGATGAACGCCAGGCACGCGGCGCACCAGCCGATTCCCGCGACCGCGGAGCCAACCTCGGTGATCGGCACAAGCAGCGCGTCGCCAAGAAATGCCGCGCCTGCCGCGAGTCCCGTGACGAGTGCGATCGCGACGGTGGGCGTGCCGAACCGCGTGTCGATGGTGGCCAGGGCCGGATGCACCAGTTGTCGCCGTCCCAGCGCGTACAAGAGCCGCGTCGCGGCGACGAAGTTTCCATTGAAGACCTTGAAGAGCGAGAGCAACGCAGCGGCGAGAATGAGCCGCCCGATCCACGGCGTGCCGAACGCGCGCGCGAATGCCGCGTCTGTCCCGAGGTGCTGAGTGACGAGCTCCTTCCAGGGATACACCCACGCCACGACGGCCACCACCAACACGTAGAACAATCCTCCAGCGAGGACCGCGAGTGTGATCGTACGGCTCAGCGTGCGCGGAGCGAGATCCGACCGCGCCTCCTCTGAGGCTTTGGGAATCGATTCGAATCCGGTCATGAAGTAAGGAACGATCTGCGCGACCAGAAGCACTGAGACGAATGCGCCCGGCGGAGCGAACAGCGGCTGAGTGTTCGCTGGGCTTCCTCGCGCGAATCCGAGCACGACGAACAGCGCGAAACAGGCAAGCAGCCCCAGCGTCGTGAGATCCTGGAAGCGGCCACTCAAACGAATCCCTCGATAGTTCACGAGACCAATGCCCGCCGTGAGCCCGAGGCCGGCCAGCAATCTCGGCAGGGTGATGGCCTTGCCTGCGACGGTGTACAGCACGACCGCCTTCATCGCCGGGAACAAGCGCGCCAGCACGTTGCCGATGGCGACCGCTTCCCACGGACAGACGATGGCATAGGCCAGCACCATCATCCATCCGGCCGCGAAGCTCACGCTGCGCGGGAAGACCCGTTCGGTATAGGCGATTTCGGCGCCCGCATCGGGGATCTTCTGGACCAGCCGGCCATACGTGAGCGCGATCGGCAGCAGCAGCAGCGCGCCGCCCAGAAAGCCAAGCACAGCGCCGCCCGGCCCGCCACGCCCCAGCCAGTCGTCCATGACGACGACCCAGCCGACGCCCACCATACTGCCAAAGCCGAAGGTGAAGTACTCGAGAGCGCCGAGGGATCGGCGGAGGCTCGTCACTTAGTACTTCGTGGTGCCGAGTTTTTGCTCCAACGCCGCCAGCAATTGCGCCGCTCGCAGCTGACCAGGTGAGCCGGGCGGAGCCGCCCGCTCGAGATCCCGCGCCGTGCGCGAAGGATCTTCGATCGGGCGATAGACGGCCTCGATCGTGACGCGCGACTTGCCCGGCACATCGGGGTCGGCCCACAGGCGCAGCCGGTACGATCCCGCGAACGGCGCCGTCTCGAGCCACGCATCCTGCAGGCTCGAGAAGTGCACGAGAATGGTGTCCGCCTTGAGGATGTCCCCCGCTTCGAGGGTCACCCGGTTGGGCAGTGCGTTGATGACGGCGTGCAGCGCCTCAGGGACGGGAGTGAAGGATGGGCGCGTGGTGGCCGGCGTGCACGCAGCGACGAGCAGCGCGCAGACGACCGGTGTTCGCATCAATGCGTGCGCGGCGGGACGGTTTTTGTGGTATCTGCGTGCCGGTGCTCCTCACCTTCCTCGTGGTCATGACCAGCGGCTCGATCGAGAATCTCGGCTTGCAGGGTCTTGGTCGGAACACCCGCCGCATGTTCGAACATCATCCTGCCGCCGAGGATGCCGGTCCAGACGAGTCCCACGAGTCCCACGATGCTCAGCGCCCGGGTGATCAACTGCTCCTGGGGCGGCAGGCCGAAGCGCCGGACCATTTTCCAAATCAGCACGACCGTAAAGACGCTCATCGTCAAGAGCGCCATCGTCTCGTGCTTCTCCATGATCTCGTGAATCCCTTCGCCGTGATCGATCGCGTCGGACGCGAGCTCGCCGGCGATCACCGCCGCCCACCCGCCGATCACGCCGGCCCACAGCGTCCAGATGCCGGCCCACATGAGCGACTCGCGCTTGAGCGCGGCAGCCGCGAGATCGAACAACACCGCGACGACCAGCAACGCAGCGGGCAAATCGTTGAGCACTGCGTGCCAACGGGCAGCGTCGTAGCCGAGCATGGTTACAGTCCCAGGTTGTTGACGATGGGTGGTGTCGCCGAATAATCGTAGAAGCCCTTGCCGCTCTTCTTCCCATACATGCCCGCGAGCACCATCCGTTTGAGCAGCGGCGGCGGTGCGTAGCGCCCCTCGCGGTATTCGTTGAACATGATCTCAGCGATGTGATGCGTCGTATCGAGGCCCACCAAGTCGAGCAGCGTCAGCGGACCCATCGGGTAGCCGCATCCGAGCTGCATAGCCTTGTCGATGTCGGTCACGCTCCCCACCCCACGCTCCACCGCGCGAATGGCATCCAGCAGGTACGGAACGAGGAGCAGGTTGACGATGAACCCTGAGTTGTCCTTCGCGGCGACGGGCTCCTTGCGCAGTGAGGCCGCGAATGCAAAGGCTTGTTTGAATGTCTGCTCGGAGGTCGTCACCGTCCGCACGACTTCGACCAGCGCCATCAACGGAACAGGATTGAAGAAGTGAAGACCGACGAACCGGTCCGCGCGCTTGGTGGCGGCGGCCATCTCGGCGATCGTGAGGCTGGACGTGTTGGAAGCGAAGATCGTCCCCGCGCCGCACAAGGCATCCAGCTCCTTGAACAGCGCGTTCTTGAGGGTGAGGTCCTCGGTGATGGCCTCGATCACGATGTCCACCGGTTTCAGGTCCGCGACGGTCGTCGTGAACTTCAGGCGCGCGAGCGTGGCATCGCGATCCGCGGCTTGCAGCTTCCCCTTCTCGACGAATTTGGCGAGCGATTTCTCGATTCCCGCGCGCCCACGGTCCAGGAGCTCCTTGGAGACGTCGCGCACGATGGTGTCATAGCCCGCGCTCGCCGCGACCTGGGCGATGCCGCTGCCCATGAGTCCACAGCCCAGGACGCCCACGCGCTTGATGTCGGACACGATCGTCAGCGTCCTCCCCGCGGCCGCGGCCGCGGGTTCTCCAACGCTTTGCGGACTTCTTCGGCGATCCTCACGAGCGGATGCACGCCCGGTAACGACGCCGTGTCGCGAATCTCCGCGCGCTCGAGGCGATCGAGCACCTGCTCCAGTGAGATGTGGATCCGCTCGTTGTCAGCTCGATGATGACGCGCGATCCCGCCAACTAGGGGAACCAGTCCAACGGCGGGCAGCAGCCCGATGGGTCCGAACAGGACCGCGGCAGCGGCGATCGCCAACGATCCCATCGCGAAAACCACCCCGCCACCCAGCATCCGCTTGTCGCGACGCGGCCGCACGTCGGCGCTGAGGCCAACATGGCAGAATCCCGGCTCGAGCTGCGTGACCTGTCCCGTGATTTCGGCCGCCGAAGCGAGGGCGTAGCGGCGCCCACGTGAGCCGAGCGCCCGCTGAATGCTCGCGACCGCACCCGCTTTCGGCTCCCAGGTCGTGTGGTCGGGATAGCGACGCTTCACCTGTAGCGACTCTTCCTCCTCCATCCACCGCGCGAGGGCACGTTCGACCGTGGCCCGATCGCCCGGCACGACCCGTTGGGCGGCGAGCGAGCGGGGGCCCGTCAGCCAGGCCCAGAACCCGGTGCCGGTTTCGACGAGCGTGCGGGTCTGTTCTTCGAGCAACGCCTGCTGGAGATAGCGATTGGGAATGCCGACGTCTTTGCCGAGCGCCAGGACTTCGTCCTTGGTGAGTCCCTCGCCGATGTCGTGCTCGCTGGCCTGCAGCTCGGCGGCGCGCTGAATGATGCGCTCCAGCGCCTCGCGGCTGATGAGGTCCTTCCCCATCAAGCTTTCGCTTTCCCCTTGTTGCGCGGCGCCGGCAAGCGCTCGCCGGACGTCCGCTCCGGCAAGCTGCGATTTCCGGAATCAGCGGTGGCGATCTTCTCGATGAAGCCCCGGAACAGATCGATCGGGATGGGGAAAATCGTGGTCGAATTATTCTCCGAGGCGATTTCGTTGACCGTCTGGAGATAGCGGAGCTGGATCGCCGCCGGCTCGCTGCCGATGATATGCGCGGCCTGCGCCAGCTTCTCAGCGGCCTGCAGCTCGCCTTCGGCGTTGATGACCTTGGCGCGGCGTTCGCGCTCCGCCTCCGCCTGGCGCGCCATCGCGCGCTTCATCTCGGGCGGCAGGTCTACGTCCTTCACCTCGACGGCCGACACCTCGATGCCCCAGTCTTCACTTCGCTTGTCGATGATCTGCCGCAGAATGGCGTTGATCTTGTCGCGATTGGCGAGCAGCTCGTCCATCTCCGTTTCGCCGAGCACCGATCGCAGCGTCGTCTGCGCGAGCTGGCTGGTCGCGTAGAGGTAGTTCTCCACGCCGACGACCGCCTTGTCGGGTGTCCTCACCCGCATGTACAGCACCGCGTTCACTTTGATCGAGATGTTGTCGCGCGTGATCACGTCCTGCGGCGGGATATCGATCGCCATGACGCGCAGCGACACCTTCTGCATCTTGGCGAGCAGCGGGGGCAGAAAGATCAGTCCGGGGCCTTTGGTAGGCCGCAAGTGGCCGAGCAGGAAGTAGACGCCGCGTTCGTACTCGCGCAGCACGCGGAGCCCCGCAAAGAGATAGAGGGCGATCGCTCCGATTGCCGTGAGGAGTATGTCGCTCATAACGCTTCGACGATGACCGCCGCTCCCTGTCCTCCGCCGATGCATGCCGATCCGAGCCCGAACCGCTTCTTCTCGCGTCTGAGCGAATGCAGCAGGTGGATCGTGATCCGCGTGCCGGTCGCCGCCAGCGGATGGCCGATGGCGATCGCTCCGCCACACGCATTGGTGCGGCTGCGATCGAGTCCCAGCTCGCGCTCCACGGAGAGATACTGCGGCGCAAACGCCTCGTTCACCTCGACGAGGTCCATCTGCCCGAGTGTCATCTTCGCCCTGTCGAGGGCCTTGCGAGCGGCCGGGACGGGACCGATGCCCATATGCCTCGGCTCGACGCCGGCAACGGCCCATGCAACGAGCCGCCCCAGCGGCTTCAGGCCGTGCGTCTTTGCGTACGCCTCGCTCGCGATCACCGTGGCGGCGCCGCCGTCCGAGATGCCGGACGCGTTCCCCGCAGTCACGAGACCGTCCTTCTTGAAGTACGGTTTCAGCGCGCTCAAAATCTCGAGGGTTGTGTCGGGCCGCATGTGCTCGTCGGCGCGGAACTCGACTTCCTTGCCCTTCACTTTGACGGTCACCGGGATGACCTCATCCTGGAACGCGCAGGCATCCCACGCTTGTTTGGCCCGCTTCTGCGACGCGACGGCGACTTCATCCACCTCCTTGCGCGTCAGCTTGTACGTCTCCGCGAGGCTCTCGGCAGTCTCGGCCATCGAGAGGCCACATTGCGGATCCTTGAGCGCCTCCCACAACAGATCCTCGAGCGGGGCGGGACCGAGCCGGAGACCCCAACGCGCGCCACGCACCACGTGCGGCGCCTGGCTCATCGATTCCGCGCCGCCGGCGAGTACCACGTCCGCCTCGCCGAGCAGAATCAGTTGCGCGCCTTGGGTAATCGCTTCGAAACCGGACCCGCAGAGGCGATTCACCGTGACCGCCGGCGTTTCGATCGGCAGGCCAGCCTTCAGGCCGACGTGGCGGGCCATGTATATGGCATCGGCGGATGTCTGAAGAGCGTTTCCGAAGACAACGTGGCCGAAATCGCTCGCGGGCACGCCGGATCGCTGGATGGCGTATCTGGAAGCAACTGCGCCCAAGTCTATGGCCGACAAATCCTTCAAAGAGCCGCCGAACGAGCCAAATCCTGTCCGCACACCGGACAGGAAGACGACGTCCGAGCTTGCGCCCTGAGTTTTCATGAATCCCACTCCATCGTGAGTGGGCGGAATATGAGCGCAGAGACGATGCGACGGTAGGCCGATAAGCCAAAGCAGAAGCGGCGGATGGGGATTTAGCCCACCCGCCGCTCCGTGCCTCGGTGAGTCAGATCGTTAACGCACGAAGTTCACCCAACCCGATTCGTTAGCGATCACTGCTTCGTCACCGAGAGTCGTGAACCCGATATAACGCGCGCTGCCTCCGGTAGTGACCTGACCAACCACCGTTCGGGTGACGCGATCGAACACATACACCTTGCCATCGTAGAGTGTGCTTACCCACAGCTGGGCGTTGTCGGGCGTCACTTCGATATCGAACGCGTTGCGATTGATCTGCGTCCCAACGTTCGTCTCGCTGAAGGACGAGGCGTTTGAGGGCAGGTCCCATGCGACGATCTTGCTGCGCCCGATGTCCGCGCCATATAGGGTGCTGCCGTCGAGTGAGACAGCGACAGTTTGGATTCTGCCGCCACTCACGAGACGTTGTCCCACGACCGCGTTCGTCGTGAGGTCGATCGTGCTGACGTTGGCTTGATCACGCGCCGAGATGTACATGCATGCGGCAAATGGATGGAATGCGACCCCCGTGAGCAACATACCAGTCTTGGCCGCTGGAATCTGGGCGATCACCGCGCGGGAATTCACGTCAATCACGTATACGCCGTCATAGTCCGTCAACGCGTACAGCCGCGTGCCATCCCGCGATAAACCCATGTTGAGGATGCTGCCCGCGGGGACTGTCGCTTGGCCGATGATCTGATTGGTCGCAACGTCGATGTATGTGATAGTGTGGGAATCCTGATCTTCGACGTACGCCGTCGACCCGTCAGGGCTGATCCGCACCTGCGAGGGCAAGGCACCCACCGGGAACGGCGCCGAAAGCGCCGTGCTCGGCAAGTCGGCACGCACTGCCGACGCATTCCACCCCTGCGTGATGTACACCACGTTGTTGCGCGATATTGCTACGGCGAAGGGCTGCGCGCTGAGTGGTTGGCTGTCCTTGCTCTCCAGCGACGGGTGCGTCTTGTCCGTCGGGGCGCGTCCGGTCTGCGGCGTGTTGCAGGCCGAAGGGGGCGGCGGCGGTACGTCATGCACGAACGTCACCCACCCGTACTCGTTGGGGATGATCGCGTGCGTGCCCGACGCGTTGAACGCGATGTAACGGGGGCTGCCTCCAACGGTCAGCGTCGCCACCAGAGAAAGCGACGCGCGGTCGAGGACGTAGACATTGCCGTCGGCGAGCGCACTGACGTAGAGCTCTACGCCATCGGGCGTCTCGGCGACGTCGAAGGCGTTTCTCACTGACCCGGAGCCGATTGCCACTTCCTGGAAGGGCGCGTTCTCGTTGGTGAGATCCCACACGATCAGTTTGCTGCGCTGAATATCGGTCGCGAACAACTGCTTGCCGTCGCGCGAAATCGCGACGTTCTGAATGCGGCCACCGGGAACCGCGAGTGTCGTGACGACGGTGTTTGCCGGAATCTGCACGACCGTGACCACGCCCGCGTCTCGAGCCGCGACATACATCAACGGCTGCGTCGGATGGAACGCGATTCCCGTTAGGAGGCTCCCGACGCTACTGGCGGGAATATTCTCTGTGATTTGCAACGTGCTGGTGCTGATGATGTCGATGCCGTGGTAGTCGGTCAGCGAGTAGAGCGTCTGGCCGTCGTTCGAGATTCCCGTCGTGAGGATGCTGCGGATGGCGTGGATGGTGTCCGTGATCACATTCGTCCGCACGTCGATAACCTCGATCGTGCCGGCGTCCTGGTTGTTTACGTAGGCGGTCCTCCCGTCCGGACTGATGCGAACCTGCGAGTCGAGGATGCCGGACTGCAGCTGGTTGGAGAGGTCCGTGCTGGGGAGCACGCCACGCACCACTGGACCGAAGACTGTGGTAACGTAGTAGACGCCGTCTCGGTTGATAGCGACCGCGAACGCGGACGCGTTTAGCGGCACCGACTCGACCCCGAGCACGGGATGTCCAGCCGGGTCTTTGGTCCGGGATGAACCAAATGGATCGGTCGGTTCCTGTTTACATGCGACCGGGAGGAGAACGAGAACCAGGCCAGGAATCCACGCTCGAGTCCAACGACGCACCAACATGGGGACACTCCTTCCGGCGAATCAGGCTTAATCGCAGGCGTTCATTGCCGGATGATGCTCAGTTTCAGAGCTGCATGAGAAGGGCCAGCGCGCCAAACGACATAATCTCTCTACCGCACGAGGTCGACCCATCCCGTCTCGTTCGCAATCACCGCGAGGCGACCGATACTATCGAACGCGATGTGTCTAGGCATACCGCCGGTCTCGAGGGTGCCCACCGTTTCGAGGCTGTCCGCGTCCACGATCTCCACACGGCCGGCCGTGCGCAGGCTCAAATAGAGGAAGGCTTGATCGGGCGTGAGCGCGATCTCCTCGAGCGGCGTACCGAAGTCGCGGCGCATCGTCTTGCCCGTGGTCAGATGCACGACATCGAGCCAGCCTTTCTCATTCCCGCAATAGAGACGCAGGCCGTCGGCCGTTACCACACTGCCAAACGGGACGCCGCCAAGCTCCCACCGGCGCACAAACGTCAGCGTTCGCGCATCGAGCTCGACGAGGACCCCGGCTCGCCATGCCGGCGCGTAGATCCGCAGCCCGCCCGGATGAATCGCAATCTCCGTGCATGCGTGAGGCAGGCTCACGGAGCGGATGACGCGACCGCACTCACCCGCGACAGCGATGACGAACAGCCGGTCGAGATTCGTCGTCACGTACAGCGTTCGTCCATCGGGCGAAACTACGGCTCCGAGCGGGTCTCCCTCCATCGATATGGCGCCGACGCGGAATTGTCGCACGAGGTCGACGACGGCAACGTCCTTGGTGAATTGGTTCGTGACCCAGGCCCGCTCCCCCGACGGCGCGAGCACGACTCGCGTCGGAGCGATACCGACCGGGATGAACCCCAGGGAGGCAAACGGTTCGAGCGTCAGGTGCTCCAATACGGCTGCGTGCCCGCGAGTGAGCCACGCGGTCCCGTCCCGCGCGATCGCAATATCGAATGGATAGCCAGGCATCGCTAAGCGGTCCGCCAGGAAGCCCTGCGGATGTTGGTGCACGCACGCCGGCGACGTTTTGAATGGCGGCAGAGCCGCTGGCGGGCTTGGCGTGACAGCGGGGGACAGGATCGGACGTGGCGGTGGAGCGGAGAGCAAGTTCGATCCGAAAACACGGTTCGGCGAACCGTTGAAGGTCGTGCGAAATCGGGTAACGGCTCCCGCCACGCCACCGCGCCGTACGCGCGACCACGGCTGGCCTGTGAGGCGGCGCACGAGGCGATAACAGGTGGCAGGTTCGAGCCGCGATTCGCGCGCGAGCTGGAGGAGGGAGTTGCCGGTTCTCTCGGTTTCGTTCAGCCAGTGCAGCACTCGCGTCCAGCCCGCGAGCTCTTCGAGGGGCGGCAGACCAGAGCGACGCAACAGGCGGGCAACCTGATGGCGGGTGCGAAGGCCGAGGAAGGTCACGACTTCGCTGCCGGACGGCAGCAGACCGTTGGTGCAGGCTAGCAGGTCCACCACCGCGCGTGCCTCGCGAGGCAAGGGCGGCAGCGCCGTACTCAGTATTGTCGCCAGTGGAAGCGGCGGCATCGCGGACCCTCCCGGTGTTCCATACTGAATCTGAGCGCCTTTCTACTACCCCAAAAGGGTCATCAGTTTCGCCGCGACCTCCGCCGTCGTCGCCTTGCCGCCCAGATCCTGCGTCCGCACCCCCGCCTGGAGGGTCGCTCGAACCGCGCTCTCCACCTCACGCGCTGCACTTGAGTGGCCGAGCTGCTCGAACATGAGGGCGCCCGTAAGCACGGCCGCCATCGGATTCGCGATCCCCTTGCCCACGAGCGCCGGCGCGGAGCCGTGCACGGGCTCGAATAGCCCCCCCCGCCCCCCCCGGCGACCAGGATGGAGATTGGCGCTGGGCGCGAGTCCCAGGCCCCCGACCAGTCCGGCGCCAAGATCAGACAGGATGTCGCCGTAGAGGTTATTGGTCACGATCACCTGAAAGCGCTCCGGTGACCGCACCAATTCCAGCGCCAGCGCGTCGACGTAGCGATGCTCCGCTTCGATGCCGCGATATTCGCCGGCGATTGCCTTGAACGTTTCCTGCCAGACACGGTGCGTGGGAATCGCATTGGACTTATCGCTCATGGTGACGCGCGTCTTGCCGTGCGCTCGCGCCCACTCGAACGCAGCCCGGATGATTCGCGCCACGCCCGTGCCGGTGTTGACCTCTTCCGCGATGTACTCGTCGCCGCTCGTGCGGCCGCGGCCGAGATACTGGCCTTCGGTGTTTTCGCGAAAAATCACGAAGTCGATTGCGCGGGAGTTCTTGAGAACGCTCAGGTCAGGGTGAAGGAGTGTGACCGGCCGGAAATTGACGTACAGATCCAATCGAAAGCGGAGGCCCAGCAGAATGTCGCGAGCGTGCTCGTTACCGGGCACTCGCGGATCTCCCAAGGCTCCGAGAAAAATCGCGTCGACATCATCACGCAGGTGATTGAACGTCGAGTCGGGCAGCGTTTCTTTGGTCTTGAGGTAATGATCGGCGGAGTACGGTAGGCGTTCCCACGAGAGTCTGAATCGGTGCTTTGCGGCTGCGGCATCGAGAATCGGGATCGCCGCATCGATCACCTCGGGGCCGATGCCGTCGCCGGCAATACTCGCGATGCGGTGACTGTCGACCGTCATTCAAACCCGGTGGGCTTGCCACAGGACAGGCAGTAGGCCCAGCCAACGTCCACCGCGCTACCGCACGCCGGACATTTGAGATCGCCTTCCCGTGGCTGACCGCAGTGCGGGCAGAAGCGCACGTCGCGGTTCAACGGCAGCACGCCCCCGCAAAACTCACACTGATTCTCGGATAGGGGATCGGGCGGGCGGGCGACGCGAAACCGAGCCTGCGAGGCGGGGGCGGGTATCGGATTCTCCCCTGTCGTGTCGAGCAGGTCTTCTTCATCCGCGTCGATCGGCGGCGCGTAGGCTCGGTCCGCCTTGAGCGCACGCTCGGCGGCGCGTCCATTCACCATGACCTGGGCATCGGGAAAGCTGCGAAAGTAGGCGGCGTCCGGATTGATCGTCGCGATCTCGCGCTGCATCGCCTCGCGCACGCGCTCGGGCTCGAGCTGTAGATAGCCGCGCTCGCCCGCGAGCAGACGCAGCACGGCCATCTCGTAATCCTGATGCGTGGCGACGTTCAGCCGCGCGCGATTCGAGCGATAGGGAACGAGCCGCTCATAGACCTCGGCGGCGGGGAACGGAACGGCAATGCGAGTTTCGCGCGCGAGCGCGGTGACAAGCAGGCCAAAGAGCCGATCGAGCTCATCCACCGTTGCGCCATGCCGCTATCCAGCGGTCGTACCGCACCGGAACCACGCCACCCTGTTGGAGCACTTCCACGCCCGACGGGTCGCGGTAGGCTTTGCGATAGAAGACATGCGTCACGCCGGAATTGATGATCAACTTGGCGCACATGACGCAGGGCGACGCGCTCACGAACACAACCTTGTCGCGGACGTTCCCCGGCGCTTTCACGAGCGCGTTCATTTCCGAGTGAATACAGCCGCAGTTGCCGGGGACGGTCGAGTCGCACTTGTTCGGCAATCCGCGCGCATTGCCGTTGTAACCGATCGCCAACACGTTCTCGAGCCGCTGATCGGTGACGACCGTGCCGACCTGGAGGCGCACGCACGTGGAGCGTTTCGCCAGCTCCTCGGCCATCCGCATGTACACCTCGTACAGAGGAATGCGGTCGACCGGCGGAGCCGTCGCGCCATCCGCCACGACATTGGCGGGATGCGTGTTCGCCGCGACGCCGTCCTTACTTATGCTCATGCAGCTCCTCATCCGGATCGAAGGCGACGTACTTGCCGCGCGCGCGCTGCTGCGCGAGCCACGTGTCGAAGCCCGAGGGAATCAGGCCGTTGGAGCGCTCCTGTTGTTCGGCCGAGCGCACCGCCACGAAGTTGGCGTATTCATTCTTGACGTGCTCGTTGTGGCCGCGCACCCAGCGCCAATCGACCGTGTGCGCCGTCCCGACCTGCTTGAGCTTCTGCCACAGCTCGGCATTCTCGAGCGGACCCGTCTTCCGCCGCCATCCCCGCCGCTCCCAGTCCTTGGACCACTCGTTCATTCCCTTCACGAGATACTCGGAGTCGGAGACATACTGCACGATGGCGTGCCGCCACTGGCGGCGAATCCATTCGAGCGCCGCGATGGCGCCGGCGAGCGCCATTTTGTTGTTGGTCGTCTGTGGCGAGCATTCGAAGAAATCCCACCGCGCCACACTGTCGCCCGCGGGGGCTTCGATCAGCGCCGCGTTGCCCCCGCGACTCGGCTTGCTGCTGTCGTTGACGAGACAGCTTTCGTCGGCGTGGACGAGCACGAACGGAGCGGTCACGGCTGAATGACCACCGGGATGTCCGTGTGCCGGAGGATCTCCTCCGCGTGCGACACCGTCACGTCACTATGTCTGCCCGATCCGACATGCGCTCCGGCGAAGAGCGCGTCGCACTGGGTGCGTTGGATGACGCGTGCCACGGCCTCGCCGGGCGTTCCGTGTTCGATGTGCGTCACGAATGCCACTCCCTGAAGCGACAACGTTGCCTCCGCCTCTCCCACGACCATCGTACCCATCGCGGGATCGATCGTCGCATGAATGATATGGACGGTGCTGTGCGTCACGCTGGCGAACCGCGCGACGAGCGCCAGCGCCCGCTGCGCCGTCTCGCGGCCGTCGAATGCGATGGCGCAGGAGTTCATCGGCGACGGCTTGCTCCCGCACACGATCACGGATCCCTGCGCAATCCGAATCAACGATGAGACGGTCTTCCCGAGCACTTCCGCGGGCGACGACCGGCCGCGTCTGCCCACCAGCACCGTGTCGACGTCCCGCGCCAATGCCGCGAGCTCGCTGTCCGGGTCGCCGTGCTTGAGAATCGTTTCGACTGCCAGCCCCGCGTCTCGCACGCGTTCCTTCGCCCGCTCGAGCAGCTCACCGGAGTCGCTGGTGCGCCGGCCGAGTCCGGACGATTCTTTGACGTGCGCGACGATGAGCTTGGACTTGAAGCGACGGCCGAGCACGACCGCCTGCTCCAACGCCTCATCGGCATTGGGGCTGCCGTCCAGTCCGATCAACAGGCGCGTGAACATATCAGGCTAGGGCAGTACCGCGAAGCTCTCCAGATCCCGCAGCCGGAACCTCAGCAGCTCGCCCGTCATGGGGAGTCGTCCGGCCAGCACGTCATCTCGCCCGCTCGTTTCGAGCCGCTCAGCCACCACGACATATTCGGTCCCGCGCCGCCGCAGCGCTACCCGCAGCTGTTCGCGCACGGCGCGTTCCAGCGCATCGAGTGCAGCGGGAGTCAACGAGCGGTATTCAGGAATCGTGGCCATTTCGTTACGACACCGTGATCGCGCCGGGGGTACCGCGGGCCAGGCGACCGATCCGAGCCGCGACGGGCGTGGCCTCGCGACCCAGTGCGGCCAATAGGGTGTTCACGCGATCGGGATCACAGGCGATCAAGAGCCCCCCCGAAGTCTGGGCATCGCACAGCAAGACGCGCAGGGGTTCGGGGACTTCGGAGCCGAACTTCACGTGCGGTGATAACGCTTCGACATTGCGCTTCGTGCCGCCGGGTACTGCGCCGCGTTCCGTGAGCTCCATGGCCGTAGGGAGCAGCGGAACAGAAGCGGCATCGATCTCAGCGGCCAGTCCACTGGCGTTGAGCATATTGTGCAGGTGACCGAGTAAGCCAAAGCCGGTCACGTCCGTCGCGGCGTGCACCCCGCCGCCTGTCGCGCGCATGGCGAGCGCCGCGCCCGCATTGAGCGTGGTCATAGATGCCACGGCGAGCGCCAAGTCCGAAGCACTCGCAAGATCGCGCTTCAAGGCGGTCGTGAGGACGCCGGTACCGATCGGTTTGGTCAGAACGAGCGCATCGCCGGCGCGCGCACGCGCGAGCGTAACGACGCGGTTGGGATGCACTTCGCCGATGGCGACCATGCCGTACTTGGGCTCGGGGTCATCGATCGAATGGCCGCCGAGCACGAACGCGCCCGCCTCGCGCGCGATGTCGGCGCCGCCGCGCAGCACTTCGCCGAGCAGCTCATAGGGGAGGGTGTCCCGCGGCCAGCCGACGAGATTGAGCGCGAGCAGCGGCGTCGCCCCCATCGCGTAGACGTCCGAAAATGCGTTCGCGGCCGCGATGCGGCCGAAGTCGTACGCATCGTCGACGATGGGCGTGAAGAAATCCACCGTCGCGACGATCGCGCGGTCCAGCGTCAACTGGTACACGGCGGCGTCGTCCCGCGTCGATGCATCGACGAGGACGCGTGGATCCGTGATAGTCGGCACGTGGCGCAAGACCTGCGCCAACTCGGCGGGGCCGAGCTTGCAGGCTCAGCCGGCGCCGTGCGAGAGCGCAGTCAGTCGAATCGTTGTCATGTGTCCTGCGAAGATAGCTACGAAAGACGCCAGGCGAGCAGGGCTCCCGCTCCGACGTAGCGCGCGACATCGCAAGCGATCTCGGCAAACCGTACGCGCGTGGTAACGGCGAACGGCGCAG